>CAEZWV010000005.1_pt1 | contig 59375 bp, 59 predicted proteins | sample 7265081 | NCBI WGS metagenome assembly CAEZWV01 (sample SAMEA6813891, study PRJEB35770) | uncultured Acidimicrobiaceae bacterium | biome: Freshwater; feature: Freshwater reservoir; material: water | place: Czech Republic | collected 2015-11-04 | depth 0.5m m
GCAGTTCGAACCGTGCTTGACTGATGTTGCGGGAACTTCCCGCCATGTCTCGGCGTCATACAGACACCGACCGAGAGTGTTCTCAACGGGAGAACACAGCGAGGAGAGTCATGAAACTCACAGTGACAGTCAATAACGAAACAGAGAAGCCTCTGCCGTTCGACGACTCACCAACAGCGTGGATGGCACAGGGCAATTGTCGCAATTACCCACCAGCCACGTTCTTCCCTTCCGACGGTGTCGGCGTTGATCGCGCTCGCGCAATCTGCAAGGGATGCCCGGTGGGAGACACGTGCTTGGAATATGCGTTAGAACAGCGCATTGAGCACGGTGTTTGGGGCGGATGCTCCGAGCGCGAGCGTCGCCGCATTCTGAAGCGCCGTCGCGGCATTGAAGTTTGATTCGTCGGTCGTCACGACCGACGAGCGGTTACTTCGACTCTGACGAGTCGTTGTCGCTCTTGCCCTCTTCCATGGCCTTCTTCAGCTCACGCTGAGCAGAGCCAAGGTTCTTAGCCAACTTCGGCAACTGGCTGCCTCCGAACAAGACCAAGACAATTGCTGCAACGATAAAAAGTTCGGTGGATCCCATGGGCAAAACCCTACCAGTAGCAGTGGCACGGACGCCCTCGTCCTTGCTAAGCAATGAGGGTGTTGGAATGTGTCGTCAATGTGAGCGAAGGTCGCGACACCGCCGTGCTTGCAGCTCTTTCCGACTCCGTCGCCCCGTACCTCCTCGATGTTCATTCAGATGCTGATCACAACCGATCCGTATTCACGCTGATTGGCGAAGAGGCTCCCCGTCTCCTTGCATCTCGGGCACTGCAACTCATGAACATCAACGACCACAGTGGTGTCCATCCTCGCCTCGGCATCGTTGATGTTGTTCCATTTGTCCCTTTGTTTGATGCGCAATGGTCTGATGCAGAGCGCGCACGAAATGACTTTGCACAGTGGGCTGCTGCAGAACTACAAGTGCCGTGTTTTCTCTACGGAGACGAACGGACACTGCCTGACATCCGTCGTACGGCTTGGAGTTCGCTCGTGCCAGACGTTGGGCCATCAAAGCCACATCACACGGCAGGGGCAATGTGCGTGGGAGTTCGACAACCACTCATTGCATACAACGTGTGGCTCGCTGGAGTTGATCTTGCAACGACAAAAGCAATCGCATCTGCCGTGCGCAGCGAGTCGATTCGCACATTGGGATTACAAGTCGGCGAATTCACTCAAGTGAGCATCAATTTGGTGATGCCAGAGATTTCGAATCCCGCTGACGCTTTCGATGCAGTGCGACAACATACAGAGATTCATCATTGTGAATTGGTGGGGTTGATACCCCGTGACATTCTGCTTTCAATTCCGGCAGGTCGCTGGGAGGAGTTAGACCTCGCGGAAGACAGAACGATTGAGTGGCGGTTAGAGAACCGCTAACGGCAATTAGCCGTTAATCACACGACGCGTGTCTTGAGCACGCTGACGACGAAGGCGACGGCGCTCACGCTCGGAGAGGCCACCCCAGATACCGAACTTTTCGCCATTCGCTAATGCGTATTCAAGGCACTCACCGCGGACGACACAGCCCTTGCAGACTTCTTTGGCTTCACGGGTGCTGGCACCGCGCTCGGGGAAGAACAAGTCAGGGTCGACACCAAGGCAGTTGGCGGCGTCTTGCCAGCCACGTTCTTGGCTAAAGGTCTCAGTGTCTCCGTGCATGTGTGCCTCCCAGCGTGGGGCCGAAGCGACTCCCCAAGGGGACATCGACTTGCGACCCTGTAATTACAGCGATGTCATTGTGTCAAAAACTGACACAAAATGCAATTCCGCAGGGTGAGAATTAGCGAGAACGGGCTGTTCTACGACGATTTTCTAAGAAATCGACCAGAACATAGTCACCAAGAGTGTCTGCAGAGGTGAAAAAAGCTCTGCCTTTATTGATTTCTGCCATCTGTTCGATGATTTGACGCAGAGATCCACTCGCATCGAGGACAAATGAATTCAATGTGATTCCCTCTTTTGTGAGGCGCATCACTTCACGCATTGCCAGCTCCACCGACTCTTGAATGTACGGATACGTGAAGACCGGATAGCCCTCGGGAGTGATGTGAGAGGTGGGTTCACCATCGGTGATCATGATGATCTGCTTCGTTCCTGCCTTGCCGGCCAGCTGCTTACGAGCCAATGCAAATGCGTGGTGCATGTTGGTGCCGTACTCACGATCCCAACTCACTTCGGGCAACTGATCTGGACGCAACGGATACGCAATGCTGCTAAATCCGATGATGGATAAGAAGTCACGCGGAAACTGTGAGCTGATGAGCGAATGCATTGCAATCGCAACCTTCTTTGCAGGCACGAAACGATCTGCCTGCACCATCGAGAACGACAAGTCGAGCAACAGAACTGTCGATGCTTGTGTGGTGTGTTCGGTGCGCTCAATTTCAAAGTCTTCTGGCGAGAGACGCACGGGAGTGCCGGAACCTTGACGCGAAATTGCGTTGCGAATAGTGCGCTGCAAGTCGAGGCGGAATGGATCACCAAATTCATACGGCTTCGAGTCGTACGTGCGCTCGTGTCCACTGCCCTCGCGCGGAATGCGATGTTGGCCCAACTTGTCTTTCGACAACTTGTTGAACATTTCTCGCAACGCGTTATTGCCAATCGCACGCAAGCCACGTGGGGTGACTTCAAGGCGGCCTTCTTTGTTGTTGATGAGGCCAGCCTCTTCCAACACCTTGGTCATTTCGGCCAGCTTTTGTAGGGACTTTGCAGCGCTATCGCCCAATAAATCCCGCACTTTGTCAATATCAACTTCGGACAGCTGCGCTGGGCTTGCGGCCTGGCGCATCATCGCTTCCATGTCGTTTAACTGGCCCATTTCAGCCATTGCCTGCATTGCTTGCTGCATGTCCATGGGTTGTTCACCACGGAAGTTGTAGCCCTGACCATTGCCTGGCTGAGGGAACATCTGCGACAACTTCTCACCAAGCTGTTGCATCTGCCAACTGAGGTCCATGTCTTCCATGAGCTGATCAGAGAGCTGCTGCATTTGAGATCGCTGTTCCGGAGTGAGCGAGTTCATGAAATCCTGCATCGCTTGCATGCGCTGCGCCATGTTCTCGAGCAACTCATCAAGTGTTTGAGGATTCTCAGGGAAGAAGTCACCGAACTCTTCCATGAACTTTTCAAACTCAGGGTCTTCACCCTGTTCGCGCTTCTCAATCATCTGATTGAGTGCCGCCATCATGTCCTTCATGCGGGCCATGTCTTCGGGGGTCATGTTCTGCATGCCCTCAGACATCTGATCAACAACCTGTTGCATCATCTGCTGGCGCAACTTGTCGAGCATCTCTTCAAAGCGCTCTTTTGCTTCCTGTGATTCAAAGTCGTAACTCTGTAACTCACGCACGAGACCAGCGAGATCTTCCGGCATCATGTCGAGACGGAAGTTGCGTTCCATCGCAGCATCACGCGCTGTCTCAGCGCGGCGTTCATCGCCACTTGCTTCAGCATCGCGCACAGCATTTTCGACAGCATGGCGTTCTTCATCCACGATGTCTTTCAGAGCATCAGCAATTTCCGAATACACACCGCCAAGGTCGCCGCTCTCTTCGAGTTCCTTCTTGCGCTGACGGATGCGGTCCATCATTTCGCGAAGACCTTCTATGCGATTCCCGTCTTTGTCGGTCATTCCTTCACGCATCAGGCGCCGTAATGCGGCTTGCAGGTCGCCGTGCATCAGCAAATCATCGGTTAATTCATCGAGAATCTCATCAGCATTGACGCTGTACCCCGTTTGCGTTCCATCCCAGCGGGAATAGGTGAACCGTGCAGACATATCCGCAACCTACTTGTTCTAAGGTGTAGGTCAGCATGCGAGTACCAAGAACATTTGTATTCGTCGACATCTCTGGTTTCACCAATTTCACGACCGAGAATGGCGACGACGCCGCCGGTCGCCTTTTGGCGTCCTGGCGAGCCGTTACTCGCGACGTTGCCTCGGAAACAGGTGTCCGCATCGCCAAATGGCTGGGTGACGGTTGCATGATCGTGGCTGTGGACCAGCGAGATGCCGTCACGTTCTCCTTGGAGCTCCAGAAGCGCTCTGCGACGGCCTGTGCGCCCCTCAGCATCCGCATCGGTATGGCTTCGGGCCTTGCCCTTCTCTTTGAAGGTGACGACTACATCGGAACCGCCGTAAACATGGCTGCGCGCCTCTGTGACGCCGCTGAGCCGTACGAGGTCATCATTCCGACCGAACAGGTCGAAAACCTGCCTGAGGGCGTTATCACGACCCCTCACGTGGCTCTCACACTGCGTGGCCTGAACGAGGCCATCCCTGTGGTGACACTCACGGGCGAAGCCTCAAATGCTGCGCGCAACGACACGGGCGAGTTGTGGACTCGCTCCCCGTTCGTCGTTTAGTTATTCAACTACTTCGAGCGTGAACGGTACGTGGCTTTGCCGCCCGATGCGTCTTTGTTGAGACGACGAGTGAGGTGCAGACCTTCAAGGATGAACTCCACTGCACTAGCAACAACTGCAGGTGTCTGATCGCCACCGGTGATGGTGTTGATCGGGCCAGTGAGCGATGGAATATCGCTGACGAGCTTCACGAGTTCTGTTGACGGAACGTCTTCACCAACATGAGCAATCGCACCTGTCTCAAACGCTGTGACAACCTCGGTCATTGTGATGCCAGCTGTTGCTTCGCGATACACCTGGAACACTGCATCAGAGATGAGACGCTCGAGAATCATTGATTCACGACCTTCTTCAAGGCTTTCGATTTCTACTTTGCCGCCAGTGGACGCTGCGAGTGCACCAAGGTCGCTCACGCGTGGCGCAACGTTGCGCTCCCCTGCACGCAATGCGCGACGCACTGCATTTGCACTGAGGATTTCAATGTTGCTGACCGACAAGCGCACGCTGACACCGCTGCGCTGATTCACCATCGCACTCTCGCGTGCTTGATGTGAGAACGTCGCAATGATGCGCTCCATGAACGCAGGCATTGTGACTTGCACATCGCCAATGGATGCAGGGCGAGCTTCCTGGCGCATGATCGCAATTTCAGTATCGATTTCCAACGGATAGTGCGTGCGAATCTGGCTACCAAAGCGATCCTTTAGTGGCGTAATGATGCGGCCACGGTTGGTGTAATCCTCTGGGTTTGCAGAGGCAACGAGCAATACGTCAATCGGAAGATTGATCTTGTACCCACGAATCTGCACATCACGTTCTTCAAGAATGTTGAGCAAGCCCACTTGGATGCGCTCAGACAAGTCAGGCAATTCGTTAATCGCAAAGATGCCGCGGTTCGTGCGTGGAACAAGGCCGTAATGCAAGGTGAGTTCGTCACTGAGGTAACGACCTTCGGCCACCTTGATGGGGTCGACTTCACCAATGAGGTCAGAGATTGATGTGTCAGGTGTTGCCAACTTCTCACCTGAACGTTCGCTGCGATGCACCCACGTAATCGGTGTGTTGTCGCCTTCGGCTTCCACAAGATTCTTTGCATGACGAGACACCGGGTTGTACGGGTCATCGTTGATCTCGCTGCCCGTCACAATCGGCATCCATTCATCAAGAAGATCAGTGAGTGAACGAATCATGCGTGTCTTTGCTTGACCGCGTTCGCCGAGGAACACCACGTCGTGGCCGGCGAGAAGAGCGTTTTCGAGCTGCGGCATGACGGTGTCTTCATAGCCCATCACACCTTCAAAGAGTGGCTTGCCTTCAGAAATGTTGCGCACGGCATTGGTGCGCAACTCTTCTTTCACCGGCACCGACTTCCAGCCAGAGGCACGAAGCGCTCCGAGAGTGGTGGGCAGGGACGCTGGCACTTCAGGCTTTGTCATAGTGCGACAGTACCGCCCGCATCCTCAAGACCACCTAGCGAAACCTCAAAAGCAATCGTGAAAAACGAAAGGGCCGAGGCAAATGCCCCGGCCCTTTCATACTTCGTGGTGCAATTACTTGCGAGCGAGGTCCTTGCGGTTCGAGAACTTTGCCTTGCGGTAGTCCTTGTGCATGAGTGCAATGACGTCGATGCTGATTTCTTTCGGGCACGCAGCTTCACATTCACCGTGGTTGGTGCATGAGCCGAAGTAGTCGTCCATTGTCTCCACCATTGTCTCCACGCGGCTGAAGCGCTCTGCTTGGCCCTGTGGCAAACGATTGAGGTGAGCAACCTTTGCTGCGGTGAACAAGTTCGCTGCGCCATTAGGGCACGCAGCAACACATGCGCCGCAACCGATGCACTCCGCCGAGTCCATCGCTGCATCAGCGACAGTCTTCGCAATCGGAATCAGGTTCGCATCTGGTGCACCACCAGTTTCGGCAGTGATGTAACCACCAGACTCGATAATGCGGTCGAACGCTGAACGATCAACCATGAGGTCCTTGATGAGCGGGAATGCAGATGCACGCCATGGCTCAATCGTGATGACTGCGTTGTCCTGGAACTGACGCATGTGCAACTGACACGTTGCCGTGCCGCGCTGTGGGCCATGTGCCTGACCGTCGATCATCAGCGAGCAGGTTCCGCAAATTCCTTCACGGCAGTCATGGTCGAAGACGACAGCTTCTTTGCCAGCGTGCACCAAGTTGTCGTTCAAGATGTCGAGCATCTCAAGGAACGATGCCTCATCGGTAATCTCATCGATGACGTGTGTCTCGAAGTTGCCCTTTGCCTGTGGGCCGTCTTGGCGCCAGATCTTGAGCGTGATGTTCTTAAGGTTGTGACTCACTTGTAGCTCCTGGTTGCGAGGTGAACTTCTTCAAATTCAAGTTTTTCAACGTTGAGGTTTGGCTTCATCGGATCGCCACCCCACTGATATGCCGAAACGTGGCAGTAGTTCTCGTCGTCACGAAGTGCTTCGCCTTCTTCGGTCTGGTATTCCGAGCGGAAGTGTCCGCCACAGCTTTCTTCACGGTCAAGTGCGTCGCGGCACATGAGCATTCCGAGTTGGAAGAAGTCATCAACGCGACCAGCCTTCTCGAGCGTCTGGTTCATGCTTTCGCCGTTACCCGTGACGCACAGGTCAGTCTTGAATTCTTCATACAACGCTGGGAGATCAGAGAGTGCCTTGGTGAGGCCTTCTTTGGTGCGCTCCATGCCGCAGTAATCCCAAATGATCTTGCCGAGTTCACGGTGGAAGTGGTCAGGAGACTTTGTTCCACCAGTCGACAAGTAGCCGTTGAAGCGCAAACGAGCGGCTTCTTCAGCAGCCTTGAACTCTGGGTGATCAGTACCAGGGATGGACTTGTTCAGCATCGGAGCCAAGTAGTTACCGATTGTGTACGGCAACACGAAGTATCCGTCTGACAAACCTTGCATGAGCGCAGAAGCACCCAAGCGGTTCGCACCGTGGTCGGAGAAGTTCGCTTCACCTGCGGCGTACAAACCAGGGATGTTTGTCATGAGTTCGTAGTCCACCCAGAGACCGCCCATTGTGTAATGGCTTGCTGGGTAGATGCGCATGGGTTGTTCGTATGGGTTCTCGCCGGCGATGCGCTCGTACATCTCAAAGAGGTTTCCGTAACGCTCTTCCACAACATCGCGACCAAGACGGTTGATGGCATCTGCAAAGTCGAGGTACACACCATTCTTCTTCGGACCAACGCCCTGACCCTTGTCGACGAGACGCTTTGCAGCACGAGACGAAATGTCACGAGGTGCAAGGTTGCCGAACGATGGGTACAAACGCTCGAGGTAGTAGTCACGCTCGTTCTCTGGCACTTCGTGCGCAGGGCGTGTCTCGTTGGGGTTTGTTGGAACCCAGACACGACCGTCGTTACGAAGTGATTCAGACATGAGCGTGAGCTTTGACTGACTGTCATCGCTCTGCGGAATACATGTGGGGTGAATCTGTGTGTAGCAAGGGTTGGCGAACAATGCACCCTTGCGATGTGCACGCCATGCAGCAGTGACGTTACATGCCATTGCGTTTGTCGACAAGAAGAATGCGTTTCCGTATCCGCCTGTTGCAAGCACAACTGCGTGTGCAGCGTGTGACTGCAGTTCACCGGTTACCAGGTCGCGTACAACGATGCCTGATGCATGGCCGTCAATGACAACGATGTCGATCAACTCAGTGCGGTTGAACAAACGAATGCCACCGAGTCCGACTTGACGTGAGAACTGCTGGTACGCACCGAGCAACAGCTGCTGACCTGTTTGGCCACGTGCGTAGAACGTACGGCTGACTTGAGCACCACCGAAGGAACGGTTGTCCAAAAGACCACCGTATTCACGGGCGAATGGAACACCCTGGGCCACCATCTGGTCGATGATGTCAACACTGTTCTCGGCAAGACGGTGCACGTTTGCTTCGCGTGCGCGGAAGTCGCCGCCCTTGACGGTGTCGTAGAACAAACGATGGATGCTGTCACCATCACCCTTGTAGTTCTTCGCACCGTTGATGCCGCCCTGTGCAGCAATCGAGTGCGCGCGACGTGCAGAGTCATGGAAGGTGAATGCATCGACTTGATAGCCAAGTTCCGCCATTGTTGCTGCAGCAGATGCTCCAGCAAGTCCGGTTCCGACAACGATGACTTTGAACTTGCGTTTGTTGTTGGGGTTCACCAACTTCATGTTCTCTTTGTACGAAGTCCACTTCTCAGCCATTGGACCGGCGGGAATCTTGCTATCAAGTTGAACTGTGTTCTGCGTAAGCAGTTGATCTGTGAGGCTCATGAGTATTGCTTTCTACGATCAGGCGACAATGCCGGCCATGACGGCGATGGGGAATGACACGTTGCCGATGACAACGACTGCGGCAAAACCTGTCGCGAATGCGCGGCGCCACTTGTTGAAGCGAGGGTTGTTCCAGCCAAATGACTGGAAGATGCTCCATGCGCCGTGGAAAAGGTGCAGACCAAGCAACACGTTTGCCAAGACATAGAACAACGCAACCGGTGTGCGCTGGAAGCTGTAAACGATGCTGTCGTAGACAGCTTTCACAGATTCAGTGTCACCCTCGTGAACAACCATCTTGCCGGTTTCTGAGTTGACCACACCGAAGGTGAGGTCAAGAAGGTGCCAGATGAGGAAGGCGAGAATGACTAAACCTGACAGGCGCATCGTGCGGCTTGCGAAGTTGGCGATTTGGTAGTCGCGAGCACTCTGGTACTTCACAGGGCGAGCCTTGCGATTCAACATCGTGAGCGAGTAAGCGGCATGCAAGTGCAGTAACAACATGGTGATAAGACCACCGCGAAGGATCCACAACACGTAGCCCTTCGGCGCGATGGGATACAACAACGTCTGCAACCAGTGCGCGTAATGATCAAGGTCTGCTGCACCGAAGTACATCTTGAGGTTTCCGATCATGTGGAACAGGACAAAGCCCATCATTCCGATGCCAGTTGCTCCCATGACGTACTTCTTGCCCACCGCGGTGGAATAGAGGTCAATCAGGAAGGGACGACGCTTCTTTGATCGAGTGGCGGTTCCGGTGACCGGACCGCGCTGGCTCGTTACTACTTGTGCCATGTAAAGGGACTCCTTGCCGGCTGGGGCTTCCAGCGGTGCAATTGCGAAGGAAACGGTACCTCTAATGGCCCCCTCATGGGAAACCAAACCCGTCACAGGGGTAAATCAGACGATTCGCCACCCATGTGCCCACCTTCACTACTGTTTCCCTGTCCACTTAGCGGGCTCAGCCAAAAGGCGGGCCCCGTAACCTGCCAGGAGTTTTTCGGTGTCAGGAATATTTGCAGCTGAGGGCGGATACCAGGAGTTCGTGCTCAAGGGCGGAGAATGGTTGGTGTTGTGGCTTGCAGCCGCAGCAGCAGTTCTCGCTATCGCCGTTGGCCTTTTCTTGGTCCGCTCCGTAATGGCGGCCGACGAAGGTACGCCCAAGATGAAAGAGATTGCTCTCGCAATCCAGGAAGGCGCTCTCGCTTATCTCAAGCGTCAGTTCAAGACCATCGGACTCATTTTGATTCCGCTGGCCGTCATCGTTTTCATCACATCAACAAAGGTGCTGAAAAGCGACGGAGTCACTGTGGCCTTGTCACAGGCACAAGCCGGAATCTGGCGAACAGTTGCCTTCATTCTTGGTGGCGTGTTCTCCGGTTTGATCGGTTACATCGGTATGACCCTTGCAACTCGAGGCAACGTGCGTACCGCCGCTGCAGCTCTCACTGGCTCTATGCCAAAGGCACTTGACGTCGCATTCCGTACCGGTGGTGTTGCCGGCATGTTCACCGTGGGACTTGGTCTCATTGGTGCAACAGGCATCATCATGATCTTCCAAAACACCTCCAGCGTCATTCTCGTTGGTTTCGGTTTCGGTGGATCTTTGTTGGCGCTCTTCCTTCGCGTCGGCGGTGGCATTTTCACAAAGGCTGCTGACGTCGGTGCTGACCTCGTTGGAAAAGTCGAAGCTGGTATTCCCGAAGACGACCCACGCAACCCAGCAACCATTGCTGACAACGTGGGCGACAACGTGGGCGACTGCGCTGGTATGGCTGCCGACTTGTTCGAGAGCTATGAAGTCACATTGATTGCTTCAATCATTCTCGGTGTTGCTGCATTCAACTCCATTGGTTTGAACCCAGCACTCGGACTTGTGTTCCCTATTGCTGCTCAAGCAATTGGTGTTATCGCATCTATCGCTGGTGTCTTTGCTGTGAAGGCAAAGGAAGGCGAGATGGACGCATTGAAGCCGATCAACAAAGGCTTCCTTGTTGCAGGTCTCATCACTCTTGCGGGCACTCTCGCTCTCTCGTTGTTGTACGTGAAGAACGATGTGACATCGATGCCACTTGATCAGATCAAGGAAAAGGGTGTTGACGCAATGAGTGGCGCCGGTTGGCGCGTCTTTGGTGCCATCGCAATTGGTCTTGTTCTTGCTCAGCTCGTCAGTCGACTCACTGAGTACTACACCTCAACGCACTTCCGTCCTGTGAAGGAAATTGCAGAGTCGGCAGAGACTGGCCCAGCAACAGCAGTGCTTTCAGGCACTGCCTACGGACTTGAATCAAGCGTGTACGCAGTCATCGCCATTGCTATTGCAATCGGTGTTGCACTCGCACTTGGTGGCGGCAACCTCACGTTCTCGCTCTACCTCGTTGCTCTCACCGGTATGGGCATGTTGTCCACCACTGGTGTGATCGTGTCTGAAGACACCTTCGGACCCGTGTCTGACAACGCTGCAGGTATTGCAGAAATGTCCGGTGAGTTCCACGGTGAACCAGAAAAGATCATGGTCAGCCTTGACGCAGTCGGTAACACCACCAAGGCAGTTACCAAGGGCTTCGCAATTGGTTCAGCAGTGATTGCTGCAGTTGCATTGTTTGCATCATTCATCGAGACAGCCGGTGGCAACTTGAAGAACGCCAAGGGCGAACTTCTTGTCGACACCGTGACAAACCTCGCTGATGGTGTGTTCAAGCTTCCTGAGTTGGCAATTAACGTTGCTGATCCGAAGATCTTCATTGGTCTTCTTCTCGGTGGCGCTGTGCCATTCCTTTTCTCAGCTCTTGCTATTCGTGCCGTTGGCCGCACCGCTGGTGTGGTTGTGCAGGAAGTGCGTAACCAGTTCCGCGATGGCGGAATCATGGCCGGCACAAAGAAGCCTGAGTACGGCCCTGTTATTGACATCTGTACTGAAGCATCACTGCGCGAGTTGGCAACACCAGCACTTCTTGCAGTGCTCACACCGATCATCGTCGGATTCGGTATTGGTTGGCAGGCACTCGGTGGATTCCTCGCAGCAGGAATTCTCACTGGCCAGCTCATGGCGAACTACCTCAGCAATGCAGGTGGTGCATGGGACAACGCCAAGAAGTACATCGAAGACGGCCATCACGGCGGTAAGGGTTCCGACCCATACAAGGCAGCAGTTGTTGCCGACACTGTTGGTGACCCATTCAAGGACACTGCAGGCCCCGCACTCAACCCACTCATCAAGGTGATGAACTTGGTGTCGTTGTTGATGCTTCCTGCAATCATCACTAGCCAGGATGATGATGCAAAGCGTCTCCTCATTGCTGGCATTGCAACAGCGATTCTTGCTGGATCGGTATATCGATCCAGTCGTCAGAGCAACACCATTTCAGTGAACTAAACGCACTGTCGTTAAAGGGCCCGAGCAGCAATGCTCGGGCCCTTTGCTATTACCCCACTAGCGTTCTTCGAATGCTCGCTTTGTTAAACCCAGAAGACCTTCTTGCCAGCGGAGGAATTCTCTTACTCGGAGCAATTGTTTTTGCCGAGTCCGGATTACTCATCGGATTCTTCTTGCCCGGAGACTCGCTGCTTTTCATCGCTGGGTTCTTTTCAAGCAGCGCCGCAGCAGAGGTCTCTGACGTCAAGTTGTCTTTGCCACTTGTCATTCTTGTGTCGACGGCGATGGCAATTATCGGCGACCAAGTGGGATACGTCATTGGCAATAAGGCTGGACCAGCGATGTTCAATCGACCCAAGTCGCGATTGTTTGATCCTGCGCATGTCGTCAAAGCACAAAGCTTCTTCGACAAGTACGGAGCGCGCACCATCATCCTTGCGCGCTTCATCCCTATAGTTCGCACGTTCGCCCCTGTTGTCGCGGGTGTGGGCAACATGCACTACCGCACCTTTGTTCGCTACAACATCATCGGTGGCATTCTGTGGGGCACCGGATTGCCGCTGCTCGGCTACTTCCTTGGTCAATTCGAGATCGTCAAGAACAACATTGAAATTGCAGTTCTCGCCGTTGTCTTTATCTCGGTTCTTCCTGTCGTGATTGAACTCATCAACCACCGTCGTAAAAAATCACAGCATTCGGCAGACTGAATCATGCGCTATCTCAGCCTGGAATGGATCGAAGCGATGCAAGCACACGTTGCTGCGTCGGAGTCGTTGAAGCAACTTGCGTCAACGCATTCCATCGGAGTCACACAAGTCGTCACCGATGGGCCAGAGGGCACCATCGTGTATCACCTACAAGTAGGTGACGGGATTGCAGAATTCGCCGCTGGTCCTGCAGCCAATGAAAGTGTCCGCATGGAACAGACGTGGCAAACCTCTGTAGATGTTGCCACCGAAACTGTGCCAGCCCAAGAAGTCTTCATGAAGGGCCTCGTCAAAATCACGGGCGATCCTCAAAGCATCATGGACAACGTCGCAGTCTTCGCCGCGCTCGACACCGCATTTGCCGCAGTACGCGGCATCACCGACTACCGGTAATCAGTGGGCGCCAATCATGGCGCGTAACTCGTGGCACTGATTCACAAATGTCGGATCAGCACGCACTTCCGTGATTGGCTCTCGGGCGTGTGCGAATGGCAGTTCTTGGTCGTGAATCACACGACCTGGTCGAGGACTCATCACCAACACTCGGCTTCCTAACAGGACAGCCTCTTCGACACTGTGTGTCACGAACACAAATGTGCGACCAGTCTCTTGCCAGATACGACGAATTTCGGCTTGCAATGATTCACGTGTCAGCGCATCCAACGCTCCGAATGGCTCGTCAAGCAGTAGCACTTCGGGATCAACAGCCAGAGCGCGTGCAATCTGACAGCGCTGCTGCATACCCCCGGAAAGCTCTGTCACACGATGTTGCGCAAAGTCGGAGAGATGAACTCGTTCGAGTTCCTCTGCAATCCGTTTCTTTCTTTCGTCCTTCGGCATGCCGTTAATTCGTAAACCCAACGCAACATTGTCTTCAACAGAGAGCCACGGCAAAAGAGACGACGATTGCTGAAAGACCAGACCGCGATGACGAGATGGGCCGACGATGCGGGCATCTCCGATTGTGAGGATTCCCGAAGTCGGAATTCGCAACCCAGCGATTAACTCCAGAAGAGTGGACTTTCCACATCCTGATGGGCCAAGGAGAACTGTGAACTCCCCTCCAGGAATCTCAACATTGATTCCCTCAAGAGCGACGACCGGCCCCGCATCACTGATGTATTCATGAGTCACATCATGAACAGCAATGGCACGGCCGAGATGCCTCTCGACCGTGCCTTCATCGTGCTGTTGCGTCATTTACTTCGCCGCAGAGGCATATGTCGTCAAGATTGCAGCGTTATAAGCAGCTTCTTCCTTGACCGACTCAATCTTCCCGAGCTTCAAGTTGAACTCTGCTGCAGCAAAGAGATTGCGAGCAAGTCCACCGCCCAAGTACTCAGCTCCTGCCTGTTCTGAGGCGTTCAGGAAAATGAGTTCCGACAACTGCTTCTTTGCATCGGCTGCAGGAATGTTCAGTTCTGCAGCAATCGATGCTGCTGCACCATCAACGTCTTCGCGGATCTTTGTCACCGCTGCGTTCTGCTGGTTCAACCATGTCTGAAGCGCTGCGGGGTATTTCGTAGCAAACGACGTTGTCACGACCGCAAGGTCATACGTGGTCTTGCCCTTCTTCGACAGGTCTTCACTGGAAATGAGAACCTTGCCACCATCTGCAGTGAGCTTTGCCAAGACTGGATTCCAGACATATGCAGCGTCAATATCGCCTTGCTGCCATGCAGCGAGAATTGCATCTGGTTCGCTGTCAATGACCTTGACATCGCTCTCTGACAAACCGGCGTCTTCCAACGCAGCCAACAAGCTGTAGTGACTTGTCGATGCAAATGGAGTGGCAACAGTCTTGCCCTTGAGATCAGCAATTGAATTGATTCCACTCTTCGCTGCAAGTGCTTCGGCCTTACCGATGACATCGAAAATCCAAGGAATCTGATACTCGATACCGCTTGAGATTCCACGAGATGCAGGACTTGATCCAACAAGTCCGATGTCAATTGCTCCCGCAAGAATTGCTTCATTCACAGAGCCACCGGAATCGAACAACTTCCACTCAACTGAGACTGCATCACCAAATGCTTCCTCCAACAATCCGTCATGCTTCACCACAAGGTCGCCGTTCGGAATGTTCTGGTAGCCAATGACAATCTTTTCTGGCAAGCCCGTTGACTCACCGGCATTGGATGAATCATCGTTGCTTCCGCATGCTGCAGAGACGACTGCCAGCGCAGCGGCAGCTGTGAAGATGCCGATTTTTGCCAATGTTTTCTTCTTCATAGTTTTCTCTTTCGTTGTAGATGTATTGAGATCTGTATTCACCAGCGTCCGTACCAGCCGGCGTATTTCTTTTCGAATTGGCGAATGCCATAGTCAAGAAGAACTGCAGTAATGCCAATGACGATGACGCACAAAATGGCCACATCGCTTCGTAATTCTTTTTTGGTTGCCCATGCGAGGCCACCGATACCGGGAATGCCATTTGATGTTTCTGCAGCAACGATGGTTGTCCACGCAAAACCAACGGCGACGCGAAGTCCCGTAATGAGATCTGGAACCACTGATGGCAGCACGACGTAACGAACGACTTGCGCATTGTTGGCACCAAGAACAAGTGATGCATTAATGCGCTCGATGCGTGTTGATGCGACACCCGCAGCAACTGACAACGAGATCGGCGCGAACGCTGCGAGGAACAACAACCACACCTTCGAGGTGTCATCGATACCGAACCAAATAATCAACAAACTGAAATAGCCAAGTGGCGGCAGGCTGCGCAAGAACGACACGATGGGGCCAGCGAATCGTTCAAATGGACGCCACAGGCCGAGTGCAAGCCCCAGTGGTGCGCCCACAACAAGAGCCCAGGCCACACCACGAACAATGCGCCACAAGCTGGCCCACAAGTGTTCCCAGAGGTAATACCCGCTGAGTCCCGGCCGGCCATCGTGCTCGGTTACCGACTGTACGAAGGCATGCCAGACCTGGCTCGGCGACGGCAAGATCAACTCGCTCCAGATGCCCACTGCAGTGAGAGCCCACCAGAGGCCCACCACGGTGCCTGTCGCTGCCACGGGGTAGAACCAAGACGGAATGCTCCCCTTCGGGGCTTCCTGGCCCCTCTGGCGCGCGCTGACCCAAGACGGGGCTCGGCCATCGGTGGCCTGAGTTGTCTGAAGTGGTGGGGTCATGGGTCTGAGTATTCCTGATAATTCCGACTGGTTAAGTCAGGTATTCAATCAGGCAGGTCGGCTCCTTGGCAACTCGGGCCAGCAAAAAAGAAAAAGGGCCCACCGGGGTGACCCCAGCAGACCCTTTCTTTCGAAAGCGTGAGGCTTAGATCAGGCCAAGCTTCTTGACTTCATCGCGCTCTTCCACCAACTCAGCAGCAGATGCATCGATGCGTGCACGGCTGAAATCGTCAATGTCGAGACCTTGAACGATGCTGTACTTGCCGTCCTTACAGACGCATGGGAACGACGAGATGATGCCCTCTGGAACGCCATAGCTGCCATCGGATGGAATTGCCATGGAGACCCAGTCGCCTTCTGGTGTTCCGAGTACCCATGAATTCATGTGATCAATTGCTGCGTTCGCTGCAGATGCTGCAGATGACAAACCACGTGCCTTGATGATTGCTGCGCCACGCTTTGCAACGGTGGGGATGAAATCATTTTCGATCCATGCCTGATCGTTCACAAGTGCTGCTGCATTCTGACCATTCACTTCGCAATGGAAGAGGTCGGGATACTGCGTGCTCGAGTGGTTGCCCCAAATGGTCATCTTTTTGATGTCAGTGACGGACTTGCCAACCTTGGTTGCCAACTGTGTGAGTGCACGGTTGTGGTCAAGGCGTGTCATCGCTGTGAAGCGGCTGGGGTCAAGGCCTTTTGCGTTATTCATTGCAATGACTGCATTGGTGTTTGCTGGGTTACCAACAACAAGAACCTTGACGTCCTTCTTTGCGGCTGCACCAAGTGCTTGACCTTGTGGCTTAAAGATTCCGCCATTTGCACTGAGAAGATCTCCGCGCTCCATGCCGTCTTTACGTGGCATTGCACCAACGAGGAATGCTGCATCAGCATCACCAAATGCAGTCTCTGCATTATCGGTGCACACAACGCCAGCGAGAAGCGGGAATGCACAGTCATCAAGTTCCATACGCACACCTTCAAGTGCACCAAGTGCAGGCGTGATCTCAAGGAGCTGCAAGATGACGGGTGTGTTTGGACCAAACACGGCACCGGAAGCGATACGGAAAAGGAGGCTGTAGCCAATCTGGCCGGCTGCACCGGTGACGGCAATACGAACGGGAGTTGTCATGCCTTCAGCGTAGGCGCGCACGCAGTCCAATTCCGAATATCAGGGGCGAATTCGCCCGTGAAATCAGCGACCCAAGGCCTTCAGGATGAAACCGACGTAGTTGTCCTGGCCCACGGCATTCGGATGGATGCCATCAGAGGCAAACCAATCCTTTCGCCCCTTCGATAGGGCTTCCCAGTCGAGAATCGTGACGTTCGGATACTTCAGGGGTAACGCTGTGATGATCGCATTGTTCTTGTCTGAGTATTGGCTTCCAGGCACACGCACAGTGAGGACAATGACTCGTTGAACCTTCGACAATGGTTTCATCACCAAGTCGAATGTTGACTCCGTCGTACGGCCATTCGTGCCGAGGTGGATCACAACGTTGCTTCCTAATTCACCTGTCTTGTTGCGGTAGTCGAGCACTTGAGCGCCTGATGACACTTGACGATTCTTTGCGGCATCAACGGTGATGCCATACGACGTGAGTTTGCGTGCCGACCCCAACATCACAGAGTCACCTACTGCAAAGACATCAAACTTTGTTGTGGGAACAGTGGTGGGAGTGACAACGGGAACTGTGGTGGAACCCACAGGCACTGTTGTGGGTGGGATAGTGACGACGGCACCAGAGTTTTCATCGAGGTTGCCAGCGACTTCTTCAGGCATCACGCGCGCACCCGCCATGCTGACAATGGAGAACACGGGAACAATCGCAAGAGTTGCAAGCACAACTGGCAATGGGCCGCGCACTCCTCCATTGCGAGCTCGCCATGATCGATATGCAGCCAAGGCACGACCGGTTCGAATGGGTGTTTCAATGAATTGATACGACGCTTCCGTTATCACCACTGTGATTGCCATCAGTGCTACAAATTCGCGCGGCTCCAATGGCATGCCTGCACTCTTGCGATAAGCCTGGAAGACAACCCAGTGATACAGGTACAAACCGTAGGAACGCTTCCCTATCCACACCAACAACGGAGTACCGATGACGTACTTCCCAAGACGTGAACGTGGGTGAGTGACAGTGGCGATCACCAGAATCGTTGCGAGTGCGACAAGGACAAGACCACCGCGATATAACAGTGCATACCCTTCGGTTCCGGCTTCTGTTGAAACAGTTTCATGGAATTGCCAGCACATGTACCCCAGCGCTGCGAGACCCACGATGCCCAAGAGATCAAGGCCGTTTGCATTGGCTCCGGCACGTCCGCGTCGAATAGACCACGGACGCCAAGCAGTTGCAAGTGCTGCACCCAACAACAGTCCCGAAGCGCGTGACACCGTGCCCAAGTACAAGAAATCTGTACGCAGGACATCACGACCAAAGAACGACATGAACTGTTCTGGTGTCTTTTCAATTGTGTCAATAGGTCCAGTGCGGAAAACAACTGCCGTGTAGATAGCGATAGCAGCAGCAAGGACTGTAAAGAAAACACCGATCACGGGAAGTGTGCGTGAGCGCATATTACGCAAGAGCACAAACATCACCAGTGGCCAGATGATGTAGAACTGCTCCTCCACTGCAAGTGACCACAGATGGCGAAGCGGTGCAAACTCCGCAGAGCTTGTGTACGACGAACCGGTCCACACTTGGAACCAGTTAGAGACATAGAAAAATCCACCGACAACATCGCCACGCAAACGACCGAGGCGATCCCGTTCGAACATGGCGCAATACGTGATGGTGCCAATCAACAGTGTGAAAAGCGCTGGCAAAAGTCGGCGAGCTCGGCGCACCCAGAAATCAGTCAGTGATACGGACCCAGAGCGTTCACGTTCCGCGATGAGAAGCAACGTAATGAGATATCCCGAAATCACAAAGAACACTTCGACACCGAGGAAGCCCCCACCCAACCATTCGCGATTTGCGTGATAGGTGATGACTGCAATCACGGCAAGCGCACGAAGACCATCAAGTCCAGGCACATACGGAACGACCGGACCACGTCGTACTCCCGAAGACGGGGTGCCGCTCATGGGCGCAAAAGTATGTTCTGCATTACTCATAGCGAGAAAAGGTCAGACGACCGGAAGGCCCAGTTGGGCGTAGATCTCCAAAGTGGCTGTTGATTTATTCATTGTGTAGAAATGCAATCCCGGTGCACCTGCTTCTAACAACTGTGCGCTGAGTTCTGTCGCTGCCTCAACACCGATGCGACGAACATCTTCAGGCGAGGTGCCCGATTCCAATCGTTCACGCAACCATGCAGGGAATGCAGCGCCAGATAGTTCTGCCATTCGCTCAACCTGCGCAATGTTTGTAACGGGCATGATGCCCGGCACAACAGGCTTGGTGATGCCTAAATCTGCAAGGTCATTCACCAAGGACAAGTAGTGATCAAGGTCAAAAAAGAATTGCGTGGTTGCAAAATCTGCAGCGCGCAGTTTGTCGGCTAGATGCCGGCGATCCGTTGCCAAGTCTGGAGAACGCGGGTGGCCTTCAGGGTGAGCCGCAACTCCGATGCATAGATTGCCGATCTCTTTGAGATGTTCAATGAGATCAGTGGCGTAGACGTAGTCACTTGGACGAGCATCAGCAGGATCTTTAGGAGGATCACCGGCGAGGGCAAGAACATTCACGATGCCAGCATCTGTGTACGTCGAGATGATGTCAGCAATTTCCGCACGAGTGTGACCCACACATGTGAGGTGCGCCATTGGCGGAATGTTTGTCTCTTTGCGTACCCACAACACTGTGTCGCGAGTGTGTTCACGGGTGGAGCCGCCGGCTCCGTATGTCACGGAAACGAAGGACGGCGCAAGAGGTTCGAGTTCTGCAATGGTGCGACCCAAAGACAAAGAGCCCGCAGCAGATTTTGGCGGAGAGAACTCAAACGAGAACGTACGTCCCGTTGCAAGAAGGTCTCCGATTCGTGCCATTTGTTCAGTCTACGGGCTGGCTAGTGGCGGAAGTGGCGTGTTCCGGTGAGCACCATGGCAATGCCATGAGTGTTGGCCGCCGTGATGGATGCAGAATCCCGCACACTGCCACCGGGTTGGATAACGGCAGTGACGCCAGCGGCGGCCAACGCTTCGACCGTATCGCCGAATGGGAAAAACGCATCACTCGCAGCGACAGAACCTTTCGCAGATTGCCCTGCACGGCCGATTGCAATGCGTGCTGCATCGACTCGGTTTGGTTGCCCACCACCGACGCCAACAACAACATCACCATTCGCAAGAACGATTGCATTGCTCCATGTCGCTGCAACTGTTTGCCATGCAAGAAGGAGGCTCTGCCATTCTTCAGCAGTGGGAGCACGATCGGTAGCAATTGTGAAGTCATCGAGTGGCTCATCAACTTCGTCGACCGACTGCACAAGGAGACCACCGTCAATAGAGCGAACGTTGATTGCCATGGAATTGAATGGCGCAACAGCCTCTAACAACCGCAAGTTTTCCTTGCCACTGAGAATTTCCAATGCGTCAGCTGAGAAAGATGGTGCGATGACTACTTCAGTAAAGACCTTGGAAATCTCCAATGCAGTTTCAGCATTCACTTCACCATTGACTGCAATGATTCCACCAAATGCACTGATGGGATCTGCCTCGTGTGCACGCATATACGCCTGCAAGATGGTCTCACCCAGCGCAACACCACACGGGTTGGCATGCTTCACGACCACTGCTGCAGGACGATCAAATCGTGAGACCAATTGCCAAGCGGCTTCTGTATCGAACACATTGAGATACGACATCTCTTTGCCGTTTAACTGCTGTGCGGAGTCCCACCAGCTTTCAACACCTGGCAAGCGATAGCGCGCACCAGTCTGATGCGGGTTTTCTCCGTATCGAAGCACTTCGGCACGTTCCGCCACCATGGTGAGAATCGGCGGCACTGTTGCGCTTGCTCGGTCAGGACTCTCATCAGCAAGCCACGATGCAATCGCTGCGTCGTATGCACTGGTAATTCGAAACGCCTTCTGAGCGAGAATACGACGCGCACTGATACCGAAGTATCCGCCTTCAATCATTTCAAGAACATCGGCATAGTCGGCGGTATCAACTACAACACCGACGTGCGCAAAATTCTTTGCAGCTGCACGAACCATTGCGGGCCCGCCAACGTCAATCAGTTCAACACTGGGCTTGGAACCAAATGGGTACAAGTTGACAACGACGAGATCGATTTCTTCGATGCCGTGCTTCTCAAGTTCTTCGAGATGTTCTGGCTTGTCACGATCCGCCAAGATGCCACCGTGCACATTGGGGTGCAACGTGACAACGCGGTGATCAAGAATCGGATCAAGTCCAGTGAGTTCAGCGACATCAGTGACGTCGATGCCTGCATCAGTCAATGCCTTCGCAGTGCCTCCGCTTGAGAGAAGAGTCCACCCGAGAGCACGCAACGCCGAGGCGAACTCGACGATGCCAGTTTTGTCGTAAACGGAAAGTAGTGCGCGTGGCACTCAGCGAAGTCCAGCGACGATTTCTGCCATGAGCGAACCGGCTTCGGTTGGGTTTTGGCCCACCTTCACGCCGGCGTCACGCAATGCGTCCATCTTGCCCTGCGCTGTTCCCTTACCGCCAGAAACGATGGCGCCAGCATGGCCCATCTTCTTGCCTGCAGGTGCAGTCACACCAGCGATGTACGCCGACATTGGCTTTGTCACATTTGCCTTGATGAACTCAGCTGCTTCTTCTTCAGCTGAGCCACCAATTTCACCAATCATGATGATGGCGTGAGTCTCAGGATCATTCTGGAATTCACGCAAGCAATCGATGAACGATGTACCTGGCACTGGGTCTCCACCGATACCAACACATGTTGATACGCCGATGCCGCGCTGCTTGAGTTCATACAGTGCTTGGTACGTGAGTGTTCCGGAACGTGACACGATGCCCACGTTTGGACCACTTGCCGAAGGAAGCTCTGCAATTTCACCAGCAGTAATACCGATGTTGCACTTACCTGGGCTAATGATGCCTGGGCAGTTTGGACCGAGCAAACGCACCTTCGGGAAATCACGAACAAGCGTGTTGTAGGTGCGAGCTTCGTCCTGTGCAGGAATTCCTTCAGTAATGCACACGATGAAAGAAATGCCTGCAGCAGCTGCTTCCAAAATTGCAGCAGACGCTGCCTTTGGTGGAACAGTCACGAACGATGCTGTTGCACCAGTAGCTGCGACTGCTTCTGCAACGCTGTTGTACACGGGGATGCCTTCGACATCGGTGCCACCCTTGCCTGGTGTCACACCAGCTACAACTTGTGTGCCGTATGCCTTGTTACGAAGTCCGTGGTACTTGCCTTGGCCTCCGGTGAGACCTTGGACGATGACCTTGGTGTTTTGATCGACGAAAATTGCCATGACTGTGGTCCTTACTTCGCGAGTGCCACGGCGGCCTCTGCGGCCTCGAGCATTGTTGGCTTGCTGGTGAGCTTTGATTCGGGGATACCTGCATTGGCAAGGATCGAACGACCCTCTTCTGCATTGGTTCCGTCGAGTCGAATAACGATTGGTGCGCGCAGGTCGACGCGGCCGAGGGCTTCCACGATGCCCTTTGCCACTTCTTCACCACGAGTGATGCCACCGAAGATGTTGATGAAGATGCTCTTCACTGCTTTGTCAGAGTTGATCACTTCGAGTGCGCTCGCCATGAGGTCAGCGTTTGCTCCACCACCGATGTCGAGGAAGTTTGCAGCAGTGCCACCGACTTGGTTCACCACGTCGAGTGTGCTCATCGCAAGACCAGCACCGTTGGCAATGATGCCCACTGTGCCTTCGAGGCCGATGTACTGAAGACCTTTTTCGCGTGCAAGCTTTTCGCGTGCATCAAGTTCTTCTGTTGCCTTGAACTCTTCCCACTCTGGGTGACGGAAGTCTGCGTTTGCATCAAGGCTGACCTTGGCGTCAAGAGCGTGCACTTCGCCAGTTGGCTTCAAGATGAGTGGGTTGATTTCTGCGAGGTCGCAGTCACCTTCAACGAAGCAGCGATACAACTTCACCAGAATGTCTGCAACGCCTTGCTGTGCCTTCTCAGGAATCTTTGCGTCAACAGCAGCCTTCATGGCGCCAGCAGCGGAAAGACCATCAACCGGATCAATGTGCAACATGAGAATCGCAGCAGGATTCGTTGCAGCGACTTCTTCGATTTCAACGCCACCCTCTTTGGACAACATGAGAAGGTGCTTCTTTGCGCCACGGTCAAGAGTGAATGATGCGTAGTACTCCTCAGCAATATCGCTGGCGTTCTCTACCCATACGCGCTTGACGACATGGCCTTTGATGTCCATACCCAAGATGTTTCCGGCGTGTGTGCGCACTTCGTCAGCGTTGTTTGCCAACTTGATGCCGCCTGCTTTGCCGCGTCCACCAACTTGTACCTGTGCCTTCACAACAACTGGATATCCAGCTGCATCTGCTGCGGCAACAGCTTGATCAACAGTGACAGCAACGTCGCCCTTCGACACGGGGATGTCGTAGCGAGCGAAGTACTGCTTGCCCTGATATTCAAAAAGGTCCATGAGTTACTCCATGTCTTTCTATTCGCGGCCGTCGAGTGCCTCTTCAAGCCATTGTGCAATGGCCTTCAAAGAGGAACCTGGGCCAAAGATGTTTCCAACGCCCTGCTCGCGAAGTGCGCGTGCATCAGCATCGGGGATCACGCCACCGCCGAACACGAGCACGTCGCCCATGTCGCGGTTACGCAGTTCTTCCATTGTTCGCGGGAACAGTGTGTTGTGAGCGCCCGACAACAGCGAGAGACCCACTGCATCGGCATCTTCTTGCAGAACAGTTTCTGCAATCTGCTCTGGGGTCTGGTGCAGACCTGTATAAATCACTTCAAAACCATGGTCACGCAATGCACGTGTAATGGTTTTCGCGCCACGGTCATGGCCATCGAGACCAGGTTTGGCGACAACAACTCGGTAGGGGCGCTTCACAGAAAGGAAACCCTACGCTGAATAGGCGTTCCCGTACCAACCCGCCACAATGGGGGTATGCGTAAGCCCCGCCTCCGAACCCCCCTCGCCCGAGCCGTTGTGCCCGTCTTGGCGGGAATTGCCTTCTTTTGCGTCTTTTTTACAGGCCTGTGGGTCGCGGCCTCGGTCATCAATAGTCGCGCCACCCCTAGTTCGTCTGTGGCCAACAAGGTCTTCGAAGTAGGCAAAGTCGAGTCCATGGCCAAGGCCGTTGCTGAAGACGGGCCTCTCCTCTTCCCCGACCTCAAGAGCCCCGACGGGGTTCGCTCTATTGTTTTGGACCACACCGGAGCTGACCCAGCAAAGGGATGGCGTGTGTATTACGGCTACCCATCAGATCTCGGCCCCACCTGTCTTGTCACTCACACAAAAGGTGCACGCACATTCACTGACTGCAATCAACGCACTGTGACCGTCGATCAACTGGAGAAACCAGCCAATGTTCGACCCATTGTCGAGAACAAGAAGACCTTGTACATCGACTTACGAGACGCCAGCGCGACCGCAACAACACTTGCCCCATAACTACGGGGCGATGACTACTTGACTGTTGAGTCAGTCAGGCGAATTGCAAACTCTTCTGCATGTGCTGCGAGCTTGCTGCGATGAAGAGCGAGTCCACCGACGACTTCTGCACCGCGTGATTCCAGAGTGCGGGTCATCACATCGAGTGAGCCACCAGGATTGAGCGCAAAGGTGCAAAAAGCCGCAGCCTTCTTTCCGGCCATTGCTGGCAACGCACGAAGACGGTCGACAGCCCATGGCGCTTGACCGACAACAAACAGTCCGTGCACCCATGTGCCAACGATGACCATGTCTGCATCTTGGATGGACTTGTGATCAGGGTTTCGTACGGGCGAGAGACCGGTGATGGACCAGTTCTCTTGTTGCAGGTTGGCTGCGATGCGCTCGCCGGCCTTCCACGTGTTGCCAGTGAGACTCTCGATAAGGATGGCTGCCTTCATGTCTTTATTTCTACTACCCACGCGGGCGGAAACGAGATTTCTTAGAGCTTTTTGAGAGGTGCCCACGCCAAAGCAAGGTGTTTTGTTCCGCGTTCGCGGAAGCGCACAGCAACTTCAGCCTTATCACCCGTGCCCTTGATTTCAATCACGACACCTTCGCCGAACACTGCATGTTCGACGTCGTCGCCAACCTTGAGATCGACAAGATGGTCGGTGTTGCGTGGTTCGGATGGAGCACGCACAGCACGTTCAGCACGCTTGGCACCATACGTACGCCCTGAAGGTTCTTCATCACGACGGCGATACGACGGCAAGTCATCATCCCAACTGCTGGTTGATGACGAACGGCCATAGACACGAGAGTGATCGGTGCCAGAGTCGACATTGCCCTGTCGATCAAACAGTTCTTCAGGAATTTCTGACAAGAACCGCGATGGTGGGTTGTACGACGACTGACCAAACAACATGCGATGCCATGCGTGAGACACAAATAACTTCTCGCGCGCGCGAGTGAGCCCCACATAAGCAAGGCGACGTTCTTCTTCTAGTTCGTTCGGATCATTCAATGCTCGGCTGTGCGGGAAGATTCCTTCTTCACATCCAACCAAGAACACAACTGGGTACTCAAGACCCTTCGCCGAGTGCAATGTCATCAGAACAATGTGATTCTCGTTATCGAGATCATCGGTATCTGCAACCAATGCAACTTGTTCAAGGAACTCTTCCACCTGCGTGTATTCGGCAGCAGAACCAATGAGTTCTTCAATGTTTTCAAGACGCCCAGCGGCTTCGACAGAATCTTCATTCTCCAACTCATTGAGATAGCCACTGTTATTCATGGCGATTTCAATCAGAGCGGCGGGACCATCGGCCATTGCCACATGCATCATGTCGATGAGCGTGACGAAAGAGGTAATGCCTTTGCTTGCGGAACCGCTCACGCCCGCTTCACTAGCCCGACGCATTGCATCAACAAACGAAACGCCTTCGGCTGCAGCGAATGCATCGAGCTTGCCAATACTCGTGTCACCGATTCCACGCTTCGGCACATTCAGCACACGCTTAATGCTGATCTCATCAAGTGGGTTTACGCCAGCCTTGAGATACGCAATCGCATCTTTGATTTCACGGCGATCGTAAAACTTGGTGCCGCCCACAACCTTGTACGGAATGCTGTAGCGCATGAACGCTTCTTCCATCGCGCGGCTTTGCGCATTGGTGCGATACATGATGGCGATGTCGCCCCACGAGCGACCATCTTTTTCCTGTAACTCTTTTGCAGTCTTTGCAACCCACGATGATTCGTCGTATTCATCTTCTGCGAAGTAACGCACAATGCGATCGCCTTGCCCGGCTGAAGTCCAGAGATCTTTCGGCCGGCGACCAACGTTTTGCGAAATCACTGCATTCGCTGCGGAAAGAATTGTCTGCGTACTGCGATAGTTCTGCGCGAGCACGACAACCGTGGCTTCACCAAAGGCGCTTTCGAATGCATCAATGTTGCGAAGGTCCGCACCTCGGAATTTGTAGATGCTTTGATCGCTATCGCCCACCACACACACGTTCTTGTGCAGTTCACCAAGCAACAGAACAATACGATTCTGCGCTTGATTGGTGTCCTGGTATTCGTCAATCAAGATGTGCTTGAAACGGTCTTGATACATGCGCAAGATCTCAGGGTGTTCTTCGAACAACCGAACAACATTCACCAAGAGGTCATCAAAGTCCATTGCACCAGCGCGCTTCAGACGCGCCTGATACTCGGTGTAGATCTCTGCATGTCGACGCATGATGATGTGCTCGGCGCCATCGTGTGCACGGGCCGTTGTGACTAATTCGTTCTTCCACAAACTGATGCGAGATTGTGCAGCACCAGCTGGATATTTCTTGACATCAAGACCCATGTCACGAATGACATAGCCAATCAGACGCTTGGAATCTTGCGAGTCGTAAATCGTGAACTGCTTGGGGTACTCAATGAGCTCGGCATGTTGACGCAGAATGCGCACACACGTTTTGTGAAACGTGGTGACCCACATTGACTTCGCGACAGGGCCAACAAGATCTGCAACGCGATGTCGCATTTCTTCAGCGGCCTTATTCGTGAAGGTGATCGCCAAAAGTTCTTGCGGGTGAATGCCCTGGGAAATCAGCCATGCAATGCGCTGCGTGAGCACACGGGTTTTTCCTGAACCAGCACCGGCAACCACCAGCAACGGCCCACCAGGGTGATACACCGCCTCTTCTTGATCGGGGTTGAGCGGGATGCTGACCCCAGATGAGGCGTGTTCAAACTGAGACATGGCTCCGCCAGTGTAGATGCGGGTTGTGTCGTGGGCCGAAGGCCCGGTGATTATCCGCGAGCTTTGATTTTGAATGGCAAGTTGCGGGGACCGCGAACCTGGCCAGTGCTCCACGTGACTTGCTCGGTTGTGTCCAACTCAAAGTCAGGGAAGCGCTTGAGGAAGACCTCAATTGCAACATTCATTTCCAAGCGAGCAAGGTTGGAACCGATGCAACGGTGGATACCAAGACCGAAAGCCGCGTGACGGTTTTCTTCGCGCTCGATATCGACAACTGCTGGATTCGCAAACTGATTCTCGTCACGGTTTGCCGCAGGGAAAGGAAGAAGAACGCGGTCCTCTTTCTTCATCTGAACACCATGGAATTCCATGTCGTCAGTGACCATGCGAGCCATGGTGACAGGCGCATACGCACGAAGGAACTCTTCAACGGCCATTGGAATCTTGCCTGGGTTCTCGACGAGACGACGACGGTCAACAGGGTTCGACGCAAGGTGCCACAACGAGGAACCAATGCCACTCCATGTGGTGTCGATGCCAGCGATGATGAGCAACAAGATGGTGCCGAAGACGTGGCGAGGAGAAAGTTTCTCGCCAAAGATTTCAGCGTCCAACAAGTAGCTGGTCAAGTCATCCTGTGGATTCGCGATGTGCTCTTCGATGTGCTTGGTGAGGTATTCATCCATTGCCATGAATTGCGCCAAACGCTCTTCACTGCGCTCTGCACCGATACCGCCAAGAACCATGTCGACCCATCCGCGGAAACGGTCGGCATCGGACAATGGCAAGCCCACCATTTGTGCCACAACAAGAACAGGAATGTGCTGTGTGTACTGCACAGCAGCGTCGATTGCATCGACATCACCCATGTCATCAATGAGCTTGTTACAAATCTCTTCAACTTCTTTGCGCAGTGGGTCAATCACCTTTGGTGAGAACGCTGGCAACAAAAGACGACGCGCATCTGCGTGGAATGGGGGGTCAGAAGAAATTGGTGGCACTGGTCCAATTGGAGCGCCCAAAGCATCTGGATCTTCCAAGAGTGCTTCGCTTGGCTTCAACTGCTGCACAACAGGAGTAAGGCTGGAGAAACGTGTTGGATCGTATGCAATCTCTTTCACAAGATCGTGCGTGAGAGGCAACCACACACCGCCATAACGCTCTGTGTGCGCAATGGGGCAACCTGCAGCTTTGAGGTCATCCCAAATCTGGTGAATGTTGTTGTTGTATGCCGGTGAACCGTGGTCGAAGTCTGTCGCCCAATCAGTAACCGGACCGTAAATGGTTTCGCTCATGACTTAATCCTCAATCGTGATTGCGAACTCAGGACAGTTGGCAACTGCTAGGCGTGCCTTGTCTTCAAGACCAGATGGCACAATGCCATCGTTCAATTCGAAAGCGTTGCCGAGATCGTCAACGTCGAACAATTCTGGGGCCAACGCGTAGCAGCGGTTGTGGCCTTGGCACTTTGATGAATCTACGTGTACTCGCATATGCCTAGCGTAGAAGGAAGGAGAGGAAAATTCACCATGGGAGCAAGTTCATTTGTGGTCATGTTGCCGCCCTCCGAAGGCAAAGCGGAAGCCGGCACGACCAAGACGAAATATGCGAATGATTCGGGAGCATTCGGCGCCTCCCTGGGTCAATACCGCACGGACATCGCACGTACCCTCGCGGCTCAGTCCGGTGGCGACGCCAAACTGCTCGGGGTCAAGGGGGATCTACTGGCACGGGCCCAACTTGCGAACCGCACACTCATCGGTGCCCCTACATTGCCCGCCTGGCAGCGCTACACCGGGGTGGTCTGGGACCACCTCGACCTGGCTGGGCTTCCCGCATCCACTCGCACTGCTGTCACCAAACGCATCATTGTTCCCTCAGGGTTTGCCGGCCTCGTTCGTGCCGATGACCCACTGCCCGACTATCGCTTGAAGATGGGAGCTCGACTTGCTCCATTCGGTCTCTTGTCGACGTGGTGGCGAGATGACCTCACCGATGCACTGCTTGCACACACAAAGAAGTCACCCATCGTTGATTTGCTCCCGCAAGAGCATCGCGCCGCCATCGACTGGTCGCGAATCAGCACTCTGGTGCGCATTGACCTGGTGTCGAAATCGGGCGGCATCGTTGGTGGGCACAATGCAAAAGCCGCCAAGGGCCTCCTCGCACAACACTTGCTCTTGTCCAGCGGAACAGATTTTGAGCGTATGGTTTCCACATTCGCCCATCCTGATTACACAGCAAAGGTCAGTTCATGACATCAACAGATTTATTCTCGCTCGAAGGGAAAACTGCAATCATCACTGGCGGTAGCCGCGGGCTGGGCCGAGAAATGGCGCTGGCATTTGCTGAACACGGCGCAAACATTGTTGTGGCAAGTCGCAAAGTGGAGAACTGTGAATCAGTTGCCGAGGAAGTACGTGCCCTTGGTCGCCGAGCACTCGCTGTTGGGTATCACGCTGCATCGTGGGATGACGCAGGTCGATTAGCCAACGAATCAATCGCAGAGTTTGGTCGCATTGACATCCTCGTCAACAACGCTGGCATGTCGCCTCTGTATTCATCCCTTGTTGATGTCACAGAAGATTTGTATGACAAGGTTCTCGGCGTCAACCTCAAAGGACCATTTCGGTTGTCAACTCTTCTTGGCACACACATGACAACTCCTGACGCCGACAATGTGATTCATGGTGGGGCAATCATCAATGTCTCCTCCACTTCGAGTCAGCGCCCGTCACCGAACGAAGTGATTTACGGTGCCGCAAAAGCTGCCATCAACACGTTGACCATTGGTCTCGCACGAACATATGGGCCTCATGTGCGCGTGAACTGCATCGTGCCCGGACCATTCCTCACTGATATCTCTAAAGCGTGGGACATGGAACAGTTCAATGCGCGTGCAAAGACCGCATATTCAATGCAGCGTGGTGGCGAGCCCCACGAAATTGTCGGAGCTGCGTTGTATCTAGCAAGCAAGGCAAGCAGTTACACCACTGGCATGTTGTTGAACGTTGACGGCGGGCCGCGCTAAGCGCAGCTACAAAAGTTTCTCAGCAAAGAAGTCCAACACTCGTTGCACACTTGCTTCATCACGCTGTTCTGTCAACACGCTGTGATCTTTTGGTGATTGTGATGGCAACTCAATCGCAATGAATGCATCGCCGAGCAAGGTGCGGAGCGAATCAAAACGATTACCCACCAATTTGTCTTGCGTGAAACGAAGTCCCAGAACCTCGCATCCGTTTGCTGCACGTTGAGCAACGACAACCGCGTCATCGGGTGACAAATTGAGATCTGCACCACGAGCTTTCCCAACGGTGAATGGCATTGAAGGTTGCGATAACACCGGAGCAACCATGATGTCGTCAACCATCATGCCCAAGGCGAATCCACCAGAGAAACACATTCCCACGGCACCAACACCCTTGCCCCCCACTTCTTGATGAAGCGAGCGGGCCAATGCACGGAGCCACGCGATGATCGGCGAGGTTTTCTGTAAAGCCATATTGGTGAACTCTTTCGAGATACACACCTTCAACATGGATGATGCGATGTATTTGCCAGATACTTCTTGTCCTGGCGTACCGACCAAGTTCGGCATCACGACTGTGAAACCAGCGTTCACTACATCGTCTGCAAAACGTTCAACGGCAGGAGTAATGCCAGGAATCTCATGCACCACGATGACAACCGGCCCCGAACCTTTGCGATAGGTATCGCGAGTCAACGTCGCTGCCGTAAACGATCCTTTTACCCACGTCTCAAGAGCCATTGCAGTTACCCCTTAATCGCAACGAGTGCGGATTCAGCCAACGTTTCGACCGTGAGTTTCATTGGCTCAAGATCAATCTGTTGATCTCCCATTGCACCGTGTAGGTATCGCGCGTAGACGCCTTCGCAAATCACGGCAAGACGGAAACTTGCAAACGCTTTGTAATAACCAATGTTTGAACAATCTCGTCCCGTGCGTGTTGCATATCGCTCCACCAGATGCTCGAACGTTGGAAAACCTTCAATGCCTGAAGGGTCGGTGCCGCGCATGTTCGGCATTCCTGGGTCTGTCCAATAGATCCCGACATAACCAAGGTCTGCAAGAGGGTCACCCAAAGTGCACAACTCCCAATCGAGCACTGCTGCGATTCGACCGTTCTCAACATCGGTGAGACAGTTGCCGAATCGGTAATCCCCATGCGCAATCGAAACACCTTGCTGTGCAGGAATGTTGTTTCCGAGAAGCGCAGCAACTTCATCAATAGAGGGAAGATCGCGAGTCTTTGAGTTAGCCCATTGCGTCGACCAACGCTTTACTTGGCGTTCCACGTAACCATCGCGCTTTGCTAAATCACCAAGACCAACCTCATCAACATCAACTGCATGGAGATCAGCTAACACATCAATGAGATCCTCTGAAGCCTGCAGACGATGTTCAACTGACAAGAGAGTTCCCTTTTCAGGGCTATCAAGAACAACTCCGGGGACATATGCCATGACATAGAACGGGGCGCCATTCACTTCAACGTCTGTACACAGCCCCAGTGTGCGTGGCACGGGAACATTGGATTGCCCAACTGCCGAGATCAAACGATGCTCACGCGCCATGTCGTGGGCAGTTGCGAGAACGTGTCCCATCGGCGGGCGGCGCAAGACCATTTGCATGCCATTCGCATCAACGACTCGGAACGTGATGTTGCTACGACCACCAGCGATGAGGTGGTACGTATACGGACCCTGTGCCTCTTCAATGTTGGCAGTGAGCCATTTCTCTACGCGTTCTACATCGATGCCCTGCATGGACATTGACCGTAGTAGCAGTTAGCGAGGACGAACGACGCCGACGACTTTCCACCAACGGATTGGGCCCACTTTGACAACATCACCAGTCTGAGGAGCATGCACCATGGTGCCGTTGCCCAAGTAAATGCCCACGTGGTGAATGGGTGAACCCGTAAAAATCAGGTCCCCTGCCTGGGCCATCTGCTTTGGAATCTTGGGAAGAGCGTTGTACTGACGACGAGAGTTTCGAGGTAGTCCGACACCTGCTTTGCCCCACGCATAGGTGGTGAGTCCAGAGCAGTCGAATGCTTTGCCAGGAGAACTTTGACCGTAGCGATACGGCACACCCAGTTGAGTTAAGGCGGCACGTACTGCAGTTTGTGCACGAGCAGAGACTGAAGGAATATTCCCGTACTTCTTCTGAAGCGAGGAGTACTTGCTCTTGAAGCCCGCAGCCTCGCGTTGGGAATCAGCAAGTGCTTGAGCATCACGCCGTTGACGTTCTTCACGAAGCAAATCTGCGAGGTCTCCTTGCACCGATGACTGCAATTCCAAATATCGAGCAGAAAGGCTCTCAGCGGCACCTTGTCGACTCTTCACATCTTCGGCAAGTGACTCAGCTTGTTTGCGCTTCTTCTCCAGCACAACTTTCTTCTTACTTAATTCAATTGCTGTCGAATCAAGAGAGTCCGTCGTCAATGACCCTTGGTTCATCGCAATGGAAGTGAGCTGCCCACGCTGCAATGCATCTTGCACACCACCCGACGATGCAAAAAGATTCGTCAGAGTCGAGTTACGACCGCCATGCATGAACTGTGTGACGGCCGAGTTGTACAACGTGCCGCGCATCTCGGCTAGTTCGGCTTCGGCGGCGGCAACATCTGCTTGCGCCTGCTTAATCTCCACGGACAAATCTGCCTGGGTCTGCAGAGCCTCGGAGTAGTCCTCGCCCAACATGCCCATCTGCTCGGCCAGTTTTTCTAGCTGATCCGCGATGTTGGCGGCCTGGGCTCGCTTTTGGTCGATGGAGTCAGCCGAGACCTTCCCTGGCATCACCGCGGGGACCAATATGAGAGAGGTCATCAGAACGCCCCAGACAGCGGACCTCATGGGTCTACGGGGGCGCCGGGTCGAAAACATGACCCCTTCAGGGTAGTTGCATCACTGAAAAACGAGGGGTCGCACGGGCTGAAACCCCTGCTGTATAAGGGAAATAACCTCCCGAGAGGTCACAGCCCTACTCCCATTCAATGGTTCCGGGCGGCTTTGACGTCACGTCGTATACCACCCGATTGATACCCGGCACTTCGTTGATGATGCGGTTCGACATCTTCTCGAGCAGGTCATAGGGCAAACGAGCCCAGTCGGCCGTCATGGCATCGTCGCTGGTGACTGCACGAATGATGATGGGGCGGCCATAGGTGCGCTCGTCTCCCATCACGCCCACGCTGCGGATATCTGCCAACACTGCGAACGACTGCCAGATCTCGCGCTCGAGACCCGCGGCCTTGACCTCATGACGAACTATCTCATCTGCGTGCTGCAGGGTCGCGACCTTGTCTGGCGTCACCTCTCCAATGATTCGCACACCAAGACCTGGGCCTGGGAACGGCTGGCGCCACACGATGTCATCAGCCAATCCAAGTTCAATGCCCACTTTTCGCACCTCGTCTTTGAAGAGGGCGCGAAGTGGTTCACACAACTGCAGCTCCATGTCGTCGGGCAGTCCGCCAACATTGTGATGGCTCTTGATCACTGCAGCCGTGCCATCGTGTCCACCGCTCTCGACAATGTCTGGGTACAACGTTCCCTGCACCAAGAACTTTGCATCAGTGATGCCCCCAGTGTGCTCTTCAAAAATACGCACGAACAATTCACCGATTGCTTTGCGCTTTGCTTCTGGCTCAGTGATGCCCTGCAACTTCTCAAAGAAACGATCACCCGCATCAACATGAATCAATTCAATTCCCATGCTTCGGCGGAATGTTTCAACGACTTGTTCACTCTCACCGCGACGCATCAGACCTGTGTCGACATATACGCATGTGAGTTGTGAGCCAATCGCACGATGCACTAACGCTGCAGCGACAGATGAATCAACACCGCCCGACAGTCCACAGATTGCTCGTTCTGCTCCTACTTGTTCACGAATTGCAGCAATCTGGTCCTCAACAATGTTCGCCATTGTCCAGTCCTGACGGCATCCAGCAACTTCCACAAGGAAGCGCACAAGGAGATCTTGACCGTGCGTGGAATGAACGACTTCAGGGTGATGCTGCACGCCATAGATGCGACGGTCATTGTTTTCAATGATTGCATTTGGTGCATCAGGAGTTGATCCGGTGGCGACGAAGCCCTGTGGAACTTCGCTCACAAAATCAAAGTGGCTCATCCACACATCAAGCGTTGCAGGAGCATTGTCGGGCAAGAGCGAAGACTGTCCATCGCGCGTCAATGTTGCACGGCCATATTCACCGCGACCACCTCGATCAACAACGCCACCCAATTGCTGAGCTACTAACTGGCAGCCGTAACAAATTCCGAGAATGGGTATGCCCATGTCATAAATGGCAGGGTCAAGAATGGGGGCGCCATCGACATGCACACTCTTGGGACCGCCCGACAAAATGATGGCCTTGGGAGCCTTGGCGCGCACCTCGTCAGCTGTGATGCGATGCGGGACTATTTCCGAATAAACCAAAGCCTCACGCACTCGACGAGCGATGAGCTGCGCATATTGAGCCCCAAAATCCACAACAAGGACGACATCGTGCTGACCTGAGGAGTTATTTGCGCTCATGATTTGTTCCACCCTAGTTGGCGTGTGACGATGTCTCTATGCCCCGTTTTGCCCCACTCGCTTGTGCCGTTCTTCTCACCGTTGCACCATTCGGAGCATCTGCCGTTCACGCTGCTGATTCTGTTGATACGACGATTCCGACATCGCCTGATTCAACCTTTGTATACGACCTAGAAAAGGAACCTTCTGATTGCATTGGGTTTCTTCCCAAGCCCGGATGTGGGAAAAAACCGGAACAATCTGGGGACCGCGGCGGATCTCTTCAGTACCTCACATTCCTCGTGATGATTGCTGGAGTCGGCACCATTGCAACTGTTTTGATTCGCAATGTGATGAAACGAGACCGCGCGATAGCAGCGAAGATGGCGAAGGACGAAAACGCTTCCGATTAGCGTTTGCCTATGGGCATCATCTTCATTCTCATCAGTGGTGCCGCATTTGGGTTACTGCCATGGTTTGCTCGCACGGCATATGACCATGGAACAGAACCGTTAGGCATGCTCGCTGTTCGCTTCACCTTTGCATCAATTCTTCTCCTCGCCGTTCACAGTTTTCGCAAGAAAGAAATCTCTCTTCCATCAAAAAAACTGAGCATTCAACTGTTTCTCCTTGGTGCAGTTGGCTACGCACCTCAGGCCACCTTTTTCTTCTTCGGCGTTGAACGGATAGACACCAGTCTTGCCACCGTGATTTTCTATACGTACCCAGCGTTCGTTGTGCTCGCTAGTTGGGTTGTGTTTCGACACACGCCCAGTGTGCGTATGGCTGTGTGCCTCATCGTGGCGGTGCTGGGAACCGCATTGACTGCAGGTCAGATTTCAACAGGCTCTGGGCTCGGAGTAGCACTGATGTTTGGTGCATCTATCTGGTACACCGGCTACATCCTGATCAGCAGCAAGATCACTGGACAATCAGGAGCTTTTGTCTCACTTACCTATGTGATGGTCGGAGCTGCAGTCAGCCACTTATTGCTTCTGGCCCTTTTGCGCCCGTCGCTTCCACAAGACACAACTGGGTGGCTTGCTGTGTTCGCGGCAGCAATCATCTCCACTGTTGTTGCAATGGGATTCTTCTTTGCCGGCGTGTCACGCATTGGACCCGGAGAAGCGGCCGTTTTCAGCACCATAGAACCCGTTGTCTCTATCGCAGTCGGGGTGTATGCCCTTGACGAAAATCTCACCACGACGCGCATTATCGGCGCTTTGTGTGTTCTCGTCAGCGTTGCTGTGCTGGCTCAGTTATCGCGAGCAGATACGAAATAGAACTCAAGCGCAGAGAGCATTTCTGCATACGTTGCTTCTGTGCGCTCAGCACGAGAGGTTTCCCACCACGTGATGCGCATTGCCAGAACCGTAAGAAAGGCAAGAACTGCGGCGTCGGTGAGTGCAACGTGGCCTAATGACCACACTTCAGCGAAGGATTCACCAGGGTTTGTTTGCCAGAACCACAAGAAGTTGGCACTGGCCTGCTGATTTTGCAAGTACAAAGCAAATGGTCCAATCACTTGGGACAATGCCAGCCATGTGAGAAGAATCGGCAAGAACAATGCACCAGCACGAATCACTAACAACAGACGTGGTGTCTCTGAACGAAAGGGAAGAATTTGCTCAACGTTGACTTTGGACCACTCACGTTGATTGCGATTGCTCCGTAGATCATCCACAAATACACGTGCGCTCGCACCAAGTGTTTCCGTTTGCTTTGAGATGGTTAACCACTTATCGACAGCATCAACAGCGTCAGAGTGGGCGGCAGCGGACATTGACATGGGGACTCCTAACGAGTGCAGTCTTCTTGAAGTTGTGGACCGCTGAACAACAAATATGTGACCATGAGATACGAGCCTGCGCCACCAACCGTGGTTGCAACGCCATTCACACGAACAGAACGCGCTCCGGCTGTGCGCATCTCAACTTGCTGCAACAACGGAGTGCTTGCGCGAAGTTGCGAGAGAATTCCTTGCGCGCGATTATCGCCTGCGCCAGGTGATTCGGAACCGCTAAAGCCACCCATGACAATGACAAGACCCGGCTTTGAAGAGTCAGGTGACCAGCCACGCTTGGCGATCTCAGCTGCCACCGCGCTTTCAATGGCTACACCACCTGCGCGGATGTTCCCTGGCACACGGACAGCGAACTCAGCGCAACTCAATTGAAAAGTTTTCTGAGCTGCTGGCGACCCAGACGCAGGAGATGTTGTAACTGCAGCAGAACCGAGGCCCACAATCATGAGCGCAAGGAACAAGTCGGCATAGATCCAGCCTGCGCCTTCTTCGCCTGAGTTCGATTTACGGCGAAAGCCAAAGCCCCTAGCCACGTGCCGTTTTCTTACGGCGACGAAGAGTTGTCGGAATCACGAGTCCCATGATAATCGCCAATGCGATTGGGAGGGCAATCAAGAGCTTCCCAGTTGTTGAAAGCCCCGAGGATTCATACCCAACAATGATGCCAAGTGCGACAAGAGCATCGGCTCCGGCTGCACTCGTGCCATCAACCACGAATCGATGATTGCCTTCCTCGAGCATGGACGACAACTTGATGTTCTCAACAACTTTTCCGTTGGAGTCAGCCTTCACAGTTGCAAGCAGTTGCGGTGTGGAGAACATCCACACTTCAACATCTTGATTTGAGGCAAAACCAGTACCTTCGATCGATACAGAATTGCCACCGGTCAGTCGAAGATTTCCTTCGGAGTCCAATGGAACAATCGTTCCGTCCTGCGCAATGCCATTGAACGTCACGCTGACCCCGGCCGCACCTACCGTGACGCGATTATTTGTCCGTGTCACAGATGCAGTTGTTTCTTTGCCGTCAATCACAAGGACGCCTGCACCTGGGTTGGCTGTCGGTGCATCTGGTGCAGGGATTGTTGTAGTGGTTGTAGTCGTTGTTGAAACTCTGGAAGGCACCGTCGTTGCAGTGGCCATAGTTGAAACTTTGGGAGGAACAGTCGTCGTGCTCCCCGTAGTTCCGCCTGACGATGCATCTGCAGTACCTCCACCGGTTACCAGACCGTTCGAATCTGCAGGAACCGTTGTCGTGGTTGTTGTTGCATCTTGTGCACGACCACTAGCGGTAGCACTCGATGCTCGGAAGCCACTACGTGCAGATGTAATCGTCACTGTCGATGTGCCGGAAGCAGAAAGTCCAGTCACCGTCACTTCTCCAGCCGAGTGCGTTGCAATTGCCCCATTCGTTGCGCTCACTGAATAGGTGTAGCTGTTCGAAAAATTCGTAATCGAGAATGTAAATCCAACGACAGTTGAAGTCGTCGAAGAGAATGTCGGTGTCGGCGCATCGGGTGGATCTGACACAGTGAGAGAGAAGGTGTCAGAAGAAGACCCTCCCACATTTGTTGCTGTAATTGTGTAGGTCGTTGTTGCACGGACTGCAGTAGGCGTGCCCGTTATCAAACCAGTGGATGTTGAAAAACTCAAACCTGCCGCCAGCGTTGATGGGCTAATCGAATATGACGTTGGTGTGCCACCAGTGTTTGAGATGGAATACAAACCGCTGACGGCATTATCGACATTCGCTGTTGCGGAAGAACGCGATAGCGATATCGACGGAGCCTCCACACGAGTCGCCATCACAATGGTGCGTCCTACCGAGGTATTGGGGGTCGTAGACGGATAAGTCAACGATGAAATGTTTCCATCACTCAATCGGATGATGCTGACGCCACTACCAGTGACTGCGTAGAGATAATCACCATCTGGAGTCAGAGCTATGCCACCTTCACCACATCCCACGGCATACGTATCGAGAACGGTTCCGTCCGAGACGCGAACTTTCTTAATGTTTGACCCGTTCGATAGATACAAGAAATTCCCGTCCGCGCTTACCGCAGCTGGTGCTGCGGCACCCACTGGAATCAATCGTGTGTATGTATCGGTTGAGGAGTCGATAATGGCAATGCCATTGTTTGTTCCAACAAAGATGTTGGTTCCCACGGGAGATGCAACTGTCCATGATGGAGAACTCCATGCAGCGTTACTAATTTCAGTAATGGTGCTACCTGTTGCAGCGTCTAAGACCCCGACGTTTTGGAACCTATCTTGCATTGGTACGTAGATCTTTGAATCATCTTGCGACAAAGCGAATGCAGACTGCGTCGCGTAGGGACGATAACCCGGTGACAACACTTGCCACACGATGGAGTTATCGGACAATTTGTACTTGACTCGGTAGTAACCCATCACTACGTACATGTACTGATCGTCTTGACTCACTTTCATGGCTGTTCCACCAAAAGGAAGAAGAGAGAAAGTCCCTGTTGCTGTGTCAATTGCAGCAGCATTGCCCTGGCAAGATGCAGCGTTGTACACCTTTGTGCCAGCGTTGTTCACCGTGTTTGTCATTCGATTGCAACGCCAGTTGTTCTGCGACGGCTGGAAATCGCCGACTGATGTACCCCACGACTGCGTCGATGTGTTCACAACATGCGAAAAGTGACCATTCTCCGACGAGAGATAGGCATAGGTCGGTGGGGCGACAGCATCTGCAGGGCTGGACTTAATGGCAACTGGGACGGCGGCGGCAAGCGCGCTGACTCCTACCACTGTCGCGGCTAGGAAGATTCGACGTAAGCCTAAGAAAACTGACATAAGTATGAACATAACAGTCCTAGGCTCTTAACTAACAGTCATCGTCTCTTGTTTATCTTTGATAGGTATTGTCTTCCCAGGTACAGTCAGGGTCTCAACTTATGGTCAAGTCAACGACTCCTCAAAAAACAAAACGTCGCTCACCCATTACGCGGGCCGAAGGTGAACGCCGTCTCATCGAGGCGGCGTATCAGTTGGTTCATGAACGCCCATTCTCAGAGGTAGGAGTGCGCGACATTGCAGCACTTGCCGATGTCAACCACGGATTTGTTCACACATGGTTTGGATCAAAGAATGACCTCCTCCTGGCTGTTGTCCGCCGCCAATTTCTTGAATTGGCAGAGACTGTTCAGCGAGCAGAGCCTGGCCAACCAGCAATCAATTTCTTTGACCCGAACGTCGTTATTGTTGTTCGGCTGGTGCTGTGGCTCAACCTTGAGGGTGTCGACACGAGCGGACTCTTCAACGACATGCCCATTCTGGATGCTCTCACCGTGCGATACATCGACGTCGAGAAAATTGATCCGGCGATTGCCCGACAAACAGCAATCCAAGCAATCTCGATTGGTCTCGGTGCCGGAACATTTGCCCCCATCCTTGGCATGGAAACTCCAGCCGATGTTTTGCCGATTATGGACCTCTGGCGCCACGTCATCGGGTTGTTGGGCAAGTATCCACCCGCATAGCCTGAACTCGTTCAGTTTCGGCTGGGCAGTACATATTCAAAACACCCCTTGCAGGGTCGGGTGAAAGTCCCAACCGGCGGTACAGCCCGCGAACCCCACCACTTCGGTGATGGGGCCGACTCAGTGAAATTCTGAGGCCGACGGTCAGAGTCCGGATGGGAGCAAGGACACAACATGACCAACCACGAGGCGCTTATGCGCCGTGCCATGCATATGGCTGAGACAGCGCGCCTTCACGCGCGTCCCAATCCGTGGGTCGGTGCTGTCCTTGTTTGTGCAGATGGTGCAGTACACGAAGGCTCCACGCAATCCCCTGGCAATGCACACGCTGAAATTATTGCGTTACAGTCCGCAGCCACTGCTGGTGATTCCACAGTTGGCGCCACTTTGTACACCACGCTCGAACCGTGCTCGCACACAGGCCGTACTGGTCCATGTACCGAAGCGATCATTGCCGCAGGAATCACACACGTGGTCAGTGCCATTACAGATCCAGATGTAAAAGTTACCGGCACCGGTTTCACTGCACTGCGCGCAGCTGGTGTTGAAGTCACTGTGGGCGTGTTGGCTGAAGACGTCACCCGCCAACTACAGCCGTACCTGCATCACCGTCGCACTGGTCGTCCGTTCGTCATGGTGAAGATGGCAACAACACTCGATGCACGAACATCAATTCCCAACGGTCCTCGTTGGTTAACCGGAGATGCTGCACGCACACGAGTTCACCAATTGCGCGCTGAAAGCGACGCCATTGTTGTCGGTGCCGGAACAGTCCGTACTGACGACCCCGAGCTCACCGTGCGCCATGTAGATGGTCCGTCGCCACGGCGCATTGTGTTGTCGCACAACCCGATTCCAGTAAATGCGAAAGTCCACCCATGCACCGTGTGGTCATCTGACCTTGATCAACTACTCGACACTCTCGGCGCAGAAGGTGTCATTCAATTAATGGTGGAAGGCGGCCCGACAGTGGCAACCGCATTTCATGAACAAGGCCTCGTTCATCAATACGTCTTTCATGTCGCGCCAATTGTTTCTGGCAACGATGAAGCACCTGGCGTCTTCGTTGGTGATGTACAGCAAGAACTCTCGCACTTTCAAGTGGTCTCGACCACAGCGTTGGGCGATGACGTAGAAATCGTTTTAGAACCTCTTAAAGAGAAAGTTGGAGCATCATGAGCGAATCAGGTCTTGATCCCATTGAAGATGTCATTGCCGCAATGGCTCGTGGCGAAATCATTGTCATGGTTGACGATGAAGACCGCGAGAACGAAGGCGACTTCATCATGGCTGCCGAACATGCAACGCCTGAAAAGCTTGCCTTCATCGTTCGCTACTCCACTGGAGTCATCTGTGCGCCGCTGACTCGCGAGCGCTCTGAGGAACTTCGTCTTCCGCTCATGGTGGAGCAGAACACGGAGAGCCAGCGGACCGCATACACCATCACTGTTGACCTCATCGAGGGAACAACAACGGGCATTAGCGCTGCTGATCGTGCCGCAACAGTGCGCGGCATCGCGGACCCCAATGTTGACTACAAAGCATTCGCTCGCCCTGGACACATCTTTCCGTTACGCGCCCGTACGGGCGGCGTGCTGAAGCGTGCAGGCCACACCGAGGCAGCCGTTGACCTTGCGCGACTTGCTGGTTGCGAGCCCGTCGGCGTTATCTGTGAAATTCAAAACGACGACGGCACCATGATGCGCTTGCCAGAACTACGTAAGTTCTGCAAAGAGCATGGTTTGTTGTTGTCTTCTATCGAACAACTCATTGAGTACCGCCGACACAATGAACGCCTGGTGGAGCGCATGGGCGAAGCAGTTGTGCCAACGGAATACGGCTCGTTCAAGTGTGTGGCATACCGCAGCACGATTGATGGCATTGAACACCTTGCGTTTGTCAAGGGCGATGTCACCGGAACTGAGCCAGTCCTCGTCCGCGTGCACAGCGAGTGTCTTACTGGCGATGTATTCAGTTCACGTCGCTGCGACTGCGGTCCACAGTTAGCTGCTGCAATGAGCATCGTCGACAATGCAGGAAGCGGAGTCATCGTGTATCTGCGTGGTCATGAAGGTCGCGGCATCGGAATCGGTCACAAGATTCGTGCGTACTCTTTGCAAGATCAAGGCCGTGACACCGTTGATGCCAATACAGAACTCGGCCTGCCTGTTGACAGCCGCGAATACGGCATCGGTGCACAAATTCTTGCGGACCTCGGCGTGCGCGATATTCGCCTCATGACCAATAACCCAGCAAAGTACGGCGGTCTCGGTGGCTATGGTCTCAGCGTGGTCGAACGTGTTCCGCTGAACACTGTGCCCACACCAGAGAACGAGGCCTACCTTCGCACCAAGCGCGAGCGTATGGGTCACCTCATCGAATTCGACAACGGAAACGGAGCAACAAAATGACACGAGCAGGATCAAGCAGTGCAATTCCTGACCTTGACGGAAAGGGTCTGCGCATTGCCATCATCGGTGCGCGCTTCAATGACCACATCGTGACCAACTTGCGTGACGGCGCCCTTCGCGGACTTGAACGCCTCGGTGTCGCTGATAACGACATCATGGAGTCATGGGTACCAGGCGCATTTGAACTTCCGTTGGCAGCCAAAGTGCTCGCAGAGACTGGCAAAGTCGATGCCATCATCTGCCTCGGAACTGTCATCAAGGGCGACACGCCGCATTTCGATTATGTCTGTGGTGAAGCAGCACGAGGCATTCAAGATGCGCAACTTGCCACTGGCATCCCCGTGATGTTTGGCGTTCTCACTGTCAACACAGAGCAGCAGGCGATTGATCGCAGTGGACCTGGTATCGACAACAAGGGCGACGAAGCTGCCGTGGGTGCAGTCGAGATGGCTCTTCTTGTGAAGTGCCTCACCGCATAACTTCACAAATCATTGCCATGCGGCACACTTCGCGCACACTTGGTTATGTCCAGGAGGTGTGCATGACAGTTCTTTGCACTCTTTTCGCCACCGCATGTTTGTCGGTGTCCGCTTCCCCTATTCCCCCTGCGCACGCTGTTGCCGAATCGCTTGTCTTCAAAAAGTCTCTGACATCGTTTATCTCCTCCGCCGATAATCCGAAAAGGGACGAACGACTGAACTGGACAACCGATGGATGTTCAGCTCCGATCATCGGAAGTAGTGGAAGAACATTCAACTTCTACGATGCATGTCGCCGTCATGACTTTGCGTATCGCAACTTCTTGAGACTTGATAATGGCAAGTGGTGGAATGAATCATTTCGAGCCCGCGTTGATGCAGTCTTCAAAAGAGATATGACGTCAGATTGCGTGAAGCGAACTGCAATTGACAAAAGATCATGCATGGCCTGGGTCAGAATCTTTTACGAAACGGTTCGCGCCTATTCCGGCAAATAGCCACACAGAGAGAGATGTTGTGAAAGCCCGCGACTAGGCAGTGACAACATCAATGAGTTGACGAAGAATCCGTCCGGTTGCACCCCACACGGTTTCATCATCCAATTCAAAAAAATGAATGTTGATGTCACCTTGTGGACGTGCCCACCACTCATTTCTGTACGTGTCTTCTCGGGCAAGATCATGCAGTGGGGTCATGAATACCCGCGCAACTTCAGCTTCTTCAAGAACGAAATCTGGAATGCCGTCGACACGAGCAACAACAGGAATAATCAGGCTGTTGCTGACAAAAGTTGTCAGCGGATCTAACTCTCCGATGATGTGCACACGTTCAGGCTGCAGCCCAATCTCTTCGTGTGCTTCACGAATCGCAGCTTCATGAACTGATTCAGATTCTTCAACACGTCCACCAGGAAACGAGATTTGGCCTGGATGATTGCGAAGGTGATCTGTGCGACGAGTGAGAATCACACTGGGGCCTTCGGGAGTATCCACGATTGTCACTAAGACAGCAGACACGCGCGCGGTGATGACCCATTCTTGTGACATTTCGACGCTGTCTTCATTGCGTTCAACAACGTGAGAGGACAACGCCTTCAGGACATGAGCGTGATCACGTAATTGTGGATTGCTTGACGACAGCCATGAAGGGGCTTCGCCTTCACGCCATTGTGTAGGACGCGGAATGACTTGATTGCCACCGCGTCGACGAATCACTGTGCTGTGGGTGTCCAGCCCGATGCCTTCAACTCAGCAAGAATCTCTGCAAGACCAGCGGTCTTCAGGTTGGCAAGAACACGGCCGGGCATTTCTTCGCCCTTTTCCCATGCTTCCCATGCGGTAATCAGTTTGTTGAGATCAGGTGCTGGTCGCTCAAATGCCATGCCCGAAGCGTACCGAGACGAAGCCCTGAGTACCCGCTAGACCAATCAACATTGCACGAGTCGCAACATCGACATCAATCACAACGGCAGCAACCATCGCTAACAGCGCCAGACCAATGCCAAGAATTTGATGAACACGTCCGTTTGTTAAACGAAAAGCTGATAGCGGTGCCTTGACCGATGCGGCATTGAGGATGACAAGGCCGGCGAATACAGCGGGGACCATCGGTGTGCTGGACTGCGCAGCTGCGCTAGCCAGTGCAAAACCGATGATGTATTCAAGCGTTTGGCTGATCCACAGATGACGAGCCTTTGGTGCCTTCTCCGGTGAATTCATGGAGTCAACCGTAGGCGGAAATGATTAATGGCCCGGACCATACGGTCCGGGCCATTAACGGGAGGCTCTATGTACAACCGACCGAAATCGGCTGTTATTCCCAGGGGTTGATTTACATCATCCCCATGCCACCAGGCATGCCGCCGCCCATGCCACCGCCGGCGCCGCCGGCTCCTGGCTTGTCGGCAACAAGGCACTCAGTGGTGAGAACCAAAGCTGCAATAGATGCTGCGTTCTGGAGTGCTGCACGTGTGACCTTTGCTGGGTCAATGATGCCCGCAGCGAGGAGGTCGACATACTCGCCCGTGGCTGCATTGAGACCAATGCCGCCCTTCTCGGACTCAACACGCTGCACAACAACGGAGCCCTCAAGGCCAGCGTTGTCTGCGATGTGCTTCGCCGGAGCGATCAGTGCGTCATACACGGTGCGAGCGCCAGTTGCTTCGTCGCCAGTGAGTGACTCAACAACCTTGAGAACTGCTGGACGGCTACGCAAGAGAGCGGTACCGCCACCGGCGACAACGCCTTCTTCGATTGCTGCGCGAGTTGCCGAAATGGCGTCCTCGATGCGGTGCTTCTTTTCCTTCAGTTCAACTTCGGTTGCTGCGCCCACCTTGATGAGTGCAACGCCACCGGCGAGCTTTGCAAGACGCTCTTGGAGCTTCTCGCGGTCCCAGTCGGAATCGGTGTTGTCGATTTCAGTCTTGATCTGGCTGATACGTCCATTGACTTCGTCCTTATCGCCAGCACCATCAACGATTGTTGTTTCGTCTTTGGTGATGATGACACGCTTTGCGCGACCCAAGAGGTCAAGCGTGACGTTCTCAAGCTTGAGGCCAACTTCTTCGCTGATGACCTGGCCACCAGTAAGAACTGCCATGTCTTGCAACATTGCCTTACGACGATCGCCGAAACCTGGAGCCTTCACTGCTGTTGAGTTGAAGGTGCCACGAATCTTGTTCACCACGAGAGTTGCAAGCGCTTCGCCTTCAACATCTTCAGCGATGATGAGAAGCGGGCGGCCTGTCTTCATGACGGACTCGAGTGATGGAAGAAGTGACTGCACCGAAGAAATCTTCGATGAGTAGAACAAGATGTATGGCTCATCGATGATGGCCTCTTGACGCTCTTGGTCTGTCACGAAGTATGGAGACAAGTAACCCTTGTCGAACTGCATTCCTTCAGTGAAATCAAGCTCGATTCCGAAAGTATTGCTTTCTTCAACTGTTACAACGCCGTCTTTACCGACCTTGTCAATTGCGTCTGCAATAACCTTGCCGATGCTGGCATCTGCAGCAGAGATTGTTGCAACGCTTGCGATATCGCTCTTGTCGTCAACATCTTTTGCCTGGCCCTTGATGGACTCAACAGCAGCTGCAACAGCCTTCTCGATACCACGCTTCAATCCCATTGGGTTTGCACCAGCTGCGACGTTGCGCATGCCCTGGTGAACGATTGCCTGTGCGAGCACAGTTGCTGTTGTGGTTCCGTCACCGGCGACATCATTTGTCTTGGTAGCGACTTCCTTCACGAGCTGTGCACCCATGTTCTCGAATGGATCGTCGAGTTCGACTTCCTTCGCGATGGAAACACCGTCATTAGTGATGGTTGGTGCGCCGAACTTCTTATCGAGAACGACATTGCGTCCCTTAGGTCCGAGCGTGACCTTCACTGCATCGGCCAGCTTGTTCACGCCAGCCTCGAGAGCGCGACGCGCCTCGTCATTGAATTTCAATTGCTTTGCCATGTGTTGACCTACTTGGTAACAACTGCGAGAACGTCACGGCTGGTGAGGATCAAAAGATCCTGTCCGCCATGCGAGATTTCGGTGCCGCCGTACTTGCTGTACAAAACGACGTCGCCGACTTTGATGTCAAGTGCGAAGTGCTGACCTTCGTCATCGCTCCAGCGTCCGGGGCCGACTGCAAGAACGGTGCCTTGCTGTGGCTTTTCCTTTGCGGTGTCGGGGATGACGAGACCCGATGCAGTGGTCTGCTCGGCTTCGCTGGGCTGAACGACAATGCGGTCGTCGAGTGGCTTCAGGTTCATGGTTTCCTCCGATGAATCGGCATTTCGAAAATGGACTCCGTCCTGGCGAGCCAGTCCGGCGTTAGCACTCGAGGAGTGCGACTGCTAATGATACGGACGGGGCAGGCGCCTAGCAACCGAGACCGAGAAGACGGGCAGTTTCTTGGAGGGGCAGCCCGATGATGTTGCTCATCGACCCCCTCGTCGAGGCCACCAAAGTGCCCCCGAGACCCTGAATGGCGTAGGAACCGGCCTTGCCCTGCCATTCCCCCGTGCCGATGTACCAGTCCAGGAGGGCATCCGTGACCGGCTCAAAGGTGACCATCGATGTCACGACGAGGGATTCGGACCTTTCCGGCCCGATGACGGCCACCCCCGTGTGCACCCGATGGGTACGGGCACTGAGAGCTTTCAACATGCGACGCGCTTCCGTTTCATCAACGGGCTGTCCAAAGATGACGCCGTCGAGATCCACCGTCGTGTCTGCACCCAACACAAGTGCATCAGTTGCTAATCGCTCTTGCACTGCTCGGGCTTTCGACGAAGCAAGACGCTTCACGTACTGCGCAGGTTCTTCACCCGTGAGTGGTGTTTCGTCAATGTCGGCAGGAACAACATCTGCAGTGATTCCTAATTGTGCAATGAGTTCAATCCGACGCGGTGAGCGTGATGCCAACACCACATGAAGATTCTGTTGATCAGCCACCACTGACGGCAGTCTCGTGTGCATCGTCAGGCAATGTCATGTCATCACGATTCTCTAAGTAGCCCTCGGGAAGAACCACTTTGATTGGGCCATTGGTGTGGCCGCGTGCAAGACGTTCGCCACCAGGCACGAGTCTCATAGAGCGATCTAGTCGTGCACCGATTGCTTGCAGTTCTGCAAGTGACGCAACTGTTGCAAATGAACGACGTACTTCAGACCCCACGGGGAAACCGGTGAGATACCAACCACAGTGCTTGCGGAAATTACGGATACCAAACTCGGGCCCCATGATTGCCATCAGACCTTGTGCATGCTCCACCATCACATCGAGAACAAAACCCAAGTCGGGCGATTGTTGAATCTCGTTCCCAGAAAATGCATCAATAAGATCACGGAACAACCATGGCTTGCCTAAGCAACCACGTCCGACGACAACTCCATCGCAACCGGTTTCATCCATCATGCGCAATGCATCGGTTGCTTCCCAAATGTCTCCGTTACCAAGAACAGGAATACTGGTGACTGCCTGCTTGAGTTCTGCGATGTACTCCCAATGCGCATTGCCGCCATAGTGCTGCTCTGCTGTGCGCGCGTGAAGAGCAATCATGGCAATGCCTTCGTCTTCTGCGGCCTTGCCCGTGTCGAGGAACGTTGTGATGTCGTCATTGATACCAATGCGGAACTTGCAGGTGATGGGAACACCAAATGGCTTTGCAGCATCGACTGCTGCTCGCATGATGGCGCGAGTCAAATTGCGCTTCACAGGAACAGCAGCACCACCACCTTTCCGAGTGACCTTGTTCGCTGGGCAACCAAAGTTCATATCGATGTGATCAGCAATGTCTTGTTCACACAACGCACGTACTGCACGACCCACAAAATCAGGGTCGCTTCCGTAAATCTGCAAACTGCGGAAGTCTTCATCGGGGCCGAATGCCACCATTTTCTTGGTCTTTTCGTTACCGTGCACCAACGCAGCAGCCATCACCATTTCGCTGACATACACAAGTCCGGGACCAAACGTACGACATTGTGCACGGAACGGAATGTTGGTGACTCCGGCCATTGGTGCCAAGACAACAGGAATCGGGAACTCGCGACCACGAAGGACAAGAGGCATGCGTGTCATCGCGGCACCTCTGCCAACTTCAAGTTCGGATATGCGCCGCAATCCAATTCACGAGGCCCATCCGACTTCAGGCGATGCCATGCAGCAGCTGCGATCATTGCAGCGTTGTCTGTACACATGGCACGGCTGGGCAGCGCCACCTTGAATCCGGCTTCTCCCCCACGACGACTCATTTCATAACGCAAGAAAGAGTTGGCGGATACCCCTCCACCGAGCACGATCCCCTGCGCACCCACTTGCTGCGCAGCCTTAATTGTTTTTGCGCACAGCACATCGACCACTGCCGCTTGAAATGATGCAGCAATATCAACATTAGACATCTCAGGATTTTTACGAACGTGATTAATCACTGATGTCTTTAGTCCAGAGAAAGAAACGTCAAGGCCATCGTGCATCATCGCTCGTGGGAATTCCACAGCATGCGGATTGCCTTCTGAAGCGATGCGATCAATCACTGGACCGCCGGGGTAACCAAGATCGAGATAGCGCGCGACCTTGTCGTAGGCCTCGCCTGCAGCATCATCAATGGTGCGACCAAGAACTGTGTAGTCACCATGACCCTTCATGTGGATGATCATGGTGTGACCACCCGAGACAAGCAGGACAACGAGCGGGAACTCCAAGGTTGGGTCATCAAGAAGCCCGGCATACAAGTGAGCTTCCAAGTGGTTCACACCAATAAATGGTTTATCCCATACCAAAGCCAGTGACTTTGCAGCCGAGACCCCAACAAGAAGTGCACCAATCAAACCAGGCCCAGCCGTTGCTGCAACGGCATCAATTCGAGAAGGCAAAATGCCTGCTTCTGCAATCGCCGCATCAATCACAGAAACGATTGATTCCAAGTGTGCGCGGCTCGCAACCTCTGGCACAACACCACCAAAACGAGCATGAATGTCGATTTGGCTAGAGACAATTGACGACAACACATCGTTGCCACCCATCACAATTGATGCAGCGGTCTCATCACAGCTTGTTTCAATGGCCAGTACAACCGTTGACTCAGTGACTTCGAAACTCATGAACGCCTCGATTCAATCAATGCAATTCGTTCCATGAACTCTGGCGTATCAACACCATGCGCCCACATGATGATCGCATCATCAGTGTTCTCGTAGTACTTCTTGCGAATTCCCGCAGGAACAAAACCAAAACGGCGATAAAGATTCTGCGCAGCAGTGTTGGTGTGGCGCACTTCAAGAGTCATCGCAGTACACCCACGATCATGAGCCAGGATTGCAAGGTCCAACATCATCTCTGTTGCAACACCTCGACCCTGCCACTCAGGGTCCACGGCGATGTTCGTGACATGCGCATCGTCTCCGGCAAACATCAAGCCGCCGTAGCCCACCATGGTGTCGCCAACATAAGCAACGAGGTAGTAACGAGATCCCGCACGCATCTGCTGCAGTTCACTCACGAATGTCCGATGAGTCCATGGTCGAGGATAAATCTGTTCCTCAATGTCCATCACCCGGCGGAGATGCCGACGACGCAATGTCTCTGTTGTCAAAGCGTCAATGGAACGCTCGCGCATGAAACTCATCGTGATCCCTGACGAGTCTTCCAATTGATTTCCGCATCAGGTGCGCGCAAATACATTGGCTGCAATTGCATTGCGGTCACGGTTTCATCAGCCATCACCCGATGGCCGCCCAAAGTGACAACAGAAGTCGCAGATGGGAACAAGGCATCACGACCCACTAGTTGCGTCCATGGGGAGGCCTCGAATAGTTCTGCGTGTCGATCGAATCCAGAACCAACACAGATGGTGTCTTCAGCACGATCCGCAAGATGCACTGCCAAATCCTCAGGAGAAGAAACGACTGGCTCCGTCAAGCGCTGTGGCTCCATGCCAACACCACGCATGCGGTACAAGGACCAGTACACCTCTCCACGTCGTGCATCAAGAGCTGCTGCAACGGTGAGTTCGCTCATCTCGGCGTTCATTGCTAGGGCATCAAGACTGCACACTGGCACCAAAGGAATTTCTAATGCCCATGCCATTGATTGTGCCGTTGCCATCCCAACACGCATTCCCGTGAAGAGTCCAGGACCAACATCAACTGCAATTGCTGACAAGTCGGTCATCTCAATGCCCGCTTGTTGCATTGCAAATCGAATCATCGGTGTGAGTGACTCAGCATGTCGACGATCACTTGCCACCATTGTGTGAGCACGAATACCACGATGGTCTCCGAGAGCGACTTCGACATGCTCGACGGCAGTTTCAATTCCGAGAATCATCAGTGGACACTCCATTGACGTAATGATTCTCGCAATTTGTCCCAACGAGTGTCCCACCCATGACCTTCGACGGAAATGACAATGTCACGCGCATCATCATCGTCTTCGTCATGGGACAATTCGATGGTCAACGAATCTCCGATGACATCTGCGGCGACGTCTCCCCACTCCACAAGAGCAACTGCACCGAGATCGACTTGTTCGCGCAATCCAAGGTCAGCAACTTCGCCCATACTGTTCAGGCGATACAGGTCGGCATGTAGAACTGGAATGCGACCACTGTTATACGAATGCACCAGTGTGAATGTGGGCGAGGACACCTGATCCTCTTCACTCACGCCAAGTGCACGAGTGAAACCAACCGTAAATGCAGTCTTTCCTGCACCCATGTCCCCTGCGAGAACAATGATGTCTCGAGGTCGCACGAGGCCAGCAATCACTCCTGCAATCGCATGAGTTGTCGCAACAGAATCGGAACGGAGATCAATCATTGATATCTCCGAAAAACACGCTCTCCGATTCCGCAGACAATTTCGTATCCGATTGTTCCGAGCGCATCAGCCCAGTTGTCGGCTGTCACTACATGCTCGCCTTGACGACCAATCAACACGACTTCATCACCCACGGTGACATCAAAGTCATTTCCGCAATCCAGCATCAATTGATCCATCGTGATGGTGCCTGCGAGCGAACGAGGAACGCCATTGACGAGAACCTGAATATCTGAATCGATCAACGAACGCGGTACACCATCGGCATAACCAATGGGAACTGTCGCAATCAAAGACGTTGTAGCTAGTGGGCGGCGAAGACCGTAGGAAACTGCTTCGCCCTTCTCTACTAAGCGCACAGCAGACACTCTGCCCTTTAATGACAGAGCGGGGATGAGACCTTGGCATTGTTCCGCGACACCTGGCCCTGGGAGCAATCCATACATTGCGATGCCCAGTCGCACCATCGAGAAACGCGCATCTGGGTTGACTAACGCAGCCGCACTGTTCGCAGCATGCACCATTGGTGGTTCGATACCGGCCGCTGCACATTGCGCCAGCACATCATTGAACAAAGAGAGTTGTTTCTCATTGGCTGGATGACTCGGTTCATCTGCAACTGCAAAGTGCGTGTAGATGCCTTCAATTGCCAGCGACTCAAACGACTGGATGTATCGCGCAAGATTCAAAGCTTCCGAGGGCGCCACACCCACGCGATGCATGCCGGTGTCGATTTTGATGTGAACAGGAACTTTGCGATCTGCAGCTTCTGCTGCACGTGCAACGACAGCCGCACCGCGTGTTGATGCAATTGTCGGCGTGAGTCCGTACCCCACCAGAAACTCTGTCATCTCGGCAGGCTGTTCACTCAACACGAGAATGGGTGCGGTGATTCCTGCACGACGAAGTGCAACACCTTCATCAGTGATTGCGACACATAAACCTGTTGCTCCCGCAGCGAGTGCTGCCTGTGCCACTGGGATAGCACCGTGTCCGTAGGCATTTGCCTTCACAACAGCCCATACCTGAGCGGGAGCCACGCGTTGAGCAACGATTGCAACATTGTGCTGGATGAGCCCCATGTGTACGTCGGCCCACGCCCAGCGACCAGAAAAATCAATTGACATGATGAGCCACCTCGGTGAGAACTTCCGAAATTAGTGCAACAACATCACGAGCAATGGCACCTTCATGAGAGCACGATGATCCTGCCATGCCATGAACAAACGAGGCCGCAGCTGCTGCTTCATGTGCGGACAGTCCCCGCGCAAGGAACGCACCGATAATGCCTGACAACACATCCCCGCTTCCAGCCGTCGCTAAGCGCTCATCGCCTGTGGCAACCAAGTACACAGCGCCATCTGGATCAGCGACAACTGTGGTGGGACCCTTACGGAGAATGGTGCAATTGGTCCGTGCAGCAAGTTCTCGAGTTGCAGCAATGCGATCGGTATTGGCAACATCACCACCTAGTGCAGCGAACTCTCCATCGTGTGGCGTCAGAATCGTTGCTGACGTACGAGCAAGTAACACCGAATGACCGGCGCCGGGATCAACGGATGCGCCAATGCCATCGCCATCAATCACGACAGGTACATCGCATGACGACAACACAGCGCGTACTTCAGTTCCGATGTCATCGCCGCGACCTAATCCGGGACCAATCACCAAAGCTGCAAAACGATTGATATCTGCTGCTATGTCAACTGCCCAGTTCTGAACAGGCAGCGCACGTCCCACCACTTCTGTCGGCGGTGTCACAGCATTCATATCGCCGCGCCATGACAAGTGCACCATTCCAGCACCAGCACGCATTGCTGCTGCACTCACTAATGATGCAGCGCCAGCCATGCCGACGCTTCCTGCAATGACTCGTACAGCGTGATCCCACTTGTGCGCACGACGGTCTCGCGGAGGCAACCAGGTTGCAACATCAGAAGACTCAACTAGAAACGTGCTCACATCATCAATGGGGTCAATGCCAACATCAACAACATCAATCTCGCCGCACAATGAAGGGCCGTCACCGAACAACATCCCGGTCTTTACGGCAGCAAAGGTGACAGTGCGATCCGCAACGAGAACGCCGCCTTCGACAGTTCCATCGAGTGCATTGAGTCCACTAGGGATGTCGACTGCGAGAACGGGAACATCAAGAACATATGGTGGCGACCAAGTGCCGCGAAAACCAATCCCGTATGCAGCATCAATCACCAGGTCTGTGACGAGTGAATCAATGATGTGGCCCGCAACCTCGGAGGCGTCAAGAATCTGCACACTGGCACCCCATTCGGTTAACCACTCTGCGGCGACTCGTCCATCGTCCCCGTTATGGCCCTTGCCTGCGATGACAAGAACACGACGACCGTAGGTGCCTCCCAACATGGTGCGAGCAACACGAGCAACCGCATGACCAGCACGTCTGATGAAAACATCTCCGCCACCCACAGACTCCAATGCAGCGGAGTCGGCAGCACGCATCTGCTCAGGGGTGAGGACAGGAATCACCCTGTCAGCGTATGAGGGAAATGGCCTAGAGGGCGGCGACGACAGCCATCGCGACTGTGTCGGTATGGGTGATGGAGACGTGCCAACCGCCCACGCCTTGAGAATCAGCCAATTGCTGAGCCCGACCGGTCACCTGTAATCCAGGCGCACCCGATGGAAGCTTTTCAACCGATACGTCATGGAAGTCAAAAGCTCCGAGACCCACACCCAATGCCTTCATGGTTGCTTCTCTCACAGCAAACCGTGCAGCGAGAGACGGTGCGTCATCTGAACGCTCTGCCAATGAAGCGAGTTCTTCAGCAGTGAAGAGACGAGTGCGCAAGTTGGGACGACGCGACAAGAGATCACGGAATCGTGCAATGTCGACTGCATCAATTCCGATTCCACGCATTGCGTCTACGCCTCGGTGCGCCACAGGTTGGCGCTCTCAGAAACAGGAAGAATCAACAAGTCTTCAATCGAGACTTCTCCAAGGCGTTCTTCGCGGAAGGAACCCTCTGTCTCAGTGACCCAGTCAACAAGACGGTCATACCTGCGGTCGTAGCCCTGCAGCACCTGGCGCACTGCCGACGGTGACATCTGTGCGCGGAACTGTACGTGCAACAAAGTGATTCCTACTGTGACTGCACCGTGTACCTCGGGGACAAAAATGACAGTGCGAGAGTCCTTGCGGCCACGGGCAACAAGAAGTTCTTGTTCAGCGGCAACACGACGCTTTGTTCCGACCAATGTTGGGTTTGTCTCCACGCGAGATGACAACGTGAGAGCAAGACCACCACGATCAAGAATCTCAATAGTGGATGTTGATGATTGCGGATCACCAATCACTGCATAACGAGTAAACCCGGTGACAGATTCCACTGCGGCATCAAGCGATGCAAGAACTTTGAGAATTTCGTACGGAACATGTTCGCGTGCAGAACCTGCATCAAGCACTGCGCGAACAAGCGTGCGGTCCAGAAGGCCTTCCTCGCTTCGTGAAATACCTACGGTGACAGTCTTGGCTTGATGCTTGATTGCATCAATTGGCCGAGTCAATTCATCAATTGCATGCGTGAGGGCATTAATCAGATCTTCGAGCAATGTTGCAGGAGAAGCTGCTTTCCCGGTTTCACGTTGATATGCCTGCAAAGGCTGTGGCCCCGTGATGACACGCAGTAACGACACCACTGCAACAGCTGTTGATGCCTCAAGATTTCCGTTGTACTGACCCGTCTGAAGAGCAGCGAAGAATCCACGCGCTGTTGCGACGATTTCACGCTCAACACGAAGCAATGCATCATCTCCATCGCCGCCACGTTCCACAACATGGTCAATCACTTCACGAAGCGCACGTAATGGACGTGCCAATTCATCAATCGCCAATGCAGCTTCGTACCCGAATAGGTGACCCACCATTGAGGAAAGAACAAAGGCAATCGCTGGGTCAGAGACAGGAACAGTGATCACTGCAGAAGCGGCATCAAAACGAGTCTCGCCCTCTGTTGCAATCACAATCGGTTCTGCTTTGTGCGCTTTAAAGATGGCAACTTCTTTGGCAACGTCAGTGGCAGTTCCCTCTGAAAGACCCGCAGCACACACAAGAATCATTGGCTCACAAGAAAGGTCAATGTGCTTTTTGTCTTCGGTGACATCACACGAGATTGACTTGTAACACAGCTCTGACAACTTGATTCGTACTTCATGGGCAGCAACGGTGTTCGGTCCACTGCCAACAACAGCCCAATAGCGACGAGATGGAGCAAATGCGCGAGCGACAACACCAATCTCTGCACGCTTTGCAATCACTGCTTCCATCGAAGCTGGCATCTGCACCAGAGAGTCAAGGATGCGGTGCATGCGATCATTGTCGGCAAGTCCCGTTGCACGAGCAATGGCGCACGACAGAACTGCACCTGCAGCTACCTGGGCATAGAACGCCTTCGTACTCGCAACACTCATCTCAACGTCGCGACCATCGCTGGTGTAGTACACACCGTGCGCTTTGCTCGCGAGTTCACTGCCGCGGCGGTTCACAATCGCGAGTACTGCAGCACCGCGTGATGCAACAAGATCAACCGTGCGATTTGTATCGGTGGTCGTACCGCTTTGGCTCACTGCAATGACCAACATGTCGGACATGTCTTGATGCATGCCAAAGCCAGAAAGCTCAGTTGCAGTTAATGCCTCAACATGTACTGAAGAATCAAGCAACGAGTTGAGAACAGGAACCAAAGAAGTGCCGGCAACTGCCGCCGTGCCTTGACCAATCACTCGAATACGCGTGATGCTGCGATTCGACAGTCGTTCAATGATGGAAGCAGGCAAAGTGAACTCATCAAGGTCAGGGACCAACTTGCCATTGACCAAAGATGTGCGACCACGAATTGTCTTTCGGAAGCTTCGCGGTGCTTCTCCAATTTCCTTCAGAAGGAAATGCGGAGAGTCTCCTCGGTCGATGTCGCGCGTCGTGACTTCTGCAGTCTGGACACTCTTGTCCGTCAAAGAAATTTCAGTGCCGTCATAGGCGTACATGGAAACGCCGGCGAGACTGCCCGCACCCGATGCCGACAGGCGCATGACTTGTCCGCGAGATGACGGCTGATCCGCATGAATGGGTGTTTCGCCGTCGAGACGCACATACTGCAATGTTTCTTCAACGGTGCCGTATGGCTCGCTGGCCACAATGAATCGATCTTCTGCGAGACCGACATAGAGCCCCTGGCCACTGCCGTGCAATGCCAAGTAAAAATCGTCAGGTTCATCTGCATTGCTGTACCCAATCGCAACAGAACCCTCGAACTGAGTGACTGCATTGAGAAACGCATCAAGCGTTGACATGCCATTGGCGCGGCCTCGATCAACAAGGGCTGGAATGACCTTTGCGTCAGTGGTGATCGGATCTGCAAAGCGCAGGTTGTGGCGAGTCTTTAACTCAGCATGGTTATCAACGTCGCCATTCAATACAGCAACAGATACAGCTGTGTTGTCTCCTGTTATCTCTTCGCCATTGACAGGGTGAGCATTTGGTTCCGAGATGATGCCCACACTTGCCCAGCGAGTGTGGCCCAACACCGATGTCCGCGACCCTTCCACAGCAAGTGCACGACGAAGGAGGTCATCAGATGCAAGAGCCTCACGCATGTGGCGAGTGTTGTCTCCCAGTTCACCAATTTCTGCAGCGGCTTTGTACACAAAAACAAGAGTGCTTCCAGAATGACGAACGCTCTTGTTCGTAAACAACGGATCACTTGTTCGTTGCGCAAGTGCATCAGCCATCTCTGCAGGCAGATTCTTGAAGACCGGTGATGACACAATCACACTGATGCCAGCGGAATCTCGACCACGCACTTCCATGCGGTCAATTGCCGACAGAGATTGTTGGATGCTCAGGTATCCGGCAAGCGAGGAAACTGATGCTGCCTCTCCAGCAAGTGCGTGCACTGCATCTGCTGTGCGGAGGCGATCACGACGGATTGCCCAGGAGGCATCACGAACGCGAGACAAGCGGAGTGCTTCAGCATCCAAGGTGACCGTATCGACGTGCAGCGCATCAATCCGTGCTTCTTCGTTGTCGGCCATGGCATCGAGAACATCGAGACGAGACAAAATCTCACGAATCAGAGTCACGTTGCCGGCGAGGGTTTGCATTCCGGCATCACCGCGCAGCAATTGATCCGCCGCCATCAAGGCATCAGCGACAGCCGCCATGTCGGTCCCGGCCGCAAGAGCGGAATCAAGAAGAACAAGGACTTCAGAGGGCGCAGGCGCAGTTCGCGTGCATGGTCGGGGAAGGATTCCGATAATGCCGCACATCAGAGCAGTTTACTGAGAACCCAAGGGGTGCTCAGTGAGCGCCCTCCACGGCGCCACCATGTTGTGCAATTACAGCATTTGCGAGGGTCAAAGCACTCGATAATGCCAGCGATTCAGTTTGAGCTTCCACCATCACACGCACCAATGGCTCTGTGCCGGACGCACGAACGAGAACTCGGCCATCAGACCCTAAAGATTCTTCTACAGCGTGAATTGCTTCAGCGATGTCACTCACAGGATCAAAGACACGCTCAGTTGTGCGCACGTTGATCAGCATTTGTGGATACGACTGCATCACCGTGATTGCTTGATCAAGAGAAACATGAGAGCGAGCAAGAGATTCAATGAGAACGAGTGCTGCAAGCAAGCCATCACCCGTTGTGGCGAGAGCGCGATGAATAATGTGACCGCTCTGTTCACCGCCCAGAACAAAGTCGTATTCCTCAAGAGCGGCAAGAACGCTGCGGTCACCAACTGGTGTCACAACAACATCCACACCAAGTTCAGACATCGCACGATGGAACCCAAGATTCGTCATCACTGTGACAGCAACACCTTTGTTACGCAACAAACCTCGCTGAGCAAGATCAGCTGCTGCAATCGCCATGACGTAGTCGCCATCAACAACAACACCGCTGCCAGTGACTGCCATCAAACGATCGCCATCACCGTCAAATGCAATACCGATGTCTGCACCTTCAGCAATCACTCGGGCTACTAAGCCCGAAGTCGATGTTGCTCCGCACTTGTCGTTGATGTTGCGGCCATTCGGCTCTGCATTCATCACCACAACATCGGCATCCGTGGAGGTAAACAACGCGGGTGCTGCAGAACTCATTGCACCATTGGCACAATCAAGAACAATTCGCATGCCAGCAAATGCGCTGCCAACTGTGTTCAAACGGTGCTGCACGTATTCATCAACAATGTGCGAAGCATCGTGCACAGTGCCCAGCGCAACAGGGGCTGGTTCGGCAACAAGCGCGTGCCACTGTCGTTCGATATCAATTTGTTCGCTGTCAGAAAGTTTTGACCCACCGGCAGCAAACACTTTGATGCCGTTGTCAGTCCATGGATTATGCGATGCAGTGATTGCAATCGCGACCCACTGATGATGCTCTGCAGCGAATGCAATTGCCGGTGTAGGCGCTACACCCATCTGGTGCACCGTGACACCTTCAGCAGCACATCCGTCAATGATTGCTTGCTCTAATGCAGGGCCGCTCTCACGCGTGTCTCTTCCCACCACAACAGCAGTGGGTTGAAGAACGCGTGCGACTGCGCGTGCAAGGTCACGAGCAAGAGCAGGAGTGAGCTCGTCGATCGCGACGCCACGGACACCGTCGGTACCGAAGTGAAGCATTGGATGTGTTCCCTAAAAAGCCGTGCAACGCACGACGCGCCAGATGATCAGCGCTTGGTGAATTGAGGAGCCTTACGGGCCTTCTTGAGACCGTACTTCTTGCTTTCCTTACGACGTGAGTCGCGAGTAAGAAGGCCAGCCTTCTTCAAAGCAGGACGTGTCTCAGGATCAATCTCAATGAGCGAGCGTGCGATCGCCATGCGCAATGCGCCGGCTTGACCGTTGACACCGCCACCAAAGATGTTTGCGTTGACGTCGAAAGATTCTTCGCGCTCAACAACGCGCAATGCTTCGGTGACAACCATGCGCTGCGTTGCTGTTGTGAAGTACGCCTCGATGGGCTTTCCGTTCACAACGATCTTGCCGCTGCCATGACGAACAACGGCGCGTGCA
>CAEZWV010000006.1_pt1 | contig 55796 bp, 56 predicted proteins | sample 7265081 | NCBI WGS metagenome assembly CAEZWV01 (sample SAMEA6813891, study PRJEB35770) | uncultured Acidimicrobiaceae bacterium | biome: Freshwater; feature: Freshwater reservoir; material: water | place: Czech Republic | collected 2015-11-04 | depth 0.5m m
CACCAACAAGAGTTTGAAGATGCGATGACGGCGCGCGATGCAGATGGCGCTGTGCGCGCGTGCCTTGCATTGGAACAAGCCATTCATGATTGGTCCGCCGACACCTTGCAAGGCGACATCGCAGACAAAGCACGCGCTGCAGTGCGATCAATGATCAGCGCCCTCGGTGACGCAGCAATTGGTGGTGTACGCAACCCACGCGATGTTGTTGCACCGTATGTTGAGGCCATGCTTGCCATTCGTGCAACTGTTCGCGCCGAGAAGCGCTACGACTTGTCCGATGTCATTCGCGATGCCTTTGTGAACATTGGTATTGAAGTTCGCGACACCGCTACTGGTGTTGAGTGGGACCTGTAACCACTTCTATACGTGATGAATGTGTGCGATTCGCGAACGACCACGTAAGCCGGATACCGCATACACCACGATGAACATCAGAGTGCCCACCAAGATGATTGTGGCACTTGCAGACGTATCTAAGTGATACGCGAGGTTCATTCCGACAAATGCAGACGTTGCTCCCACAAGTGGAGAAATCCACAGCATGCGTGAGAACGAGTTAGTCAGCATTCGTGCAACTGATGCAGGAATGACAAGCAATGCAGAAATCAACAATGTGCCGATGACGCGCATTGTGACCAAGATTGTGAGCGACAACATTCCCATCAAGAGTGCTTCCACCCACGACACTTTGACACCAGAAACTTGCGCAACCTCTGGATCAAATGTTGCAAACAGAAGATGACGGTACAGACCAAAAACCAAAACCGCAGTCAGAATCGCCACTACAGACACTGCGATGATGTCAACCGTCTCAACGCCCAGCACGCTGCCAAAAAGAACCGCTTCAATGCTCTTCTTCGCTTGGCCATACCTGTTGAGCAACGCAAGACCCAACGCGAATGAAGCTGTCGTCACAACGCCAATCGCAGCATCAGCCCCGATCAATCGGCGACGAGCAATACGGCCAATGATGATTCCTGATGTAACACCCCAGATGCCTGCACCCACGAAGTAGTTCAACCCCATCACGGCCGATGCGGCTGCACCGCCAAAAACGGAGTGCGAGAGACCATGACCGATGTAGCTCAGTCCTCGCAGCACAACGAAAACTCCAAGAAGACCGCAGAGTGCTCCCGCAATCGTTGCTACAAGAATTCCGTTTGTAAAGAAGTCGTAGCGATATGGATCAAGAATCCCGGCAATCATCATTTTCCTGCCTCACCCATCTCGCCTAAGCGACGAGCCAGATTGTCTCCACCGTTATCAAGAACGATGGGCATGCCACCATGGATCAACACTTCCATCGGCGCACCATAAGTTTTTTCCAGAACGTCAGAATTCAGAACATCTATAGGTGCACCATCGGCAATCACCGACGTATTGATGCATACCAACCGAGGCAAGTGCGCTGCCAAACCGTTGAGATCGTGGGTTGTCAGAACAATCGAAACTCCATCATCGTGAAGATCTGCAAGGAGATGGAGAACCTCATGACGCGTGCGCACGTCGACACCCGACGTGGGTTCATCAAGCACCAAAAGCTCTGGACGGTGGAACAACGCACGTGCAACAAAGACTCGTTGTTGTTGTCCGCCAGAGAGTTCACGAATATGACGACCTTCGAGACCACCGAGACCTAAGCGCTCAAGTACCTCGAGTGCCTCGGCACGTTCCGTGGGAGTAATGCGAGGAAAGAAACGTCCAGCGGTACGCGTCATGGCCACCACTTCGAGAACAGTCACTGGAAAATTCCAGTCGACAGATTCCACCTGAGGCACGTATCCCATGCGAAGCCCAGGCTTCTTCGTGACGTGGCCTTCCACTGGCTTTACTGCGCCAAGAACAGCCTTCAGCAAGGTTGTCTTGCCAGAACCAGATGGCCCGACGATTCCGACGAAATCACCACGATGGATGGTGACATGGGCATCGTGCACAGCCACTGTGGAGTCGTATGCGCATGTGATGTGCGCGCATTCGACCAGTATTTCAGCGGTCACTGCGGATAGAACGCCTTATCAACCAAACCGATATCAGACTTGATTGCTTTCAACGCCGCAGCATCGCCGCCCAATGCGGTCACCATTGTGATGTAGTTCGAGCGCATGAGTGCTGCCCATGAATGTTCAGGGTCTCCAGGCTTACCCAAAAGGTCATCATCACGAAGAGTGTCGACATAACGCACCCCGGCTTCTTTACCGATTTGCTCGAGAACGGGAGAAGGGAAGACTTCACTGCCAAAGACAGCGACAACGCCTTCTTTTTTCACCTGATCAATTAGGTTCGCAATTTCTTTCGGAGAGGGCTCTTCGAAAGACTGTGGCTGGATTGCTCCGACGACTTCATACCCGTAACGATCAGCAAAGTATGCGTACGCATCGTGATAGGTCAACAATTTGCGATTGGCAGGAGCAATCGTTGCCGATGCTGTCTTCACTGCCTCATCAAGGTCCATTGCGATTCTCGACAACTTGATGTAGTTAGCGTCGATGATCTCCATGCTGCTTGGATCAAGGGCAGCAGCTGCATCACGAATGATATTCAAGTAACCAAGAACCAAAAATGGGCTTGTCCATACGTGTGGGTTTGGCTTGCCACCATCCATCGGGAATGAGAAGTCAAATATCCAGCTGCCCTTCGGCAAGATTGCTGTCCCCAGCTCGCACACGACAGAGTTTTTTGCATTTGCTCTTGCAAGTTCGAGAGTCGGATCTTCCAACCCAAGTCCATTGACAAAAATGACATCGGCACGTTCGAGGACGGATGCTGCGCTCGGAGGTGGTTCGAACGTGTGAGAGTTTGTGCCTTCTGGAACAATGCCGTCCACTTCAATTGATGTACCCGACACCATCAAAGCAACCAAGTTGGTGATCGGGGCAACAGTGGTCACGATGCGAGGAGCACGGCCAGACACTTCCTTTGCTTCCTTGCACGTAGCAGCTGCTGCCTCTTGATCAGGATCAGGCGTTGAAGGATCATTCAGATTCTCCTGGCTCAAATCGTCAGTGGGCTGAACGACATTGTCAGCAGAGTTTCCTCCGGAGCACCCAGCAAGAGAGACAGCAAGGACGAGGGCAATGGGGGCAATAAAGCGACGGCGCATTCGCTCAGGCTAATGCAGGAACAGCCTGCATCTTCGTCACACAGCCCGAGTTGACACCCTCATCGTGAAGGACTTGACGGCACGAGCAAAAATATTGGCTTCGACATCGGGCTCCGTTACCACTTCTAAATGCGTTGCTTTTTGGGACAACTCACGAAAGACAGAGGTGAGAACTAGCCGAGCCAGGTTGGCACCAACGCACAAATGGGTTCCAAACCCAAATGAAAGATGTGGGTTCGAATGACGACGAATATCAAAAGTGAAGGGATCAGCGAACACCGACTCATCGTGATTTGCTGACGGATACAACATCACAAATCTGTCACCGGCTTTTACTGGTTGACCGCCTACAACATCATCAGTGAGCGCCATGCGGAACATGTTGTTCAACGGTGATACCCAACGCAGAACTTCTTCAACAGCACCGTCAATCAATGTTGGATCATTCGCCAACATCTCCCATTGCTCTGGCTGGCGACAGAACTCACGCAATCCGTGCGAGATTGCGGTTCTCGTTGTCTCAGCGCCACCAGCGATGAACAATCCCACCTCGTGCACGATGGACTCAGGCGGCAATCGTTCTCCATCAATTTCACTATTCACCCAGATGGACATGAAGTCATTGCGAGGGCACGCCGCGACTTCCCCCATAATGGGCATCATCGCGCCGATGAATTCACGATTTGCTTCGATGAACTCGCCCATCACCGCTTCGTCACGCTCACGCATGTCGGTGCGCATCAAACGCTCACTCCATGACTTCAGTTGTGGCCACATCTCTTCGGGGAACCCCAACAACCGAGACGTCAATCGAGCAGGCAGTTGACCGGCCAACATCTCTACAACTTCGAACTCGCCTCTATCAACAGCTTCAGAAATCAGTTCTGCGACGAGTGCTTCAATTTCCTGTGTTCGCTCCGCAACAGCAGAACGAGTGAGTTGTGGCTGCACCAACATGCGTTGCTGGCGATGACGCGGATCATCTTGTGCAATCATGTTGCTTTCATCCATTGAAATATTCGCCCGATACACGCCCTTTGACGAAAAGACTGAAGAGCGACGTTCAACGTCCATCACGTCGGCATGACGAGTCAGACCCCACAAACCATTTTTCTCATCGCGATACACCGGCTCATTCGCACGCATCCATGCCCAGACGTCATGAGGGTTCGATTGATACAGATTCGGATCCAACAAGTCAACGACAAGTCGTTCAGTTGATGCGCTCATGACTCACCCTCCCCTTCGAGTGTCAGCCCACGATAAACCTTTTTCAGGGTCGGGCTCCACAGGGAGGCCAAGGACTCTTTCGCCCAGAATGTTGCGCTGCACTTCGCCTGTGCCACCGCCAATAGTGAGCGCCTTGGAAAACATGTAGCCGCTGTACCAACTCTTCGAACGAATTGTTTTTCCGGTCTTTGCATCTGGTTCGCCGATGATCATCGCATCGGCACCGATGATGTCGCGGGCAATCTCCATCGCACGCTGACCATGCTCATCCGCCATGATTTTTCGAATACTTGCTTCAGGCCCTGGTTGCTCTCCACGCAATCGCGCCGTGAGAGTTCGCATCCGAATGATCTCAATCACCGTGTGCTCGATGTACAACTTCGCAAGACGTTGACGCATCACAGCACTGTGCGGCCCCAGTTTCTTTGCTTCTTCAATGATGTCGAGGGCGGTCGAACCTGCTCCCCACAACACACCGCCAGTAGAGAGCGATACTCGCTCATTCCCCAATGTCACTTTTGCGAGTCGCCATCCATCGTTCACATCACCCACAACATTCTCATGAGGAATGCGCACATCAGTGAAGAACACTTCATTGAAACTCTCTGCACCAGCGATGTTCTTAATGGTGCGGATCTCAATTCCTGGAGAATCCATGGGGCAAATGAAATACGTAATTCCTTTGTGCTTTGGTGCATCAGGATCAGTGCGAGCAATCAAAATTCCAAACTTTGAATAGTGCGCCCCGGTCGTCCATACCTTCTGCCCATTCACCACCCACTCATCGCCATCACGCACCGCACGAGTCGACAAACCCGCAAGGTCGCTGCCTGCGCCGGGCTCGGAAAACAATTGACACCACACTTCTTCGGCAGCCAATGCTGGCAGCACGTACCGTTCTTTTTGCTCTTGTGTGCCCGCGAAAATAATGGTGGGTGCAGCCCAACCAATTCCGATTTGATTCGAAGGCCTCTTCACCCCAGCACGAGCAAACTCGTCATCAATGATGATTTGCTGAACAGGGTCAGCACCGAGGCCATACGGCGGCGGCCAATGTGGTGCGACATACCCGGATTCCGCACAATCACGAGGAGAAGGGTTCGGATGATTCGCAATCCACTCCCTCACCGCCAAACGACGAGGATCGTCATCTGGTGGGAGAAGTTCGTCCATGTGGTCAGAGTAGGCGCTCGGGGCTACGGTAAAAGCCATGAGTAAGTTGACATATGACGGAAAAGTTGCAGTAATCACAGGTGCAGGTGGCGGTCTCGGCCGACAGCATGCACTCCTTCTCGCATCACGCGGTGCATTGGTGGTCGTGAACGACCTCGGTGGCGCTGTTGACGGTGCAGGTGCAGACGCAAGTGCTGCCCAGAAGGTCGTTGATGAAATCCGCGCTGCAGGTGGCGAAGCAGTTGCCAACCACGACAGCGTTTCCACACCAGAAGGTGGCGAGGGAATCATCCAGACTGCAGTTGACGCATACGGTCGTGTTGACATCGTCATCAACAACGCAGGCATCTTGCGCGACAAGACCTTCCACAACATGACACCTGATCTTGTTGACCCAGTGATTGACGTGCACCTCAAGGGTGCATTCAATGTGACACGCCCAGCATGGATTCGCATGCGTGAGCAGGGATACGGACGCATCGTCTCCACATCGTCCGCTGCAGGCATCTTCGGCAACTTCGGCCAGGCCAACTACGGCGCAGCAAAGATGGGCCTCGTTGGCTTCTCTCGCGTTCTCGCGGCTGAAGGCGCAAAGTACAACATCAAGGCAAACGTGATTGCACCTCTCGCACTCACACGCATGACCGAGAACCTCATGGGTGCAATTGGCGACAAGCTTGACCCAGCACTTGTGACACCAATCGTTGCGTGGCTCTCACATGAAGATTGCGATGTCACCGGCGAGATCTACTCCGTTGGTGGTGGTCGTGTTGCACGAGTGTTCATCGGCGAGACACAGGGCTACTACAAGCCAGGCATCTCTCTCGAAGACATCCGCGACAACTGGGAACAGATTCGCAACACAGACGGCTACGTCATTCCGGCCAACCTCCCAGAGGAAACGGCCATGTTCTTCAACGCACTGAAGTGACTCTTCACGTTGCATGCAACGACGCAATGATGATTCCGTCTCTGGACGGAATCATCATTGCAATGCATGACTTCGGAGGACAAGGCTCCCCTGTTCTTCTCTCTCATGCCACTGGCTTCCACGCGCATTGTTGGGAACCAATGGCTCAGATTCTTTCTGCTGGCCATCACGTCATGGGTTTTGACCACCGCGGATACGGCGATGCAGAAACAGTTGACCCCGCCACCATCGAGTGGAAGCAATATGGCAACGATGCTCTCGCGGCCGCGCGTCATCTCTCTGCACAACATGGCGGGCAACCCATCGTTGGCATCGGCCATTCAATGGGCGGAGCTTCGCTTTTGATGGCGGCGTTGCGAGAACCCGCATTGTTCTCTGCACTCTTCGTGTTTGAACCCATTGTCTTCCCTCCGACTCCAGAGGATGAGGATCGGCCATCGAGCCCGCTTGCAGGTGGAGCGCGAAAGCGCCGTTCCACGTTTCCCACCTTTGAAGCAGCGCTTGAAAACTTCACTGCGAAACCACCTATGGCTTCATTTCACCCTGTCGCCCGCGAGGCGTATGTTCGCCATGGCTTTAAGCCAAACGCAAATGGTGAAGTGGAACTGAAGTGTTTACCCGAGCATGAAGCACGCACCTATGAAACCGGTGGCACTCACAGCACGTGGGGAGATCTTGCAAACATCTCAACTCGCGTGTGGGTTCTTGCCGGTGCACCTGCACCATTCCAGCCGTCATCTATTGCAATCAAAGTTGCAGAGAACATTTCTGGCTCTACCTATGTGCAATTCGATGAGATGGGCCACTTCGGACCACTTGAACATCCCGCACAGATTGCATCCCTCGTCGAAAACACCATCGCTACTTTCTGATGTCTGCATTTGATTCTGCGGGCGACCGCATCCTTGAACCATTGCGCAACAACAAAGCGTCTGTCGCCTTGTTCGGGTTCGCCAGCACAATTGGTGACTTCAGCATCGTGTGGCACGCCGTCGGATTACTTCGCTCCATCGGATCAATCGAACGGTTGCAGCAAGCACTTGCACTTTCCATCGCACTCGGCATTGAGAGCTTGATTGTGAATCAAGGAATCAAGCGGCTCTTCCGTCGCGAGCGTCCCACAACATCAGGTGATGAACGTTTTGAAGTGCGCACTCCGAGTACATCCAGTTTTCCCAGTGGGCATGCGTCATCAGCAACCTTTGCTGCAATCATTCTCAGCTCATTCACTGGTTTTCCGCTCGTCATTCTTTGGTGCTCTATTGCGCTCATCGTCGCTCTCAGTCGCGTCGTAGTTCGTATTCATCACTTGTCCGACATCGTGGGTGGAATTGTGACGGGCGCAATCCTCGGCGGAATTGCAGTACCAATCATCAGATCTGTTCTTGGTTAACAGAACAATCAGGGAATAGGCATCTCTGGCCGTAGGTTGAGGTTTGTATGACACGTTCGTTTGGTCTCACTTTTGATTATCGCTGCCCATTCGCGCGACTCGTCCATGACCACGTAGTGGAAGGCCTTCGTGCCGGGGCAGATTGGAATGTCACATTTCTTCCTTTCTGCTTGGGGCAAGCACATGTCGAAGAAGGACAGCAAGACATCTGGGAAACTCCCGAACGCGATAGTGGCCTCCTCACGTTGCAATTGGCTATCTCACTGCGCGATCAACAGAACTCTGCGTTTCTCGATTACCACCAAGCAATGTTCAACTATCGACACGTGAACGGCGGATCTCTCCTTGACCGTGCTCGCATCACCGAGATCATTGAATCTGCAGGTGGCGATGCGCCCAAGGCATTCGCCGATGTTGAGTCCGGACGCACGCTGGACGTCGTTCGCGAGGAACACACCAAGTACGTGAGATCCCACCAAGTGTGGGGAACGCCCACTTTTATTGTTGACGACAAGGCCGTTTTCGTTCGCCTCCTCGACCATGCCCACGGCGATACCGCAGCTGCCCGTCGCACCATTGACCGTATTTTGGACGATATTGACTGGCCCATCTTGAACGAGTTCAAGCACACCAGCGTCCCCATGTAGTCCTTGTAGGTTGGTCAGATGGTCGACCACGAAAAGAGGATGAGCGATACCGAGTCATTGATGTGGCGTCTTGAAAAGGACCCACATCTCGCTTCGACGTTCGCCAACATCACGATCCTGGATCGTCCACCCAACATGGACCTCTTGTATGCGCGTATGGAACGCACATCTCTTCTCTTCCCACGTTTGCGTCGTCGCGTTCTTCCTGCGCCAGGAAACTTAGGCAACCCCACATGGGTTGACGATCCATCGTTTGACATTCGTTATCACGTTCGCCACATTTCTCTTTCCGAGCCAGGCGACATGCGTCAGCTTCTTGACCTCGTGACATTGCTCGTTGCAGATCCTTTTGATCGCTCACGACCTTTGTGGCATTTCATCATTGTTGATGGCCTGAGCGGGGGACGCAGTGCACTTGTTCAAAAACTGCATCACACGGTGACCGATGGTCAAGGAGGGGTTGAACTCTCCATGCACTATCTCGACTTACAACGAGAGCCCGGTCCGCTTCCCGCACTTGATCCAGCAATCGTGAATGCTGCAACAGATATCTCATCTCCCGATGCCACAGAAGCATTGCGCGGAGCCATGACCGACAGTTTGCGTTTGCCACTCTCCGTTTTACGACAAGTGCGCGATGTGCTTGCTGATCCATCACTCATCGGAACAATTGGCTCATCAACATCAGCGACTATCAAAGGTCTCATCGCGCAGTTGAACGAAACAGATGCAGCACGCTCCCCGCTCTGGACGTCACGGTCACTGCGTCGCCGACTTGAAACAACTCGCATCAGCTATCACGACATGCGCGGCGCAGCAAAAGCAATGAACGGCACACTGAACACTGCCTTCGTCACCGCCGCTGCTCATGCTGCCGGCAAATACCACCAGCAGTTAGGTGCACCTGTTGAATCACTGCGGGCATCGATGGCGATCAGCACGCGTACGGAAGGCAGCGGAACAAATGCCTTCACATTGGCTCGCATGTTGGTTCCTACCTCAGAGATGCCACTGCCCGAGCGTTTCGCTGCCGTCAATGAGATTCTCACGGCCGCACGCGAAGGCTCTGCGTCAGGATCGCTCGAAGCAATCGCCACAGTGTCAACCGTGATCCCCACATCCGTGGTTACACGCCTTGCACGAGCGCAATCGGAGACAGTCGACTTCGCTACCTCAAATGTGAGAGGTGCAGGGGTGCCCTTGTATGTGGCCGGATCAAAACTCTTAGAGAACTACCCCGTTGGCCCACTGGGTGGAGTTGCATTCAACGTCACGCTGATGTCGTATATGGGAAGCCTTGATGTCGGCATCAATATCGACGAGGCCGCAGTCGAAAGCCCAGCATTGTTGCGTGACTCTCTGGTGGAGTCATTACGAGAGATGAGCTCGTATGCGCCAATGCGCACAGATAATGCTGCATCACCCCTACCGGGCGATGCAGCAGCCCAGCCGACTAAACGTCGGTGGTGGCAGCGCTCGCGCTAAGCAACGAGCGAAGGTCGAGGAGAAGATCTCCTACTTCGACTGCAGAGACAAGTTCGCGACGAAGCATTTCTGCCAACGCCTTGTCAATGACGGCGAGCGCTTCGGTAATGACCGGTTCGCGTGTTTCCATCATGGTGAGCTCCTCTCGGTTACGGGTACGGAAGACCAGAGGTACCGGTTCCGCCCGCTTCCGACATCGTACAGATGAGGCGTGCCGATAGGTGGACACTCCGCTTTCTCGGATGAATGAGCCACGTGACCCTTGCCATAAGGTTCCAAATATGAATTTTGAGGGGAAAACCACAGTCGTCACCGGTGCAGCGGGAGGCATCGGAGAAGCACTCGCTCGACGCTTCCACGCAGCGGGGGCACGAGTTGTCGTCGCCGACCGAGATGCAGCACGACTTGAATCCGTTGCCACATCGCTGAATGCGCTTCGTCCTGATTCCGCATTCGCTGTTGTTGCAGACATTGGCACTGAGGCCGGCAACATCGCACTCATCGATGCGGCTCGCAACAAATTTGGTTTCATTCACCTCTTCTTCGCCAATGCCGGCGTCGCTCAGGGGCAATTCCTCGAGAACACTGATGAAGACACCTGGAACATGGTGATGAATATCAACACTCATTCACATCGATGGGCAGCAAAACATCTCATCGGAGATTGGCTCGCTGCCGGCGAAGGCTATTTCTGCAGTACTGCTTCCGCTGCAGGACTTCTTTCACAGATTGGCAGCGCCACATACAGCGTGAGCAAGCATGCCGCAGTTGCATTCGCAGAGTGGATGTCCATCACCTACGGCGATCGCGGTGTACGTGTTACGTGTTTGTGTCCACAGGGCGTCAATACCAACATGCTGAACCCTCCTGGGGCTGACGACGGCATCGACAAGCGCGGCGGCGATGTTGTCAAGGCATCCGGCGCAGTGCTCGAGCCAAGCGATGTTGCCGACGTTGTCTACAACACGATTGTTGAAGAGAAGTTCCTTGTGATGCCTCACGCAGAGGTGCATACATATGAACAGCGCAAAGTTGCCGACCGTGATCGTTGGCTTGCTGGCATGCGCAAACTGCAGAGCCGTATTTTCAACGGCTGATTTATAGCCACACATTCAGAATTCCGGGGGGAACAACATGGGAGTACGTCTCGATCCACAAGATGAGTACATGCACGAGCTTGGTCCAGAGACCAATTTCAACGAGAGCATGTACATCAACTGTTTTGATCCAGTCACTCAAGTTGGTGGGTGGTTCCGCATGGGCAACCGCGCCAACGAGGGCTATGCAGAAATGACGGTGTGTCTGTACTTGCCCAATGGCCGAGTCGGATTCATGTTTAAGCGCCCATCAATTGAGAACAATGACGCACTTGATGCCGGTGGACTCACGTGGACAATCGTGAAGCCATTCGAAGAGTTACGTATTGATTTCGTGGGCAAAGTTGTCGTTCTCGATAACCCACACGAGATGGCAGATCCCAAGTCTGCATTTGCCAACAATCCGTTCAGCGAATGCGAAGCGCACATCACGTTCACTGGCAAAGGACGATCCAGCATGTTTGGTGGCGAGCCAGATACGCCACACGAAACACCGGGCGAAGAGTTTGCAAAAGGCCACTACGAACAACTTGTCACTGCGCACGGATCTTTACGAGTGGGCAACGAAGAATGGCTCATTAACGGTTTCGGTTTGCGCGATCACTCGTGGGGACCGCGCTATTGGCAAGCACCGTGGTACTACCGATGGCTCACAGCAAACTTTGGCGAGAATCTCGGATTCATGGCAAGTCGCGTTGCCAAAAAAGATGGCCCTGGCACTCGTGGTGGGTTTGTGTGGGACAACGGACAGATTCATTTGTGTGACGACGTACAGATCTCTACTGTCACAACTGGCGACGAGAACTACCACGACGTCGTCACAGGCGTCATCCGGTCCTCGAAGTCTGGAAAAGAATGGAACTTCAAGGGCGAAGTACAGAACTTGATTCCGCTCCGCAATCGCCGTCAAGACCCCGATGGCAACTGGTTAATGACTCGCATTAGCGAAGGCATGACGAAATGGCAGATCACATCGGGCGAACACGAAGGCACTACAGGCTTCGGAATGTCGGAGTATCTCGACCAAATCATCGACGACACACCAGTAGGCCTCGCCGAATAATTGTTTGTGCTGCGATTAGTCCAGATCGCTACGCATCAAGAAACGTTCAGCAACTGCTGCGTTTCCAAAAACTTCTACGACGTCTATCGGGGATCGTCGCCAGAGAACCAACAGCAGGTCTTCTGCAGAACCTCGCAATGCCACAGAACCCTTCGCATGCTCACGCGTTGCAATGAGTTCTAAGCCATCGCCCGGAGTTAACAGCCATTCACCTTCCACATCGGTGCAGTGAAGGTGCACCGAACCACCGACAATGGGTTGACCTTCTCGGAAATGTGGAGTCATCACATACACAAACTCATCAATGCCGTCGCTAGCGAGTGCAGGGTCAATGTGTGGGCGCAGCCCAACGGCCCACTGCGCGTCCCATGCGTGAATGGCGGTTTCATGAGCCATGCGCCGAATGATCCACGACACTGTTTGAGGACCACTCCATGTCCACACGGGTTGGTCGGGGTCTAAGCGCGACAAAGTGTCCACCAGTGCGTCGACACCCGCTTCGTACCACCGAATCATGTCTGTATCGATGGGGCGATTCGCTCGCATCACTGAACTCGGGTCTGTGGATCCGCTCGCTGCAATGCTCTCCCAAAAGAGATGCACTTCACCAACGTGCCACAACAGGTCGGCCACGCACCATGGCGAACATGCCAACACCGGAGCATCTAAAGAGTGGCGTGCAGCATCTGCAATCGCGAGCCCTGCGGTGGAGATGTGATGCAGGTATGTCTGATTATCCATCACAAACTACGAGTGGCGTCTGCAAGTTCCTGCCACTCACGCATCGGCAATGAGCCTGGCTTGTCCGTCAACACTTGAATGCACACGTGATCCGCGCCCGCGTCAAGATGACTCTTCACTGCTGCAACAACAGTGTCCATAGACCCCCACGCCACAATTGCATCAACGAGTCGATCTTCTTGATTCGTGATTTCGTCGTCGGTGAATCCGAAGCGCTTCAAGTTGTTTGCGTAGTTCGGCAAACGTGTGTAGGTCGTCATGTACTTGCGCGCAATCTCTCGTGCCTTCGTTGCGTCGGTCTCCAACACAACTGCAAGTTCAGGGGCCAGTAACGCACTAGCACCCATGGTTTCACGAGCAAAGGCCGTGTGTTCCACAGGAGTGAAATACGGATGTGCGCCAGCTCCGCGTTCTGCCGCCAACTTCAACATCTTCGGCCCAAGTGCCGCTAACACACGTTGCGGTGCAGTGGTGGGTGCAGCGCCAAAGAAAATTCCGTTGTCCATCGCATCGAGGTATTCCACCATCGTGCTGTAGGGCTTGTCATATGTTCCCTTATGCACGCCTTGCACCATCGGGGCATGACTGACACCAATACCCAACAGGAAACGATCAGGGAACGCCTCGGTCAATGTCTTCCAACCCGCTTGCATTGTCTGCGCTGTTCGCGCATGCAAACTTGCGATACCGGTGGCCAACACAATCTTCTTTGTGGCCGACAACAACAGTGCCGTCGATGCAAACGGTTCACGAATGACTGCTTCGGGCACCCACACGGCTCCGTAGCCCATCTCTTCCACTTGTGCGATGGCTTCTTGCGACTTTGCCATTGGCTGAAGATCGAAATCAGCTGCCCATAGTCCAATGCGTCCGAGATTCATGTTGCTCATTCTTCAAACGCTAGGCGTTCAGACGCCTCAGATCGCTAGCGCTGATACACCCAGTCATCAATAAGTCGGCGCGCAATCGACATTGCAGGGGGAATCATTGGCAACTCATCTCGCTTGTACCAGTTCGCATCCATAATCTCAACGGGATCACACACAATGTCCCCCGACACCCACTGCGCTGTAAAGCCCAGCATCAATGAATGTGGGAACGGCCAGGGCTGACTTGCCACATAGCGAACATTCGACACGACAACGCCGACTTCTTCTTCCACTTCACGCGCAACGGCCTGTTCCAAGTTTTCGCCTGCTTCGACAAAACCCGCCAGAGTTGAATACATCGGCACAGGAAAGTTGGCACCACGAGCGAGAAGAGCCTCTTGTGCATCGCCTTCACCGCGAGTCACCAAAGTGATGATTGCGGGAGCAAGACGAGGAAACGCCATCAACGTGCAGGCTTGACACACATATGCCCGCTCGGTATCAGCCAACTTCGTTTGCTCTCCGCATCGCCCACAGAAGCGGTGCGTACGACCCCACTCCACCAACTGCACGGCACGTCCTGCAACGGCCCACTCTGTCTCACTCACCCGACCGAATAGAGCACGCAGATCCATCTCAGCGCCGTACCCCGGATCCTCCCCATCGGGAACATCGATACCCCAACACGCAACATCGCCATGCATGCCCAAGAAATGCTGATGCCATCTCTCCTCAGCCGGCTGGTTGTCAATAAAGACCTTGCTCCCCACGACATGAATGAAGCGATGCTCAAGAGCATGCTCGGCTGGTGTCATCAATGGGCGAAAGGCAGATTCATGCGGGTTCATCTCCATTTACGGTAGTAGGCAGGGCTCTGCGTAGGATGAGCGAATGGCACGTAATCAGAATCCAGTCGTAATCGTTGATGCAGTACGCACCCCAATCGGTCGTCGCAACGGCGGTCTCTCCACGCTTCACCCTGCAGAACTTCTTGGTCTTGCACAGAAGGCAATCATTGAGCGCAATGGCATCGACCCCGCAATCGTCGAGCAAGTCGTCGGTGGCTGCGTCAGCCAAATCGGCGAGCAGTCCTTCAACGTGACTCGTACTGCTTGGCTGGCTGCAGGTCTCCCTCTCACGACAGCTGCCACCACAGTGGACACCCAGTGCGGATCCTCACAGCAAGCGACCGGTCTTGCTGCATCTCTCATTGGTTCGGGCGTCGTTGACGTTGCAATCGCATGCGGCGTTGAAGTCATGAGCCGTGTGCCCATCGGCAGCAACAGCAAGAAGGACCTCGGCTTGGGTGTGCCCATCCCGAAGACTTACTTCGAAGAGTACGAAATGACATCACAGTTCGAAGGTGCAGAGCGCATCGCCGACAAGTGGGGCGTCACACGTGCAGACACCGACAACTGGGGCGTTGAGTCACAGGCACGTGCTGCACGCGCATGGAACGAAGACCGCTTCTCTGGTCAGTACATCGAAGTCGATGCACCTGAGGTCAATGAGGCCGGCGAAGTTGTCGGCACACGTCGCGTCAGCAAGGACGAAGGACTCCGCGAGACCACTCTCGAGAAGCTTTCTTCTTTGAAGCCAGTTGCTCGCCCAGAAGGCGTGCACACCGCAGGCAACTCTTCACAGATTTCTGACGGCGCAGCTGCTGTTCTCATGATGACCGAAGAGAAGGCAAAGGCATTGGGCCTCAAGGCTCGTGCCCGCATCGTGGACTCCTGCCTCGTTGGTGTTGACCCCGTACTCATGCTCACAGGACCGATTGATGCAACAGAGCGTTTGCTCGAGCGCAACAATCTCAAGATTGGTGACATTGACGTTTTCGAAATCAACGAAGCATTCGCATCCGTGGTTCTCGCATGGGCCAAGGCTGTCGGTGCTGATCTCGAGCGCACCAATCCAAACGGTGGAGCAATTGCTTTGGGTCACCCTCTCGGCGCAACAGGCGCCTTCCTCGTTACCAAGGCACTGAATGAGCTTGAGCGCACCGGTGGTCGCTACGCAATCATTTCAATGTGCTGCGGTGGTGGTCTCGGTACCGGCACTCTCATCGAGCGCATCTAAGCAAAGGAGCGCGAAACGTCGCGCAAAATCATTCCGATCATCGTGAGCTCATGTCTCACTCTCGTATCGTGCACTGCCACCCGCATCTCATCTGATGCGGGTGGTCGCATTCTCGGCACTGTCACCGCAGTCCACGATGGCGACACGTTGTCCGTGACCATCGCTGGACAAGAAGAAACAATTCGTCTCATCGGAGTCGACACACCAGAAACGGTGCACCCAACAAAGCCAGTGCAATGCTGGGGACCCGAGGCATCGTCGTACACAAAAAGTTCCTTCCCGCCAGGAACCCGCGTGTCTCTCGTTCGAGATGTTGAGGCCCGTGATCGATACGGACGTTTCCTCGCCTACGTGTACCGAGCATCCGACAATCTGTTCCTCAACATGGAACTAGTGGAACAAGGATGGGGTCGCGCCTACCCATACGAACCAAACACATCGCTCTCCACTGACTTTGCCGGTGCAGAACACCTTGCTTCTACGAATCAACGTGGGCTGTGGGCGCATTGCCAAAGGTAGGGTTTCCCTATGTCCGATTCCCGCACACTCGCCTCGCGTTTAGGCCATCCAGATGATGCTCGATTAGTCATCATCTCATGCGACGATCTCGGCTCATGCCACGGTGCAACAGTGGGCGTGTACCAAGCCATTCGAGAAGGACTCGCAACCTGTGCATCAATCATGATGCCTGCACCATGGGCTCGCTTTGCAGCAGATGAATACCGCAACGAGGACATCGGCGTGCACCTCACACTGAACGCAGAACACCCGTCGTATCGTTGGGGTCCACTCACACATGCACCCACTCTTTTGTCGGGCGAGGGTGGTTTCCCGCGTTCCGTTGATGACTTGTGGGAGCACGCCGATTCGTCTGAAGTCCTCCGCGAATGTCGTGCACAGATTGAGCGCGCAATTGCCTGGGGCATTGATGTCACGCACCTCGCACCGCATCTCACATCGATCACGTTGCGACCAGAGTTTTTCGATGTGTATCTCGAACTTGCATACGAGTTCAAGTTGCCGATTCGCTTACCGTCAACAATCACTGCAGAAGCTGCGGGTTTCCCTTTCCGTCAGCTCGCTGCGGACGAAGGCATTGTTTTCCCCGATCACTTTGATCACGACTGGCGCACCGGCAGCCGTGAACGCGTGTTTGCAGCACTTGCCGACCTGCAACCTGGCGTCACCGAGATTCATGTGCAGCCCGCCATTGACACTCCCGAAGTGCGTGCACTCGGTGGAGTTGCCGAAGGCTGGATTGACGACCTTGCGCTTGTGACAACCAATCAAGAACTACGCACAGCAGTTTCTGATAGTGGCGCAATCCTCATTGGCTATCGCGAACTACGCGATGCAATGCGCGCTGGCTGATCGCAACTGAATCGGCTGCACCGTCAACTACGAGTTGACAGAGACGTGCTCACGCACAGCAAAGAACAAATCAGTTTCCTGCATGCCTTCGGGAAGTGGCGCATAGATGCTCTTTGCAAGAATCCAGTCTTCCCACGGGTAGACCTTGGCCAATTCGTCATCGTCGAGACCAAACCACCACTTTGACGTTGGATCAATTTGGGTTGCATGAGCAAGCAGCGACTCAGTACGAGCACGCAAGTACTTGCCAATCTCAAGACGAGTGGTGATGCGATGATCTTGAGACGGACGCGCGAGCCACTTTTCATCAAAGGGAGATTCACCGAACTTCAGCAACAATGCTTCATGCACTGCAGTAATTCGTTCTTTGGCCCACAACGTGTAGTACATCTTTGACACTTGCCAAGGTGCGCCGAGTTCTGGATACCACGTGGGATCACCTGCGCGCTCGAACGCCAAGAGGCTGATGTCGTGCACTCGCAGATGATCGGGGTGTGGGTATCCGGCTTGATCGTCGTTGTATGTCAGGACGACTTGCGGCTTCTCTGCACGAATCAGCGCAACAAGGCGGCCGGTGGCTTCATCAATGTCGGCCATGTGAAAGCAATCAGGATGCTTGTTGGGTTCTGACCCTGCCATGCCAGAGTCGCGGTAACCCAGCATGTGCACCGCACTGAATCCAATCGCTTCTGTCGACCGTCTCAGTTCATCAGGACGTAGGCGCGCAATAATCGCGCGCTCTTCTTCCGGAGTCGCGCCATGGAACGGTTGACCAGGCTCACGCAAAGCGGGATTCTGCAAATCACCCTCTTCGCCACCAGTGCAGCACACCAGAACTGTGCGCACACCTTCAGCAAAGTATCGAGCCACTGTTGGTGCACCCTTCGATGCCTCATCATCAGGATGTGCATGAATGGTCATCAAGCACAATGGTTCTCCAGTTGAAGACAAAGGCTGCGTCGGCATCTTCATCAGGATAGTGAGGCCAACCCACGGACAACCGATGCACTGAATAGAGTCACACCAATGAGTTCTCTGCGTTCCACCATCGCTATCGCCGTATGCGCTGCCGTTGCCCTCGTTTCGTGTTCAACCGATGGTCGAACAATGCAAGAACCGACTCCCAACCAAATTGCTGCCATCAGCCCCGGCACCACCATCCCTCCCGAAGGCGATGCTGTCATTGAACAGACTGCCCCCCTGACCTTGACTGCTCCGTGGGCAAGCGGTACCGCACTCGACCCGCGCTATTCATGCGATGGAGAGGCGTTCTCGCCTTCTCTTGCCTGGTCTTCAGCACCCCCCGAGACAAAGGCATTCGGCATCGCGTTGACCGACAGAGATCGACCCGACTACGTCCACTGGGTCATCACCAATATCGATCCCACCGTGACAACCATCTTGGAGAATACGAATCCAGCTGGCGCCTTCGTGGCCGAGAACAGCGAAAAGAAACGCGGGTACGCAGCGCCATGCCCACCGGCTGGTTCAACACACTCGTACGGCATCACCCTGTACGCACTCAGTGCACTCGTTGACACACAGAAGTACTCGACTGCGCCAAGCATCATCGAGCAGATGAACGCTGTGGTCCTCGAAGTCGGCACGAACGACTTCACCTACTCTCGGTAGTTGACAACCACACTGAGGAGTTAGTCCACCGCAGAGGGCGTTTAATCTGTGAGAATACAGATATCGATGCAACGACTGCTGCCCTGCCGATTGGCGTGTTTGAGACCGACACCAATTGTCGACTTCTCACTGCCAATGAAGCATTCCGATCATTAGTTCTGAACGGCGCACCACTCGTTGTCGGAACCGCACCGTGGACAAATGCATTGCCGCACGAACGAACAGAGTGCGAACGTCGATGGGTTGACTTTCGAACAAACGGTGGAATATTCGCTGTTGAGTTCCGTATCGGCCGCGCAACAGGCGAAGCAGTGTGGATTCAAATCTCAACCCAACCAGTCATCATCGACAACATCGTGACTGGGTATGTCGGCACCGCAATTGACTGCACGTCTCTCGTCACGCAACGCCAACTCTCTGACCAACTTGTTGGCCTCCTCGATGTGTCTGGCGATGCAGTCATTGTTTTTGATCGCGTCGGAGAACTTGCTTTTGCAAACGACACAGCACGCACTCTGATTGGCGTGACTGACCCAGGTGCAGGTCATGGCGACGTTGCTGCTCGCGCATTTATGCAAGCAGTGCGCGACCAACTTCCACGAGTGCTTCTCGATGCCGCACCTCCAGCAGGATCACCAAACCGATGGGAAGGCGAAATTGGTTTCCGCTCCCCTGACGGAATTGCGCGCATTCTCGAAGTCGTTGTTCAAGTTGTTCGTGATGCCGATGGCAGTGTGCACCATTGGGCCACCATTACCCGCGACATCACAGAAGAACGCCAGACACAATCAGAACTTGCTCGCCAAGCAACTCATGATGCACTCACCGGCTTACCGAACAGGGTGCTTTTTGTTCGCAAGACAACCGAGGCATTAGAGCGCAGTCGCACAACCCACGCCACCGTTGCTGTTCTTTTCATTGACCTCGACAAACTCAAACACGTCAACGACACAATTGGTCATGCCGTTGGCGACCAGCTCATCGTGTCCGTCTCACGACGACTTGCTGCAGCTACTCGTCCGAGTGATCTCGTGGCACGAATCAGTGGCGATGAATTCGTCGTGTTGTGCGAAGGACTACTCGACGAGCAGGTAGCACTTGATGTCGCCGAGCGAATTCGCACCTCCATCACAGGGCCATTGGTTCTACAGGGTGTTGAGATTGAAGCGGGTGCAAGTGTCGGTGTTGCAATGTCAACGCCAGAACTCCTTGCAACTGAATCCGCTGCTGATGCAGCCGTCACACTGCTTCGATCAGCTGACACTGCGATGTATCGCGCAAAACAACGCGGTCGCGGCCGCTCAGAGCTCTACAGCGAAGAAATGCGTACAGCAGCCCGGGAGCGCTTGCAGTTGTCTTCTGAATTAGAACAAGCCCTTGCTGCAAATCAGTTCAGCGTTCTGTTCCAGCCCATCGAATCAGCACACACTGGCAGAGTTGTTGCAGCAGAAGCTCTCTTGCGATGGAACCATCCCACACGCGGTCTCCTCGCCCCTGCAGCATTCCTTGACCTTGCCGATGAATCAGGACTCATCGCCCCGATTGGCGACTGGGTGTTGGAGCAAGGCGCACACACCGTTGCACAATGGATTAACGATGGCATCGTCGACCGGTCCATGTCGATTCATGTCAATGCATCACGTCGCCAACTCTCTGACATCACATTTGTTGATCGTGCACTGACAATTCTGCGCAACAATGGCCTCGAAGGTTCTCAACTTGTTTTTGAGACATCGGAAGCAAACCTGGTGGAGAACAACCCTTCTGTTCTGCGTACTGTCACAGCACTCAAGCGCCAAGGTGTGCGCATTGCTGTCGATGACTTTGGTTCGGGATACTCATCGCTCGCATCGCTGCGCACATTCCCCGCAGACCTTCTCAAACTCGATGGCACCTTGGTGCGCGATGTCGGACGTACCGACGGCGGCGATGACCCCATGGTGCGTTCACTCATTCAGTTGGCGCACTCTCTTAACTTGTTGGTGTGTGCCGAATGGGTCACCACGGAAGATCATGTACAGCGCTTGAAGGTCTTGGGTTGCGATCTCTTGCAGGGCAACCGCATTGGCGAGCCCATCAACTCCACTGAGTTTTCCGAAAAACTTCGTCGTCGAGTTAGCCAACAGCAGGAGCAGTAGCGAGACCTGCAAAGAACGCGAGCAGCGGTTGCGCATCGTTATTCAAAGTGAATGTGAAAGACCCTGTCGACATATCACTATCAACAGGCAGTGTGAACGACTGAGATGTGCCATCGCCCATCGGCCGCAACTTGCGACCGAGATCAATCAGGTCGAGTCCTTCATTCACCGAAACGGCAGAAGCAAATGCGGTTAGTACTTTGCTTGTCTCCATCGGATTGCGCGCGAGAAACAAAGCCGTGTCTTTGGCCAGCATTGACATGAATGCACGCTGACGATTTCCGCGACCAACGTCACCGGTTGGTTCAAGCTTCCACCGACCATCAACCTTTTCTTCCAGATGACGGGCTCGCGCATATCGCAATGCATCGGCACCCGACTGAAGTTTGCATGCCTTACGTCCGATATAGAAACCCGTGTACTTGTCACGTGACGCTCTCGGCACACAGATGCGGACACCACCAATGGCATCAACTATTTCCTTAAACCCCGAAAAGTTCACCTCAACATAGTGATGAATCGGAATGTTCAAGGCACGTTGCACAGTCCGCACCAAAACATCTGGGCCTCGTTGATATGCCGAGTTGATTTTCTTGTAGGTGTTGGAGTCACCCATTCGTGCCCACAAGTCGCGCGGGATGGACATCGTTGCAACGCTGGAATCTTTCGTATTCACATGAACAACGATCAAAGTGTCAGAGCGTTGGCCGGGGCTTGTCGCTTCGCTTCCCACAACGGCAAAGTCTTCGTCACCCTCTGTGGCGCTTGCACGCGAGTCAGACCCAACAAGCAAATAGTTTTCGAAACCGTCAGATGCCGGAGACAACACAGGAGTGACAACAGAAACTCGACCGACTTGATCCATCTGTGAATTTGTTGCCCGAACGATTCCTAAAGCGCCCGCAAGGCTGGTGACTAATGCAATGGAAACAACAAGCATCCAACGGGGTGCACCCGTGACGCGAGAAATTCCTTGGTCTACCAGCACATCTCTACGGTACTCAGTCCGATGCAGGGCGAAGATGCACCACATCTGCCGTATCGATGCGATGCGTCACCGCGCAATCATCGAGAACAACAAGTCGTCCATCAAGTTCAACGCTCATTGCTCGACCAACGATGTCTTCACCAGTGGGCATCTCCACCCGAACACGAGAACCAATCGTCGCAAGTTGTGAAACATACTCCGCATTCATTTCTTCATCAGTCAATGCCAACAGGCGATCAATCTCAGGCAGCATCGCTCTCAAGAACTCATCGGGTGTGATCTCACGCGACCATCCACTGGAAGCAAGTGACGCAGCGTCGGGTGGTGCCCATCCGAGGTTGCATCCGATACCCACCACCACAAACGGGATCTTTCCGTCCGGACCCACGGGTGCGGCCTGAGCCAAAATGCCGGCCAATTTCTGAGTCCCGACCAAGATGTCGTTTGGCCACTTCAGAACCGCCTGCACCCCACACCCTCGGGCCACCTGAGTAGCCGCCAGAGCCACGACTTGAGTAAGAACGTGCAATCGGGAGGGAACCTCTCGAAACAGCAGCGAGACAAGCAAATTGACCCCTCTGGGGGCTTCCCAGGTCCGATCCAGCCGTCCACGGCCTGCCGACTGGTAATCCGCCCGCAGAACTGTCCTGTCCGGGGCCCCCGCAGCCCCCTGAGCCAGCAGGTCGGCATTCGTACTGCCCGTCTCTGTAACGGATGTGACATGCCAATGTCCGGATTGGTTCGCATTGAGGTGGTCCATCAGGGCAAACTAGTCCCCTGTGCTGAAGAAAATCCTTATCGCCAATCGCGGCGAAATCGCTGTCCGTGTTATCCGTGCCGCTCGAGAGATGGGCATCGCCACCGTGGCGGTCTATTCAGAGCTCGATCGCAACGCTCTCCATGTGCGTTTGGCTGATGAGGCATATGCACTCGGCGGCCAGACCGCAGCCGAGAGTTATCTCAATACCGAAGCAATCTTGAAGGCCATCAAGGACAGTGGCGCCGACGGCGTACACCCTGGCTATGGCTTCTTTAGCGAGAACCCCGACTTCGCTCGTGCAATCACCGCAATGGGTGTTGCCTTCATCGGACCACCACCAGAAGCAATTGACGAGATGGGCGACAAGGTCTCGAGCCGTAAAGCAGCACTTCGTGGCGGCGCACCTATCGTTCCTGGCACCACCGAGTTCTGTACTTCAGCACAAGAGATCATCGACTTTGGTCGAGAGTTCGGCTGGCCCGTTGCCATCAAGGCTGCCTTCGGTGGTGGCGGACGCGGCATGAAAGTCGTTCAGTCGGAAGCAGAAGTTCAAGAGGCAATGGATTCCGCACAGCGTGAAGCAAAGAACTTCTTTGGTCGCGATGAGATTTATGTTGAGCGCTACCTCACGTGGCCGCGCCACATTGAAGTGCAGTTGGTAGGCGACAAGCAGGGAAATGTCGTGTGGATTTCGACTCGCGACTGCTCCGCACAGCGTCGTCACCAGAAGCTTGTTGAAGAAGCTCCAGCACCAGGCCTGCCTGACGGTGTCGAAGAAGCAATGGGTGCTGCTGCTGTCAAGGCTGCAAAGGCCGTTGGCTACTACAACGCCGGCACTGTTGAATTCATCTACCAGGACGGCGACTTCTTCTTCCTCGAGATGAACACACGTCTCCAGGTAGAACACCCCGTTTCTGAAGTCATCACAGGCATCGATCTTGTTGAATGGCAAATTCGTGTTGCATCAGGTGAGTCTTTGCCAATGACGCAAGAAGAAGTTCGTGCTGCACAACGCGGCGCCGCAATTGAAATTCGCATCAATGCAGAGAACCCTGCTGGAGGAAAGTTCCTTCCCTCCCCTGGTCCGATTACCAAGCTTGTTGCACCTGATGGTTTCGGTGTTCGTTTCGACGGTGGCTATGAGTCAGGCGACGAGATCAGCCAGTACTACGACAACTTGGTCGGCAAAGTCATCGTGTGGGGCAAGGATCGCCCAACAGCGATTGCTCGCACCATTCGTGCATTGAAAGAAATGGTCGTTGAAGGCATCGCCACAACAATCCCCGCTGACATCGCAATCCTTGAGCATCCTGATTTCGCAGCAGTCACACACTCCACGAAGTGGGTGGAAGAGGTGCTTGATCTCTCCGGTATCGATGCAACACCAGTTGCACCCGCTGCAGATGGCGATGCACCACTCGTGCAGCGTCAGACCACAGTGGAAGTCAATGGACGCCGTTTCGATGTGAAGTTGTGGGTTCCTGAATCAGCAGGCGTGGCAGCAGCTGGTCCAGCAAAGAAGAAGACTGCTCGTGCAGCATCTGGCTCTGGCGGCGGTGCTGGTGGCGGCAGTGGACAGATTGCAGTACCAATGCAGGGAACAATCGTGAAGGTCCTTGTCGAAGTGGGTCAAGCCGTTGAAGCAGGTCAGAGCGTTGTCGTTCTCGAAGCGATGAAGATGGAGAACCAAATCGAAGCCGACAAGAGCGGCACCATCAAGGCCATCAACGTCAAGCCAGGAGACACCGTTGGTGCTGGCGACGTCGTTGTTGTCATCGAGTAACAATTAGTTCTTAGAACGAAAAAGCCGGCGGGGAAACTCGCCGGCTTTTTTATTATGTCGATTTACTCTGCTGCTTCGGCAAGAGCCTCTGCAAGTGCGGGATGCACCATCAGACTCTCTTCGATGTCGGTCACTTTGAGGTTCGCAGTCACAGCAAGTGCAATGACGCTGATGAGTTCTGCGGCATGACGACCGACAATGGACCCACCCAACACTTCGCCGGTTGCAGGGTCACTAATGATCTTGACGAATCCGCGGGAGTCATTGTTAATGAGAGCTTTTGCAGTTGATGAAAAGGGAACCTTCGTGACGCGAATTTTGCGGCCAGATGCAAAAGCTTCTGCTTCCGCAAGCCCCACGTCGGCGATCTCTGGTTCAGTAAAAATTGCAGACGCAGCTTTGTCGTAATCAAGGTGACGATGCGGTCCACGTGGACCACCAACAATCTGCTCTGCCACTTTGCGGCCCTGCATCGAGGCAACAGACGACAACGGCAACTTGCCACTGACGTCACCGGCTGCATAGATGTGCTCAATGTTGCTTTGACAATGACGATTGATGTTGACGTATCCGCCGTCCATCTCCACACCAATTTCTTCTAAACCAAGTCCTTCTGTATTCGGAATTGACCCAATGGCAAACACTGCATGCGTAGTTTCCGAAACTCGACCATCATCACAGATCACGCGCACGCCATTCTCTGTGCGTTCGAGACCAACCGCACGAGCACCTTTGAACAACCGAACACCACGTGCGAGGAATGTGTCTTCCAGAACTGCAGCAACTTCGGGATCCTTGCCGGGAAGGACTTGCTGACGGCTAACGACGAGAGTCACTTTTGCACCAAATGAGGCAAACATGTGAGCGAACTCCACGCCCGTCACGCCTGAACCGATCACGGTGATGCTTTCTGGGAAAACACGCGGTGGATAACAATCGCGAGTTGTCAGCACTCGTTCACCATCAGGGGTCACAAAATTTGGAACACGTGGACGCGTGCCTGTTGAAATCAAAATGTCGTCGGCAACGATGACCTGTGTGGAGCCATCCGCAACATCAACATGAACGGTCTTTTTATCAAGCAGGCGCGCCGAACCGTTGATGATGGTGACGCCCTGGCTCTTGAGCAAGCGACTGACATCACTCGACAACTGGTTCTTGATGTCCTCTACACGCACGGTCAGAGCAGCAACATCGATTTCTGCATCGCGATTCTCAAGACCCATGCCGCTCAGGCTTTCGGTGAAACTCATGGCGCCGCCAGTGGCGATCATGGTCTTTGATGGCACACAGTCGAGAAGATGGGCCGCACCGCCGATGATTTCGCGCTCCACAAGGACAACTTCGACGCCTTTGCGAGCTGCAGAACTCGCTGCTGCATGACCAGCAGGTCCACCGCCAATAATGACCAGTTTCTTCTTTGTGTTCACGTTGTAGAGGTTACTGGCAAGGTTGTGGGGGCACTAGACGTTGTAGAACTCGATGAACTAGTTGTAGTTGTCGTTGAATCCGTCGTCGTTGTGGACGGCGTCGTGGTCGAAGTCGTCGTCGTTACGGCACCAAAAACAGGCAAAGTGGTGCTGGGCACCGCAACCTTGTTGGGGCAATAGCGCGATGGGTAGCCAATCCGGTCTCGCGGCTCCCCCACATATTCAAAGTGCATTCCGTCAGACGGCCAATAGTTGCCACCCCACGCGAATCCCCACTTCCGAAAGATTCGAACAATGCGACAGTCCAATTGAGGAACTGCCCACTGGGCATTGGTCGTGGTGTTGATATCGAGCGCCATCCCATATGCATGGCGAGACGGTGCGCCGAATGTTCCAGCAAGTCGGTTGTACCGAGCCGTGTAACACCCGCCGTATCGATTGCTATTTCGTAGATCAATTTTGGACGCAAGGCCGGACTTCTTTATCTCTGTCAGCGCATTCTGAATTGCATCAACGACAACTTTGTGGCAGTTGTTGCGCAAGCCAATAGATGTGAATCGATGGGAAAACAAGATGTTCTGATACAGCCACGCTGTCTCAATCTGAATTCCAGAACCACCAGTCCGTCGAAAAGCAAATTCACCCAACAACTTCTTGACAGATGATGTCCCCAAAGTTCCATCGGGATTCTCACGGTCCCACGACGTGCGCAATCGAAGAGAGTCATTGATAACAAAACCCTTCGCAGCCAAAGCACCCAAGACAGCACTCGGTGATGGAATACCAGTGATCGTCACTCGCGCAATACTCATCGCCCCGAGAACCGTCGCAGATTCGGCTGATATGAACAGATCGCCATAATCAACAAAGCCATTCGGAACAATGGCGGCAATCACAAACTCCCGCTTTCGAAACTTATTGTCTCGCAGTGTCAAAACATCCCCCGCCTTGGCTTTGCGAACCGATGCTGACCGTTCCCCCATCAGCACTGTGCCAGGGCGAGCCAAATCCGCAAGGACATCTCCCCCAACAGCGCGCAGAAATTCTTCCGGGGCAACCACAGTGGTCATCGGGATCCGCCAACCATTTCCCAGACGTGTGATGTCAACCCCATCGCGAACATGAGACGTCAGACCCACTGTTGGAAACTTCACGATGTGGCCGACCGCCCCTGAAGCGGCCACGGCGGACACAATTCTCCGGGCCTCCGTCGTGGACAACGAACGAGCGCGCGACACAGACATCACTGGCTGCAGATAGGTCTCAGGGATCTCGGTTGATGCATCAGCCACAGGGGATGCGAACACAAACCACGAGAACAGCATCGCTGTTGCCACAATCAGTTTGTTCCATCGCACTATTCGACCGTAGTTGACGAATGGCTTCCTCCGTGGACGCCTTTAGCAACTACCGTAGGAGTCCTGTGACTGACGAAAATCTTGATCAAAATGCCGGTGGATTAGAGCAAGAAAAGGCTCGTCGCCTCAGCGCCATCGATGCCCTTCGCTCATCGGGTACAAACCCTTACCCCTACCGCTTTGATCGCAGCCACACCTTGGGCGAGATCCGCTCTGCCCATGGCACCATCGAGCCAGGCACTGAGACTGAAGTCAATGTCGCCGTTGCCGGCCGCATCATGTTGAAGCGAGATCAAGGAAAGCTCATCTTCGCGACACTGCAGGATCGTTCGGACAATATTCAACTCTTCGTTTCAAAAGCAGTTGTGGGCGACGAAGCATTTGATGCAATCAATGACCTCGACCTTGGTGACTGGGTGGGTGCTTCTGGAACCATCATGGCAACTCGCAAAGGCGAACTCTCCATCAAGGTTTCGTCCTTGCAACTTCTTTCAAAGGCAGTTCGTCCATTACCCGACAAGTGGCACGGCCTCACTGATACTGACACTCGCTATCGCCAGCGCTATGCAGACCTCATTGGTAACGAAGAATCTCGTCGCATGTTTGCAATTCGCCATGCAGTCATCGCAAGCTTTCGCCGCACATTGCACGAACGCGGTTTCATTGAAGTAGAGACTCCGGTGCTGCATATGGAAGCAGGCGGCGCTCATGCACGACCTTTCCTCACGCATCACAATGCGCTGGACATGCAGCTGTACTTACGCATCGCACTTGAGTTACACCTGAAGCGCCTCATCGTTGGTGGCATGGAGCGTGTGTTTGAGATTGGTCGCGTCTTTCGTAATGAGGGAATCTCCACGCGTCACAACCCTGAATTCACGATGATGGAGTTGTACCAAGCATTCGCGGACTACACCGACATCATGGATCTCACCGAGTTGTTGTTCGTCAATGCCGCAGTTGATGCCACGGGCACCTCGGTTGTCACCATTGATGATGTGCAGGTTGACCTTGCAAAGCCATGGCGCCGTGTACGCATGGTTGATCTCGTCACTGAAGCAACTGGTGTCACGGTGCACCCCTCGCAGCCACGTGAAGACCTTGTTGCACTCGCAGAAAAGCACGGTGTCAAAGTCGAAAAGCACCATGGCCCTGGCAAGATCATCGAAGAACTGTTTGAACACCTCTGTGAGTCATCACTTCGTGAGCCAACATTTGTCACGGGTCATCCTGTCGAAATCAGCCCACTCGCTCGCGAGGACCGCAACGATCCACACCTCACAGAACGCTTTGAGTTGTTCGTTGGTGGCCGAGAACTTGCCAATGCGTACTCCGAACTCAACGACCCCATTGTTCAGCGTGCGCGTTTTGAAGATGAGCAAAAGCAGAAGGAAGCTGGCAACGCGGAAGCCGGCACTGTCGACGAAGACTTCCTTCGCGCACTTGAATTTGGCATGCCACCAACTGGCGGCCTCGGCATCGGAATGGATCGCCTCGTCATGCTCATTGGCGGTGCCGCATCAATTCGCGATGTCATTCTGTTCCCAACACTTCGACCGGAGGTCTTCTAATGACAACACAAGCATGGGGCGTTGGAGTCGCCACTCTTGATGCGCAGGGCGCAACACTTGATGTTCGCTTTCGTGCAGTAGGTCTTGGAGATCTGCCAAAGGACACTCCAAGCACCGAGATGTCTGTTGACACAGACCGTGATCGTGGAGTCGCATTTCGTCCCGTCACAATCACAGTTGACACGTCATCGGGTCCTGCTGATTCTGCCGACGCTTATCTGCGTCTGAATCTGCTGTCGCATCGTCTTGCACTTCCTCGCAGCCTCAACCTTGATGGCATATTTGGGCATCTTCAGAATGTCGCATGGACATCACGGGGCCCCGTTGCTGTTGACGCCATCGAGTCAGTGATCTGGAACTTTGCACGCAAGGGCGAACAACTCACCGTTCATGGTGTTGACAAGTTCCCACGCATGACTGACTACGTCGTGCCATCTGGTGTGCGCATTGCAGATGCAAGTCGCGTTCGTCTCGGTGCGCATCTTGCGTCTGGTACCACTGTGATGCACGAAGGTTTCTGCAACTTCAATGCAGGCACACTCGGTGCTTCCATGGTCGAGGGTCGTATCTCGCAAGGTGTCATCGTGGGCGATGGTTCCGACATTGGCGGCGGTGCATCCATCATGGGAACACTGTCTGGCGGCGGCAAAGAGATGGTCACTATTGGTGAGCGTTGCCTCCTCGGCGCGAACGCCGGCATTGGCATCAGCCTTGGTGATGATTGCATTGTGGAAGCTGGCCTCTACGTCACTGCTGGAACAGTTGTGATCGACCCATCAGGTTCTCCCACCAAGGCTCGTCTCCTCTCTGGCCAATCAGGATTGCTCTACCGTCGCAACTCACTGACTGGCGCTGTGGAAGTACTCGCACGCTCCGGTTCATGGGGCGGCCTCAACGCCGACCTGCACAAGAACTAGATCCATGAAACCCGACGACCTCGCAGCCCTTATTGCGGCTCGTCGCAGCAACATCTTCATTGATGCAGAGTCTGTTGTTTCTGATGCCCAGATTGATCAGATGGCGACAGCCGCTCAATGGGCTCCGAACCATAAGCGCACATGGCCTTTACGTGTCGCAGTTGTACGCGGAGAATCACGTCGAGGCCTTGGTGAAGTCATCGCTGATGCAATGGCAGCCCGCGGAGATGATGAAGCAAAGGTGACAAAGGCGCGCACAAAGTACTTACGTGCTCCGGTGATTTTTGTTGTTGCATCTGCCGCCGGCGAGACAGCAAATGAAACCGAAGAGAACAAGTACGCCGTTGCAGCGGGGATTCAGAATCTGTTGTTAACGGCAGAGGCGATGAGCCTCGCAGCATTGTGGAGTTCGCCAGCGAAAGGCGCAAACGATGTCATCACATCTTTTTGCAGCATGGACAACACCGACCAAGTTCTCGGAATTGTCTATGTCGGCACGGCAAAAAAGGAAGCAACTCCTGCTTCCCGCCCGCCGACGAATGTCAGGTTTCTCAACTAGCTAGTTGTTAGCGGCCTGGCTGGTATTGGCCGAACACGTCGCGCAATGCGTCACTGACTTCGCCCAATGTTGCATGCGCGCGAAGCGCTTCCTTCATGGGGAACAATAAATTGCCCGTGCCACGTGCAGTCTCACGAATTGCTTCAAGAAGTTCTGCAACCTTGGCTTGATCTCGGTTTTCCTTGAAAGCCTTCAGTCGAGACAACTGACCGACCGCAAGGGTGGGGTCAATCGGGAACACGTTTGGCTCTGCTTCGGTATCGACAACGAACTTGTTCACTCCGACAATGACACGCTCATCATCATCGATTGACTTTGTGTACTCATAAGCACTCTGCTCAATTTCGTCCATCTGGAAGCCGGCCTCAATGGCGTCGACTGCGCCGCCCATCTCGTCGATGCGCTCGATGTATTCCCATGCAAGACGCTCAACCTCATCAGTCAACGCCTCAACGAAGTACGAACCAGCAAGTGGGTCTGGTGTATCGACAACACCGCTTTCGTATCCGATGATTTGCTGTGTACGCAACGCAATACGTGCAGCATCTTCGGTGGGAAGACCAAGTGCTTCGTCATATCCGTTGGTGTGGAGACTCTGTGTTCCACCCATCACTGCAGCAAGCGATTGCACAGCAACACGCACCACGTTGTTCAACGGCTGTTGTGCAGTGAGTGTGCTTCCACCAGTTTGTGTATGGAAACGCAACAACTTGCTACTTTCCTTCTTCGCACCAAAACGCTCGGTCATGATCTTGTGCCACATACGGCGGCTTGCGCGGAACTTTGCTACTTCTTCGAAGAAGTTGTTGTGACCATTCCAGAAGAATGACAAACGAGGAGCAAAGTCGTCAACGTCAAGACCTGCATCAACGGCTGCTTGCACGTACGCAATTGCATTCGCCAAGGTAAATGCAATTTCCTGCACCGCAGTACTACCCGCTTCACGAATGTGATAACCGGAGATGGAGATGGTGTTCCACTTCGGCACATTCTGTGAGCAGTACGCAAAGATGTCGGTAATGAGACGCATCGACGGACGCGGTGGGTAGATGTAAGTCCCACGTGCGATGTATTCCTTCAAGAGGTCGTTCTGGATGGTGCCGCTGATTGCACTTGCAGGAACACCTTGTTCCTCTGCAACCAATTCGTACATCAACAACAGGATTGCTCCGGTGGAGTTAATGGTCATCGATGTTGACACCTTGTCGAGAGGCAAATCCTTCAACAACAAACGCATGTCTTCGAGCGAGTCGATTGCCACGCCCACTTTGCCAATCTCTCCCTCGCTGCGAGGGTGATCCGAGTCGTACCCCATCTGTGTGGGGAGGTCGAATGCACACGACAAGCCGGTCTGGCCCGCATCAAGAAGAAACTTGAAGCGCTGGTTCGTTGTTTCCGCAGAACCGAAGCCTGCGTATTGGCGCATCGTCCACAACTTGCCGCGGTACATCGTGGGATACACACCGCGGGTGTAGGGGGCGCCGCCTGGCACTCCCAGTTTTTCCTCGGCACTCCAGCCGGCAAGGTCGGCCTCTGAATAGAGGGGGGCAATTTCAATCCCCGAGTCAGTGCGCTTTACGTCTTCAGCCATAGCCCTCAATGGTACGAGGGCGCGGCTAGCACCCCCTAATGGAAGGAGCTTCTGTGCCCCCTGACATCCCTATCTGGCGGCAATGAGGCTGATTTCGACCAGCCATTCAGCCCGTGCCAATGCTGGCACGGTGACCAAGGTGCTAGCGGCACGATGGTCTCCGAGTACCTCATCTCGCACGCCCATGACCGCGTCAAGGCGCTCACGTAACTGATCGCCCGCAACCACATATGTCGTCATACTGGCGATGTGCGAGACCCCCATGTCGGAGGCCTTTAGGAGTTCAAGGAGATTTGCCCAGACCACTCGGGCTTGGCCCTCAATGGACGGCGGAACCGTGCCGTCCGACATGGTCGGCACCACGCCAGAAGAGAAAAGGAAGGTGTCGGCCTTATCCACCTTCACTGCATGTGCATATTTGGCTGCCGGTGGCGCCATGTGCTCGGGGCGAACTTCACTGATTCCCATGAATCCCATTCTGCCCTAAGGTGAGGACATGACCATCACGCCAGATGCACCACAAACCGACGTTCGCATGATCGACGGTATCCCGTTGACACCAAAAGAAGTCACCACAATCGGTTTCGAAGACTTGGTACCAAAGGCCACGATTGAAGAAGAGCGTCTTCACCGCAAGCAGCGCCTCGCTGGTGCACTTCGCATCTTTGGTCGATTTGGTTTTGGTGAAGGCGTCGCTGGGCACATCACCGTTCGTGACCCTGAGTTCCCCGATTACTTCTGGGTCAACCCACTCGGTCTTTCATTCCGACATATGAGCGTGAGCGATCTCATCTTGGTCAACCACCACGGTGAAGTTGTTTATGGCAAGCACAGCGTGAATCGCGCTGCATATGTTTTGCACGCAGCGGTTCACACCGCTCGTCCTGATGTCATCGCAGCAGCTCATGCACACTCCGTGTACGGCAAAGCATTCAGCTCACTCGGTATTCAACTTGATCCGCTCACACAAGACTCATGTGCGTTCTATGAGAACAATGTTGTGATCGCTGATCATGGCGGTGCTGTTGTCTTCGAAGAATCAGCTGGTCGTGATTTTGCAGAAGCATTTGGTCAGAATCGTGCAGCGATTCACCAGAACCATGGCCACTTCACTGTTGGCGCAACAGTTGATGAAGCAGTGTTCTGGTTTGTGTGCTTCGAGCGCTGTGCACAGGCACAACTTGCAGCAATGGCAGCTGGAACACCAAAGCACATTCCACACGAGTCCGCTGTGTACACCCGTGAAAACGCTGGAAACGCAATGACCGGATGGATGCACTTCCAGCCGTTGTGGCAAGAAATCTGTCGAACAGACCCAGACCTTTTCGACTAGTTCGTCGGCTCAGTCAGTGACCTCACGGCAGGGGTCGCGTTCAGAACGCCTGGTTCAGTACGCGCCACCTGAACTCTTCTTCGTCATTTCAGCGATTGCGCAATATCTCGGCGCAGTCATCGCCATCGAACTTTTTGTTGATCTCGCACCAGCAACTGTTGCTTGGCTGCGCGTCCTCTTCGCTGGCATCATCATTATGGCTTTCCAATGGAAGCATCTTCGCCCTCGCTGGACCCGCTCAGAGATTCAAGTAGCAGCACTCTTTGGAATCACGACCGCTTTGATGAACATGTTTTTCTATATGGCTATTGACAGATTGCCGTTAGGAAAAGGCGTCACGATTGAGTTCATTGGCCCCATTGCGGTGGCAGCGATTCAAACTCGAACTGCTCGCAACACAGTTGCGCTGATGCTTGCGGCAATCGGCGTCATTGTTCTAGGAGGGGTAGAAATCGGAAACGAGCCTCTCGGTCTTCTCTTTATTCTGCTGGCATCACTTTTTTGGGCTGGTTACATCGTCATCGGTTCTCGCGTCGCTCTCGCACATCGAGGCATCGCTGGTCTCGGCATCGGATTACTCATTGGTGGCCTCGTGATCACACCATTCGCTTCAGGCAGTGCATCGACGGCGTTCACCACCCCACATCTTCTCCTGGGTTGTGCATTGGTAGGACTTCTTGCCAATGCCATCGGATATGGAATCGATCAAGTAACAATGCGCCGAATTCCCATTCGTCGTTTTTCGCTCATGGCCGCTCTACTCCCCGTCGTTGCGGGACTTGTTGGATTCATCTTTCTTGACCAAACCCCCACCCTCATTGATCTTCTTGGAATGAGCCTTGTGCTTATTGGGGTTGCGTCACAAGAGCGGGAACGTATTGAACGCCACCAACCGGAGGCTCAAACCACCTAGCGTGTTCCCCTATGAGAAAACCGCATCGCCGCCGCATTGCTCTTGCGCTTTTGGTTGTCTCGGCAGTGATCATGCCTCTCACGCAGACCGCCCCACCGAAAGCATCGGCGAACAATCTGCCACCTCTCGGGGTCATCATTCGTGGACACGGGAATGGCCACGGTCGTGGGCTCAGTCAATTCGGCGCATTGGCGTGGGCCACCCGTTTGGGTGCCACGTGGCAAAGCATCATTGACTTCTATTACGGAGGCGGTGGACGCACTCTCACGACCCTCACTGCAGCCGATGCAGGTGTAACACCCGGCGGTGTCATGAGTGTTCGCCTAGAAGTTCATGATGGCAAGCAAACGGCCGTCGTCTCCGATACCAAAACACTCTCGTGGACAGGACAAGCCGGAACCTACGGCGCAATGATTGCTCGACCTGTGGCGACCAATACGTTCGACATTTTCGCCTCACCAGATATCACATGCGGTGCAAGTACGGGTACACCTGCTGGCTTCACATTGATTGGTGACAATGTTCGAGGCCCTATTGACTTTGTGACAACCAATGGTTCTAATCCAGCAGCCGTCGCACCCACCGATCTCATCGGACTGTGTGAACCTGCAACGTCTGCGAATCGAGCTCGTATCCGCTACTACAGAGGTGGCATTCGCGCAACGGTGGACGGAGTCAACAACCACAGAGTGGTCAACCTTGTCACGATCGAGTCCTATCTTCGCGGTGTTGTCCCCCGCGAGTCTCCCGCTAGTTGGGGAGACTTTGAAGGTGGTCTTGGCATGCATGCATTGCGAGCACAAGCGGTCGCAGCGCGCAGCTACTCACTCTCTGAAGCTCGATATTCCTACGCCAAGACCTGTGACACTCAAAATTGTCAGGTCTACGGAGGTTCTGCGCTTCGTACGGTGGGCTCAACATCAGCCACCGTTATTGAAGATGCCCGCACAGACCGCGCAATCGCAGAAACAGCCGGTTATGTCGTGAAGGATTCACGAAACACCATCACGCGTACAGAGTTCACATCCTCAAATGGTGGACGCACTGCAGGTGGAACATTCCCAGCAAAGATCGACAATGGCGACATCACTGCTGATGCAGCTCTGCAGAGCTGGACTCGCTTCATCAGTGCCGCACAGTTGCAGGCGATGTACCCAACAATCGGTGTCTTCTTGAATTTGACCACCACACATGACGGACTTGGTGGTGACTTCAACGGCTACACCACATCAGTCACCATTACCGGCACGGCAGGCTCTGTGACCCGATCTGGTTGGAACTTCCGCGGAGACTTTGATTTGTTTGCACCTTGGTATGCAGCGACTCCCGTTGCACCGGCAGACCCAGCAGCAGCACCTGTTGGTTCGATCCTTTTCATTGGTGATTCCGTGAGCGAGAGCATTGCTTCGGAATTCAATGACATCGTGACGCCCGCATACCCATCCATGACATACCAAGCATGTTCGGGGCGCGGCATGGCAGGCGCGGATTGTCTCTTCACAGTTGCTGCGCCACAGATTGATCTTGACGGTGTGGGTGTTGCCAATGCACTTCCCGCTCCAGCTATCGCCATCGTGGCTCTCGGCTACAACGATGATCCAAATACATTTGAGGCTGAAGTACAACAGATGTTGTCGGCATTGTCATCGAAGGCCGTACAGCGCATCATCTTTGTCAACATGTCAACTCGTGCAACGTCGCGAAACTATGCCCGTTCCAATCAGGTCCTTGCCAATATTGCTGCCACAAACCCCACAGTGACTGTTCTCGACTGGAATGCGGCAAGTTCCGCGCAACCACAATGGCGTTGGTTTGACAACTCCTCACTGTGCTGTTGGGTTCATCTCTCTAATAGCGGACAAGCTGAATTCACATTGTTCTTACGTACTCAACTTGACGCACTACGCGCACAAGGTTTACTGCCCACTTCAGCACCCACTGCTGCATTGATTCCTGGGCTTCCCCTTGCAGAAAGACATCGCGGCGCAATGGTCGTGTCCGTTCAAAAGAAGCTCAATGCAGTGATGAATCTCAAAGGCTCAAAGCGTCTTGCCACTGATGGTGACTTTGGCAAAGGAACCGTGAGAACAGTGAAAGCTTTCCAAGCATCGGTGAGCCTCCCGCAGACCGGCACCGTAGACAGAACAACATGGGATGCAATGGGACTTGCAACGCGATCCGATCTCGCGGTTCTCAAGGTAGGTAGCCGACACCCCGCCGTCAGTTCTGTGCAACGTGCTCTTGCCAAGGTTCTCCGAAAGAAGATTCCGACGACCGGACTGTTTAGCTCATCACTTGCCCGAGACGTCAAGCTGTACCAAAAGCGTGCCGGTTTCAAACAGAGCGGTCGCGTTGGCCCTCAAACATGGGCTTCATTGATGCTTGCTGCAGCATCATTGAAGTAACTGGTTGAAGTAACTGTCAGTTACTAATGCCGCAGCGGGTCTTCCAGGACTCGGTGCTCACCAAGTCTGGATACTGTGCGCGGTACGCCTTCTTCAACTTCTTGTAGGTGCGCAGCAACTGCCATGTTGTTGCAAACACGTCATGTTGTACGGCGCGGAAACGCTTTGAGTCACGTTCGCACACAAAGCCCTCTTCAAAACGAGGATGTCGATACAGAATCTTGTCGTGACGAATTGCGAGACCCACTGCACGGACATCAATCTGAGCCACACCAACGTTGCCAGAACGCAATGATTTCGGAATCCAGCGTCCTCCGCCAAGCAGTGGGGACAAAAGAAAGCCACCGAGGCGCACAGGCTTCGACTTAGGAGGAGTGAACCCGAGACTCTTCAGGTCTTCCGACAATGGCCCCGCTTTTTCTTCCGATACGTGGCGAATCTCATCATGCTTTGCTGAATGGTCAATCTTCATCCACTCGTCAGGACCAGCGAGGAAATCTTTCATTCCCCAAATCATGTACTCAGCACTCGCATAGCGATGTGAGTAGGCGTTACGGAATCCGAAACCCAAGTAGCGCCATGCCAGGTGCCAGCGTTTGTGATCATCAAAGACCAAGGTGTCGATTAACGCGAAGTTACGCACCTCGTAATACAACGATGATGGGTTGTTCTTCAGTGCAAAGTCCGCGTGCCACACCGAGATGCCATTCAGCGTGACCGTGTGCTGGCCCGTGTGCATCAGTCCGAATGCAACATCATCACCGCGAACAAAAACCGGCAGTGGGTTATCAACACCGATGTGCATGGGGAACACGGTGAACCACCATGCGGAGTAATCAAGATCGACTTCAAGATGGTCGTGAACTACTTCAGAGCGCTGACGAAGATCGATCCCTCGGCCATGTGCCCGCAACGGATACACAGAACGGAATTCGTATGCCGATCCAGCCTCGAACTGCATCCACGGCTGCTCTTCGCTGATCATCGCACCGTGAATACACAGGTCCGGAGAGTCGGCATACGAGAGAAGCGAGATTGTTCGAACAATTGATTCGGGCTCTAGGGAGATGTCATCGTCCATGAAGACGACGTGAGTACTCCATCCCCCTTCGCGAAACTCAATGAGTCCACGTGCAAAACCACCTGCACCACCCAAGTTGGGATTCGGCAAGACACGCACCGGAGCAGAAGCAGGAATAGTCGGCTGCAAGTTCCGTGCATTGTCAACAACAATCACTTGTAGGTGACCATGCACGGAGGGCACGTCAGCCTCGAGCGCGACAAGTTTGTCAATCGTGGCCAGCACATAGTCCTGGCGATTGAATGTGGTAATCGCTACACCCAAATGCACATTGCGAGTCGGAGGTGTGTTTGTCCCCCATTCACCACCGCGGACAATCACACCATCTTCAAGAGCGGTGACAGCGACGTAGAACGACTCGGCGCTGACAGCACGAATGTCATCACACGAAAGAGTGCCACCTTCGTCAGATGAAGCAATCACAGTGTCGACACCGCCGGCATATGCGATGAGCTCGACCAGAGCTCGACCAGAAATGTGCATCGTGGCGACGAGATCAGTAATCGACGTCAGTCGGCTCCAACGGCCTGCCGCGAAAACGCCAAAGGCAGTGTCGAACGTGGCTCGGCCATCTTTTGATAGGTGAAGCCCAGATGAATCGATGGTGCCCGAGGAGCGAACGTAGAGCGTGGGCTCAGAAAATTGGGGAGCCGGAATCTGTATCCGGGCAAGGGGGAACACGCTCACCCCCCTAGTTTCACAGGGCGTCGACCACCAACGGTGGCATTGGACGATTGTCACGACGACAATTCAGGAACATCTCAGCCACTTCGAGGGCCTCTTTGATGGTCACATCCATGTCAAGGTAGCGATACGTGCCTAAACGACCCATAAACGTGACCCCAGAGGCCTCTTGAGCCGCCTGGACGTACTGGAGCAGCTGCTCCTTCTCTTTGACCTGACGGATGGGGTAATACGCAATATCCCCAGGCTCAGCTAGGCGGCTGTACTCGGTGTACAAGGTGGTGCCTTCGTGTGATTCCCACGGAGCGAAATGCTTGTGTTCTGTGATGCGCGTGTAAGGAACATCCACGTCGCAGTAGTTCATCACCGGACACCCTTGGAAGTCCCCGGTGTCTTCGCTCTCGACAAAATCAAGAGTGCGATACCCGAGATTGCCGAACTTGCCCTTGAAGTACTCGTCAATGGGACCCGACCAGAACACATGTTCTGCATCGGCAAGTTCTTCTGGCGTGACTGTCTTGTTCAAGGTCACTTCAATCAGTGGGTGATCCAGCATTGCTTCAACAATCGGTGTGTACCCATCACGCGGAATGGCTTGATACGGGTGATTGAAATAACTGTCTTCATATGAAAAGCGCACCGGCAACCGCGCGAGAATCGAAGCAGGCAAATCTGTGGGAGACACTCCCCACTGCTTCTGCGTGTACCCCTTGAAGAAAGCTTCGTAGAGTTCGCGACCAACAAACTTCAAAGCTTGATCTTCAAAACTGACGGGAGTGTCAATACTGCTATCTGCATTTTCAGCAATGAACTGTTGAGCTTCTGCCGGCGACAACGTCTTACCGAAGAATTGGTTAATCGTGTGAAGATTGACAGGCAACGAATACACAGCCCCACCTGAGGTGGCTTTCACGCGATGGTTGTACGGAACCATGTCACCAAACTTGTTGATGTACTTCCACACATTCTCAAATGCTGTGTGAAAAATGTGAGGTCCGTAGACATGCACCATGACACCGTTGGAGCGACGTTCTGTATGAGCATTACCCGCGACATGTGAACGGCCGTCAACGACCCATGATGCGATTCCGGCTTCAGCGAGTTCACGTGCAACAACTGCACCCGAGAACCCTGCTCCGACAATGACGATTGGTGCTGGCACCTAAGAAACGCTAGTGCGTGAGCCAAGGAGCACAGAGACCATCGAGGTCACGCACTTCAATTCGGTCACGGTTTTCGTAGGTCACAACATTATTTGGGTCAGCACGAAGCTTGAAAACACGGAATGACATCTCGGTGGTGTCCACGCTGAGGATGCGACCGATGAGTGGGTCCCCGAGTTCAAGAATGATCTTGATGGTCTCAAGGGCTTGAATCGAGCCGATGATTCCTGGCAATACGCCAAGGACTCCTGCTTCTGCACATGATGGAGCAAGTTCTGCTGGCGGCGGCTCAGGCACCATGTCGCGGTATGTCGGACCTTGCTTCGGATGAAACACGGACACCATTCCTTCAAAACGGAAAATGCTGCCGTGCACAACGGGGATGCCGAGCTTCACACTTGCATCGTTCAACAGGTAACGGCTCGGGAAGTTGTCAGCACCGTCAACAACGACGTCATAGCCCGTCATGATTTCCATGATGTTGCTTGCATCAAGACGGGTGTCGTACATCTTGACCTTGACATCTGGATTCAATTTCTCGATCGTCATACGCGCAGATTCAACTTTGCGCTCTCCGATGCGATCCATGTTGTGAAGAATCTGGCGCTGCAGGTTTGATGCATCAACATCATCCATGTCAACAATGCCAATTGTTCCGACACCAGCGGCTGCGAGGTACAAAGCCGCAGGAGAACCAAGTCCACCTGCACCCAACATCAGCACTTTCGCACCGAGCAATTTGGCTTGACCTTCAACGCCTACTTCAGGAAGAAGGAGATGACGCTGATAACGATTGCGCTGATCTGGAGTCAGTGTGACAGGAAGTCGCCACTCGCGGCCTTCGTCTTTCCACTTGCCGAATCCGCCGGCCATCGACAACACATTGGTGTAGCCCAGTTCTTTTAGTGTCTTTGCTGCAAAGGCGCTACGAACACCACCTGCGCAATAGACAACAATTTCTTGGTCACGGTCAGTTGCACGACCTTCGATCTGTGCCTCTAAGTGTCCACGAGGAATGTGCAACACGCCGGGAAGAGCACCTTGTTCAAATTCATCGGGTTCACGAACGTCGAGAACGAGCACACCGCCAGCCTGAATGCGATGCTGAGCGTCGGCTGTATCAATCTCGGTGATTTCGGACTTTGCTTGGGAGAGAAGGTCACGGAACGATGCCATGCCAAAACCCTACCGACTAAGTCGGGAATTCAGCACGCCCAACAACGGCTGCGAGAAGTGGCGTGATGGAACCCAACAAAATTCGGTCAGCCCAGTGGTCCATCTGGGTGGGTTCGCCATTGATGATCACTACTTTGGCCCCACTGTTGCGAGCACGCGGAACCACACCGTTAGCCGGAGAGACCGAAAGAGAGCTCCCGACAGCAATGAGAACATCACATTTCTCAGCTTCTGTGAACGCACGGTCAATCACTTCAGGCACGAGCGACTGTTCAAACAAAATCGCATCGCTCTTCACAACACCACCACAGAGTTCGCAGTGCGGATCAGGGTCTCCAGCGATCACTCGCTCGATGAACTCCCCCATCGGACGGCGATCGTTGCATCCCCAGCACCGACCGAAACGAATCGTGCCGTGTACTTCAACAACATTGTGTTCGACAATCCCTGATGCCTGATGTAGACCGTCAACATTCTGCGTCACGACTGCTGCAAGTTTTCCTGCGTTTTGAATTGCACAAATTGCTCGATGGCCATCATTGGGTTGCGCAGTGCCGTTAAAGGTGCGCACACGACCAGCCCACGCAACCTTTCTCACCTCAGGGTCATTCAGGTAGTAACTCAGTGTCGATGTCTTTTCCGCCAATGGATTCTGTGTCCACAGTCCTTGGGGTCCGCGAAAGTCTGGAATCCCTGAGTCTGTCGAAATGCCTGCACCAGTGAACACAACGATGCGGCGTGCATCACGGAGCCATGAACCAACTTCATCAACAAGTTCTTCTGGCACTTCTTCGCTGTACATCGCCCCCATTCTTACGCAGCCGTACACATCTCCCACACACCGACAAGAGGAGACAACCATGCATCCCAGCCACACCACCGAAGAAGCGATCATCCATATCGTTCCCTGGAAAGACGCGCTCGTGGAAGACCACGGTTATGCAATTGATGACCCGTACATCGAGATGTTCTGGCTCCCAATTCTCGGGCCAACAGCCACATGGCTTGTCCGTCGCCTCGCCGGCGGTCTTCAGCACCAACCAGAGGGCTACACCGTCGACATGGCAGACCTGGCGCGCGGCATCGGAGTCAACTACACCCCTGGACGCCACAACCCTTTTGCGAGAGCGCTCAGCCGTTGCACCATGTTCGGCGCAGCCCAACAGATTGCAGTCCAACCACATCGCACCATTGCGGTTCGTAGCGTTCTTCCTCAATTGCCAGCTCGGCACCTCTCTCGTCTTCCGCACCCTCTACGCATCGCTCACCACGACTGGATCCACATGGGCAATTCACCTATTTCTGAAAGTGAAACTTCCGCTGTCAGTAACGCATAGCCTCAGGTCATGTCCTTTCGTGGCCGTCGACTCGCGATCATCGTTGCTGCGATGTGCTGTGCCGCCACATCACTAGCCGTTCCCCGCGCGAGCGCAGATCGCATCAATGTTCTCATCGTCGGTGATTCCGTTGCTTCTGTTTTACGCTGGGCACCCGAGAGCATGAAACCCATGTGGGGAACTACCTACAACACCACGTTGGAAGTATGGGGCTGCCAAAAACTTCTTGATCCGGGGTGTATTGATTCAGCCCGCAAGAGTGCACTTGATCAGATTGTCAAACACAGATCAAGCGACATTGACATAGTGGTGATTGCAACTGGATACAACGACACCGGTGCCGAGTACGTTCGTCGTGCCATCCGCAGAATCAATACTGAAGTGAAGTCGCAAGGTGCATCACTCATGTGGCTCACGTATCGAGAAAACGGCAATGTCAAGATTAAGAATCGCGCTTTCAATGCAGTTCTACAAGAGGAAGCGAAGCGACTTCGCATCACCCTTCTTGACTGGGAATTCATCGCCCGTAAGAACAAACACTGGTTCAGTGGTGATCGTGTCCATATGAATAAATTCGGTGGACTACAGCTTGCACGCCACATCAAGAAGGCACTCGACCTCAAGATGGGTTTCACAAAAGCAACAACCACCACGACCTCAACCACTTCTACGACGACTACGACAGTCGTTGCGACCACTATTCCCAGTTAAGTTGTGCGCGTGGACCTACGCGTATTTACAGAACCCCAACAAGGCGCCAGCTATGGCCAACTTCTCGCAGTGGCGCAGTGTGCCGAACGTGCTGGCTTCAATGCATTCTTCCGCAGTGATCACTACCAAGTCATGGGGACTCATTTCAATGGACTGCCAGGCCCGAGTGATGCATGGATCACACTTGCTGGCATCGCGCGCGAGACGAGCACGATTCGTCTCGGCACATTGGTGAACTCGGCAACATTTCGTAACCCCGGAGTTCTTGCCATCAGCGTGGCCAATGTTGACGACATGTCGAATGGTCGCGTTGAGCTTGGCCTCGGCGCCGGATGGTATGGGGTAGAGCACACGTCATACGGAATTCCTTTCCCTGCCCTCGGTGAACGATTTGACATTCTCACTGAGCAACTCGAAGTCATCACAGGACTTTGGAATACACCTCTCGGTGAATCCTTCTCGTTCACAGGCAAGCACTACTCGGTGACTGATTCCCCTGCTCTCCCCAAGCCGATTCAATCTCCTCCTCCCATCATCGTGGGCGGTGGCGGACCAAAGCGCACACCGATGCTGGCAGCACGATTCGCTGCAGAATTCAACATGCCCTTTCAAAGTCCAGAGCGCTTCGCTGAACAACGCGACAGAGTGCGTGCGGCGTGCGCGACTATTGGCCGCGACCCAGAAAGCCTTGTGTACTCAACAGCACAAGTTGTCTGCATTGGTCGCACAGATGCAGAGATTGCACGACGTGCTGCAGCCATTGGCCGCGACGTTGACGAGTTGAAGCAGAACGGCCTATGCGGCACTCCCGACGAAGCTCTGCAGAAGATTGCTGATTGGGGAAGCCTCGGAGTCTCTCGTTTGTATCTGCAGTTTCTCGACCTCAGCGACCTCGAGCAGATTGAGCTCATCGGCTCAGAGATCATCCCTCACCTGTAACTACAGAACATTGGTGAGCAACAGCACGCCACACACTGCAGCGGCACCAAGTCGATACCAGCCAAAGATGGCAAGTGACTTGCTGTTGAGATAACCCACCATCCAGCGCACTGCAATGAGCGCTGTGATGAGTGCACAGACGAGACCGATCATTGGAGTCATCACACCAAATTTGTCGATCAACTCATCTCCATGTTTCGCAAGATCAAACGCTGTTGCCGCACTTAATGTGACGAGACCAAGAAGAAAACTGAACTCAATTGCAGCCGAAAGTGTCAGGCCTACGGCAAGCCCTGCAATCAAGGTGACAAGACTTCGGCTAACTCCCGGCCACAAAGCAATCCCCTGTGCAATGCCTATCAAGAACGCCATGCGAACTGTGAGTTCATGTAATTCGCTCGTACCACCTCTCGGTACCCAACGAAGCAACACAACGCCACCGACTGCCCAGGCAATCATCACTGGCACCGGCCCGAACAATGCATCCTTGATTGCGTCACCTGCGAGCACACCCAGAACTGCTGCTGGCATAAACGCAGTAACGAGCGCAATGAGAGATGACCGCCCATGTGCATCTGACCCCGCAAGACCACGCACCATCGAGAACAGCTGAGTTCGATACAAAAATGCGACCGCAAGAATTGCGCCAAATTGAATCGCTACCGCATAGGTATCCCCTGCAGTTTTTGAATCACCTGCACCGAAATCAATGAGGTGACCAACAACGAGCAAATGCCCCGTCGAAGACACCGGCAAGAACTCAGTGATGCCTTCAACAATTCCCAGAAGGATTGCTTGAGGAATTGACAGCAAGCTAGCGAACATACGTCCTTAGTCTTTCACTAACTCGAGGAACAGTATGTTCATCCATCGTGACGCCCTACCGGTATTGCATATCTTGCAGTTATGAGCGATGCACATATTCAAGAAGTACTACATGAGCATGAAAGACAGCACCACAATGGAAGGGCCCAGCCGCTACGAGTGACGCAAGTGCACCGAGTTCGCCTCGTCTTCTGGACCGTTGTCATTGTTCTCATTTCTGTTGCAGCAATGGCATGGGTCTCGACGATGAAGGGTGAATCCTTCCCAAAAGACTTAGGTGCCTTCGCCCTCGGCGTGGCCATCATTCCTTTTCTCGCTTCACCCATTGAGTGGTTTGTCCATCGCTTCGTGTATCACCAACCGGTGATCCAAGCTCTCTCTCGTATCTATTCAGTGCACACCGCACATCACTTCGCCTACTTCCCTACCTGGCGTTACGTCACGGGTGGCTCTGCTCGTCGGCTCACACTGCAATCAGATAGTCGAACCAGCACAGAAACCTTTTGGGGTAACGCTGCAATTCGAATTGCACACTTCACCTGGTACATGGCATTCGGCGCACTCTTCATGTGGCTACCGGGTTGGATCATCACAAGAGACACTGTTTTTCTCAGTGGTCTCATTGCTGGGTCCATCGTGGTCTCCAACTTGTTCATCGTTGTTCATGACACGATTCATCGACCAGGAAGTCACTACATTGTCGAGACACAGCCGTGGTTCAACTTTCTCGACAACCACCACTACATCCATCACGTGTCGCTCGGAGAGAATCTGAACTTCCTCCTGCCGCTGGCAGACCTTCTCTTTGGAACACTGCGTACTCAACTCACAGCAGAAGAACTACGCACGCATGGCTCTTTGAAGAGAGCAAAAATGCTTCGATCTGGTGAGGGCGAGCCAGCTCACGTAGCGGCATAGTCAAATGGCACTCCCAACGGGATTCGAACCCGTGCCGCCACCTTGAGAGGGTGGTGTCCTAGGCCACTAGACGATGGGAGCCTGTAGCGCACTCAAATCTACCTGCGGTCTGCGCAGAGACACTCGGGGAAAGAAAAAGACCCCCACACTGCGGAGGTCTTCACACACATTTGTGCTTGATTTTGTTGGGGAACAAGGACTCGAACCCTGAATAACAGTACCAGAAACTGCTGTGTTGCCAATTACACCATTCCCCAGTGCGTTGCCCATGCTAGCGAGCAGATATCGGGCTCACCACAGATGAATTCGTCAACCGGTGATGGACAACAGTCGGTCGAAGCCGATGATCCGCCCGAGGCCCACCCCGATGGTCTCCTTGGCATATTTGCCCCACGCACGCTGCGCACCCTGCAGTGGGCTCGTGGCGGTCGCAGATGCTCGCGATTGGACTCCGAGCTCGCGTAGCGAGAGCAAGCACCTCTGCATGTGCCAACGATCAGTGGAGACAAGTACCGATGAGATGTTGTTCTGACGAAGAACTGGGGCAAGAGAACTCAAAGACTCCCATGTTGAACGTCCGACATCTTCACGAATGATTACCGATTGTGGCACTCCTCGATCCGTCAGCCATCGACGCGATGCAGCCGCTTCTGTGAATCGATCACCGGGAATCTTTCCCCCTGTGACCGCAATGACTTTGACACGACCTTGCTTGTACAAATCAAGAGCGTGCTGTAAGCGCGATTCCAGCACGGGCGACGGAGTTCCGTCATATTGCGCTGCGCCCATCACCACAACAGCATCTGCGGTTTCGCCATTGTCTGTATTCCCGACAGACACTATTGAGACAAATGTGATCAATGCGTAAAGACACATTGCAACGACAACTGCACTTGCAACGCGAAAAGACGACCTGATGAATGTCATGAACTAGCCGATGCGAGTGATTGCCGCTTGCAAACGACGAAGGGTCTCTTCACGACCGAGAACTTCAATGCTCTCAAACAACGGAGGACCCACGGTTCGTCCGGTGATCGCAACTCGGATGGGCGCTTGTGTTTTGCCCAGTTTTAAACCGTTCGCCTCTGTCCAAGATTCCAATGCTGACTTCAGTGCATCGTGGTTCCACTCACACGATGTGATGGCACCGGCGTAATCACGCAACACATTGATTGCGAAATCTGAGCCCATCGTCTTGGTCCATGCGTCCTCGTCAATGACGGGATTCTCTAAGAATACGAAGTCCACCATTGCTGGAACTTCTGACAGAGTCACAACACGTGTCTGCACCAACAATGCAAGTTGTGCGAATACCTCAGGATTGAATCTTTCGGCTGGCCACGGCGCATTCTCTAAATGCGGAGCACATCCAGCGATGAATTCATCAAGGCTCATTGCGCGAACATAGTCACCGTTAAAGCTGTTCAGTTTCTTGATGTCAAAGAACGCCGGTGAATGGTTGACGTCTTCCAAACGGAACTCATCAACAATGTGCTGCCACGGAACTATCTCTGTGTCCCCTGCTGGAGCCCACCCGAGCGTCATCAAGTAGTTCACCATCGCATCAGGCAGGATTCCCTCTTCGCGATACTGCTCAAGGGCAACCTTGTCGCGACGCTTTGACAATTTCTTGCGCTGCTCATTCACCAAAACCGGTACATGAGCCCAGATAGGTGGAGTGTGTCCCAGCGCATCCCAAATCATCTGTTGCTTCGGCGTGTTCGGAAGATGCTCTTCTGCACGAACAACGTTCGACACTTTCATTTCGATGTCATCGACAACATTTGCAAGCAAGAACATGGGGCTTCCATTGCTCCGCAACAACACAAAGTCTTCGATGGTGTCATTGGAGAATTCCACTTGACCGCGCACGAGGTCTTGCACGATTGTCTGGCCTGCAGGCACACGGAAGCGAAGAACCTGCCCGGGGCCACCTGTCAGTCCACGATCACGTGAGTAGCCGTCGTAACCCTGCTTGCCCGTTTCTTTGGAACGCGCCTGAATCTGGTCTGCAGTGAGGTCACACCAATAGGCATTGCCTTGTTCAAAAAGCTTGTGAGCCGCTGCCACGTGAAGCGCAGCATTCTGGCTTTGGAAGTACGGACCCTCGAACTGCGGATGCGTTGAATCAATCCCCAGCCACGCCAAAGCATCGATGATGCCTTGTGTCCACTCAGGGCTATTGCGGGACTCATCGGTGTCCTCAATACGAAGAACAAAAGTGCCACCAGTGCGAAGAGTGAGCGCCCAGTTGTACAAAGCAGTGCGAGCACCACCCACGTGGAAGAAGCCAGTGGGCGAAGGGGCGAAACGGTAGCGAGGGGCGTCAGACATGTGCCTTCAGGCTACTTGTGCCCTCGCTGGTCAAGCGTGACAGATAGCGTGAACCACATGGACGGATTCACGCAAACAGACCAAGTCAACGTTTTGGGTGAGCCTTTACAGACATGTTGCACATCTCCGATGACAGGCTTCTATCGCACAGGCTGTTGTGAAGTGGGTGGCGATGACACAGGCGTACATGCAGTCTGCGCGATTATGACCGATGCATTTCTCGAGTTCTCTAAGAACGCCGGTAACGACCTGTCAACCCCGATGCCCCAGTTCGGATTCGCTGGCCTCAAGGCTGGGGACCAATGGTGTTTGTGCGCGCCACGCTGGCAAGAGGCATACGAAGCAGGCAAAGCACCACAGGTGAAACTGCGCAGCACGCATATTGCGGCTAGTGAGTTTTGCGACATGGACGCATTGCGAGCCCATGCCATTGATCTCTAATTAGAACGAGAGTGCTTCTTCAGTAAACGACATCAGCAATGCGTCGTCACCCATGACTGCGCCACTGAGACCGTGCACAGCAGGAAGCAATTGTTCGCAGAAGAAGCGAGCGGTGTTGATCTTTGCGCTCTTTTCATCTTCAGACAAATCTGAATGAAGAGCGATGTGCGCAGACTTTGCCATCACGTAGCCGCCAACAAGCGTTGACAATTGACGAAGGTATGGAGTTGCACCTGAGAGCACTGCAACTTGGTTCGTGGCATTTTCAAAGAACCAGTTCGTTGTTCCACGCACTGCTGTCACTGCTGACTTCAGCTCGGCAGCTGATGCAAGGAGTTCAGGATGCTTCAGCAACTTGTCGTGCATGGCATCCATCTCGTCGAACAAGCCAAGGACGACTGCGCCGCCCTTCATTCCTAACTTGCGGCCCACAAGGTCCATCGCTTGGATGCCATTGGTTCCCTCATAGATAGTCGTGATTCGAGCATCGCGATAATGCTGCGCAACACCGGTCTCCTCAATGAATCCCATACCGCCGTGAATCTGCACTGCCATTCCAGTGAGTTCAACGCTCATGTCGGTTCCCCACCCCTTCGAAATGGGTGTCAACAGCGCAGCAATGTCAGAAGCTTTTTCACGTTCCGCAGCATCAGTGTGATGTGCTGCGATATCGAGACATGCAGCGTTCCAGTAGATGATGCGACGAAGTGCTTCAATCGTGCTCTTCATCGTCACCAACATGCGCTTCACATCGGGGTGAAGAATGATAGAAGAACTCTCTCCCGCAGGAGCCCCTGGCGCACGGCCTTGCTTGCGCAGCACGGCATATTCCACTGATTGCTGATACGCGCGCTCGATGAGAGCCATACCTTCAAGGCCAACGCCAAGACGTGCTTGATTCATCATGGTGAACATGTAGGACATGCCGTGATTCTCTTCACCGATGAGATAGCCCACCGCGCCACCTTCGTCACCAAACGACAACACACACGTGGGGCTTGCCTTGATGCCGGTCTTGTGCTCGATGCTCACACACTTCACGTCATTGCGCGCACCAAGAGAGCCGTCAGTATTCAAGACGTACTTTGGAACAATGAAACATGAGATTCCTTTTGTTCCCGCAGGTGCATCGGGCGTGCGAGCCAACACCAAGTGAATGATGTTGTCGGCCATGTCATGCTCGCCAAAGGTGATGTAGATCTTTGTTCCTGAAATGAGATACGTGCCGTCTGATTGCTTCGTTGCTTTCGTACGCACTGCTCCCACATCTGAGCCAGCATCTGGCTCTGTGAGGTTCATCGTTCCTGTCCATTCGCCAGAAATCATCTTTGGCAGGTATGTCATCTTCTGAATCTCATCGCCGTGATGCATGATCGCATCAATCGCACCTTGGGTTAACAGTGGCGCCATCGTGAGCGCCATATTCGAAGAGTTCATGATCTCTTGAATCGCGATATTGACAAGCCAAGGGAATCCACCGCCGCCAAAACCCTGATCAAAGCCCACAGCACCCCAGCCAGCGTCTACGTATGCCTGATAGGCCTCTTTGAAACCGTCAGGTGTTGTCACTGTTCCATCTGCATTGCGATGCGAACCAACAGTGTCACCCAACTTATTCAGTGGAGAGAACCGCTCTTCAAAGAAACGTGCTGCTTCAGAGAGAAGATCGCCGACCATTGATGCGTCAACATCAGCAAACTTTGGAAGCGATGTGATATCGCTCAAGCCGCAAAAGCGATTCAGAACGAAATCGATATCACCAAGCGGTGCATTGTAAATAGTCATTGTGCATACCCCGTGAGTGCGCGCCACTGTGTGGCGAACTGTGCTGCGACTTCGTCAGGCGACAGACGTAACGTTGATTCTGGAATCATGTCGGCAATTGCTCGACCCTCTTTGTAATGGTGGACATGTCCAACACCGATAAAGAGTTCTTTTCGTACTGCGACTAAATCTGCAGGTGGCGCATCGGAGAGAAATCCCCAGAGCGCAAGTGCGAGGTTGAGGTCATAGACAGACGGTGCCCGACCGAACATCGATGCGCGACGCAGGGCAATCAGCGAACAGCCACGAAGAGCATCATCAATGCTTTCTCCTGCCGACACACGAACACGTCCTTCAGCACGACGCGCCAACGTGATGATGTAGCCCTGATCTGGACCCTGATATCCGAGTCGATCACCTGCAGGTTGACGGCCTTCGATCTCACCAGGACGGCCAGGCTGCCAACCGTCGGGTACGACATCGGGTGACTCGTAATAACGAACTGGTTCTACCGGTGGAACAGGGGCGAATCGGGGTGCTGCCATAAGAAGAAACTCTACGCCGACTAGCCCTCTTCAGAGGAAGAACTCGTTAGTTGGAGTGAAGAAGCCCGTAGACCAGAGATTCCTCGAGCGCCTGCCATGAGGCTTCGATGATGTTCGTGGACACGCCAATCGTGGTCCAGCTTCTGTCGCCGTTGGTGGCGTCAATGAGTACTCGAGTGATAGCGCCCGTCGCACTGCCGCCATCCAAGATGCGCACCTTGTAGTCCACGAGGTGAATCTTGTCGATCTGAGGGAAACTGGAACGCAGGCTGGCGCGGAGAGCCGCGTCAATTGCGTTCACCGGACCATTGCCAGCAGAGACATTCTCAAAGAGCTGATCCCCGACCCACACTTTGACAACAGCTTCCGTGGTGAAACGACCATCGGATGCTTCATCAGTCACAACGCGCATTGTCTCGACGCGGAACTGGTCCTGTGTCCATCCCGTCGCACGACGCATCAACATCTCGAGAGATGCATCCGCGGCCTCAAAGTGATACCCCTCGTGTTCAAGACGCTTGAGATCTTCAATCACGGTGTTCACAGCAGCGCCATCGAGGGTGAGACCCAGTTCATCAGCTTTTACTTCGATGGTTGCGCGACCGGCCATCTCGCTCACAACAAAACGAGTTCCATTTCCAACGATTTCCGGATCAACGTGTTCATACGCATCACGAGCACGCTTGATTGCGGACACGTGCAGGCCTGCCTTGTGAGCAAATGCCGACGCACCCACGTACGGAGCCTGCGGATTCAACGGACGGTTAAGCACTTCGGCAACGTGATTACTCACCGCGGTAATGCGCGACAAATGACCTTCTGGCAAACAGCTAAAGCCCATCTTCAATTCAAGGTTTGGAATCACTGTGGTGAGGTTGGTGTTACCCGTACGCTCACCCAAACCATTCAACGTGCCCTGCACGTGACGTACTCCGGCCAATACTGCTGCCATTGAGTTTGCAACGGCACAGCCAGTGTCGTCATGACAATGGATGCCAAGCGTTGCGTCGTTGCCGACGAATGCCTTTACTTTGCCGACGATCTCAGCGACTTCATGAGGGAGTGATCCACCATTGGTATCGCACATCACCAAGTGCGTGGCACCCTTCATGACTGCGGCTTCCACCACGCGCATCGCGAACTCTGGATTGTTCTTATAGCCATCGAAGAAATGCTCAAGATCAACCAGCACTTGACGACCATGACCATTCAAGAAATCAACGGAATCCGCAACCATCAACACGCCTTCGTCAAGCGTTGTTTGCAGAGCATCAGTGACGTGATAATCCCAGGACTTTGCAACGATGCACACGGCCGATGTATTCGCATCAAGCAAGTTGCGCAGAGTGGCATCATCGTCAACTTTTCCTTTAGGGCGACGGGTGGAGCCGAAAGCCACAAGAGTTGAGTTACGGAAATTGAGTTCCTTTGCCGCGCGAGCGAAGAACTCGATGTCTTTCGGATTCGCACCTGGCCAGCCGCCTTCAATGAAGTGGACGCCGAGATACTCCAGCTGTTCTGCAATTCGCAGCTTGTCTTCGACTGTTGCCGATACGCCTTCCACCTGCATGCCATCGCGCAGTGTGGTGTCGAACGCTTCGACCATTTCAATTGAGGTGGTGGTGTTCATCTCAGTGTCTCCGTTGTAAATCTTGTCTGGTGGGGTGAATCAGGGAATGAAAAAACCGCCCTAAGGCGGTCGGTGCGCGCACGTCGGAGGCCGGCGTGCGCTAGAGAATAATGATGATTGACGCAGCAGAGCCGAGAAGGCGGCGGGAGATGCTTGCGGTCAACATGAGAGAAAGTATCGCCGTATTTCAGGCAATCGTCAACTCCCCTGTGGGCAAAGTTGCTCTAGCTGTGGGGAAACCTGTGGAAAACCCATCTCCCTATAGCCGATAAGGGTTTCCCATGTTGAAAACCCGTGAGAATTATTCAGTTCTGTGGGCTCTAAGCGAGCTCGAGCCAGTCCTTGTACTGCGGCAGTTGGCCACGAACGGCCTTGCCGTAAATGTCGGCCACCTGCTTGGTGATCGGGCCGGGGCAAGGAACGCTGCGGTCATCCACCGAGTTAATGGCGCTGACTTCAGCGGCGGTACCCACACAGAAGATTTCTTCAGCGATGTAGAGGTCGGAGCGAGCGATATTGCCCGTCTCGACTTCGTAGCCAAGGTCTTGAAGAATCTTGATGACGCTCCACTGGGTAATGCCTTCCAGTGCTCCAGCCGAGAGTGGCGGTGTGATGACCTTGCCATTGCGAACAACGAAGAGGTTTTCGCCGGTGCACTCGCTGACAAGACCTTCCATATTGAGAAGGATTGCTTCGTCGTATCCAGCGCGCAACGCCTCAACCTTTGCGAGTGAGGAGTTTGCATAGTTTGCAACTGTCTTTGCTGCCGGAGGAAGCATGTTGTGGTCGAGACGTTTCCATGAAGAGATCTTCATGCGCACACCCTTGGTCATGGCATCCTCGCCCAAATAAGCGCCCCATGGCCAGCAAGCAATCGCAACGTCAACACTGCACGGCAATGTATTCAGCCCCATCTCGCCATATCCGTAATACGCAATCGGGCGGATGTAACAACCCGGCAATCCGGTGGAACGAACTGTCTCACGAGTTGCATCAACAATTTCTTGCACCGTGTACGGAATCTCCATACCGAGAATTTTTGCGCTGCGAAAGAGTCGTTCGATGTGCTCGGTCAAACGGAAGACTGCGGGGCCATCAGCTGTTTCGTATGCACGAATTCCTTCGAAGACACCTGTTCCGTAGTGAAGCGTGTGCGTGAGAACATGCACCTGAGCTTTGTCCCAGTCGACAAGAGTGCCGTTCATCCAAATTTTCGGTGTTGGGACAAGAGTGGGCATGGGTGCTCCTAGCAGTGTGTTGGTTGAAGATTACTTGCCAGCAACGAGTGCGGCGATTGAGTTTCCGATTTCGACAGTGTTGCCCGTGGGGGCGGTGTCGCAAGCGGTACGAATACGGGCTGCGGCATCGTTTTCGCCCAGGAATTCCAGCATCAAAGCAGCAGACAAGATTGCTGCGGTGGGGTTGGCCTTGCCTGTACCCACAATGTCAGGTGCTGAACCATGGGATGGCTCAAACATGGACGGACCAGTGCGAGAAGGGTTGAGGTTGGCCGACGATGCCAAACCGATGCCGCCACTGACGGCACCACCGAGGTCGGTGAGGATGTCACCAAACAAGTTGTCGGTCACGATGACGTCATAGCGGTGTGGATCTTCCACGAAGTAGATGCAGGCGGCGTCAACATGGTTGTACGCGGTCCCTACTTGTGGGAACTCTTTTGCAACATCGTTGAAGGCACGCTGCCAGAGGTCACCCGCGAAGGTGAGCACGTTTGTCTTGTGCACCAGTGTCACGTGCTTGCGCTCGCGCTTCGCTGCAAGTTCGAACGCGTAACGAATACAACGCTCGACGCCATGGCGCGTGTTGACACTGCCCTGCGTTGCAATCTCATGTGCGGTACCCCGACGAAGAACGCCACCTTCACCTACGTACGGGCCTTCGGTGTTTTCACGAATGACAACAAAGTCATGTGGAGTGGTGTGACCAGGTGCAGTGCCTGCGAAAGGTCGCTGATTCACATAGAGGTCGAGATCAAAGCGCATCTTCAAGAGAAGACCACGCTCAATGATCCCAGGAGGAACATCAGGGGTGCCCACTGCGCCCAACAAGATGGCATCAAAGTTGCGTAATTGATTCAGCACATCGTCGGACAAGATCTCACCGTCGCGCAGATACCGCATGCCGCCGAGGTCAAAATCAGTGGTCTCGATGGCGACTCCGGTCGCACGTACGACCTTGACGGCTTCCGCCGTGACTTCTGGTCCGATTCCGTCTCCACCAATGAGTGCAATGCGATGTGCCATAGGGGCTCCATCGTAGAAGGCGCAGATAGCCTTCCTCGCATGGCAAAGCACCTTCTGTCAGCAGAGACCTACAAAAGGCTCGAGGCCGAGATCACCCACCTGGAGCACAACGAGCTTCCACGCGTTGCAGACCTCATTGGCATTGCCCGCGAAATGGGCGACCTCAAGGAAAACGGCGATTATCACGCCGCCAAAGACGAGTACGGCCAGTTGAATGACCGCAAGAATCTGCTGCTTTCCATCTTGGAAAGCTCAGAGATTGCCACTGCTCCACCAGCAGGCGAAGTGGGCGTGCTGTCTCGCGTCACGATTTTGTTCGATGGTGATGATGCCGACGACGCCGAGTTGTATCTCATCGGACACATCGAAGAAAAGCGCACTGGCGAAGGTGTGGAAGTGATGAGTCCTGTCTCTCCTATCGGATCCGCACTGCTCGGTAAGCACGAAGGTGAAAAGGTGCAGATCACTCTCGAGAATGGCGCGAAAGTTTCAGTGACAGTCGTAAAGGTTGAGAACTGAGCGATCACCCCACTCCGAATCTGCCCCCTGGTCGTTTCATCTCTCTTCCCGGACGTGGCACCACGTACTTTCGAGAAGTTGAAGGCCCCACTGGCGCACCAACGTTGATGTTGCTGCATGGCTGGACTGCAACAGCCGACCTCAACTGGTTCATGTGTTACGAACAACTGGGTAAACACTTTCGTGTGATCGCACTTGACCATCGCGGACATGGACGTGGCATTCGCACCAAGCGCCAATTCAAGCTGTCGGATTGTGCTGACGATGCGGCAGCACTCGCCGATCAATTAGGAATCGAGAAATTCATCCCAGTGGGATACTCCATGGGTGGCACCGTCGCGCAACTTGTATGGAAGCGCCACGCGCATCGTGTGAGCGGCTTAGTTCTTGCAGCAACGTCCGGGCATTTTGTGGAAGAGCGCAAAGAGCGAATCGGTTTCACCGCACTCGCAGGCATTGGTGCTCTGTCTCGACTCGTTCCTGCATCACTTCGAGAATCGATTTCTCATCGTTTGTATGTGTCACGCAAAACAATGACATGGGAACCGTGGGCAGCCAAGGAAGCATCGGACCATGAGTGGCGCCTCATCCTTGAAGCCGGTGCAGCACTTGGTCTGTATGACTCTCGTAAATGGCTTCCTGAAGTCAATGCACCGACGGCAATGATCATCACGACCCAAGATCGGGTTGTCGCCACTGATCGGCAACATGAACTTGCTCAGTTGATACCGAATGTCTTTACACAGACAATTGATGCCGACCACGATGCGGTGTTTGCGCATGCAGATCGCTTTGTTCCCATGCTCGTGAATGCATGTCTCAATGTGCATCATCGTTCGACAACTGATCTCCCATCTCGCGATTCAGTGTCATGAAATCTGCAATCAATCTTCGGTCACGGTGGC
>CAEZWV010000007.1_pt1 | contig 54253 bp, 56 predicted proteins | sample 7265081 | NCBI WGS metagenome assembly CAEZWV01 (sample SAMEA6813891, study PRJEB35770) | uncultured Acidimicrobiaceae bacterium | biome: Freshwater; feature: Freshwater reservoir; material: water | place: Czech Republic | collected 2015-11-04 | depth 0.5m m
AGATCTCCGATGGCCATTGTTGTCCCCCAACTTCAGTGCCTTGGGACACATTAGCGGAATTAACTCCTCAGTCAATTTTTGACATTTCGTCAAGAAGAAGCGCAAGAAAAGGCGGCGACGACACCGGCCGCAAAAGCATCAACATCGGCCTCTGTCGTGTCCCAAGACGTCATCCAGCGCACCTGAGAGCGGCTGATATCCCAGTCCCAAAAGAAGTTCCAGTCTTGAAGTTGCTTCTTGATATCGCGGGGGAGGACTGGGTACATGCTGTTGACAGCAGGGGAGCCAATCTCAAGACCTGGAATACCGGAAACTGCGTGGAACAACCGTTGCGCCATCGCATTGGCTTGCGTCGCTGTCTGGATCCACAGACCATCAGACAAGGCCTCTACAAACTGAGCGGCGGCGTACCGTTGTTTTGATGGCAACTGAGTTGCTTGTTTCCGAATAAACGCACTTCGATCAGAGGCGACACCACGACGCAAGAGAACAGCCTCTGCTCCCAACATCGCATTCTTGGTTCCACCAAAGGACACCGCATCAACACCGGCTTCGAATGTCATGGCGCGAAAAGTGGCGGCGTCCCCACCAAGTGCTGCAACAGCATTCGAGATACGCGCACCATCGAGATGGACTCGCATCCCAAACGAATGTGCTGTTTCACAAATGGCGCGAATCTCTTCGATGGAATACAGCCCACCAAGTTCTGTTGCTTGCGTGATGGACACAACTCCTGGTTGCACATGATGAACGTTTCCAAGTGCACCGGCGAGTTCAACAATGTTCTCAGGCGTCAATTTGCCATCAGCAGCATCGACATCCTGAAGTTTTACTCCAAGAAACTTTTCAGGTGCGCCGGTCTCATCGACATTGATGTGGGCCCAGTTTGTGCAGATCACAGAGTCGGCAGGCTTCAGCAGACTTGCCAGCGCAACAACATTTGAACCAGTTCCGTTAAACGTGAAAAGAACGTCAACTTCTTCGTCGCACAATTCTTCAAAGAGGGAAGTGGCTTGCTTGGTGAGAGCGTCACCGCCGTACGCCATCACGTGACCATCATTGGCACGAGCTATTGCATCGATGTACCGAGGATGGGCGCCAGAGAAATTGTCACTGGCAAAAAAACTGTTGGGCGCTGGGGGAAGTTCCACAAACAAGAATCTACAAGGACATACAATTACGTCATGACGAAATTACCGTTGAGGGAAGTGGCGGGGGAACAACAACCCAGGTGCCGATGGTGTCGACATGCCTTGCCCGGCCGAGATGGCCCAGGGCGTCGTAAAGAGTTCTGCAGCCAAAGATGTCGCCAATGGGATTGGGTATCCAGGCAGCGGGCTACAGAGCTGGAGTTGTCTGAGAACGAACTAGTGATGACCCGTGAAGAACTTGATGCATTGAAGGATCAGATTTACGTCTTGCATTGCGCATTAGCCGATGCACGCAATGACTTATCCAAGCCTCGTCAGACAAAGGATTCAATTCGAGAGATTCTGGACTGGGTCATGGAGGCTGCGGAACCCGTTGCCAGCGCATCGTTGCACCCCTCTTCACAATCCCCGTTACGCCCATAATGTCCGTTATGTAATTAATGTATGAACCAATGACGCCAATGGTTTCAAGGGGTTCTCCCCAACTGTTGGGCACCTAAGGTGCTGTCATGGCAATCAGAAATCTGCAAGACGGCATCGACGCCCAAGACGTCCTCAGCGAAATGGAATCGTTCCGTGCAAACGATGTTCGCTGGCGTGATGGTCGGTGCTTCACACTCGCCTATTCCGCGGGTCCTGAGGCCTTAGCAATTGCCGAAGAGGCATACCGCCGGTTCTCTGGCGAGAACGCACTCAATACAGCCGCGTTCCCCTCACTCAAGCTGATGGCGCAAGATGTTGTCGACACCGTCGCTGGCTGGTGCCACGGAGACGACGATGTAGCGGGGTTTATGACCTCCGGTGGCACAGAGAGCCTTGTGCTCGTGGTTCGCTCTGCTGTGATGCGTGCCAAGCGCGAAGGGCGCCTCACAGGCACGCCCAACATGGTTCTTCCCACCTCGGCCCATGCCGCCCTCGAGAAGGGTGCTGACTACTTCTCCGTTGAAAGTCGTCGCGTTGATGTCGGGCCAGATTGGCGAGCAAACATCAGTGCGATGCGCGCCGCTGTTGACGAGAACACGATCCTCATCGTTGGTTCAGCGCCGCAGTATCCGCAAGGTGTCGTCGACCCCATTGCGCACATTGCCGCAATTGCCCAAGAGCGAGATATCAACTGTCACGTGGACGCCTGCATGGGCGGCGTCACACTTCCCTATCTCGAGCGCCTCGGTGAAGAGATTGCTCCGTGGGATTTCCGAGTTGATGGCGTGACGTCAATTTCGGTCGACTTACACAAGTACGGCTACACGTCGAAAGGTGCAGGCGTTCTTCTTCACAAGAACAAGAAACTTCGCAGCGATCAAACGTTCATGACAGATAACTGGCTTGGCGGCATGTACGGATCATCGGGAATTCTTGGAACAAAGTCTGGTGGCCCTATCGCATCGGCTTGGGCAGTCTTGCGATTCCTCGGTGAAGACGGATACCGCACAGTTGCTCGCAGCGCACGAGATAGCGCGTTGAAGATTGCTGCACATATTGATGCTCACCCATTGCTGACCCTGCGAGCTCAACCCGACTCCACACTCCTCTGCTTCGGCACATCAGACCCAAAGCGTCATGACGTTTTTGCCTTGGCAGAACTTCTCATCGAGCGCGGCTGGTTTATGGACCGCCAAACTCCGCCCGCGAGCATCCACCTCACCGTTCATGCTGGGCATGAGGCCCGCATTGATGAGTTCCTCACAGACCTCGACCAATGTCTTTTGGAAATTGAAGGACGCACCGGTTCTGCTGGGTCATACGCCACCACCGACTGACCCCCAAGGAATCAATTCACCCCTTCCCCACCGACTACGGTGTGAGAAAACATCTACTTGGGAGAGAATGCTTTATGCGTCGCCGAAGGAGCAACCGCCCCGGAATCTCTCAGGCAAAAGGACCATGTAGATACAGAACGCTGGAAAGAGAGGGTTCGCCCTCCGCCGACGGGGAAAGCCACGCACGTGGTGAAGCTCTCAGGCACCAAAGACAGCGGGGGTCGATACTCCGACGGAGAACATATGAGCCCGAGCCCCCGGTCTTTGACTACCCCAGGTTTCACACCTGACGACTTTGCATTTCGTCATCTCGGTTTGTCTGATGATGACCGTGCCGAGATGCTTCGCGTCATCGGTGTTACATCTGCAGAGGCACTCCTCGATGCCACGATTCCCGCTGCGATTCGTTTGCGTGAACGCCTCCCTCTCGCCGAAGCAGTATCCGAACACACAGTTCTCGAAGAGCTTCGCGCAAAGTTTTCATCTGATGTGAAGAGAACTTCATTCATTGGACAGGGCTACTACGGCACCATTACGCCACCAGTGGTCAAGCGCAATGTGCTGGAGAATCCTGCCTGGTACACGGCGTATACCCCTTATCAGCCAGAGATAAGTCAGGGCCGTTTGGAAGCACTCTTGAACTTCCAAACAATGATCTCAGAAATCACAGGACTACCGCTTGCGAATGCATCTCTTCTCGACGAAGCAACAGCGGTTGCTGAAGCAGTGACGATGGCTCATCGCATTAGCAAGTCTTCCTCCAACTCTGTTCTTGTCGATTCAAATACGCACCCACAAACACTCTCTGTTCTTCGTACTCGAATGGAGCCAATCGGCATCACTGTCGTAGAAGCCGCCGTCAACGACATGAACCCATCAGAGCATTTTGCGGTTGTCATCTCGTGGCCAGGCAGCAACGGTGCACTCCCCTCGCCCAACCTCATTCGTTCCATCACCTCTGCGGCACAGGAAGCCAAAGCCGTATCCATCGCAACAACTGATCTCATGGCCTGCACAGTCGTCATACCTCCAGGACAATTGGGCTTTGACATCGCCGTCGGTTCATCCCAACGCTTCGGAGTTCCCATGGGATTTGGTGGGCCACACGCAGCATTTATGTCAACGCGAGAATCACATGCACGTTCACTACCTGGTCGCCTTGTTGGCGTGAGTACTGACACAGCGGGGCGTCCAGCCCTTCGATTAACTCTTCAGACACGCGAGCAACACATCCGCCGCGAGAAAGCCACATCGAATATCTGCACTGCTCAGGTGCTTCTCGCCAATATCGCCGGCATGTACGGCGTGTGGCACGGACCCGACGGCCTGCGCCGCATTGCACATCGCATCAACACTCTCGCCTCTCGTGCAGCGAGATCACTAGACGCTTCTGGCTTCCCTCTGGTCTCGCAGCACTTCTTTGACACCGTGGCGTTCACCGTTTCCGATTCGTCTGTCGTTCTCCAGAATGTTCGCGGTGCTGGCTTCAATATTCGACAAATTGATTCCACGACTCTTTCGCTCAGCATTGATGAAACCACGTCAGAGGAATCGCTCAATCAGTTACTGTCAGCAATTGGCGCTCAGGTGATTATTGAAACGACTGACTCACTTACAGAACGTGAGAGAACAGATTCCTTCATGACGCAATCTGTCTTCCACCGGTATCACACAGAGCACGAAATGCTTCGATATCTCCGCTTCCTCGCCGATAGAGACCTTGCGCTTGACCGCACGATGATTCCCCTTGGTTCATGCACAATGAAGTTGAACTCGACAACAGAGATGGAACCAGTGACATGGGCGGAGTTCGCATCTCTGCATCCTTTAGTTCCTGAGGACGAATCTGTCGGGATGAGAAAAGTCATTACGGAGCTTGAAGACATGCTCGTTGCTATCACTGGCTATGACGCCGTCAGTTTGCAACCCAATGCGGGAAGTCAGGGAGAGTTCGCAGGGCTCATGGCAATTCGTGCGTATCACCAGTCTCGTGGCGACCATCAGCGCGATATTTGTCTCATCCCTTCCAGCGCACACGGCACCAATGCGGCAAGCGCAGTGATGGCCGGCATGAAAGTCGTCGTCGTCGCTTGTGATGACAACGGCAATATCGACGTCAACGATCTTCGGAGCCAAGCTGAAAAGGCCGGCTCATCACTGGCTGCAACGATGGTGACTTATCCTTCAACTCACGGAGTCTTCGAAGAAGCCATCGGCGAAATCTGTGCAATCATCCACGACAACGGCGGTCAGGTCTACGTTGACGGCGCGAATATGAACGCCCTTGTTGGAACAGCTCAACCAGGAAAATTCGGCGCAGATGTCAGCCACCTGAACCTGCACAAAACGTTCTGCATCCCCCATGGTGGCGGTGGACCAGGCGTTGGCCCGGTTGCTGTTCGCTCTCACCTTGCACCCTTTTTACCTGGTGACCCGCTCAAGACGGATTCCCCTGTTGGACCGATCTCAGCTGCGATGTATGGATCAGCGAGCATTCTGTGTATTCCATGGGTGTACATCACGATGATGGGATCAGATGGCCTCGTTCAAGCAACCTCGGATGCAATTCTTTCCGCCAACTACATCGCGGCTCGCCTCGATAAGGCATTCCCCGTGCTGTACAGAGGGACGAATAACAGCGTTGCCCATGAATGCATTTTGAATGTTGGAGAAGTTCTGAAGGGGTCCGAGCTCACCATCGACGACATCGCAAAACGATTGATGGACTATGGGCTTCACGCTCCAACAATGAGCTTTCCCGTTGCCAATACCTTGATGGTGGAGCCAACAGAGAGTGAATCATTGTCGGAGGTGAACCGCTTCTGTGAGGCCATGATCAGCATTCGTCGCGAGATCGACCTTGTTCACACAGGTGTAGTCACCGCAGAAGAGTCGGTCCTACGACATGCTCCCCACACCATTGAGGACATCGCTGGTGATTGGACACATCCATACTCTCGCGAGGAAGCCCTCTTCCCTGTTCCTCAACTTCGCTCCCGTGGCTACCACACACCGGTATCCCGCATTGATGCCGCGTACGGCGACCGCAACCTCGTATGCACTTGTGCACCGATCGAGGCGTACGCCATGTCCCTTGATGCGAGTACCGTGGGCTCGTGAGCCAAGAGACCCATCACGAATCAACTAGTTCCTCCGAACCAAGTTCACCGACTAACCCCATTGAGCAATTGCTGCAATTGCTTGCATTGGTCGACCCCATTGATCTTGCGGGGAAAGCAATCGATACGACTCGCCGTACCACAGAGACTCTCGTCGTTGTTCTTGAGAACTTTGCTTCGACAATCGACAATCTGAACAGAACAACAACTCGTGTCAATGCACTGCTAGATGAAGTGGAAGAGCCTCTCAAGCGCGTGATGCCACAACTTGGTAACGCAATGAACGCGATGGCAACTATGGGTGAAGCTGCATCACAGCTTGCCGAACTGTCAAAACGACTCGGGCCACTCACCACTCTTGCTGAGAATGCTGGTGGACTCTTTGGCTTCCGACCTGGCAAGCCAAGTGGGAACCAAACTTCCCCTCCTACTTCTTCTTCGCCACAAACGGAGTCATAACAACTACTCCGGGAATCTGTGTCCCACGTACGTCAAGAAGTACGTGATCACCAACAGCAGTCGTTGGCTTCACAAATGCAAGAGCCACACAATGCCCCAGTGTTGGCGAGAAGTTGCCACTACTGACGAAACCAATCTCGGTGCCCGCTGAGTCCATCACGACTGTTCCGTCGCGAGCGGGACGACGTCCATCGATGGTGATCCCAATCAAGCGACGTGAAACGCCAGTTTCCTTCTCTTTCGCCAGAGCATCACGACCAAGGAACGAATCCTTCTTCCAAGCAACGACCCACTCAAGGCCAGCTTGCAGAGAAGTAATCCCCTCGCCTAATTCATGACCATGAAGCGGAAGTGCTGCTTCAAGGCGCAACGTGTCACGTGCACCGAGCCCCGCTGGTACTACGCCCGCCGCAAGAAGCGCATTCCACACATCTGCGCAACCTTCAATGGGCACCGCTATCTCAATGCCATCTTCGCCTGTGTACCCCGTACCAGCAACAACACAAGGGTGTCCAGCAACAGTGACCTCACGAACATTGAATCGCGGAACATCTGCAGCCTCTGGACAAAAGGTTGAAACTAAGCGACGCGCCTCAGGACCCTGAACAGCGATCACTGCACGAGATGCCGTCGTGTCTATTCCGCCAATCGCAGCAACAACACGATCCGTGTTCGAGGCGTTCGGCATGACATCAAAAACATTTTCAGAGACCCACCACACAATGATGTCGTCAAGTACTGAAGCATCAACATCGTTCAATAAGTGTGTGTACTGAGCGCGACCAGGTGCAATCTTTACAAGATCATTTGTCAGAGCAGCCTGCAGCCGTGCAAAAGCATCAGGGCCTTCTACGCGAACTGTCCCAAGGTGTGACACGTCAAACATCGCAGCCGAATTTCTGCATGCTGCATGCTCAGAGAGTGTTCCTTCGGAATATGCCAAAGGCATCTCCCATCCACCGAACGGAACCATCTTTGCATTGAGAGATCGATGCGCAGCATCGAGAGGAGAGAATTTCATGCTTACACAGCGACGACAGCAGCTGTGCCACCATCTTCATCACGTGTAGCAACATACGGCATTGGCTCTGGGCGAAGAGAGATGATTTGGCGGTCGACTTCGTCACGAACGCCGGACATCGGCAAGACGTTCAGCACTCCTTGGCCATGTCGCAGTACGTCAATGAGATCATCGCCGTTACACAACACGACACTTCCACCATCAATCACGAGGTGAGCGGCAGAAATATCAGTGTCAACGTGTTCACGCATATACGAGAAGACGTCACGAATAGATTCCAAGCGGATCCCAGCATCAAGAAGTTTCTTAATGACCTTTAGTTCCAAGAGGTCGCGATATGTGTACAAGCGGCGACTGCCACTTCCCGTTGCATCTGCACCTGTTGGGCGAACAAGGTCGGTACGTGCCCAATAATCAAGGCGACGATAAGTGATTCCGACAATTTCAGCTGCCTGTGTTCCGCTAAATGTCTGCATGACGACGTCCAATTCCTAATGCGCATGACCAACAACATGTTGGTAACTACGTGGATGTAAGACGCTAGAGGGACGTTGGCAGAAACGTCAAGGGGTGATTATTGAAAATCCTCAGGGGAAATATTCTCAATAAAATCCCTGAATTCATCGATAATCCCGTCATTTGGTGCGGTTTCTTCTTCTTCGAGTACCTCACCGACCATTTCCAGCAATGCCTCAGTGGCAAACACCGGGCAAGAGGCCCTCAGGGCAATAGCAATGGCGTCAGACGGCCGCGACGACACACTGGTTTCCTCGCCGGACTCCCCCACTAGAACAACATCAGCAAAATACGTCCCCGCAGTGACACGGGTGAGAACAACTCGAACTATCGCGTACGACAGATGCTCAAGCGTGTTCACGAACAGTTCATGCGTTAACGGACGCGGAGTCTGGTCACCGTCAAGAGCTGTTTTAATAGCAGCAGCTTCTGGAGCTCCGATGTAAATCTCAAAAGATCTCCGAGGTGCCTCATCCTCTCGAAGCATGACAACAGGGGTACCCGCCATACGGTCGATGCGTACACCTCGGATTGACAAAGACTTCATCTCTAGCGCTGCTCAGTGAGACGCAAGATGTCGCGCTGGATGAGTGCAGAACGAAGCTCACCGCCGAGTTCCATGAACTCGGCAAGCATCTGCAGTGCTTCCTCTCGCGCGGCTGGGTTTCGTTGGCGCAGATACGGAAGGATTCGTTGTTCAAACAAACTCACTTCACGATCAGCTGAGGTTTTCCAGGCACGAAGATGGCGAACATCAATGCCCAACTCTTGAAAACGAGCAGCCGACTTCGCCACAGCAATGGATGACGCGTCAAAAAACGTTGTGTCGCCTACTTCGTGACCATTAATCAGTCCAGCAGATTCAAGTTCTTTCAAGAACACAGCATCAATCTCAAACTGCTGCAACAACTGATCACGTGGAATCGATTCAGTTTTGTCGGCGTGAAGGACCGCATCCTGTCGTTGCAGGCGTCTCACTGACTCAGGAACAAAGGGTTCTTGCTCTACCGCTGACATCGGAGCAGATGACCCGTGAGAGGCCCCGTCGCGGGGACGAGGAACCGATGTGCGTGTTGCAGGATGCCCACTTGTTGCAACGTATTCACTTGGCATCATGATGTCCCTGCTGATATCTCGACTGTTGTCTGCAGTGTCGTCGTCCAATTTGTCTTTGATGATTCTCAAGGGCAAGTAATTTGTCCGTTGTTCTCGCAAGATGAAACGCAATCGTTCGACTTCAGATGTCGTGAACTTGCGATATCCAGACGGAGTGCGTTCAGGCTCAATAAGACCTTGACTCTCCAAGAAACGAATCTTAGAAATCGTGACGTCGGGGAACTCTTCGAGCAACTGCGCCAACACCTCACCGATACTGAGGAAATCACGATCGCTCACGAGACTTCCTCAGCTCTTTCCAAAAATACAAGTCGGAATTTCCCTACCTGGAGTTCATCGCCTTGCCGCAACTCCATGACATCGATCCTTTGTTGATTCACATACGTTCCGTTCAATGAACCCGCATCTCGCACGATGTAATCCCCACCGGAGAAATGAATCTCACTATGTCTGCGAGACACAGTGATGTCATCAAGTGCGATATCAGAATCCGCATGACGACCAATTGTGGTAACGGATGAGGCAAGCACGAAATGCTGACCCTCTTCTTCGCCTCCGCGTATCACCAGAATGGCTGTCCCTCTCTCAATCTCGTTGAGATTCACAGTGGTGTCGTCTTGTGGACCCGGGGCATCCATTAATGGATCAACCTTCGCCAAAGTAATCGTTCGATCGTCAACCAGGTCAAGCACAGCACCGCACGCTGAACAAAACGACGAGGTTGGCGGATTGCGATGACCGCAGCGATTACAGAATACGTACGACATGGATATCAAGCACCAATCAGTGCTGAATACTCCTCTGCCGTTAAGAGATCCTTCTCATTCAAAGAAGATGTTTCAATCTCACAGATCCAACCATTGCCGTATGGGTCACTATTCAGAAGTTCTGGGCTCGAGACCAATGCATCATTGACTGTGACAACGGTGCCAGCAACGGGCGCGTACACATCATTGACGCTTTTCGTACTTTCAATCTCACCAATTCCCTGGTGAGCATCAATCTGAGAACCAGCGTCCGGGAGCTGGATAAACACAATGTCTCCGAGAGCGTCCTGCGCATAGTCGGTGATGCCAACGCGCACTGTTGACCCAGTGACCAAGACCCATTCGTGGTCTTTTGTATAACGAAGATTTGAGGGAACGTTCACTCCCCCAACGGTACTCGCTAGGCGACACGCCTCGAGGACATGTTGGCCCTTACAACAGGCAAATACCGAACAAAAGACACGTAGGAGAAGAACACTCCAGGCACAGCCGCAACCCACCCAGCAATGGTGAATGGACTCCACCAACCTCCAGCAGTACCGATGGTGATCCATGGGACCGCACACATCAATCCAAAGGCAGCCTGCTTGCCCATTTTTGTGACAGGGAATCGCTCCATGCCAAGCGCGGTCGCCCCGACCATTAAGACAGCAATTGCTACTTCTCTCGCCAGAATCACAATGCCAAGCCAGGCGGGAAAGTAGTTGTAGTACATGACCGTGCCGATACCAACGAAGAAAATCAAGCGATCAGCAACGGGATCAAGCACCTTCCCAAACTCACTGACTTGATTAAATCGTCGAGCGATGTAGCCATCAATCCAATCGGTGAATGCCAACAGGCCAAAGAACCACGAGCCCGCAACAACTCGACCATCTGCCATCAGCAATACGAAGTACGGAAGCAGTGCGATGCGAATCAGTGTGATGACGTTCGGGACTGTAAATACTGAGCGGAGAGGCACGTTCCGATGGTACTCCGAGTGCCATCAGACCTGATGGGACGGCATAGGGTTCCTACATGACCTTGCCATTACAAGACCAAGTCGCATTCATTACAGGTGCCGGATCTGGCCTCGGAGCCGAGACGGCCCGTCGCCTCGCTAGAGACGGAGCAATCATCGCTGTGAATGATCTCAATGAAACAGCAGCTCAATCGATAGCTAACGAGGTCGGAGGAATCGCACTCCCCTTTGACGTTGTTGACTCTCACGCTTTTGACCTGGCGGTTGATTCCTGTGTTTCCCAATTGGGCCGAATTGACATCCTGGTCAACAACGCAGGTATCGCACCATCTGACGCTGCGACAAAGACAGACAGAATGATGGCAAATTCCATGCGCCGCATGGAAGGAAAGATCAATGAGTTAGAGCCTCTTGATTTCATGCTGGACTTGAGCGACGAGGCATGGGATCGAATGATCAAGATTCATCTCTACGGAAGTTTCTACGGTTGTCGCGCAGCGCTCCGTCACATGCAGCCCCAACGCTCAGGCCGCATCGTCAATATGTCTTCAGTGCTTGGGCTGTATCCGTCTTCAGGAGCACCGCACTATTCCGTAGCGAAAGCAGCAATCATCACTCTCACCAAGACGGTGGCAGAGGAAGTTGCCGGGCTCGGCATCAATGTCAACGCAATTTGTCCTGGCTATATCGACACTCCTCTTCTCACTCCGTTCAGTGAAGTAATGAAGGCAGGCATCACGATGCGCATCGGAAAGGGCCACATGGGCGAGGCATCCGATATCGCCGAGATGGTTCGATTCCTCGTTGGCCCAGAATCGCGATACTGCACTGGAGATGTATTTGCAGTCTCGGGTGGCTACCGATAATGCCGACTCTCTTTACGCACATTCTTAACGGGGATATTCCAGGCACATTTGTCTATCGCGATGAACTGTGTGCAGCGTTCATGACGATCAACCCACTCGCTGATGGTCATGTTCTTGTTGTTCCCGTGGAGGAAGTCGATCACTGGGTCGACCTCCCTGGGCCACTGTCTCACCACTTGTTCGCCGTGTCACACCGCATCAGCAAAGCACTTAACAAAGCCTTTCCGTGCGAGCGCGTTGGCATGATCATCGCAGGGTATGAAGTGAACCACTGTCACATCCATCTCATCCCTACGAACACTCTTGGTCAGTTCAATTTCGCGAATGCCGCAGCATCTATTGAACGAACAACTCTTGAACAGCATGCACAACGAATTGTTGATGCATTAGAGAATCACTAGAAAAGAGTGGGTGCCCCGGAGTCATCTTCTGGTGGAAAATCTTCTCTTAGTAAATCGGAATCATTGTTGCGAACCGAATTGACTCGTGTCGACACCCGTACAGTGCTGAATCGAGGTTGTTGATCGGGTGCAAATAACTCAAGTGGAGCCTGAGTGGCTGACATCCATTCAACGGCATCGTATGCCGAGAACTCCACGGGGCTTCGATCATGAATAGCGGAAAGATCTGACACGCTGTCGCGGGTAATCAAAGAGAACGTTCTTGCCTCGTCAACGATTGGCGAATCACTCCAAATTCCGGCGGACAGCATCAAATGTCCATCAGCACGATTCACGTAGTACGGAATTTTCAACTTCGGATTCTCACGGTTCCATTCATAGAAGCCACTCATCGGGATGATACAGCGATGGCCGGGAACAAGTCCCTTGAAGGATGGTTTCTCGGTGATGGTCTCCGAACGTGCATTAATCATCTTCGATCCGATGTTTGGGTCTTTCGACCAAATCGGGATGAGACCCCACCGCATGACATCGACCACAACTTCCCTGCCGACAACTCGAAGAATCGGAACAGTGTGCGTGGGTGCAACATTGAAGTTCTGAAGCAATGGCCCATCAAACTCTGGCACACGTAATGTCAAACCAAAGGCATCGACAGCTTCGCCAATCTCAGCAATCAAATCCTCTGAATTGAAATTTCCGACGAATCGACCACACATAGAAACTCCCCTCGCGTAGTCAAAGGTTTGATCTACGGTCGCGGACCAGCGACTTTGGGATAGAAGGTCTCGATGTGCTTCGGAAGACTGTTCTTTACGAATGCAGAAGTGTCATCGGCCAACACTTCAGGAAGCCCAGCAGCAACGCCGTCAAGAGTGCGCTCCACGACTTGGTGCGGCGATGTCTTCGGCATGTCAACACCTGCGGCCATATCGGTATCGATAAATGCCGGATGCACAGCGACAACAAGTGTCCCTTGTCGCGCTAACTCGAGACGAAGTGCGTTCGTTAGTGACCAGGCAGCCGACTTCGACATTGCATACGTTGCGACTTCTTTGATGGACATCCAGGACACTGCAGACAGAACGTTGACGATTGCACCACCACCATTTGCCGATAACACAGGGGCAAACGCTTTCGCGAGATTGAAGGGCCCCCAAACGTTCGTTTCAAACTCAGCTTTGGCATTCTCTAATGAGTTCTCTGCAAGAACTCGGGAACCAATGACAACACCTGCGTTGTTAATCAGCATCGTGAGATCTGAACATTGCTGAACAGCAGCTTGAATATCTGCAGCACTTGTAACGTCCAGTTTGAGTGGAATCGCCCCTGCATTCGTTACAGACTCAGGAGAACGCGCTCCGGCATACACCTTTGCCGCACCACGGTCGAGCAACTGGCGCACATACTCAGCGCCCAGTCCACGATTTGCACCGGTGACCAGAACAACTGCACCTTCAATATTCATTGACCGACCACTCAATTCATCTGTTCTAATGGTCGGGCTGGCGGGATTTGAACCCACGACCTCTTGTCCCCCAGACAAGCGCGCTAACCAAGCTGCGCTACAGCCCGAATGAGTGCCAACTCTATCGGCAGGACACTTCAGTCACTAGACAAAGATGACGACGACTCTCCAGCCGAGATACAAGCACAACAAAGACACCAAAAGTTTGAAATGCCACGGAATCTTCTCGCCATCTAACCCGGCAAGTTTCTTCAAATCCAGTTCATCGGGAGTAATGCGACCAGAGACTGTTGGAGTCTCCAGCCTCTCACCACAATCAGGGCAACTTCCCTGCGCGGTCATTGCAGACGGTGCGAGATAACGAGCGCAGGGTTCACACCATGGCATCGCTAATCACCCTTTCGACGAACTCGCAACTTCAACGGTGTTGAGCCAAAATCACATGCTTCGCGAATGGAACGTTCGAGATAGCGAAGATACGGCTGTGGGAGATCACGGTTCACAAACAACGTGAACGTCGGTGGGTTTGCGGCACCTTGCACAGCAAACATGACCTTTGCTCCACCAGCAGCAGGCTGCTTTTGCTGAGCCTCGGCAATGATGCGATTCACATCACGCGTCGGGATCTTTCGATGGTATTGATCGATCGCATCTTGCAGAACTGGGCGCAACTTGTGCACTCCCTTTCCAGTCAATGCCGAAATCTTGAGTACCGGAGCATCATCAATGAAGTACAACATTCGCGCGAGATCGGCTTCTACCTTGCGGCGATCCTCCGAATCAAGCAGTTCCCATTTATTCAACACGATGAGAATCGGACAGCCAGCAACGTCTACTCGCTCAGCAAGTCGTTGGTCTTGGCTTGTCACGCCAACAGTGGCATCGATGACCAGCATCGCGACATCTGCTTCATCAATTGCGCGCAGTGCACGCACAAGTGAGTAGTACTCCGCAGAGTCATCAACTTTGCTGCGCTTACGCATACCCGCTGTGTCAACAAAAATCAGCGGACCATCTTCGGTTTCCACCAAGGTGTCAATCGCATCGCGAGTTGTGCCAGGCAGGTCATGAACAATCGAGCGCTCTTCTCCCACAAGACGGTTGAATAGTGTGCTCTTTCCAACATTCGGACGCCCAACAAGCGCGACTCGCGGAACTCCATCTGCGCCAACTGGCTCCGCTTTTTCTTCTGGACGAAGAACTCGAGGAATACGCGCAACAACTTCGTCAAGGAAATCACCCGAACGTCGACCATGAAGCGCCGAAACGGTAAATGGTTCACCCAATCCCAACGACATAAACTCCCAGCGCTCCGCTTCGCGACGCTCGTTGTCTGCCTTGTTGGCGACAAGTAAAACTTCTACCTTGCTGCGACGAAGCCACGCCGCAATCAATTCGTCTTCGTCTGTCACACCCACCGAAGCATCGACCATGTAAATGACCAAGTTGGCTTCTCTGACGGCTTCTTCCACTTGACGACTCACTTTGTCGTCCAATTCGGTTCCGTGAGGCATCCACCCACCGGTATCAACAATCCAAAACTCAATACCAAGCCACGAGGCCATACGGCGATGACGATCACGCGTGACACCTGGCTGATCTTCAACAATCGCTGCACGCTCGCCGATCACACGATTGAACCAGGTGCTCTTTCCGACGTTGGGGCGCCCGACAATCACCACTGTGGGGAAATCAATTGTCTCGTCAATGTCAGTCACGACTGTTCTCTTTTCTTGCGGCTTCAAGCCGTTGGCGCAAAGCAACACCACTTGTGGCAATCACTTCAATGTCGAATTCCTCCGACAGATCACCCACTGTGGCCCCATCCAAAAAAACACCGTCATTTAGACACACATCAGGCAATAGATACACATTCTCGCGCCCATGAGCCCGAAGCGCACCCTGAATGTCAGCAAATGTCATAAGACCTGCCACTGCGGTATTGCCACCGAAATGATGATTTGGCACTTCTACAACGGGGATATGGGCCAAATCAGTTCCCGCCAAGAGTTTTCTGAACATCGAGGACCCGTAGGGGCCGGAAACAATCGCAGGCACCTTGGCCGAACGAGTCCGTGGATTCAGAGACACCGAGACTGGTTTTGCCACTCGGAGCGATGTTTCCACCGCAGGATTGACGGGTCGGACATAATCAGTGGGAGAACCATGATCAACAGAAGCGAAGAAGCCATCGTGGCGACCATTGACATCTGGCCCATTGCCACTGAAGGATTCAATAAAAGAGCGGACTAACCCAACGCCGTCCTCCAACATTGGATATTCACCGTAATGGTCTGCCGATGGCACGTCCCGGTTCGCAACTAAATAGAACTCGTCTGCCAGATGAATGGGCTGTCGACCTAGGACGCGACGAAAACGTCGCTGCCACTCTTCAACTAAATCAATAACGGCATTTGCTTCATCAGAAGTTTGAAACCGCATTCGACTCTCAGTATTGAATTGCGATAGCCCCAAAGGCACGACTGCAATCGATTCAAGCTCAGGAAACTGTTCAAGAAGACCGCTCAGTGTCGATTCCAGAACGTCGCCATCATTAACGCCTGGACACAGAACAATCTGCGCCCGAATATCAATCTGGTTATCCAGCATCAGACGAACCCAACGAAGGCTGAATCCACCACGATTGTTACGCAGCATGTCGGAGCGCACGTGGGGATCAACAGCATGAATGCTGACATACAAAGGCGATAGTTTTTCTTCAATAACTCGTTCGAGATCAGCCTCGGTAAATCGTGTCAACGTTGTGAAGTTGCCAAACAAAAAACTCAGGCGATAGTCGTCGTCCTTGAGATACAAACTGCGACGCATGCCCTTGGGCAACTGATAGATGAAGCAAAACTCACAATGGTTGTCACATGTGTGAATTCGATCGAAGACTGCACTATTAATGGAGATTCCAAAGGGCTCTCCGGGTAAACGCTCAACGACAATGTCAAGCGACTCACGGCCTCTGGCAATCTGAAGATCAACAACATCAGATTCCACAAGACGATGCCATTCCAGAATGTCGCGGGGCACCACTCCATTCACCAGCACAATCTGGTCGCCCACCTGCACACCCACTCGGGCTGCCGCAGAAGCCGACTGCACAGCAGAAACCTCAGGAAGGGTGTCGATGGCAGTGCTCACTCGTCACAGGTTACTGCCACCCCTCATCTGTAGTCTGTGAGGGTCCTATGTCGGTTGAAAAAGTGCTCCTGGCGTCCCCACGCGGTTTCTGCGCTGGCGTCGAAATGGCCATTAAAGCATTGGCATGGATGGTCCGTTCTTTTGACGAACCCGTCTACTGCTACCACGAAATTGTGCACAACAAGATTGTGGTTGATCGCTTCATTGACAAGGGTGTTGTCTTCGTTGATTCGATCGACGAGGTTCCTCTCGGCTCACCCATCATGCTCTCCGCACATGGCTCTGCCCCCGAAGTAGTCGCTGCAGCACGCGAACGTGGCAGTTATGTTGTCGACGCGGTGTGCCCACTAGTCACAAAGGTGCATCACGAAGTCAAGACTCGTGCCGGCAAGGGTTTTCACATCGTGTATGTCGGCCATGAAGGCCACGAAGAAGCAGTCGGAACGATGGCTGTTGCGCCCGACGCAATTACGAGAGTGGAATCTGTTGAGGAAGTGGACGCACTTCCTGTCTTTGACAAACCAGTCGCCATGCTCGCTCAGACGACTTTGTCTCATCGCGAGTGGAGTGAAGTTGCTGTGCACGTAAAGGAACGCTTCCCCGATGTATGGACACCAGGACGAAGTGATTTATGTTTCGCCACAACAAATCGTCAAAGCGCCTTAATGACAATCGCACCACAGGTTGACGCATTTATCGTTATCGGTTCTTCAAATAGTTCCAATACGCGAGCTCTAGAGCGACTCGCTGTCGAGGCTGGGTGCACGCATGTGTACCGAGTCAACTCAGCTGATGAACTGCCAACTGATCTGTCCGGAATCGTAGGTGTGACCGCAGGCGCCTCAGCACCTGAAGAACTGGTGGAAGGAGTTCTCGCACGGCTGAATCCACGGCTCGGAGTTGAAGAAGTGTTCGTCACAGACGAAGACGAGTACTTCCCTCCACCTCGCAACATTCGAGAACTGCAGAGCTCAATAGACATGGCCATCACAGCCATGTCAGGTGCTTCAATCCTTGGAACACCGGGCCTTGATGATCGTTCACTTGCAGCAAGTGTGGTTCTTGAGGCACTCTCTGACTCATGATTTCTCCCACACTCGATTCTCTTCGCATCTTTCTCCACATTCTTGGTGTTGCTATTTGGGTGGGTGGTCAGATCGTTCTTGCCGGACTAGTCCCCACTGTTCGCGTATCGGCACCAGAAGTACTACCGAAAATTGCCAAAGCTTTTGCACGTGTCGCTTGGCCAGCAATGATTCTCATCGTCTTCACTGGTATGTGGGGATTAACTTCCACGTCATCATCTACTTCAGACACCGAATACATGGTGACTTTTGCAATCAAGATGCTGTTGGTTCTGGTAGCAGTTGCAGCGACTGTGATTCATTCCCAAGGAAACAGCAAAGCCGCGAAGGCAATCGGTGGAGCGTTCGGGCTCCTCGGATCACTCCTCGCGGCTTATGCAGGAATTTTGCTTGCCCACGTGGGCTAACTGTTGTCTTTAGTTGCGCGGGACCTTGCTCCATGCAACGTCACGGTCAACACGAACATCGCCAGGCAAACCGAGAATTCGTTCACCGAGAATGTTCTTCATCACTTCGGTGGTACCACCTTCGATCGAGTTGGCGCGTGAACGCAAGAAAGCCTTCTGAATACCTTCGAAGTTCATCGCCATCTCGGGGCGCACCATCTCATATGAGCCATACAGCATTCCTTCAGCACCCATCAGGCCAATTGTGAATTCATAGATGGCCTTATTGAGGTTTGCGCTCTCCATCTTTCCAATGGAGCCTTCGGGACCAGGCGCACCCATGCGACGCTGTGCGTTGGCACGAATGTTGGTGAGGCGGTGCACTTCGGCACGGCTCCACAACTTCATCAGTTCCTCAAGAGCTGCTGGGTCGCGCTGATCAGCTGGCAGTGCCTTCCACGCCTTGATTGCGTGTGCAATCGCACCGGAACCTTTTTGCGGAATAGAACCACCAATCGAGACACGCTCGTTCATCAATGTTGTGAGGCTCACGCGCCAACCGTCACCAGGGTTACCCAACATCTCAGCAGCAGGAATACGTGTGTCGGTGAAATACACCTCGTTGAACTCAGCTTCGCCCGTCATCTGACGAAGAGGACGCACTTCAACAGTGGGTGCATGCATGTCCACCACGAAAGCGGTGAGACCAGCGTGCTTCACCGCATCTGGATCAGTACGAACGACAAGGAGACCCCAGCGAGACAAGTGAGCAAGAGTTGTCCAAACTTTCTGGCCGTTGCAGATCCACTCATCGCCGTCTTTCACACCTTTTGCGGAAAGCCCCGCAAAGTCAGAACCAGAACCGGGTTCCGAGAACAACTGGCACCACACTTCTTCACCAGTGAAGAGAGGGCGCAGGTAACGCTTCTTTTGTTCTTCACTACCCCACTCCACAACTGTGGGACCACACATTCCGTGTCCAATTGGGTTACGCATCATCGCGTAGGGAGCACCTGCGGCATAGATGCATTCGTTCACAACCTTCTGGAACTTTGGAGAGATACCAAGTCCACCGTGGCCGACTGGGAAATGAACCCAGGCAAGACCTTTGTCGAACTGTGCACCGAGAAACTCGACGACCGACACTTTTGATGGCGGAAACTCAGCGAGTAATTCCTGGGCTAGTTGAAGGACGCGTGCGTCATCAATTTGGGTCTCTACAACACTCATGTTTCCCCCTGAGGTAAGCGTGACCCTGATATTAGAAGTAACCAGAGGGGCTGTACGAACCGTCAGCACCCTGAGGCAAATGTGACCCTCGTCATTCACTAGTTTGGTAGCCATGTACCCAGGCGTCTACGCAGATCAGCATCCCGACCGTCCCGCAGTGATTCAGGCTGAAACCGGAGAAATCACCACATACAAACAGCTCCACGAGGGGGCAGTAAGACTGTCGAACGTCTTGCGCTCCGCCGGCTTTGAGCCTGGTGACCACATCGCCATCTGCATGGAGAACCACCCTCGCTATCTCGAAGTCATCTGGGGGTGCCATTACGCAGGGTTGGTGTACACGGCATGTTCCAGTCGACTAACAGAAGCCGAACTCATCTACATCATCAATGACTGTGCTGCGAAGGGCTTCATCACATCGAAGTACAAGGCTGATCAAGCACAGGAAGTTGCGGGCGACATCCCGAACGCAACCCTTCGTCTCATGCTCGGTGGAACTATTCCCGGATATGACTCCTATGAGGACACTGTTGCCCAGGCATCAACGACCCCACTAGAGAACATGATCGATGGCACCGACATGCTCTATTCAAGTGGCACCACTGGAATGCCAAAGGGAATCACACGCGCCTTCCCCGGTACACCCCTGGGAACTGCTGCTGGTCTTGCATCAGCAATCACCGATGGGCTCTTCAAGTTCAGAGACGGAATGGTGTATCTCTCCCCTGCCCCGCTGTATCACGCAGCTCCATTGCGTTTCAATATGTCCGTTATCGGACGCGGTGGCACCACAGTGATCATGGAGCACTTCGACGCAGAGGACTACATCAAGTACGTCGAAAAGTACAAGGCGACACACACGCAACTTGTTCCAACAATGTTTATTCGAATGTTGAAACTCGATCCAGCTGTGCGCTCACAGTACGACGTGTCGTCTCTCGAGATTGCAATTCACGCAGCAGCACCTTGCCCAGCTGAAACCAAGCGAGCCATGATCGAATGGTGGGGGCCCGTCATCCACGAGTACTACGCCGGGACCGAAGGCAACGGCTTCGTGTATTGCAACAGCGAAATGTGGCTCGCCCACCCCGGCTCCGTTGGTGTTGCCATTCAAGGCGTCGTTCACATCTGTGATGAGAACGGAGAAGAGGTGCCTCAAGGAGAATCGGGCACTGTCTACTTTGAAGGAACAGCTGCGTTCGAATATCACAACGACCCCGAGAAAACGAAGTCATCGCGTGACCCCAAAGGCCGTGGCTGGTCCACACTCGGCGATGTCGGCTACCTCGACGCTGACAATTTCTTGTATCTCACCGATCGCAAGGCGTTCATGATTATCTCGGGTGGCGTCAATATCTATCCGCAAGAGTCAGAGAACATCCTGGTAAATCACGACAAGGTCGTCGACGTTGCAGTCTTCGGTATCCCGAATGATGATTTCGGTGAAGAAGTCAAGGGAGTAGTGCAACCAAAAACGATGCCCGCAACACCTGAAGAAGCAGCGGCATTAGAAAAAGAACTCATTGCGTACTGCAGGTCGCACTTGGCCGACATCAAGTGTCCACGCAGTATCGACTTCCGTGAAGAGCTCCCCCGTCATCCAACGGGCAAGTTGTACAAGAGAATTCTGAAAGACGAGTATTGGAAGGCCGCTGGTCGGTCTATCTAATGCCACGTCATTCATATCTTGACCACTCAGGCCCCATCGCATTTGCGCACCGTGGCGGAACATCTGCCGCACCTGAGAATTCGTTGCGGGCTTTTGCCGACGCCGTGTCTCTCGGGTACCAGTATTTAGAAACAGATGTACACGCCACCTCCGATGGTGTTTTAGTGGCCTTTCACGACAACGACCTCGAAAGAACGTGCGGCGAGAAACGAGCAATCGCTACAAGCACATGGGAAGAACTGACCTCTGCTCGCATTGATGGCACTGATCCCATTCCCTTGCTTGACGACCTACTGGATGAATTTCCCGAAGCGAAGTTCAATATTGATTGCAAGGCAGATTCAGCCCTAGAACCACTCATCAAGAAGCTGCGTCAGCGAGACTGTCTTTCAAGAGTCTGCATTGGAAGCTTCAGCGACAAGAGGCTTGAAAGAGTTCGCGCCGAGTTCGGCACCAACGTCTGCACATCGATGGGACCCAAGGAGGTCGCAAAGTTGGTCGCACGTGCAACCTCACGGATTCCATTCACCCCGACCGAACATGCGCTGATGGCACAAGTGCCGGTCAAACAAGGCCCTATCCCTGTTACAACACAACGCTTTGTCGACGTCTCCCATGAGCTTGGCATTCAAGTTCATGTGTGGACAATCGATGATCCGAAAGAAATGGGACGGCTTCTCGACCTTGGGGTCGACGGAATCATGAGTGATGACACCCGAGCCCTCCGCGAAGTTTTTACCGCTCGCGGCATCTGGTGACGCAATACCTCGCACAATCGCTTTACAACTTGTTCATTTTTCGAGGCGTTGGCTGCAACGTCTCTGCTGTACCTTCGTCCTATGCGCGTTGACACCAACTTTTTTTGCACAGTACCCATGCCTGATGCTGGTGATCTTTCAATAGACCCGACCTCACGCCGTTACGGCAACGACGATGTCATCGCGTGTTACCGCAATTTGGTCGAATGGGCGCGCACTGCAGACAACCTGGGCTACGACACCATGTGGCTTACCGAACACCATTTTCAATTCGAAGGCTACGAAGTTCTTCCGAACTTAATCATGTTTGGCCAGCATCTGGCGATGCAAACAAAGAACCTTCGCTTAGGACAGATGTTTAATGTGGTTCCTCAATGGCATCCACTGCGACTTGCGGAAGATTTTGCACTTGCAGACATCATCACTGGCGGGCGCATGGAGTTCGGTGTGGGACGCGGCACTGTTCCACGAGAAGCATGGAGTTTGGGGACTGTTGTCGCATCTGGCGACAATGCCATGTCTGCAGAGCATGACAAGGAGAATCGCCAAACTTTTGAAGAGTCGATGGAAGTGATTAAGCGTGCCTGGACCAATGAGCGATTCAGTTACCGCGGCGAGAAGTTCCAATTCCCTCCCGACGAGATTCCCGACCGCGGCTCGTACGTTGATGACTTGACTCTCATCCCCCGCCCCGAGCGACCCATTGACATTTATCAGCCGGTCACATCGCCCGAGACAATTGAGTATGTTCCGCGCGCTGGTCACAAAGCTGTGTACTGGCTTCAAAACAGTGACAGCCAATTAGACAAATGGAATCGGTACGCAGCAATCAGAGAAGAGATGGGCTCCCCCGTCGCGCCTGGCGAAGATCGCATGTTCGTATTGAACGTTCATGTTGGCAAGACACGTGAAGCCGCGATGTTGCGGGGAGCACCTGGTCACGACGAGTTCTGTCGCTTCCTCTCCCCTTATGGGCGTTTTTCTAGTTATCGAAACCCAGACGGATCAAAAGTTGCGTTCAATCACTGTCCGTCAGTTGAAGAATCGAATTCGCAAAAGATTATGGCCATTGGTTCGGTTGATGATGTTGTCGACACGATCGGATTCTGGAAAGAACTTCTCGATCTTAAGCACCTATGTATCTTCTTCGACTTCCCAGGCATCACGCAAGATGGCATGAACGAACAACTGCAATTGTTTGCAGAAGAAGTAATGCCAAAGCTTGGTGAGAAGATGGATCGTCGTCCTCTACCCAACCTTGCACCACTTGTATAGCTAATGACATTTCGTCTCGCATCAGTCACTCTGCCTGAACAGGGACAAGTTGATATCGATGTAGACGGCCGACTAGTCGCAGCAATCACTCCAGCGGGGACAACTCCCTGCATTGGTGACTCTTTCAATCTGCATGGCCATGTCCTCAGTTCCAGTTTTGCTGAACCTCATGCACACCTCGATAAGGCTTTTCTGGCGGATCGAGTTCAGAACCCGACAGGCGACCTTCTTGGAGCGATCCAAGGCCTTGAAGCAGTGCGAGACACCATCACTTTTGATGACATCGTGAACAGAGCAGTCACAGCAGCACAACTGATGTCACGTAATGGCGTGACCAGTATTCGCACACATGCAGATACAACCATCAACGCAGGCCTGACGTCTGTTCTCGCCCTTCTTGAAGCCAAACGTCTGTGTTCCTCCTTCATTGATATTCAGGTTGCGATGCTTTTGGGATGGCCGGTGACCGGAATCCAAGGCGCCGAAAGCCGTGCACTCGCACGAGACGCAATCGATGCAGGAGTTGACGTTGTTGGGGGTTGTCCTCATCTTGACCCGAATCCTCATGAAGCCGTCGAGTATTTCTTGCATTTGGCACTCGACAACACACTGCCCCTCGATCTTCATGCAGATGAGAATCTCCGAGAAACATCCGATGATCTTGAGTATCTTGCCGACCTCATGCTTGCCGGCAACATTAGGCACCAGGCCTCAGCGAGTCATTGTGTGTCGTTGTCCGTTCAGGGCGAGTCTGGGATCCAACGCACAGCAGAAAAAGTTGCACGCGCTGGCATCACCGTGACCGCACTCCCTCACACCAACCTCTACCTCCAGGGCCGTGGCATCACCAGTTCCGTTCCTCGAGCAATTACACCTGTCGACGCTTTGCGACGAGCTGGCGTTGTTGTTGCTGCTGGCGCAGACAATGTTCAAGACCCTTTCAACCTGATGGGAAGAGCAGACCCCCTCGAAACAGCATCACTGATGGTGATGGCGGCCCATCAGAGCCCACAGGATGCTCTCAATATGGTGACATCAGCGGCGACACAGGTTGTCCACGGAGACGCTTCTCATGTCCGAGTTGGCGAGGTGGCAAACCTTGTCGCTATTCCAGCGAGTAATGTTCGTGGAGCAATCGCGATGGGGCCCCCCGACAGATTTGTCGTATATGGCGGCGTCGTGATCTCAGATCAAAAACGAAACATAAAGTAAACACTTTTGTGACGATGCTGTTCCTTTCATCCCTTATGGTGCAGGTATGCGGAGTCCAGCGGTGTTCGATATGCAGACAGGCACGAACATGATTGAACAACACGCTTCCACCTTGCTCGACTTTGACAACGTGTCAATGACGTTCCCCGATGGAACAAAAGCATTGGAGGATATTTCCTTCTCCGTCAACGCTGGCGAATTCGTCACTGTCGTGGGACCATCGGGTTGCGGCAAGTCAACTTTGTTGCGAATCGCATCAAACCTAGAAGCCAACACTGGCGGCGTGTGCTCCGTTGACAGAAACAGCATCGGCTACGTCTTCCAAGACCCAACACTGATGGCATGGCGCACTGTTCAACGAAACGTTGAACTGATTGCTGAACTACACAAGATTTCGAAAAACGAGAGGCAGGCTCGTGCTGCTGAAGCCATCGAACTAGTGGGACTCAAAGGATTCGAAGACAAATATCCTCGACAGCTGTCTGGTGGCATGAGAATGCGCGCGTCGCTTGCTCGTTCACTCGTGATGAAGCCAAAAGTCTTTCTTTTCGACGAGCCATTCGGAGCGTTAGACGAAATAACTCGAGAGCGCCTGAACGATGAAGTGCTTCATCTCTTCCAATCAGAGGGATTCGCCGGGTTGTTCATCACTCACTCCATCTCGGAAGCTGTGTACATGTCCACCAAAGTTCTCGTGATGTCAGCAAGGCCTGGTCGTATCATCGCTTCGTTCGATGTCCCGTTTGGACTCAATCGCACACATGATTTGCGGTACGAACCACAGTTTGCGGAATTATGTGGAGAAATCTCTCACGCTCTCAGAGGGGCTCACCAATGAGTTCCGTTGACACAAACAACGCTTCAGTTGATGAGATCATCCACGAGCAAAAAGATGGTTTCAAGATCTCCGATTACGTTGGTCCAGCAGTCACGTTCGGACTCTTTATTGCTATTTGGTACATCATCTCGGGGATTGTTCTTCCCGAGCACAAACGATTCCTCCTCCCAACACCTCACGAGGTGATTGATGAAGGATTTCTTGTATGGCGAACAGGCGAACGACGCGGTCTGCAACCAATTCTCGTATCACTATGGGACTCAGCAAAGATCGCCCTCATTGGTCTGACCATCACCATCGTGTTGGGTATGACTCTCGCAGTCATCATGAGCACTCGTCGCTGGCTGGAGAGAGCAACGTGGCCATTCTTGGTTGCTGTTCAGAGCGCACCAATTCTTGCATTGACCCCGCTCATTCGGGCACTGATTGATGGCACGCAAACCCAACGGCTCCTCGTCGTCGTGCTGATCTCCATCTTCCCGATCGTAAGCAATACTCTCTTCGGCCTGCTCTCCGCCGAGAAGAGTCAACACGAACTCTTTACTCTTCAGGGCGCATCACGTTGGGTACGTCTTTCAAAGTTGCAATTCCCTGCTGCATTGCCAAACATTTTCGTCGGATTCCGAATCTCTGCTGGTCTTGCCGTAATCGGCGCAGTTGTCGGAGATTTCTACTTCCGCGAAGGTGGCGTTGTCGGAATCGGCGCAATTATTCAGCTGTATCGAAATCGACTCTGGGGTCCAGAGTTGATCGCCTCGATTTTGCTTGCGAGCGCATTAGGTCTGGTTGTGTTCCTCTTCTTCGGATGGCTCTCGCGCGTAGCCATTGGAAAGTGGCACACCACCAACAGGGGTCAGTGACCCATCCCTCAGAACAACCATCAATCAGGAGATCCACCACTCATGAAAATTCGTCCACTCATCGGAGTTGCTATTGCTGCATCACTCGCGCTCGCCGCGTGTGGTGGAAGCGATAGTGCTTCTGACACAACAATGCCCACAGCCGCAGAAGGCATCGACCTTGCTGCAGCTGGATGTCCAGCAACCATCGGTATTCAAACTGACTGGTTCCCAGAAGCCGAACACGGCAACTTGTACAACCTCGTTGGCCCCGGATACACACTCGATGCGAAGGCATTGACCGTCACCGGAGACCTCGTTTCCGGTGGAAAGACAACTGGCGTCAAAGTTCAAGTACGCGCAGGAGGTCCAGCCATTGGATACGGACGTCCGATTGCAGCAATGTACGAGAAGCCAGAGGAAATTCTCCTCGGATTCGTCGGAACAGATGAGGCAGTGAGCCAATCAACTGCCAAGCCATCGATGGCCGTTGCCGCACCGTTCAACATCAATCCACAGATCATCATGTGGGATCCGACCAACAACCCAGGCGTCAAGACAATTGCTGACCTCAAAGAACCAGGTGTGAAAGTTCGCTACTTCCAAGATGCGGATTACATGAAGTACCTCATTCAGAGCGGCCAACTTGATGCAAAGCAGACAGACGACACCTATGACGGTTCACCTGCAGCTTTCATCGCCTCAGGGGGCAAAGATGCTCAGCAAGGTTTCGGTACTGCCGAGCCATACGCATACAAGAACATGTTCAAGGACTGGATGAAGGACGTTGCATACCAGTACGTTCATGACGCTGGCTGGACCGCTTACGCACAGTCCTTGGCAGCAATCCCTGCCAATCTTGAAAAGTATGACTCTTGCTTAACTGCACTAGTGCCAGTCATTCAGCAGGCCATGGTCGATTACGTCGCTTCACCAGATGCAGCGAACGCAATCATCATCGATGCAGTGACGACATACAACCAGGACTGGACCTACACAGCAGGTCAAGCAGACGCAGCAGTTGCTCAGATGCAAGCTGACAAGCTTGTTGCTAACAGCCCCGATGGAACTCTCGGTTCATTTGATCTCGATCGTGTAACCAAGTTCATTGAGACAGCAACACCTGTGTATACCGCCACGGGCGCTGTGCTCAAGGAAGGCCTCGCTGCAGAAGACATCGTGACCAACAAGTACATCAACAAGAGCATCACGCTCAAGTAGAGACAATAAGAGAAGGGCGGGACCGTATGGTCCCGCCCTTTTTCGTTCTCTATGTCAGAAGACATCTACCGGGGAGTACGTCAGAATCTCTAGCGACCAAAATCGAAAGTGCTGATTTCGCGCATGGCGCCACACAAAGAATCAACAGCAGAGGCAAACATCTGACCGCCGATCTCTGCACTTGCACCGGTTGGATCTCCAATGTGCCCGTCAGCAAAGAAATCATTAGAAAGCCAGCCAAAGGCCACGCGCCCACCGAACCGAACCTGTTCATTCTCTGCGAGCTTCTCAGGCACACGACGGACCGCAAGGCTCATGTCGACAAGGTCGGGTCGCAAGTGAAGCATCACCGACGTCTCGTCCATGCCGCCATGAACGCCCATTCCCAGTTCTGATGCAGCCGACGATCCACCTTGATCAGCAGGCATATGAGGGTGGGCCAAAAATGTCTGAAGGCCGTACTTCAATCGAATCTCTCGGTTCATCATGGCTGTGAGAGCGCTATTGCCACCATGACCATTGATGAAGAGAATTTTGCGAGCTGGAGTTGAAGCGACACAACGACCTATGTCGTCGAGAACCGACATCAATGTCGTGGCTGACAGCCAGAAGGTTCCGCCTGACCACGCATGTTCATTCGATTTGGTGAATGGAAGTGTTGGGAGCAGCCAGGCATTTGTTTCCTCTCCCACCTTGTTGACAGCCGCCTGGGAAACCGCATCAGCAACAACAAAATCAGTGTTCAAAGGAAGGTGCGGACCATGCTGTTCGATCGCCCCCAATGGCAACACAATGATGGAATCCTTTGTTAACGAAGTGGGAATCTGCGGGGCACGAAGATCTGCAAGATTGCGTGAAGAAGACATATCTTCAACCTATACCAGTGAGAGAATGAACCTATGACGAAGCGAGCGACGACCGATTTTGATGCAGTCGTAATTGGCGCAGGACATAACGGCCTCATCACTGCTGCCTATCTCGCACGTTATGGACTTAGCACTTTGCTCATCGAAGCACGCTCAGAAGTGGGCGGCACAGCAGCATCTGAGACCTTCTCTGGATCAACAGTCAACATCTGCAATTGCGATCATCTCACTATTCGCACAACCCCCGTCGCCGAAGAACTCAACCTTGCTTCCCATGGTTTGAAATACATCAACATCGAACCGCCACAGATCAATCTTGATTGGAACACGGGTCGGCCGTGGGAAATTTGGCATGACGTTGACAAGACAGTCGATTCACTTGGTCGGTCACATCCTGATTCAGTCGAGGGCTATCGAAAATTCGCTCGAGCAGCGATCCCCGTCGCCAAACTGATTCTCGACGCAGCATCACAGCCCCCCACAAGAGGATCTCTTATTTCCTCTGTCGTCAGAAAAGGCGGCCGTGGCGTCGCAACCATGCTCAAGATGAGTCGCATGTCAGCTGCCGATGTCATGCGACAGTTCTTTGACAACGAAGCCATCATCGGCCCGGCAATGGTGGAGGGTCCTGTCGTCTGGGGCCTGTCCCCTGAAACTCCTGGCACCGGCCTCGGAGCAGTTGCGTTTGCACTCCGTCATGTCGCGAATGTCGGTCGGCCAGAAGGTGGAAGTGGCGCGCTCCCCGAATCAATCAAACAATCCTTCTTGCAATCAGGAGGCCTCCTCCGCACTAACACGCGTGTCACAGGCATTATTTGTGATGGCAATAGCGTCAGTGCAGTACAGACAAGCGACGGAGCCACAGTGACAGCGCGCATCGTGGTCTCGGCATGTGACCCACAGCGAACCTTCGTTACTTGGTTGAAGAATCCACCAGCAAGAGCAGCTTCACTTGTTGAAAGATGGCGCAGCTCAACCCCAGGCGAGGGCTATGAATCAAAGATCGATGCCATCACCAGCACTCCCCCCACTTTGGCGGGAGTTTCCTCTCTGCACAGCACACCAGTGGCATCAACCATTGTCGTTAGCCCTTCACTTGCTGAACTCCATCGAGGCGCTCAGTTAATGCGCGAAGGACGCACGATGCCTCGCATGGCGTTACTTGCGAATGTTCCATCAGTGGCAGACCCCACAATTTCTCCTTCCCAACAACACGTGTTGAGCTTGGAAGCGTTGTACACCCCCTATTCATTCGTTGATGGATGGCAATCACACGAAGAACCTGAACGATGGTTAAAGCAATTTGCCACGCTCGCTCAGCCTGGGTTTATGGAATCAATCATTGACTGGCGTGTCCTCACTCCGGCCGACTACGAAACCAGTTTCCATTTACCGAAAGGTCACGCCACCAGTTTTGCGGGCGGTCCTTTGGCGGCATTCATAGGTTCCACACCAGAACTCACTCGATACCACACCCCCATTAAGGGTTTGTATCTCACTGGTGCAGCAACTTTCCCCGGTGCTGGCGTATGGGGAGCAAGTGGGCGCAACGCCGCACTCACCATCATCAAAGAGATGACGTAATTACGCGTCTTTCACAAGTCCGTCGCGCTTAACGACGGGATCCTTGTCGCTCCATGGGAAGTTGATCCATTGATCTGTTTTCTTCCAGACATAATCACATTGCACGACAGAGTGTGACTTTTCATAGAGGACAGCAGAACGAACTTCCTTCACACGACCACGGAAGAAATCTTCAACGATCTTGAGAGTGTGACCTGTATCAGCAACATCATCCACGATGAGTACGCGTGCGAAACGGAGTTCCACAAGATCTGGAACCGGCGGAAGAATCATCGGAACTGGAAGGCGCTCATCGACACCGGTGTAGAACTCAACATTCATTGTGTAGAGATTCTTCACAGCGAGGGCATACCCCAACGCTCCTGCGGCCAAGAGACCGCCTCGCGCAATGGCAAGAATGATGTCTGGCTCGTATCCAGAATCTGCCACCTTTGTTGCGAGTTCACGACTCGCTCCGCCGAAGATGTCCCATGTCATGATTTCGCGTTCGCTCACGAGTTCAAACTAGTCGCCACCGTGGCTCAATTCCGATTCCGCGAGGAATTGAACGAAATATCAAGACAACGATCACCCCTCAAAATGAGGAGGTCGACCTTCCGATTTCGCCCGACGCATTTCACGTGCATCGTCAGAAAAACTAGCCATGATTTGCTGTCGGTTCTCAAGATCGATTGCGGCCTGTAATCCAGGAATCTCGAGCGCAGACCACATACCTTCTTTCGTGAGCGCCACCCCAAGAGGAGTGTTGAGTCTGATCTCCTCAGCTTTAGCCAAGGCGGCATCGAGAAGTACTTCATTAGGCACCACATCGACGAGCAGTCCTATACGAAGTGCTTCTTCGGCATCAAAGAGTCGACCAGTCAGCATCAGCTCTTGTGCTCGTGCGGCACCGATAAGTCGTGGCAGAAGCCAGCTAGTACCGATATCGCATGCTGAGAGACCAATCCGAATGAATGCAGCATTGAATCGAGCAGTAGTTGCGGCAATCCGGATGTCAGAACCGAGAACGAGCGCAAAACCCCCACCTGCTGCCGGACCGTTCACCGCTGCGATGACCGGCTGGGGCAAGGAACGCAGTCGCGGGATGAGCGACGCAATGTGTTTTTGAATAGCGAAACCACGTTCCACCGAGCCCTTCCATTCGTACCCAGGGGCCTCTCCGTACCCTCCCAGGTCGAGACCAGCACAGAAGCCACGTCCAGCACCCGTCAGGATCACCACTCGTACTTCCCTGTCCCGGCCCACAGAATTCAAAGATTCGTGCAGTAGTTCGACCATTTCAGAGGTCATTGCATTGAGTTTGTCAGGACGATTCAGCGTGATCTGGGCGATCGCGTCCCGCGGATAAGAGATATCAACATCAGCCATGCTTCATCGTGCCACAGAGCCCGTACGGGCTTATCAGGGGGCGTAATCTGTTGGGAGCCGCACGGTACTTATGAAGACTCTTTTAAAAGCCCTCCGCATCCCATCCCTCCCGCCTTCAGATGACCCTTGGGGTCGAGCCCTGCGACGTGGTGCCATTGCGTACATCCTGTCTCGCATTGTTGTTGTTATGGGTGCCTCTATTGCAGTAGCGGCAGAAGCAGTCACGGCCCGTGTCAATGAGGAAGAGCCCAAAGGCGGCCTTTCGGCGTTGGTACAAGTTTTTGATAGCTGGGATGGACATTGGTACCTCGACGTCGTCCGAGACGGCTATCCGCACCACATCATGCCCAATGTGACCTACTTCGTGTCTGATGCACGTGCTGCGTTCTTCCCGATGTATCCGCGTCTCGTCCACTACCTCGACAACATCATTCCTGGTGGTCCCGTCACCGTTGCTCTCTTGGTCAACCTGCTGCTTGGTGGTCTCTTCATCTACCTCGTCGGCAGAATCGCACGAGACCTCTTCGACACGAAGACCGCCGAGAAGGCGATGATCATCGCTGCTCTCTTCCCCGGCAGTTTTGTTCTCAGCATGGCCTATTCCGAAGCCCTTCTTCTGTGTGTTTCCTGCCTCTGCTTTATGGCCCTCCATAAGAAGGCTTGGGTATGGGCTGGCGTCCTTGCTGCGGTAGGAACTGCTAGTCGGCCCAACGGATTGGCATTAGTTCTTGCGTGCGGCGTCGCGGCTCTTCTCGCCATCAAAGATGACAGAGACTGGAAGTCTCTGGTTGCACCAATCCTTGCTCCACTCGGATTCATTAGTTTTATGCTGTTTCTCGCACACCACACCGACGAGAATTTCGCTTGGTTTCGTGTCCAGACAGAAGCGTGGAAAGAAGGAACAAGTTTCGGAGCTACGGCGGTCTCCCGAACCTTTGATTTTTTTCTGAATCCAACGAGTTCACCAACAACTGTTCTGACGGCAGCATCAATGACGGCCATGATCCTGGCTTTGTGGTGCCTCAAGAGATACCGAATACCGGCGATGTACATCGCGTTCATTGTTGGCATCCTTGTTCTGATGCTGCTGCCCGCAACGGTGACAGCTCGACCGCGGTTCCTCTACACCGCATTCCCACTTATCTTCCCAGTGGCACGCCAACTACGTGACGACGAAGACAAATGGTGGCCACTGGTATTGATTCTGTTCGCCACAGGACTTGTCACGGTGATGGGCATGTACGGCGTGCGTGCCGCCATTCCGTAGCTATCAGATTGGCAAGCGACGCCAGATGGCAATGGGAAGGTTCTTCAAAATGAGGAACATCCAATGCAGTGGCGCTGGAGCCCACACAATTTTCTTATCTGAAGAAATTCCCTTTTCGACAATCTGAGCAACCACTTCAGGGTTAGTCGAGAATGGGGCCTTCTTCATTCCGGTTGTCATCTTGGTCGTGACGAAACCAGGACGCACAACGAGAACGGATGCACCTGAGCCAGCAAGTTCATGATCAAGTGCAAGAGCAAACCCGTCGACGCCAGCCTTCGTGGCTCCGTACACCGGATTACCGCGACGAACACGTTCGCCCGCAACAGAAGACAACACGACGATCTTGCCGTACCCCTGGGTCCGCATACGAGAAGCCAATGCGTATAACAGCACCATCTCCCCTGTCATGTTCACATTGACAACATCGATGAGTGCAGATGGAGAGGCGTAATAGTCGACGTTTTCGTTCAGTAATCCCTGAGCAACGACTGCAATGTCGATGTCACCAATTGAATCAGCTACTTCTGCGACAACATGCTCCATAGAAGCCGCATCGCTGGCCTCGTAGCGAACATGATGAACATCGAGTTCAGGATGACGATCCACAAGGTCTTGACTCACACGACTGGCAGCGTCGATGTCACGGCTCACTAAAACAAGACGCGACACGCCCGGCTTCACGATCCGGCGCAAAATTGATTGACCGATCTCGCTCGTTCCTCCGAACAAAACAATGTTCTGGGCTACTCCGACACCATTCTTCATGGGTTTCTCCTTGGATCAACTAAACCGAGACGGCGAGATAGATCACTACGCCATACACCGCGAGGATCCATTGCTTCTTGAGTGGTCATCCACTCATCGAGCCGTGGATACCCACGACGAACTGCACTTGGCGACACATGTGAGTCTTTCGCCAAGTAATGACGACCGCCAGCATCGAGAACCATTGCATCGACAGAGGCCAGCAACTCAGCGAGCCCCTTGATGCCTGCTGCCATATCCAAGGTCAGCGTCCAACCCTCAGTAGGAAATGACATGGGCGCCAGGTTTTGTGGCCCCATTCGCTTGAGAACTGCGAGGAAAGACGCAACTCCAGCTGCAGAAAAAGTCTCGATGACTTTCCGCAACACGTCGGTGCGGTCAAGAGGAACAATGAATTGGTACTGAATGAAACCTTGGGTTCCGTACAAACGGTTCCATTTGTTCACGCCGTCAAGGGGATGAAAGAAAGCAGGGATTGATTCGATTCCAATGTGTCGTTGCGATGGAGCTTTTCGATACCACGCCTCATTGAAGGCCTTGATGGAGAACTTGTTCAATAGTCCATTAGGAACCCAACCAGGAGCCGACACCTTTAGTCGTGGGTCATACGCCAAAGGCTCATCACCCTCGGCTTCTGCGGCGGTTGCGTGATCTCCTCGTGTCAGCACTCCGCGGCCCATCGAAGAACCAGTCGCAAGAAGGTCGACCCAACACACGGAGTAGCGATAGGAATCATCTTCACCATCACCCGACATTGCTTCACACACAGCGTCAAAGTTCCCAAGGCGCTCAGTTTCCACCCGCACTTTTGAGCTTTCAATCCGGAGCATTTGGAGCGAAGCACGAAGCACAATGCCCGTGAGTCCCATTCCACCAACAGTTGCCCAGAACCATGCTGGCTGCGAGCCAGGGGAAAGCTCAACGATCTCACCCGACGACAACATCACCGTCATGGAACGCACATGCTCACCAAAGCTGCCATCAATGTGATGGTTCTTGCCGTGAACATCAGAGGCAATCGCACCGCCCACAGTGACAAAACGCGTTCCTGGGGTGACGGGAACAAACCAGCCACGCGGAACACACATACGAAGAATTGAGTCAAGACTCACACTCGCGGCGACATCAAGAATTCCCGAGATCGGATCAAGAACTGCATCGACACCGAGAGGGTCATGCTCGCTCGTCATCTCAAGGACGGTCCCACCAGCATTCTGAGCAGCAGCACCGTACGAACGGCCAAGACCTCGAGCTATCACTCCCCGGTCACCGACAGAAGACAACGTAGAGCGAATCTGGTTCTCGTCAGTCGTGGCGATCACATCTGCCACAGTCCAAGCTGTGCGACCCCAACCGGATAGGCGCTGCATCGTCATTATGCAATTCTAGACCGTGTTCAGCACCCGAAACAGGTGCATCTGCTTATCAGGCGATATAGACGGCAAGCCCGTAAATAACAACCCATACGAGGCCATACATCTGCAGAGAACGGTCACGCATGAATACTTCTTCAGGCGCTCCACCGCCGCCATTTTCAAGAACCATGAGATAACGAAGTAAAGCAAGAACCATCGGAATTATCGAAAGGCTATGAAAAGGAAATGCTTCACCTGAATTTGTTGAGTTTTCGAATGCCCACATGCAGTACGTAACAACAGTGGCGGTACAAGAGACAACAAGAACCTGTCGAAGATAGGACACGGTGTAGGACTTCAATGATGCACGAGTCGAAGCGGCTTGATCGCCCATCTCCACCAATTCTGCGAACCGCTTACCCGCAACAATGAAGAACGACCCAAATGTCGTGCACAACACAAACCAATTGGACATTGGAGTTTCAGTTCCAGCCGCACCTGCCATCGCTCTCAGAACAAACCCAGCAGCCACAATTGCCAAATCCAAGAGAGCAACATGCTTCAATCGTGTGCTGTACGCAATGGTGAGCACTGCATATAGAGCAACAACGCCACCGGCCTCAAGACGAATAGAAGCAGCCAAGGCAGGACCACCAAGCAAGAGCAGTGTTCCAATGACCTTTGCAATCGGGAGAGGAATAGTGCCACTCGCAATGGGGCGGAACTTCTTTTTTGGATGCAGACGATCTTGTTCGACGTCTTGAATATCGTTCCAGTAGTAGGTTCCACTGGAGACGAGACAAAATGCCACAAACATGACGAGCGACTTCCACAGTGGTTCCCATTCGTTGAGAACTCCCAAGGCGCCCGGTGCAGCAAAGACAAGAACGTTCTTTGTCCATTGATTAGGACGAGCTTCTTTCAAGATGGCTTTCATCATGCTGGCACTCTGCTCACTTCAATTGATTTCACAAGAACTCCATTGTCTACTGACAACAACATTTGATGATCGCCAGAGGAATCGCCGTAGGCGTACTTCACCGCGTCAACGGGAATATTTGCAGTACCGCACCAATCATGCAGACGCGACACTTTCTCTTCGCCACGACAGTTCTGACCGAGCAACTCCCCTGTGTACACGCCATCGACTGATTGCAGTCGGGTGCACAGAACTGCATCGACTTCGAGCAAGTCACCAAGAACATCTAGGTACGGCTGCAGTGAGGCAGAAACAAGAACGACAACGTGCCCTTGCTCTTGATGCCAGCGAAGCCGCTCGGCAACATCTGCCCGCATCCAATTCTCTGCAATTTCCGAAGCAAAGAACGCAGCAATATCTGCCACTTCATCCACTGACTTACCTGTAAATGTCGCGGCAACAAACAATGCCTTCAACCCATCACGGTCTCTCGCCAACAACAAACGAAGGACACGCCTTAGCTGTCGCATGACTGACACAGCAAGCGAAGTTGACCCAGCAACTTTCCGCATGAAGGGAACAACACAGTCTCGGACCGTCAACGTGTTATCCACGTCGAATGCAGCAACTGTCACTTCCATAGAAAATGAGGTTAGTGCTGCAGGCTCAAGGCGCCGAGGATTGGCTCCATATCGGCGAAAAAACTCGGCCAACTCTTGGAAACCACTCCCGGCTCCGAAAGCGTGACACCTGGGATTGCAAGTGAGAGAAGACTAAAGGCCATAGCCAATCGATGATCGTGATGCATTTCAAGCAGAGCAGGTCTTCCCTGTTGAAGCGGATGAATCAACAGGCCGTCTTCCTCTACGACAATCTCAGATCCCACCTTCCGCAATTCATCAGCAAGATCGCCCAATCGATCGCTCTCCTTCTGACGAATGAAACCGACTCCGGTAATGCGACTCGGTGAATCTGCAAACAGCATCGCAACAGCCATGGCGGGAACAAGATCTGAGCAATCGGCCATATTGATGTCTATGCCATGTAACGGCGCATCGCCACGAGACACCTCAACTGATCCAGCGACTGTACGCACCGAACAGCCCATGGCATTGAGAAGTTTCGTAATTTCTGCGTCACCTTGGAGAGATGTTGCGGAAAGACCAGGAACTTGAACAGAGCCTTCTCGAACAGCGACTGCTGCCAACGGAAACGCAGCCGATGAGTAATCCGGCTCAACAACAAATTTGCACGGTAGATATCCGCCAGGAGCGACTGATATCTCAGCTTCTTTCACAATGACTGTGGCGCCAAAGTCCTTCATCACCGATGCGGTCATGAGAACGTAGGAACGAGACACAAGTTCACCGACAACATCAATGATGAGACCATCATCGAACATGGGTCCAATCAACATCAAGGCAGAAATGAACTGACTGGAGATATCACCACGTATAGACAATCGTCCACCGCGCACTCCCCCGGATTCAACAGAAACTGGCAAGTGCCCTGTAACCCCTAAAGGCAAAACCTCTGCACCCAAAGCGGCGAGAGCATCGTGGAGATCGGCCATTGGTCGAGAGCGCAGCGGCGCACCACCGTCAATCACAGATGTAGAGGAACTTAGTGCTGCAACTGCCGTGAGAAAGCGAGAGGAGGTACCGGCCAATTTCGCATCGATGATTCCCGGCAGCTTTACATCTCGCGAACCAGAGATTGTTACTTCACCATCAACTGCTGTCACACGCTTCATCTGGTCGAGCACCTCAATGATCACCGCGGTGTCATCACCATCTGGCAGGCCCAGCAGTTGAGAATCTCCATCCGCCAAGAGCGCACATATCAACGCACGATTAGCAATGCTTTTCGAACCAGGCACGGTGATTGATGCATTCAGAACACCTTCGGGCGGCAAAAGAAAGATGTTGCTCATGTCAGTGGTTGCACTGCTGGACGGAAACCGCGCGCCAATAAGCCACCGCGGAATATGTCTGCGTGTTCTGCTCGAATCACAGTCACCATCACACCACGATCACCCTCGACGCTATGCACGACCTCAAAGTCATAAATGTTCACGGCCAGTTCACCCGACAAAGTGAATACGTCAGCAGCACCACCAGGTCGATCAGGAATCGGGATACGAACTTCGACGAGATCTTCAACCGCACCCGCACCAATGGGGAGGTTCATTCGGGCACGACGGGCTTGTTCTAATGATGAGAACAGAGCATCACGATCTCCCTTTGACACGATGTCTCGCATTTCCGACAAACCAGTGATCAACGAGTCAAGTCCGCGAACAATTGCATCACGATTCTGCTCGCAGATATCAAGCCAGATTCCAGGACGACCAGAGGCAATTCTTGTCATGTCTCTGAATCCACCTGCGGCCAAACGAAGAAGAGCGAGATGTTCTTCCGATCGGTTATCGGCAAGCCTCATGAGGGTTGCCGCAGTGAGGTGTGGAACATGGCTAACGATGGCGACCAAGTCATCGTGATGTTGCGGGTCAAGCGCCACAACTTCAGCGCCGAGTTTTGTGATTAGTCCAGCAAGAATCGAAAAAGAATCATCAGCCGATGACGCAGTGGGAGTCAATACCCACACTGCCCCTTCAAACATTTCTGCGTCTGCTCCATCGAGACCGTCCAATTCAGACCCAGCCATCGGATGACCAGCGACAAAGCGAGGATTCGATATCGCGTGAGCGACATGCGATTTCACAGAACCAACATCGGTGACGACGCCCGACGTCTGCTCCAGAGCAAGAGCAACTTGTTCAGCAACAGTGTTCACCGGAGTCGCCACAAAAGTCACTTCGGCATCAGCGAAGAGACCGACATGATGAATGATGCTCCTCTGCACAGCTATCTCCGTACGAGATGCATCAGAGTCCGTACCGCCCACTTCATATCCGGCTCGTTGCAACGCAAGCGCGAGAGAGCCCCCAATGAGGCCAAGCCCGAGAACATTTGCTCGACCGATGAAAGGTGTGGCGCCGGAACTCACGACTCAATGGTATCCATGTCAATGTCTTCGACTGCCCCAGATAAAGCACGCACCTCGTCAAGGGTTAACTCACGCCATTCGCCCGGCGCTAAACGCGTGTCGCGCAAGGGACCGATCCGAGTACGGGCCAGTCGAATCACTGGATATCCCACTGCTTCGCACATACGACGAACCTGCCGATTACGACCTTCATGGATAACAATGCGCAACACACCTACTTCAGGTTGACCAACTTGAGCTGGTGCAGTCCACCCGTCTTCTAGTTCCACGCCTTCTCTCAACTCACGCAGTGCACCATTGGAGACACCGCGAGGACCACACTCGACTTCAGCGATGTATTCCTTTTCAACTCCCCGACTGGGGTGCGTCAGGTGCTGAGTGAGTTGACCATCATTCGTCAGAATCAGAAGCCCCGTTGTTTCAATATCGAGCCGTCCGACCGAGAACACACGCGGCTCTTCTGGAACCATCTCAATCACTGTGGGACGTCCGTGAGTATCTGCAGAGGTAGTCACGACACCCTCGGGTTTATTCATGAGGTAGTAGACCAACCCCGGCACAACACCCACAGGATGACCGTCGACGCACACTTCGTCTCTTGACACATCGACACGACGACCAAGAACAGCAATCTCGCCATTCACAGTGACACGTCTGTCTGCAATCAAGTCCTCACAGATTCTGCGTGATCCGAAACCCACACGAGCCAACACCTTTTGCAAGCGCTCGCCTTCTGCTTCGGCATCTTTGGCGTTCTGAATCAAGGTCTCCCACAACGGAGGTTCAGGAACCGCGCCTCCCGGCGGGGTGTTGCGCGACACCTACTCTGCCTCTTTGCTTTCAGGTGTGTCTGATGATTCCTCATTCGATGGTTCCGAATCGCCATCATCAGAGATAGCCAGTGGCTCTGCTTCGATTCGTAGAGTCTTTTCCAATGCCTCCACCAAAGATGCATCAGGAACGAATGTTGCAATCGGTGGCATATCGGCCAATGAAGCGAGTCCTAATTTCTCGAGGAACAGCTGCGTTGTCCCCCACATCACCGCTTGACCAGGGCCACTGTCTCTCGCGACAGGTGCGATATACCCACGACCGTGCAAGGTACGCATGACCGCGTCGGGGTCAACACCACGAATTGATGCAATCTGCAAGCGAGAGATCGGCTGCTTATAGGCAATGATTGCAAGAGTTTCTAATGCAGCACCCGACAAGCGCGCACGTTGCCCGTCAAGAATGAATCGCTCAACATAGGGAGCCAAATCTGGGTGGGTCTGAAAACGCCAGCCACCTGCAACTTTCGACACTTGAAAACCATGACCTGCTGCTTCATACGTCTCACCAAGACGAACACATAACTCTTCAACAGTCGCACTAGGGAGTTCGACCAACTGTGCAATGAGATCCGTAGGAACAGGTTCATGAGCCACCATCAAAATGGCCTCAACGGCTCGCACGGCCTCTGTCGTTACTTCTACTTCCATATTCCTTATCCCTCGTACAAATCAATCTCAAGAGGACCAGAGTCACCTGGTCCGATACCCGTCCACTCAACAACGATGTCGCCAAAGCGATCGATCTGGTCGATCTCGATATAGCCCTGCTTGTACATCTCCAGCAGGGCAAGGAAACGAACGACAACTTCAAGACGCTCAACGAGTCCGGTCGTTAACGAACGGAATGAAGTACGCACCATGCGCGGCAGTTCATCCATCAATTCTTCAACAGCCTCTGCAACTGTGAAACGAATCGGTGAGACGTGGAAGAGATTCACTTCGTCACGAGGACGTGGCGTGATTGCACGAATGAAACCCATCTGAAGTTTCTCAATAGTCATGCCTTCAAGAAGATCAGGCATGACATCGGAGAAACGCTCGTCAACTCCAACAACACGGGCATACACGCGATCCGCATCATCAACGAAGACAGCGAGCACTTTTGCAACATCCTTGAAGGTCTTGGCTTCCAAAAGACGCGCAAGCAACAAGTCGCGCTCTTCCCACAGAGCCAATTCCTCATCGAGGTCCACTGTTTCCTTGCCAGGCAAGAGACGGCGAGTTTTCAACTCAATCAAGGTGGCGGCAATCAGAAGGAACTCTGTTGCAATCTCTAGGTCAAGTTGTGTCATCTTGACGAGCTCCGCCAAATAGGCATCCACAATGGTGGAAAGACTGATCTCGTGGATATCCACCTCTTCACGCATAATCAGGTGAAGAAGGAGGTCGAAGGGCCCTTCATAGACCGGGGTTGCCACTTCGATTGCCACGGGTCAATCGTACTTGTCTGGCCTCCAAGACCGATAAACCAACCATGCCCCTGTGAGCTTCAGGCACTAGCGTTTCAGCGTGTCCCGAGTGCTTTCCTGTATCCAGCCCACTGGTTCTGTCCATCTTGGCAACCATTTGGGGGCATTGGTCAATTGGGTGTCAGGCCAACACGATGCAGACGTCTTCCACGGCATTGTCGACCTCCACGCACTCACGATCACAGAGCAACCAGGCATTCTGGGTCAATCAACGGTGGAACTAGCCGCGATGCTCTTTGCCGTCGGGCTTGATCCCGAAGTGGCAACAGTATTCGTGCAAAGCCACATCCATGAACACACCGAACTTGCATGGATCATGGAATGCACAGTTTCCTTCGGCGAACTCAGTCGAATGACTCAGTTCAAAGATAAGTCTGCAAAGCGTGAGGGTGATTTCATCTCCGCTGGCTTGTTTACCTACCCGGCACTCCAAGCAGCAGACATCTTGTTGTACGACGCCAATGAAGTTCCCGTGGGCGAGGACCAACGTCAACACATCGAGATCACACGAGATATTGCAATTCGATTCAACCATCGCTTCGGAGACACATTTGTTCTCCCGAAGGCAGTGCATCCGAAGGCTGGTGCACGCGTAATGGATCTTCAGGACCCCACGTCAAAGATGTCGAAGTCTGCAGAAACAGAGAACGGCATTGTGTACTTGCTCGACGACAACTCTGTCATCGAGAAGAAGTTCAAGCGCGCGGTAACCGATTCCGATGGTGTTGTTACCTACGATCGGGCGAACAAGCCGGGAGTCTCCAATCTTCTCGACATTCTCTCCGCAGCAACTGGCACACCAGCAGAGCAGCTGGCCGAAAGCTACAGCCAGTACGGACCACTGAAGAAAGACACTGGTGATGCAGTCATCGCTTTAGTTGATCCGATTCGGTCGCGGTACCACGAACTCATGAGCGACAAGGGAGAACTTGCTCGTCTCATCAAGATTGGTAATCAGCGAGCTCGCGAAGTCGCGGCACAAACACTTGACCGTGCGCATCGTGCCATCGGCTTGATGCCCCGCATCTAAATGCAGTCTGCGTCACGAAGCGCAGTCATCACGACATCATCAACAGTTCCTGCAACAAGGTCGATCGTGCGTTGCTCGCTCTTACCCTGCAGCATCTGAGCACCAATCTTTTCGTGGTCGTGATACATCGCAAATGCGACACCACGAGGCCCACAGACTGTGGCAGCGATTCGCATGAACCAACCAAGGTCTGACACGGTCTTCCCAATGTCATGCAAGAGTGCAGCGGCTTGTTCCGTGCGTTTCGCCGGAGGGTAGAAGCGCATGAATCGTTCATACACCTGCAAAGAGTGTCGCTGATCACGCGGCTGCATTGACCACCACAGTTCAAACTCAGGAAGCAGTAGCAATCTCTCCACACGCTCAACGTCTCCCCCCGAAAGAGGATCATTGGAGAACGAGGTCACTGCCCTCTTCACCAAGTGCCACAGCTTCTTCATCAGCCTCTCGCCCTCGGATGAGCTTCGCGATACACGTTCATCAAACGTTCTTGTGAGACCTTTGTATAGATCTGCGTTGTTGAAATTGTGGCGTGGCCCAACATCTCTTGAACAATACGCAAATCCGCACCATGTTCCAGCATGTGAGTGGCACACGAGTGACGCAAGACGTGTGGCGATAACTCTTGTGCGATACCTGAAGCGACACCCGCATCTCGAACGATGTTCCAGGCCTTCTGTCGATTCAGACGACGACCTCTATTCGTGAGGAACACTGCCTCGCGGTCGCCCTGCTTCGCCCAATACTCGGGTACCAGGACTTCACGCCCACCCACAGAAAGATATGTTCGCAAATGAGTCTCCGCCGTGCGACCAAATGGGACGACCCTTTCCTTTGATCCCTTCCCAAAGAGGCGCACTACTCGGGAGTTCAAATCAAGATCATCAAGGTTTAGATCGCACGCTTCAGAAATTCGTGCGCCAGTCGCATACAGGAACTCCAACAACGCTCGGTCCCTGAGTGCTACGGAATCCTCACCAACCACTGAAGACAGAAGAGATTCCACTTCAGGAAGCGAGAGTGGTTTCGGCACACCCGTCGGAACACGGACACCTTCAATTCGTGCTGAAGGATTATCTGTACGTACGTCCTCTGCCACAAGGTACGAATGCAACATTCGCACGGCAGCTAGGCGGCGCGCAGTACTTGCAACTGCCTCACCTTGAGCTTGCAGTGAACGAACGAACGACTCAACATCATTCACCGTTGCTTCCCTCGCCGAAGAATCCCTCTGCTCGAGAAAATCTTCATATTTTCGGAGATCACGCCGGTACGACGCAACTGTGTTTGCTGCACGCCCTCTTTCCACTGTCAGCCACAAAAGAAAAGACTCAGCATCTTTCGAAAGCGGGTCGGGAACAGCCACGCCCCACTATCTCACTAAACGAGGGTGACGATGTGCTGCGAGAAGAATTCCGTACGCGGATTTGGCATCAGTCAAACGACCATCTTCAATCATCTTCAATGCCTCGGAAAAGGGAACAAGCATTGTCTGCATTGCTTCTTCTTCAGGACCATGCGGCTGGAACTCACCAGCCGTCAAGTCTTCTGCGAGATACACAATGACGGATGAATCCGTCACTCCAGGAGACGACAGGCACTCACCCAAAAGTTCTACGGAGCGAGCGTCAAAACCTGTCTCTTCACGTAGCTCACGTACAGCCGTCACGGACGGGTCTTCACCTTCAATATCTCGCATGCCGGCGGGAATTTCGAGAACAAACGCATCGAAGCTGGCCCGATACTGCGACACGAGCACAACGTCGCCGTCGCTCGTGACTGCCACGGTGGCAACAGCTCCAGGAGTACTGACATAGGTTCGCTCAAAGGTCTCCCCTTGAGGATCTTTCACTAAACGACGCAACAAACGGAACATGGCCCACGAATGGACTACTTGTGTTTCAGTCGTCACAAACCGATTCTGGATCGGCTCATTCTTCATAATGACTTACGCCGTTGGAACGGTTGTTGCGTCTGCCTTGGCGAGACGCTTCTCGCGATTCACCAATGACGCTGCAATCAATTCTCGGAACAACGGGTGTGGACGATCAGGGCGGCTCTTGAATTCAGGGTGTGCCTGCGTTGCCACCCAGTACGGGTGATCAGCAATTTCAATGAACTCCACCAAACGCTTATCAGGAGAGTTACCACTGAAGACAAAACCAGACTCTTCAAAACGCGCACGGTAGTTGTTATTAAATTCCCAACGATGGCGATGGCGCTCAGAGACGACAGATTCGCCATATGCGTCAGCAACCTTTGTGCCTGGCTCAAGGACTGCGAGGTACGCACCAAGACGCATCGTGCCGCCCATGTCGGTGACATCACGCTGATCATTCATCAGATCAATGACAGGGTTTGTCGTTGCTGGGTCAAACTCTGTGCTGTTTGCATCGGTGAGACCCAAGACATGCCGTGCATACTCAATCGTCATCACTTGCATACCCAGGCAGAGACCAAGACATGGGATCAGGTTCTCGCGCGAATAGGCAGCCGCTGCAATCTTTCCTTCAACACCGCGCTGACCAAAACCGCCAGGGATAATCATTCCGTCAAGACCATCAAGACGACCCGATGCGAGAAGACCTTCGACGTCCTCGGCTTGAATCCAATCAATCTCAACATTGGCTCCGTGGTGGAATCCTGCATGCTTCAAACTTTCAACCACAGAGAGATACGCATCATGAAGTTCGATGTACTTACCGATCAGCCCGATACGAACAGGACGAACAGCGGCGTCAACGAGAGCAACCAAAGATTCCCATGAAGACAAATCAACATTTGCGTCGAGACGAAGAACATCACATGCGACGGTGTCGAGACCTTCCTCATGCAAAATCAAAGGGAGTTCGTAGATATTGCGTGCATCAGCCGCATTAATCACTGCGTTCGGCGCAACGTCACACATGTGAGAAATCTTGCGCTTCAATCCGGTGCTCAATGGCTCTTCGCTTCGACACACGATGATGTCGGGTTGAATTCCTCGAGAGCGCAACTCGGTCACACTGTGCTGCGTGGGCTTTGTCTTCTGCTCCCCGCTTGGGCCAATAAACGGCACCAAGGTCACATGCAGATAACACACATTGTCACGCCCGGCTTCGTTGCGGAACTGACGGATGGCCTCAAGGAAGGGTAAAATCTCAATGTCGCCCACTGTTCCGCCCACTTCCGTGATGACGACATCTGTGTCCTCAGTCGCGATGCGCTTAATGCGGCGTTTGATTTCATCGGTGATGTGCGGAATGACCTGCACTGTCTTTCCGAGATAATCACCACGACGCTCGGCAGCCAACACAGCTTGATAGATACTGCCAGTGGTGGCATTTGAAGAGCGGGTCAGATTCTCATCAATGAAACGCTCATAGTGCCCGAGGTCAAGGTCGGTTTCGCCACCATCGTCTGTCACAAACACTTCACCGTGTTCGAAAGGATTCATCGTGCCCGGATCAATATTGATGTACGGGTCAAGTTTCTGCATTGTGACGCGAAGTCCACGCATCTTGAGCAAACGGCCAAGTGACGATGCTGTCAAACCTTTTCCAAGGGAACTTGCAACGCCACCCGTCACGAAAATGTGCTTTGGCATTGCTTCTCCCGCCAGGTCTAAACCGCTAACGGGATTTCAGCATAACCGATATGAGAGACCAGCCGAGAATCCCCTACCGGGATTTGCCTTTACCCTTCTTTACAACGCCAGTATCAGTACCGAGCGATGACAGAAGGTCTCGTGCATGGGCAATGGCTGACTCATCTGCCACCCCGCCCGACAGCATGCGAGCGATTTCCGCTGCCCTGTCTTCTTCCTTAACAGCAGTGGCTGACCCATAGGTGCGGTTCGACTTCACTGTTTTGGACACAGAAATTTGCTGATGTGCAGATGCGCCCACCTGAGCCAAATGCGTGACCGCAAAGACTTGATGACCCTGACCAAGTTCTCGCAATGCTGATGCAACTGCAACAGCCGCCGCACCACCAATGCCAGCGTCCACCTCGTCAAATACCATGGTGGCCGGGTCGCCTGTCAGGACCAGACGCAATGAGAGCATCACTCGAGCAAGTTCGCCGCCGCTTGCAACCTTTGTAAGCGGCTGAGGTGCACTTCCTGGGTTCGCTGCCAACATAAAGACAACTGATTCACCTGCTGGGTCAGACTCTGGAGCACCGACCGACACTTGAACAGTGGCGTTCGGCATCGCCAACTGACGTAAACGATCTTGTACAGCGGCACCGAGCGCAGGAGCAGCAGCGCGTCGTTGGTCGCCCACACGCAATTGGGCAATTCTCAGCTCTGCCAGCGCCTTCTTCTTGGCGCTCTCTAGTTCTTGGACACGTTCGGCATAGCCCGTGAGTTCATCCAAACGCTCGCGGGCTTCAAGGCCGAAAGACATGACGTCCTGCAACGAGTCGCCATACTTTCGCATCAGATCTCGGAGCGCTTGGCGACGAAGACGAATGAATTCCAAACGCTCTGGGTTCTCTTCGGTTGACTCAGCCGCAGCTCGCAAGATGTGAGCAACATCTTCTACCTCAGCAAGAAGATCTTGCAGCCGCTGCGAGGTGGCAGACATTGAAGAGACATGACCGAGCACTCGAATTGCCTCACCCAGCTTTTCAAGAGCAGCCCCATCATCGGACAACAGTGCGGTTGACTTCCACAAGGATTCTTGGTGCCGAACCACATCAGCCAAGAGATCTTCCTCTTGAGAGAGTTCACTGTCTTCATTCGGGCTGGTAATGGCAACAGATTCGATCTCGTCACATTGAAATGCAAGAAGATCTAGTTCTCGAGCCCGAGACTTCTCATCTCCACCGAGAGCAGCCAACATGGCATCAAGCTGCGTGACTGCTTCTCGAGATTCACGCAACTCGGACAAATCAATCGATGCGTAGGAATCCAATGACTCACGTTGCACCGCTGCAGTCATCAAACGCTGATGAGCATGCTGACCGTGAATGTCCACCAGCTCGTCGCCATATTCAGCCAGTGATGCGACTGTGGCCATACGACCATTGATATAGGCGCGGCTACGGCCCTCGCGGTGCACCGTTCGACCAAGAATGATTTCTTCTTCGTCACCGTCAGCGCCAACGCGCACAAATCGAGCCTCAACGTGAGCTTCTTCTGCTCCGTCGCGGATCACCGATGTTTCAGCACGGCGACCGCACACCAAGTTGATTGCTTCCACCAACATTGTCTTTCCCGCACCGGTTTCACCAGTGAAGGCGGTGAACCCATTCTGAAAAGAGATTCGGGACGATTCGATAATTCCGAGATTCTCAATGGAAAGTTCAACAAGCACTAACGATCACTTAACCCAAACTTGCTCTTCAAAATCTGATGAAAACGACGTTCTTCGAATCTCATGAACCGAGCCACTTCTTTGGCCGCACGAACTTCAACAACATCATTGGGATGCAATGTGTGCACGAGATCACCATCTGTGGCGACATTGACATGCCGATGACCCAATACTTCAATGCGAGCCACTTCTGCGCCATCAAGAACCATTGATCTGTCAAACAACATGTGAGGCGACACAGGGGTGATCAACATGGCTCGTAGCCGTGGCGACAGAATCGGGCCCCGAGCAGACATTGAGTACGCAGTAGAACCAGTCGGAGTCGCAATGATGAGCCCATCTGCTGCATATGTAGTGAAGGCCGCCTTGTCAATGTCCACGCCAAGACGAACAGTGTGGCCAGTCTCACGTTTCTCAATAACGACTTCATTCAGAGCAAGAACGTTCGCAAGGCGAGCGCCCTTCGACCAGATTGCGACTTCCAACAGCATGCGATCATCGAAATGAAAATCAACACCCTCAGAGCCAGTGCGCCACGCATCTAAGCATTCAATGAGTGCATCGGCCTCGACGGCAGCCAGGTATCCCAACTGCCCAAGGTTGACACCAATGATGGGCACTTGGCGACCCGACAATGTGCGAACGGCTCGCAACATCGTGCCATCGCCACCGATTGACACAAGAACATCCACGTCACCAGAATCACCGGGCAACACATGGGGAGAGTTCACAGCCGCAAGGTCTGCTTCATCAACAACAGTCCCGATGCCGTGCTGCAGTGCCCAGCCGGCCACGTTGCGTGCCACCTCGAGGGCATCAGGACGAAATCGATGAACGGCAATCCCGAGGCGAGTCATAACTCACAACCTACGGAAGAGGTGCGGCATTCAACGAACATCAGGAACTCTGTGTTTCCTTCAGCCCCCTTAATCGGTGATTCGATAAGTCCCAACACCACGCCACCAAGGGTTTCCACGCATTCCTGGACAGTCTGAGTGGCCGCGGCATGGATCTCTGGATCAGTAATCACTCCCTTGCCACGAGAGACCTCAACACGACCTGCCTCGAACTGCGGCTTCACCAAAAGCACCATTTGGGCACTGGGGAAGGCATCCTCAGACGACATCACACCCATGAGGGCTGGGAGGACCTTTGTCAACGAGATGAATGAGAGATCGGCAACGAGGAGAGAGCAATTAAACGGCATGTCATCGCGACTGATTTCTCTCACGTTGACGCCATCGCGCCAATCGACTTTTGCATCGGCCTTGATGCGTTCATGCAATTGATTGCGACCGACATCAACGGCAAAGACTCGCCGCGCTCCACGCTGCAGAACACAGTCGGTGAATCCACCTGTCGAGACCCCCGCGTCCATCACAGAACGATTCGTCACATCGATACCAAACGAGTCCAAGGCATGAGACAGCTTCTCGCCACCTCGACTCACAAACTTTTTCTCAACAACAACTGCGATGGGCTCATTAGGAGCCACCATGCGGGAGGACTTATCTGCGAAGGCGCCCGAGACGGTGACATGCCCGGCATCAATGAGTCGTGATGCCTCAGAGCGACTTTCTGCAAGTCCTCTTTTGACAAGAGCCGCGTCTAATCGCATTCGCACAGTGCCATCGTACTCGCGTACGGCATACGAGGTCAGATGCTTAAAAGACGATCAGCAACTTCTGCAAGAGAGTTTTCAATGAATTCAGCGTCAAGACCTTCAGCATGTGGTGTCATCCCACTCAGAACAAGTGCATACGCACATCCGATGGTGCGTGCAAACTCACCGTCCGTTGCAGGCATATCCCCCACCATCACCATCTCTTCGGCCGTCACCCCAGGACACATTCTTCGAACAAGATCAGCCATAGGGAGATGAGGTTTGCCCGTCACAACAGCAGCGACCCCCGTGGTCTTTTCAACGGCAGCGAGAATTGCACCCCCGCCCGGAATTGGACCCGATGGTGTTGGGTAGTTCGGATCATTGTTTGACCCGATCAAAAGGGCACCACCACGAACTGCAGTCAGGGCGTCGGTCAGAACCTCGAAATCAAACTCTCGATGAAATCCAACGACCACTGCATCGAATGGGCCTGGAGCTCCGCGATCTCGGTACGGCACCACAACCTCTGCACCGGCACCTCGGACTTCTTCAATCAGTCCTTCGCCGCCACAGACCAATACACGCCAGCCCGATTGGATTGCTAAGCCCGCCGACATCGCCGACGTGACGACATCACCTTCTGCATCAATACCAATCTTCTTCAAAGCAGCAACTTGCTGGGCTTGTGTGGAGAATGAATTATTCGTGACGAACAGCACGCGAAGACCAGCCGACCGCAACCGTGCAATCGCATCAACAGAGCCAGCGATGGGCTCATGGGCTAGCCACACCACGCCGTCAAGGTCGCACAGAACAACTTTTGTGGGAAGGGTTTTGCTCATCGCCTCTAATCCTGCCACCCTTGTAGCCGTGCCACGATTCGAACCATTCTCAGCCCTTCGCTACTCCACCGGAGCAAGCACGGACATCACCTATCACACGTCTGCGCCCTACGACGTTTTCGACGAGGATCGCCGCGCTGAATATGCAGCGATGAGCCCAAGCAATGTTGTCTTGATCGACTACCCCATCGAGTCTGATGGTCCAAGCCGATATGACCAAAGTGCCTCAATACTCAAGACATGGATCGCTGATGGCACCATCGTCGAGGACTCATCCCCGACATTTTCTATTTATCGCATGACATTCACAGATGAAGCCGGTCGTTCACGCACAACGATCGGGGTCATTGGCGCGCTTGAAGTCGTCGATGAAGGCGCAGGCGGAGTGCTTCCACACGAACGCACGACTCCGAAGGCAAAGACTGATCGCTTGGACCTCACTCGGGCCACACAGTCAAACCTCAGCCCTATCTGGGGACTCTCTCTCACTGCTGGTCTCACCGATGCTCTTGTTGCTCCCGCCACAGTTGTTGCCGAGTGCACCGACGAAGAAGGCGTACACCATGTTCTGGAACGCGTGGAAGATCCCGCACGTATCGCGCGTATCTCAGATCTTGTGTCAGCCAACCCTGTCCTCATCGCCGATGGTCACCACCGCTATGCAATCAGTCGCACATACCGAGACGAAGTTCGCACAAACGGTGGTCCTGTTGATTCAGAACTCACCATGACATATGTCGGTGAACTTGTTCAAGAGCAACTCAGCGTTGCTGCAATTCATCGCCTCTACGACATCTCACCAGAGACTCTCTTGACAGCGCTCGCGCCTTTCTATGAGACATCGAGTGCAGGCAGCGTCGGTCCACACACCATTAGTGAGATGGATTCACGCGGCTGTTTGTGCCTGGTCTCCCCTGACGGCTCTGGCACATATCTCACCCCAAAGGAATCAGCGTTTGCTGGCGTACGCGCCCTTGATAGTTCTCGTCTCGAACATGCTCTCAGCACAACAACACACTCCGTGTCCTACCAACATGGAGTCACGGAAGTCGTACGCAAAGTGGGTAGTGCTTCGTACGGTGCAGCCATCCTGATTAGACCAGTGTCACTCGAAGAAATTCGACGCACGGCAGACACAGGCGAACTGATGCCACCAAAGTCGACGTTCTTTACGCCGAAGTTGCGAACTGGAATGGTGATGCGCCCCTTACGGTAGGGGTAACAACTCAGGTATTCGACGCTGCGCAGATGCTTGCAATAGATGCATCAAGTGCAGCATTGAACTCTGCATCTGACTGCTTTGCCGAGAGACCCTCAGTGAGTGCACGAGAGAAACTTGCGATAACGCCCTTGTTGCGCGACAAACGTGCATTGGACTCTTCACGGCTATAGCCACCCGACAATGCAACAACGCGCAGAACACTTGGGTGAGCGACAAGTTCACTGTAGAAACCATCGGTCTCAGGGAGAGTCAGTTTGAGCATCACCGGCTGATCTGTCGGCTGCTTGTTCAACTCTGCGAGCAAAGCTTCTTTCAAAATGACTTCAGCTTCGGCTTTTGTGGCGCTGTTGATGTCAACTTCAGGCTCAATGATGGGCACAAGTCCTGCAGCGAGAATCTGACGACCCACTTCAAACTGCTGCGCAACAACTGCCTGGATGCCAGCCTTGTTAGCAACCTTGATCACCGAACGCATCTTCGTGCCGAAGATTCCGTTGGCTACGGCCTTCTTCAGCAACGCATCAAGATCAGGGTTCGGCTTCATCACTTGAACACCGTCGACTTCGTCAGCAAGACCTTTATCGATCTTGAGGAAAGGAAGAACCTTCTTTGTGTTCCACAAATAGGTTGCAGCCCCCACACCCTCGACCTGACGGTCCATTGTTCCTTCGAAAAGAATCGCGCCAAGAACTCGATCGCCACCAAAGACAGGACTTGTCATCATGCGGGTGCGCATGCCATGAATGAGATCAAACATCTGCTCGTCACCTGAGTACTCGTTCTCTTCGATGCCATAGAGCATGAGTGCCTTAGGAGTGCTTCCACCGCTCTGGTCGAGTGCGGCGATGAAGCCCTTGCCGGAGCGCATATGTTCGACTTGTTCGCTATTCATGACGTGTTGTTCCCTTTCGTCGGGGATAACACTAGTCAGACATCGAGAAACGCAAGAAGATTCTCGGTAGCTACACCCACAGCTTTCCGTACCTGTGCCCGACGTCTTATCGGAATCACTGACTGCGCCACCACTTCCGTTCGGCTGGCAACAGATGCTCCAGAGCGAAAGAATCGACGCCGGACGATGCCAACAACACACACTTCGGCCCCCACAACAGCAATTTCAGTTTCACCTTCTAATGAAACTGGCACCGATACCCGACCGTCGGCCGTGACTGTCGCAATGTCAAAAGTAGACACAACCGTGCCTGAAGGAAGTTCTCGACTGACAGGCGGAGACGTCACCTCACCCACAAGAACAACGATATTGATGTTGTCGATTTCATCGACCGCAATAACTGACATATTTCCCTTTCGTTATGAAAGGGATGTGTACGGCTATGCGCCGAGAGTGGCAAGTCTTTCTGCAACGTCAACGAATTGACGATCATGCAGAGCAATGCGTTCGAAGAACTGACGCGCTTGAATCACATTGCCTTGCTTGTCGTAGATGTCTGCAATCACAAACCACTGACGAAGGTGATACTCAGACGGACGCTTCATATCGCCTGCAGCCTTTTCCATCAGCGCATGTGCTTCTTCAAATAACTTTCGATCAGACAGTGATCCAGCCATCACAATGCGGCCTTCAGCCAACAGTTCAGGGTGCGGAGAAGCCTCAGCGAGTTCACGCCAGTACTTCTCCACCATCTGATGATTACCGAGGGCACGATGACAGTCCTCAATCACCGCATGATTGAAAATCCAATCTGGATTCAGAGAAACAGCAGTTTCAAGCTCGGTTAAAGCGCGCTTCCACTGGCCACCGCGATACAAGCACAGGCCCAACATCTCGTGAATTGCGGAAACACCTGAGTATTCCTTCGCCATCGGATTCAGAATCTTGCGTGCATCTTCGTAACGATGCGCTTCGAATGCCTGCAAAGCTGCGTCATAACGCTTGAGCGCACGCACTGACGCACGTGTGCCTAAAGCGCGTTCAAACTCTTCAACAACAGAATCAAGTGCGCGTACTTCTTTGCGGCCACCCTTCTGTGCACGACCAGTACCGCGCGCACGAATTCCTTCCGGACGTCGAATAGGGCGCGTTGAACCTTCATCAACCCAGATTTCACTTGTGCGATCTGGTGGCCCCGACATCTCACCAGTTGTGCGACGACCACCGGTGCGTGTGTTCACTTCATCAGAACGACGCTGTGCGGCAGTGCGATTATCTTGGCGACCTGGGCGGTCTTCATCGAAGTGTCGCGGACGGTCATCACGGTCGAAACGACGCGGACGGTCATCATCACGACGTGGACGATCATCACGATCGAAGCGTCCACGAGACGTACGGTCATCACGATCACGGAACGACGGACGCGAATCACGGTCACCATCAGGACGAGGTCCACGACTTGGGCGGTCATCACGGTCGAAACGACGCGGACGGTCATCATCACGACGAGGGCGATCATCACGGTCGAAACGGCCACGTGAAGGGCGGTCACCATCAGGACGCCGACCACGGCTCGGGCGGTCGTCGCGATCAAAGCGACCACGGCTTGGACGATCATCACGATCACGGAACGACGGACGCGAATCGCGGTCACCATCAGGACGCGGACCACGGCTCGGGCGGTCATCGCGGTCGAAACGACCACGAGCCGGGCGATCACCATCAGGACGTGGACCACGAGATGGGCGGTCATCACGATCAAAGCGACGCGGGCGATCATCATCACGACGTGGACGATCATCGCGATCAAAGCGACCACGAGCCGGGCGATCACCATCAGGACGTGGACCACGACTTGGGCGGTCATCACGATCAAAGCGACGCGGACGGTCATCATCACGGCGCGGGCGATCATCACGGTCAAAACGGCCACGAGCAGGACGGTCACCATCAGGACGAGGTCCACGAGACGGGCGGTCATCATCACGACGTGGGCCACGGGAGAACCCGCCGCCACGTGAGGCGCCAGCTCCGCGAGGACCTGCTCCCCTGTTGGGTCGACCTGAATTGCTGTCGCGACGTTCTGACATAGGCGCGAAAGGCTAGCGAGTAAACGGCAAATTACCTTAGAAACAGAACAAGCCCCGACCCCATATAGGGATCGGGGCTTGTTCCTCGAATAAATCTGGCGACGACCTACTCTCCCAGGGGGTCTACCCCCAAGTACCATCGGCGCTGACAGGCTTAACTTCCGTGTTCGGAATGGGAACGGGTGTGACCCTGTCGCTATGGTCACCAGAAATCAGTTGTCAATGTGGCAATAACCCCACAAGGACTCCAGAGCAAGCACGAGCATAAATTTCAAAATAAAGCCCTCGGCCGATTAGTACCGGTCAGCTGAGTGCGTTACCGCACTTACACTTCCGGCCTATCAACGTGGTGGTCTTCCACGGGCCTTACCAGGTTAACCCTGTGAGAGTCCTCATCTTTGAACGGGTTTCCCACTTAGATGCTTTCAGCGGTTATCCCTTCCGGAGGTAGCTAATCAGCCATGCCCTTGGCAGGACAACTGACACACTAGAGCTCCGTCCATCCCGGTCCTCTCGTACTAGGGATAGCTTTCATCAAGACTCTTCCGGCTGCGGAGGATAG
>CAEZWV010000008.1_pt1 | contig 53279 bp, 48 predicted proteins | sample 7265081 | NCBI WGS metagenome assembly CAEZWV01 (sample SAMEA6813891, study PRJEB35770) | uncultured Acidimicrobiaceae bacterium | biome: Freshwater; feature: Freshwater reservoir; material: water | place: Czech Republic | collected 2015-11-04 | depth 0.5m m
ACACATACACGGTTACCGCCGTGCGTCAAAAGTTTCCGTTCCTTCAAGACCGCCGTAATCTCATCTAGTGAGCAATAGCAACCGCCGCCCTCTTCTTGCGAAACTTGCATCGATCGCCGGAGTGATCATTGGGTTGGCAGGCGTCGCATTTGTGGTCAGAACACTTCTCACGAAGCGAGATGAAGTTGGTGATGCCTTCTCACAACTAAACGGTGTCACTCTGATTGCCAGCTTGTTACTGGGTCTCTGCGCGATGACATTGATCGGATTCCTGTGGACACGAATGTTGGTGACTCGCGGACATGATGCACCACCGCGTTCGGCGTTGTCGTGGTATTTCGCGGGTCAATTGGGCAAGTATGTCCCTGGCGGTATCTGGCCGATTGTCGGGCGTGCAGAGCTGGCAGTCAGAGGTGGCGTGCCTCGGCCAGACGCATATGCGGCCACAGGACTTTCCATGGTCACCACGTATCTCGCAGCGGCGCTCACTATCTGCCTTGGTTCATTGCTGTCGTGGACGTACCCATTGGTGGGCATCCTCGGCTTCGCCGCATTCGCACTGGGCTTCCTTGCCTTCAGCAATGCCACACTGCGTACCAAGGTGCTGACCGTGCTGAATCGGGTGAGCCCTCGCGCATCAGCATTGACCGAACCTCGTCGACTTCTGATTCTCACGGTCACCCACCTTCCCGCTTGGATTCTGATGTCATTGTCCACCTCGGTGACCGCATCAGCCTTCGGTGCCGACATCGGCATCATGCACATGTTCTTCATTACATCCGCGTCTTGGCTCGCTGGGTTTGTCGTCGTCGGAGTGCCTGGCGGCATCGGTGTTCGTGAATCTGCATTTACAGCACTTGCGGGAGAAGCGCTCACACCCGGTGTGGCAGTGTCATTGGCTCTCGCGAGCAGAGTTGTGTTTATCGCTGTTGATCTTCTGGGCGCACTAGTCGCCCATCTGATTGCTCGAACAGCTCCATCAACTAAAACCTGAGAAACGATCCCGCGAGATTTCTTTTCGCTGACCGCTCAAGCTCTTCACGCGAAGTATTCGCACCATGAACCACCGCACGTAGCGCATGATGTAGCCGCGCAACTCCAAGGTCGCTTTGCGAAGTTTCATGTACTTGTAGCGACGAGCCGCCATCAAAGACTGCTTGCGGACAAGCTCTCGATGGAACTTTGTGACTTGTCGACGTGGCTTCAGTGTGCCGAAGCCCTCATTGGGGCCGTGCAACTCAGGCGTATGCAGACCAATTTCACGAAGATACGCGGCGTATGCGTAGGCGAACTCTCCGAAGACAACACGATCAGTCTGAGATTCACGAATCTCGTCTTCACCCACCTGAATAGAGACGCAGCTTCCGCTATCAACCAGGGACTGCAGTGCAGTTTCAGCAAGCGCAGTACGACAGACCACAAGACTGATACCCGTCTTGGTAAACACGGTGCTCGGCAGCCAAGCGTCGCCAACAACAAGATCTGCCAAGAAATTCGAATGGTTGATACAAACATGGCATCGCGAGGTATTGAAGTGACGATCAAATGCCACCTGATACCCAAAGTCAACGCGACGGCTCGCTGTAAACACCTTTTCATCGCGTGTCGTAACAGTGAGTTTTCCTACCGGACCGCCGCCACGGTACGAAATGTCTGCAATCTCTTCAGGGTTGTACCCGAGATACTCACCCATCGCATTAATGCTGTGATGCGAGTACTGCCATCCGCACAACAAACCAATCGTGATGGTGATCTTTTCGCGCAGCTCGGGAGCCATTTGCTTCACCCAGGCATACAGACCTTCTAGCTGACACGGAATAGCAACAACGGCAAGACGGCCCGGTGTGTCTCGAAGCAATTGAAGCGCAGGCGTCTGTTTGAGGTTGTGATAAATCGAGCCTGGCAATGTGTCGACATCATCAGCGCTCGAGACCAACCGTGCAGCAAATTCAATACCGTCTACATGATCAAGAGCAATCACGCCATCGATCTGATTACTGGACAACAGGTGACGTAACAGTTCCTTGATGAGCCCACCAGAGCTGGCCTTCATGTTGCGACCATTGTTTGTGCTTTGAGACAGATGAACCGACCGCACAACTCCGAACGGTCCAATCTCGGCCCCAGGGAACAAATAGTTCTGCAGGCCCTCGTAATCAACCGCTACAGCAGGGCACACACTGGCAGCTGCTGCTGACCCCGCCGATTCAGGTTCATAGATCAGACGGTTGGGACTGAGAGACACCTTGACGGAGGAATCAGCCATCTCACACGCACCGCAACCGATACACATGCCAGATGAGATCACCCCAGAGAGATCGGATGTCACGTTCATGGTTTTGCTACTCCTGCGATGATGCTGAAGTTCAGGGCTGAACGTTCTTTTACAGCGGGCAATGCTTCTCGAATCTGTGCCTCGATCTTCACCTTGTTGTCGATGCAGCGTTGCACCTGCTCAACAATCTCCTCAGGATGCGACAATGCGGTTGAGTCCATTCCGAACTCTGTCAATCCAAAGTCATCTAACACTTCTCGGTATTTGTGACTCCACCCCACAACAACAGTCGGCGTACAAGTGGAGAGTCCAGAAATCATTGCGTGAAAACGTGATGTCACCAACACCTCACCCATTCCGATGAGACGGCGAAGTTCTCCCGCCGATAAGTCCTCATCGATGCCAACAACCATGGAATCACCAGATAGTGCGGCAGCTACTTGCTGACAGACCGGGCCGTCATTCATACGACCTTCAGGATGACCCACACGGTACGAATGTGGCGCAATAACGACCGCAAGTCCTGTCGTTGCCCTGATTGAGCGGATCAACTCTGCAACAGCGGAGACATAATCGGCCCCTGTTGACTCGTAGAGGCCTCTCACAACCGAACTCGGCATCACGACAACGAACTTGTCTCCTGTCGCAGCAAGTGATGCCTTGAGCGCGTTCGGAAGATTCTCTGATTCATCTAATGAGAAGGCCAAGTCCGCAACATTCGTGACGTTAGAAAGCTGCAATGTGTCGAGATGCTCCCTGGTCCGGGAACCACGAGCACACACAGCAGCTAGGCGAGGCAATACCAATTTGGCAAGAAGACGATTTGGCTGGGTCTGAAAGGGTCCAAGAGCTTGTGCTGCTTTCACAGTGGGCGCACCCAGCAAAAGTGGAAGCCCCGTCATCAACGTGTTGTACACCGTGATAGGGATGCCACGTCCATCAACAAACGAGATGCCTGCGACATCGACAACAACTGATGAATCAAGAATGGAACGACATGCGCGGGCACGCACCCACCCAAGTGGCAATCGCAGTTTTCGTGCGATCAGGGCAAGACATGCAACAGGAATCTCTATCAGTGCCAATCGCAGTGGCTGTAGACCAACGACGCGTGCCGGTGCACCCACAGGAATCTTTGGAGCGTCAGCTTCTGGATACGTCGTCAGGATGTCAAAAGAACAAGCCCCCATCGTGGACGGAAGTGTGGCAATAACTGTCTCCAGCATTGCCGCTGCACCTTTATTGGCAGACAGCGCCGCGCCGACTATTGAAACTTTGCGTTGCGTTGCACTCACGGGAAATCAGGCGGGCGGCACCGAGACAGGAGACTTTGTTGCTCGTACGACAAGGTCAGCCAACAGTCCGACAGTAATAACTTGAAGAGCAGCGAAGAACACAAGCAACGTGTTCGCTGCAAGACGGAAATCTCGACCAGCCCAGTCGAAACCCAACTTCACAAAGCCAGCGCCCAAGAGCAAGAGACCGATAGGCAAAAAGACTTTCAGTGGGTTGTACGACAGAGTCATACGAATCACTTGGAGGATGTATCGGCGAGTGTCTTTCAGCCAGTGAAACTTTGAGCGGCCAGCTCGTGGGAAATACTCAATAGGAAAAAAGCCGATGGAGTATCCATTACCCAAGAAAGACATAGTCAACGTCGTCACGCATGAGAAGCCCTTGGGCAACTCATGGACATACTGCATGGCCACATCGCGACGGAATGCACGAAGACCAGAGTTCAGGTCCTTGATGTCGGTCTCGGACAAATAACTTGCCAGCTTTCGGATGATCCACTTAGCTGGAGTGCGCAACAACTTGTGTGTGCCTTCTTCTGTCTGACGCCAACCAACAACATGGTCAACACCTTCCATCGAATCAACAAGTTCAGGTATCAGATTGTTCGGATACGTCATATCGACATCGGTCCACACCACAACGCGACCTCGCGCCGCCGTGGTTCCTGTACGACGAGCAGCGCCACTGCCAGAGTTGCGACGATGCGTGATCAACGTGATACCCGGAATGTTCGCAAGTTCTGCTTCCGAACCGTCATTGCTTCCATCGTCAACCACGATGAGTTCAAACGAGTACTTTGATGCTTCCAAAGCTTCCCGGATCCGCTCAATCTCCGTTCGAAGGTGACCCTTTTCGTTGTAGATAGGAAGAACCACGCTCACATCGCACTGGTCGGGGGTGTACTCGGTCATATCTATTCCTGGCTTCTTCGATCAGCAACGGGCAGTATTTGCCCGTTGCCACAGTACTCTTTCGACTGCCTTCTCTGTGGCGACGATGGTCCATTCCCCATCAGACGGCGGCTTAGAAGCCACTCCGTAGATGCACGAGAAGATCTTTGGAATCTTGGCATTACTGCCTGAGGTGTTGAATCGAACAACCCGAATCGGGTGCAATTTGTACCTCATGTAGTAGTAAGAGCGATCGTTGCGGATCTCAATATCGAACCCCACACGCTCGGCTCCCGAATCCTTCACCATCTGGACAGTCTGATTTGTAGCTTCCAGCCGCGCAGTTCTTGTCAGGATGCTGTTCTGGCCTGAGTATGTCGAACTGACAGAGAACAACGCGACTAGCACCAAGACTGCGAGGGCGCCCTTTCGGCGGGCAAGTGTCCACAAGGCCAAAGCCACTGCAGCAAAGAACAGCCCAAACGTGATGAGACCAGGACGAATGATGTAACGAGCAATGTCCATTCCGACGATGTTTGGATACACAATGCTGTCTCTGTAATGACTGCCCTTCACGCCATCACCAAAGTCGATGAAGACATAGAACGCTGCAACTCCGAAGATTGCGAGTCCAGTGACAAGCCAAGCTCGTTGCGCCAAAAGTGAAGACCGTTCAAGCGCCACACAAGAAATCACCAACAGAGCAGGAACCATCATCTCGACATAGCGCCCGTAAATGAGATGGTCTCCGCGGTTGCCGTATAGCAATTGCAAACCACCGGTGAAGATGATCGCGAACGCCGCCGTAAAGACAACAAGTAGCGTCACTCGTTCAGCATCGGGCCCCAGCGTTTTTCTTCCACCGCTACCGACGACGCGAGACACAATGAAAAAGATTGCGATACCGATGAGTCCGCAGGAACTTGCAATCAGATACCAGCTCTGCCCCACCATTGTTCGCAGCAAAGCAGGCCACACACCCGGATTCACCAACCGTTCGAGAAGTCTGTTCTCTTGGTCGTATGACGTTGTGTAGACCGCGGTCTTGACGAACTTATTCAAGAGATATGTGGAGAAGTACGCGACTGTTGTGACAGCAACAGCGCTTGTCGCCGTGACGAAGGTGATCTCTTTTCTGCGCCACCACCATGCAAATAGCAAACACACAATGGGCAACAACAGGATAAAGCGCCCGTGAAGAGCCGGCATCAGACCAGTGAAGAGGCCGAGTCCGAGAACAAGCCCCCGGGAACGCGCTTGTGCGGCGCGCATAACAAACCCGACGAAAACCAGGAACGCCAATCGTGAGGCTGTCTCGGCCCAACTAAACATTGCCGACACAATGGTTCCGGGCACAACAAAGACAAGAGCGCTAATCAATAACGCCATGTTGCGTGATGCACCGAAGCCACGCTGTGCCAATCGACCTGCGTACCAAGCGGTCGCAACGGCCAAGAGCACGTTTGTCAACAATGCAAAACGGTACGCACCACTAATCGATCCACTGAGAAGAGCTCCGAGTCCAGTGACAATTCCGTATCCAGCAGGATAGAAACTGCCCGTCGGGATGGCGGCTTCATCGTGCCCAATGAGGGCTTGACCATTCGTGAGAAATCCAAACTCGTCGGGGTGAACAGTGGGTCCGTACTGGCGGATCGCCACGGTCAGCATGAAGAGACCACACAATCCGGCCAAGACAAGAGCTAACCGAGACTGAGTCTGCGACGGTTCGAAAGATCTCTCAGAATGAAGCCGAGTATCGAGACGGCGCAGTCGATTGAAATCCACGGATAGACCCTAGTTTCACCCCTCCCCTCAAACGGGTAGCCCCGATTAGGGCCATTCGCGGTGCACGGCCTCCACATAATCGGACCATTCGTTGTCAAGGACATCAAGGAAAGTGCGTGTCCAAGTCTCATAGAGAGGCCATTCATCGCCCACCCATTGATGAGCTTCAGCATGAGTCTTCCCCTCGCGCAACATGTACCAAGCCTTCAATACAAAGGTGGTTCGGCTGCGTCCGCCATGACAGTGCACCACGACTTGGCGACCCTCCTGCAGGAAGGCATCAATTGCTTCCACCGCCTCACGCAGTACAAAGAAGAGTTCCGGATTGCGATCCCCTTCGCTGTCACGCATGTACACACCACGACGGTACGGATGATGAATAAAGCGATCGTCAGTAATGCAGAGAGACACAACACCAAAATCATTTGGCACTAATCGCGCACCATCCAAGTTTGATGCCCATACACCTAACTCGTGTACCTTCCCGGGCTGCACTGGAGGTTCTACCCAACTACGCGGCGCATTCCCTAAAGCCAACAAGCGTCGAGCCGTGTCGACAAGATCTTGACAGCGGTATTGCACTTTGCGACCGTCTGGCATCACAACATGACCGTGCACATACGTTGTCCAACGAATGGGGATTCCCTGCAATCCGTAGAAGGCACCCGCCATTGAGCCGGCAATAGCTGCCACCGTGTCGGTGTCTCCACCAAGCTCAATGGCAGCGACTACCGCATCATGAAAACACGATGTTGAACGCACAGCCCAGATTGCTTGCGCAACTGCGGTCCAGATCGTGCCATTTGGCGGACCAGCATGTGTCAGCGGATCAAAACTATGAGAGCAGATCTCGACAAATTGTTCCAGCACGACTGAGGCCAATGATGTGCCTGCCAAGTACTCAAATGTTGCCGTCACAGCTGTTTCAAAATCCCCCGTCACGATTGTCTGTCGGATGATCTCTGCAACGATGGCGGCTCCAGCACTTGCTGCAGGATCAAAGTGCGTGATCGATGCCTGAGCAACTGCAATCTCGTATGTCATTTCTCGTCCAGCAAGGACTCCCACGATTCCGACTGGCGCGATGCGCATGGCAGCACCGTTGCTTGCCGTGCGACCGCCCAACATCTGGTGAGCCTTCTCTGCCGCACCAACATGAGAATCAAAACGAAGAGACGTGCCGATTGTGATTCCAACGTCAACAGCAGAATCTGCCCACGCACGGAAGTGCGCCCACACAACAGCTGGGTCAAAACCTTCTCCCGCTTCCAATGCCTCAGCAAGTGCCAGTGCCATCTGAGTGTCATCTGTGAACTCGCCTGGAGCCCAACCGAAAGAGCCACCACCAATCATTTCCCCGATACCACCCAAGACTTCTGTTGGGAAGGTTTCTCCGTACAGGCCTGCACGCTTGAATTCGAACGGCGCTCCGACTGCGTCAGCTACCGCGCAACCGACCAGCGCTCCATACGCCCGCACTTGCTGTGGATGCGTGAGATCTCGGGGTGAAATTGGTGTGTTGTGGTCTCTTGTCATGTGGTCTCCTTCTACAGCTTGCGCTGTTGGTTTACAGTAGATTTGTCCCTAATATAACACATGGGGTGTGCCACCCCTGCATTAAGGGTCATGTCCACAACAAATGTGGCAAACTATCCATATGAGTGTCATGAAACGAACTAAACAAATGAACTTCTTTGTCTATGTCGACACAGTGATCTTCACCATCAATCCCGACCGTTCTGTTGATGCTCGAGACAGGCTTGAAGTGCTCGTCATGCAAAGACCAGAGAGACCTGACAAATCAAAGTGGGCCCTCCCTGGTGGTCTCGTGGGAGAAGACGAGCGTCTCGAAGAGACATCTATCCGCAAGGTGAGAGAAGAGACGGGAATTCAGCTCAAGCCAAAAGAACTCCACCAAGTCGCCGCCTTTGGCAATCCAGAACGTGACAACAGATATCGAGCTATCGCTATTGCGTATGTGGCCCTTGTCCCCCACCCTGGGGCGACCAAGGCCATTTCACACTCTGACAAGGCCGAATTCATTCCCTACCGACTTTTACGCGACAAGAGAATGCTGGAATTCGACCACACCGACATCATCTACTCTGCCCGCAAGGCTGCGCGAAAGATGCTGGAAGACACCAGCGTTGCATTGAACTTCTGCGGACCAAAGTTCACCATCAGTGAACTACGGGGCGTGTACGAGGCCTTTCTCCAGTACGAAGTTGATCCGGCAAACTTTCGCCGGAAGGTCGATGCAGTCAAAGACTTCGTCATCCCTCTCGATGAGTACGCAGACTTCGGTTCGTCTCCCGGCCGTCCAGCCCTGATGTACAAGCCAGGTCGCCTGACTTCACTGCCCACACCTATCCGTTTCCGCCGACCCGATGGAAAGTACGTAGAAAAGTAATTTCTACCTTAATTGCAACTCTGACAGACCCCTGCCGTACATTTAGGGACATAACGACACAAATAGTGTCCCGTACGAAAGGTAGACAATGTCCACACACTCACTCAAGCCCACTCACGTGGCACTCCTCCTCGACCGTTCCGGTTCGATGGCTCCCCTCGTCGCCGATGTCATCGGTGGCGTGAATCAGTTCCTCACAGAACAACGCGCTCAGGGCAACGACGTTCGCGTCAGCATTGTGCAGTTTGATTCCAATGATCCCCAAGAGGTCAAGGTCTGGGGCGCACCTATCTCCGATGTCGGCAGTCTGACCACTGCAGACTTTCAACCTCGCGGTGGAACACCTCTACTCGATGCAACCGGTCTTCTCATCGGCCGCGTGAAGGTTGATGCACAAGCACGCGTTGCAGCAGGTCTTGCTGAAGAAGACGTTGTGTTTGTCACCGTTACCGACGGCGAAGAGAACCAATCACGCGAGTTCACCCTTGATCAAATCAAGGCACTTGTCGATGCACAAACCGCTGCTGGCTGGACATTCGTGTTCTTGTCAGCTGGTCTGAACGCATATGCAGATGCTGCGGCAATGGGCTACAGCGCCGCTAACTCACAATCGTGGGAACGTCGCGGAGACAACACCCGCATGGCTTTCAACAGCGTGTCCAAGGGCATGACCAACATGCGCGAAAAGAAGCGTCGCGGGATTTCGACAGAGAATGCGGAGTTCTTCGAGACCGGCAAGGACGCCGAAGAAAACATCTAAGTCCGGCTACGGACGAGGCTTGCTGGGATCGGGCTCCTTCGGGAGCCCGAGAACACGCTCGCCCACAATGTTGCGTTGCACTTGCGCGGTTCCGCCCCAGATGGTGGAGGAACGGTGCTGGAAGAACATTGAGGTCCAACGATCGGCCACATACTTGCCGTCCTTGTCATCAAGAATCAACATAGCTTCAGCACCGCGAGCATTCATCATGCGCTCAGTGAACTTCTGCGCATATTCCGACCAGAACATCTTGTTGATCGAAGCAGCAGGACCAGGCTCTTTGCGTGCCATCACCTCGGAGAGAAGCTTGAGGCCCTGGAAGCGCATGATTTCCACGTGGCTAAATGCCCACGCAAGCTGCTGGCGAGTAATCGGGTCCGAAGTCTTTCCCGACTTCTTCAACATGTCAACTGCTTCCCAGAACTGCTTGGTGTATTCAACGTGTTGTGTCGTTGCATGTCCACCGCGTTCATTGCCAAGCGTTGTCATGGTGACTCGCCAGCCGTTATTCATGCCACCGATGATGTTGGCGACCGGAGCACGTGACTCTGTCATGAATGTTTCAGTGAAGTGCGATGATCCATGTGGCTGCATGATGGGGCGCAACTCGACGCCATTTGACTCGCCACCGTCTTTAAACATCGGGAGCAACACATACGAGATACCCGCATGCTTTGGCGCATCCTGATCCGTGCGACACAAGCAGAACATCATGTTGGCTTCTGTCGCGCCAGATGTCCAGACTTTTTGTCCGCTGATGACGACCTCTTCACCGTCAATGACACCACGTGTCTTCAACGCAGCAAGGTCAGAACCAGCATCGGGCTCAGAGAAGCCTTGGCAATAACGATCTGTGCCATCAATGATGCGAGGAAGAAAACGCTTCTTCTGTTCGTCGGTACCCCACACGATGATGGAAGGACCAACCAACCACTCACCCATGCCTCGAGTAACACGAGGAACATTGGCGCGAGCAAACTCTTCATTCAACACAGCAACTTCAATGCCAGTGAGGCCGCGACCGCCGTATTCCTTTGGCCACGAGACACACATGTAACCGGCTGCAGAGAGAGTGTCAGCCCATTCACGAGCACCTTTCACCTGTCCGCGCTGCAATGCATCAGCAGAAACACCGATGAGCTCCTTCGGAGCATTCGCTGCGAGCCATGTACGGACTTCTTCGCGGAATGCCTGTGCGGCTGGTCCGAGATCTAGTTCTAACGGCATGAGTCCCCCTCAATCGTGTTGTACCAAGTATTTCAGTTAGCTCAGCGAAGACAAGAACTGAAGGATGGCCTTATTGACGGGCTCAGCATGTGTCATGTTGGCGGCGTGAGGACCGCCTTCAATTGCCACAAGGGTCGCAGGACCTCCGAGACCATCGCGAAGAATTTCAGCCTTGTCCATCGGAATCGAAGCATCAGCAGTTCCGTGAACAATCAGCGCAGGACATGTGATTTCTCCCAGGCGTGGTGTCACATCGTCGCGATGCATGAGGCAGTGGAATGCGCTCGTGAACTGTTCGGGCTGCATGGCGCCCCACTTGTTAAACCACTCGGTCCAGTCGCCAGGTCCGAGGATGAGGCTGGCAACAATGTCTTGCACTGCGACTGCTCCATGTTCCACCCATGCTGCGTGCAAACCGTTGTACGGCTCGACTGTCTCTGGTGCTTCAGTTCCGGCTTGTGTGTCAAGAAGGATCAGAGCTTGCACTCTCTCTGGTGCTGTCAGTGCAACACGCAGACTAAGGAAACCACCTTGTGACATTCCGCCGATGATTGCTTTGTCAATACCGAGATGGTCCATCAAGGCCAAGACATCATTTGCTGAATCCCAATATGTGAATTCGCCAACCGATGCAGTACCACCAAAGCCGCGCTCGTCCCATGTGATGACTCGATATTTGTTCTTCAATGCCGCAACTTGTGCGTCGAACATTGAATGATCCATCAGGAACCCGTGACTGAGAATGACAACAGGGCCGCTGCCGCCATTGTCTTCAAAAGCGAGTGTGATGCCGTTTACCTGAGCTGTTTGCATATCAGCACCATAGTGCTGTCACCCTGAAGGGCTGAACGTGGAGACGAGAGTCAGCCCCATTCCTTGCGCATCTGAGGAATCACGGTCTCCACATACTCGGCAAGTAACTCCTGGTCCCACGGTGGACGGATGGCAATGTTCACCATCTGAGCTCCGGCCTCAATAAACGGAGCAATTTGCTCCATGGCATCTTGTGGCCGCCCAAGAAGCGAACCAGAAATGATTCGCCCCGAAGCAGCACCCCATTGTTCTTCCAATTGCTTCTTCACAACAGAAACATCATCTCGACTGAATGCATACGACAAGTTGATGCTGCGTTCCACCGCTGAAGGTTCTCGACCTGCTTTCACGCACCAGTCATCAAGGATTCCGTTCAGTTCTTTGAATTGGCTAGGACTCGCATATGCCGCATTCCAGCCATCTGCATATGCCCCAGCCATACGTAAGGTTTGCTTTGGCCCGAGACCACCAATCCATAAAGGCATCTTTCCTCGAGGGCCCGGAATCATCGAGGCATCCTTTAATTCCACACTGGGTGACGACTGCGTCACTCGCTCACCGTTACGCCATTTATTCACGGCTTGCATCTGTCCTTTGAGAACTTTGAAACGGTCGCCTTGCGAGGGAAAGTCGAAACCAAAAGCTTCTGCTTCTTGCTCGTGCCAGCCACTGCCCATGCCCAATTCAAAACGTCCACCGCTGAGATGATCGACAGAGACCGCACCCTTCATCAATAATCCGATGTTTCTGTATTGCGAACAAAAGACAAGACACCCAAGACGAGCGTGACAAGTGTCGACCGCTAGCGCCCCCAACATGCTGAATGCTTCGAAGTGAGGCTGAGTGCCACCTGCCGGCGGCGCTTCATACAAATGGTCCCAGAGAGAAATCCAATCGATACCAGAAGCATCAAGCCACTTCCACAATGTTCGAAGTTCTTCGACCGTGGCGTTCTGGGCACCAACATGAGCACCGAATTGAACTGACATACCTAATGAACTCCCCCACTGAAAAGTGATGATTGCATCCATTAAATAGAGACAACCTTGTGACAAAGTAGCAAAAGGCATTGGGTTTCCGTGTCTAAAGGAGTCCGTCATGAATGTCCTCATCTGCAACGACCGTGCAGAACCACTCGATTCGCTAATTGGAATTCTCGAAAACAATCGCGATGTCACTTCAGTCAAGGTCGCGACAAACGGACGACACGCAATTGATGCCCTTCATTCGTCCCCGATTGACATTTCCATCTCATCAGGCACTGGTCTTGATTTCAATCGCATGCTGCAGCGTCACATTGCACCCACTGTTGCTGCGTCTCTCACCCGCGTTGTCGCCACACAATCTCCCACGGTGCCTCTATTCGTGAAGGCACATCAATTTGGATTCAACAATGTTCTGCCACTTACAACACCTGAAGAGAAAATTGTTCCCAGCCTTCAGCGAACTTTGTCTGGTGAAGAATCCATCAAGGATCACCCATCAGTCAAGGCTCTTCACTTGACCCCCGGCGCTCTTACCCATTCGATCTCTTTTGAGGACACCAACGACCAACACATTGTTGAACTGGTCGGCGTCGGGCTCTCTGATCATGAAATCGCAGAAGCATTGAATCTTTCCATCCAGAATGTTCGTAACCGGGTAGCTCACAGCATTCGTATCAACCAGTTGACAAACAGAACCCAATTGGCACTACTCCAGAACACCAACTGGCAAATTCCCGATTTCGCTTGATACCAACATCATGAGCACTCCCCGCTACGTCTTGCTTTCCGAGGCGACGACCATCTCCGACTATGTCGACAACCCAGTCTTCACCGACGTCACAAATGATGGTGAGACGTACACGACCTACCGCATTGTTCGGATTACCCATGAGATCTTCGAGCACCCAGACGATTGGACCCACCTCGCCAACGTCTCTTTAGAGTTCAATATCGGCATCGGAGTTGCCCACCTTCTCCTGAAAAACAAGATCGTGGAGGCTTCGCGCATCAAGCCCACACCACCGTCTGAGATCGCCACCTAACAAGAACCTCGCCACCTAACAAGGTCAAAGATCCGGGCCGGGAACAGAAAAAGGCGCCCCGAAGGGCGCCCTTTGGAGCGGATGACGAGATTCGAACTCGCGACCCTCACCTTGGCAAGGTGATGCTCTACCAACTGAGCCACATCCGCATGTGTGCCCCTCATCCTAGCGAGATGGGCGTTGACTGCAACGGGGTCTAGACCTCGTGCCCTAGTGAAGCCTCACCTGGTGTGCGCTGCTCCTGCACGAGATACGCCAAGGAAATCAAGACCACGGCTGCCCCTACGGACTGCCACAAGGTCAAATTCTGGTCCAAGATAATCCATGCCAGTCCTGTTGAAATCACGGGGCTCAAGAGGCCCAGCAGCGATGCAAGCGTGACATCGACATGACTCTGCGCCCACGTCATGAGCCCGTGCCCGACGATTCCTGGCCCGATTGCCATCGCAACAATGCGTCCCCAGTCGCCATCCGTCATGTTGCCAAGATCACTGCTAAAGATCATTCCGTATGGCAAGACAACAATCGCGCTCCACATGAAGACAGCTGCCAAATACGACCACGAGTGAACACCCGCGAGTCTGCGTTTCTTGGACAACACAAAGTACCCAGTCCAAATGCAGACGTTCGCGACAGAGAGCAAGTCGCCACTGAGATGAGCGCCGCTTGTGGATGCCGCTGCCAGGACAACAAGCAAAACACCGACTAGCGCACACGCCGAATACAACAACTGACGTGGACGAAGCTTCTCGCCAAACATCTTCGGAGCAATGAGGAGAATCAGGACTGGCTGCAACGTAGTAATCAATGTGGCATTCGCAATTGATGTCATCATGACCGATGCGAAGCCAGTAATCATCGAAAGTGCGAACAAGATTCCAGGCAATGCAGTGCGCTTCATCAACGCTATTGATACGTGACCGCCTGTCATCATCGCCATTGCGAACATCAACGGTGCACCAACCAGGATGCGATAAAAGACAATTGCTGAAGCGTCAACACTCATCGTCTTGTTGAAGATGGGGCCAATACCCCAGGCAAAAACTGCAGTCAGTGCTGCGATGACATGAATGTCATCGCGTTGACGGAAGTTCTGCTTCGCCGAGGCGAACGACGATGTCACTGAGCAGGAGGGTTGAGATCAATCCGCAATGTCAAAATGCCGTCTTCAATGGAAGCGACAGCATCGCTGATAATTGCGAAGTCACGAAAATCTGTTTCAGCATTAGCGATAAACAACTGACGCTCTTCACCTGCAACCGGTGGCAAAGGGCGCTTACGCACTGCAGCAGCACGATCTTTGAATCGAGCAATCATTTCATTTGGGTCAAAGGCAGCCATTAGTACTTCTCCTGGTTGATGTTGAGTAGCGGGTCAATGATGACAGCGGTGTTCTCTACGACATCGACTGAGTCATCAGCATGGTTGAAAGGATCACGGTATGGGCGCTTTGGCTCACTGATGGGCTCACGCGCCAGCATTGCTGGCGAGACATGATGGACAACAGGGTCTGCACCCTCAGGGCGCACACTGTTGAGCAGTGCAAGTCGATGTGTGTCGTCTGCGCGTGCGAATCGACGGTCAGCCATCACTTCCAATGGCGCCAGTACCTCAGGGTCTTCCACTGCTGCCTTCCAGAAGGAAAGAGTGACACCCAAGAGAATGATGCCAACAAGGATGAGACCGCCGCCAATGAGGTTGATGCCCACACTGGAGGAAAGGACGGTCACGACGTTCATTGTTCCCATTCTTCCACGCCACAGACCCCACGCGGGGGCTAGTCGGTCTCTGCAAGGAACTGGGCGATATGAAAACCCACCGCAACAGTTTCCATGAGGAAACCGTCATGGCCTTCAATGCTGCTCACGGTCTCATGTCGATTCCGTGGGTCAGCGTTCTTTAACAACTGCTGAATGATTTCTTGCTGATAGGCCGGATACAAGATGTCCGAATCAATACTCATCGTCAAGGTCGGCGCCTTAATGCGAGCCATTGCCAACTCGGTTGACCCACGTCCACGACCAACGTCATGCAAGTCCATCGCTTTGCCGATGTACAGATAGCTATTGGCATCAAATCGACGAACTAAGCGGTCGCCATGATGACCGAGGTACCCCTCAACGTCAAAACGAGAAAAAAGATCAATGCCATCAGAGTGAAAGTTCTTGTTCACTAACTTGCGGCCGAATTTTTCGTTGAAGCGCGTGTCGGTTCGGAAAGTGACCTGTGCAATCATGCGCGCAACCGAGAGCCCATTCCATGGCCCGCCATCTGGTTCTGCGTCGTAGTAATCGCCATTGTTATAAGCGGGGTCCATCAACAGCGCACGTCGACCGATCGAACCCCACGCAATTTGTTGCGCACTTGCTTCAATGCTTGTTGCAATAGCAACCAACGCTCGAACTCGATCAGGAAAAAGAATCGCCCATTCAAGAGCTTGCATTCCACCCATTGAGCCGCCAATCACGGCACGCCAACTCTTCACGCCCAGCGCATCAGAGAGATGCCCCTGCGCACGCACCATGTCGCGAATGGTGACAACAGGGAAACGAAGTCCATACGGCTTTCCATCATCTGGATGCGGAGACGACGGACCGGTGGAACCCTGACAGCCGCCTAAAACATTGGAACAAACAACAAAGAACTTGTCGGTATCAATTGCATGGCCAGGACCAATTAATCCATCCCACCATCCATTGTCAGAATGACCCTTGCCGCTGCGTCCTGCTGCATGGCTATCCCCTGTCCACGCGTGACAAACAAGAATTGCATTCGAGGCATCTTCGTTCAGTGTGCCCCACGTTTCATATGCGATCGTGACGTTTCGCAATGAACCGCCGCCTTCCAACGAGAAAGGGCGATCTGTAGCAAACGTATGAAACTTGCGATCACCAACAGGCTGATCAGGAGTCCACGCGCCCGAAGCGGGATAGGGCTTATCGCTATGACGATCTGTACTCACGGGAACTCCTTTCGACTCTCAATGCATGTCGCAGTAGGAAAGGAGAAGCCTGTTGCCCCACAATGTGGGACCACATCCCTCACCTTTCGATGAGGAGGCACCGTGCGGTATTACCCCGGTTGCCGGACCATCTGGTCACTCCTAATGCTTTTCAAAAGGATAGCGGTCGAAACCAGTCACACAAGGGAATTATTCAGCCACTCCCAAGGTGTCCATCGCATGCTTCTTGAGGCGCTTGTAGTCAACCTTGCCATTGGGGGCTCGCCCGATGGTGGAGACCACCACAACATTGCGCGGAGCCTTATAAGCAGCGAGCCTGCTCTTCACATGATCGCTGAGAACAGCAAGTTCTGGTTCATGACCTGGCTCTGCCTCGACGACAGCACAGATGGTCTCACCAAATCGCTTATCGGGAATGCCCACCGCCACGGCATCGCGAACCGATACGTGCGTCTTCACACACTCTTCAACTTCTTCCGGGAAGACTTTCTCTCCACCCGTATTGATACAGACAGAGCCTCGGCCCAAAAGGTGCAGAGTTCCATCAGAGTTGACCTCTGCCCAGTCTCCTGGCACAGTCCACCGACGTCCTTCAAAGATGCGGAATGTCTGAGCCGATTTCACTTCGTCCTTGTAATACCCCATTGGGATAGCGCCACCCACTGCAACAAGACCACGCTCGCCACTGCCAGGGACAACACGAGTGCCTTCTTCGGTGAACACAACACAATTCGGTCCCAGCGCAAACTGGGCTGTTTTTGCAGGAACACCCTTTGCAGCAACTGATGCACCCATGCCCACTGCTTCGGATGAACCGAAACTGTCAGTGATGAACATTTGTGGGATGTGCTCGAGAAGTCCTTCCTTGTTCTCTTGACTCCACATCACGCCAGAAGAACCCATCTGCACGACCGATGAGAGATTCCATTTTCCGGGATTCGCATCAAGAGATTCAAGAAGTGGACCAGCAAATGCTTGACCGACAATCACGATGGAGTTGACGGAATCTTTCTCCACGGTCTCCCATAATTTTGCAGGATCAAAGTTTCTGTTCGGCATCGTGAGGATGCAACCACCCATGGCCAATGTGATGAAGGCGGAGAACTGACCCGTGCCATGCATCAGTGGACACGCAATCAACGCGATGGTGCCCTGTCCGCCTGGTGTGATTCGTGCAATCAGTTCATCAACTGATTCTCCTGGTGGCACTTGCAAGACAGCATTGCCGCCGCGTCCAAGAACACTCAACAAATCTTCTTGTCTCCACATCACTCCCTTAGGCATTCCTGTGGTACCACCGGTGTAGAGGAACAACATGTCGTCGCCAGAAAGCGGAGTCGAAGGCACAACATCAGCACATGCCTTTGTCACCACAGATTCATAATCAACTGCCCAAGATGGAAGTGCATTGCCAGACTCATCGGCAACCATGTACCACCGCTTCACCAGTGGTAGTCGATCTCGAACCTGCTCAATCAAATCGGTGAAGACAGCGTGGAAGACAACAGCCTCAGCATCAGAGTTGTCAAACAGATACAAGATCTCTTCGGGGCCGTAGCGATAGTTGGTATTCACTGGCACAAAGCCACCGAGCCATGAACCAAACGTGCCCTCGAGATACGCAGGACAGTTGTAGAGATAGAGCGCAACCTTTGATTGGTGCGAGAGCCCCGACGCCACCATGTCGGCAGCTAGTGCATTCGAACGCTGATGAAATTCACCCCATGAATACGTGAGATCACCAAAAATCTGAGCTGGCCTCTTTGGGTCCGCTTTAGCGATTCCGGTCCACAGTTGTGCGTAGTTCCACATGATTCTCTACCCCCTCGGCATTGCCCCCAATGCCTCTACGGAACCGTAGCAATAAAGAGAGTTCGAATACACACCGAACTAGAACGTGGACAGAGCCCCATTCTCAATTCCCTGCAGAAGATGGCGTGTCGCCATGACTTCGAACATCTTGTCGCCGCGCTCGGTCCGACCAACGATTTGTGACGCAACGATTGCCATGATGACTCCGGAAATAGCTTCACGTCGATAGTGATTCTTCACCCACTCATGGTCAATCGTGTGCCCATAGGACTCGAGGCCGGCAATGTACTGGTCCACTAATTGCCACTCGTACTGGCGACGCGCCTCTGGCAACAACCCAGCACCAATGAAATACGCCAAGTCAGAGACTCCATTTCCATGGCCCGGTGTTTGCCAGTCGACAACTGCACACGGCACCCCATCAGGCGTTGTAGAAAACAGAAGATTGTCAAGGCGGTAGTCGCCATGCGTCACCGTGAAGGGCGCATCCTTGGCAGCAATATACGAAGGAATTTTCTGCGCCAATGTCGTGATGAAATCAAGGCCTTGTTGACCAACATCTCTCAGGATTGCATCGGTATAGGTCGCCAAGAAACCTGGCAAGACCATTCCAATGAGTCCCGCCAATCTTTCAGCATCAGCGGCATCTCGACGCTGCAGCCAATCGACATCAGAGAGTGAATCATCACCCCATCGCGGGCCCTGCATTCTCACGAGTTGCTCAACAGCAAGAGTTGCGTGGTCAATTCCGCAGGCGTCAATCTGATCACCTTGTTCGGACGGCGCCATATCTTCAAGGACGATTGCAATGTCACCATTGGCTTCGTGCCAGTCAGCAAACCAACAACGCGGTGACCTCACATCTAATGTGCCCACGATTTCGTTGTAGAACTTCACTTCGCGTTCGTAGTTGCGCAAACTGATTCCTGTGGCACGACTCGTCGGGTCAGGTGATGCCATCTTGACAACCACTGAAGATGGCACCGATGAGTCATCGCTCAGCAATGCGAACCGAAGGTTCATGCCCACCTGGCCTTCGCCAATTCTCTTGGGCGGCCCAGCAGTGACTTCCGCTCCAAAAACTTCGCGCCAGAAGGCTGGATCAATATTCTGTTCGGTGTATTCCCTGTGCCCCACGACACCAACGGTAGCCCCCACGTCTTCTCCGATAGCGTTCAGGAGTAATGCGTCGTCTCTTCGCCCCTCGATGGATTCTTGTGCACGTTTCCGTTGCGCTCCTTATCTTCCTCATGATCAATCTCGGGTTCTGGCAGTTGAATCGTCTCGATGCAAAAAAGACACGGAATGCATCCATCAGCGCACAGATACAGCGCCCTCCTGTCGATCTGTCCACTACACCCACGTTTGATGCACTCGGACCAGAGTGGTCAAAGGTTGTCCTGAAGGGTGAATACTCTTCCAAGGATGCCATCACCATCATCAACAGATCATTAGACGGTGCCGCTGGATACAACTCAGCTCTTCCCTTCATCACGACAAATGGCCAAGTAGTCCTCGTCAACAGAGGTTTCGTGCCGCTCGCCATGTCGAACCCATTGGCACCACCCGGGACTCTTCAGATACTTGGCTATGTGCGTCAGACACAGAAACGCAGCGCAGTGGGTGCTATCGATTCGTCATCGCCCGATAGCACTGAATTTCAACGCTTTGATTTGTCAGTCATCGCGAATGCAACCGATGCCAAACTCCTCACCAATAACTACGTGCAACTCATCGCAGAGAATCCTGCATCACAAGAGTCCTGGCCGGCACCTGTTGCTCTCCCAACTCTTGATGAAGGTTCCCATTTGTCGTACGCGTTTCAGTGGTTCTTCTTTACAGCGACTGCATTGACAGGCTGGATATACGTCGTGCGCAAAAAACTGCGCGAACCAATTAATGACCCGGCTGCTCCAGAGCAAACATCCGCCTGAACTGCTCCACCACATCAGGACTTTTATGAGTGGGATCCATTGTTCGGTACACAGTGTCAACGTTGACAGCTAGTCGACCAAACTCTCCCCACTTTTCAAATCCATTCAGAGCAATATCTCGAGCTGCGTCCCACGCATCCATGCCCCCGTTGAATCGTTCGGCAGCTTCACTCTGTACGTACACCAAGTAATCACGAATAGCCGTCACGCCGGCTTTGTCTGTGAGAGGGCCGTGTCCGGGAACAATGTGATCAACATCGGATGAACAAATGAGATCGCATGCCGCAATCCAATTATCGAGTGGCCCGACCCACACAACAGGAGTCCCGCCAATAAACAAGATGTCACCGGTGTACACAGTCTTTGCATCCGGAACAAACACCAGGGTGTCACCTTGGGTGTGTGCGGGGCCAACTTCTACTAACTCAATTGTGCGACCGCCTATTTCGAAAGAATGGCGCCCCGTAAAGGTTTGTGTAGGGAGAACCGGTTCAATGCCATCAAATTCGAATTCGCCAAAGAAGTGACGGAAGAGGTCGCCCACTTCTCCTGGGGCTTTGTTCAGTGCCGCGAGCATTGCAGGAGGCACTTCGCTCATCTCGTGCGCAGTAGCGGCAGAAGCGATGATCTGTGAACCCTTGAGCAACTGATTGCCATAGCAGTGGTCGCCATTGGCGTGAGTGTTCACGACGGTGTTGATTCCTGCATCGCGAGTCGCGTTGGCCATTACGTCCAACATGCGCTGGGTGATCTTCAGGTCGAACAAAGTGTCCACAAGCAAAGACTCGCCATCGCCGACGACGAGACCAGCGTTCGACCACCCCCAACCACCATCGGGCTGAAGATACGCATGAGTGCCTTCAGCGACTTCATGTAAACCCAGTGTGTAACTCATGACAATGTCTCCCCAATATTGCGAGCGATACGCAGTGCTTCCATTGTGACAGGTGCAGCAGGTGTCTCCGTCGGAACCCGGGGCAACACCGAAGCATCAGCAACCCAACAATTCTCGACACCCACCAACTGACCGAGGGGATTCACAGCTTGCGCGCAGGACGAGGTTGCATGGGATACCCCTTTCACCGATTGCTGCAGCCAAGACCCCAGTTCAACATCGTCCCAGTTCATCAAGTCGGCAAGTGCCCGACCTTCCACAGAGATACTCGTTGGGTCACTTGTGAAGTTCCCTGAGCGAAGCAGTGTGAGCAGGTCACGAACACCTTCGACCAAATTGACGAGATCCTCAAGAACTTCCAAGTAGCGAAAATCAGGCTTTGGCACACCATCTGCAGATAGCTCAACACGACCCCTACTCGCAGGATTCATCAGCGACACTGACAGTGCGCCGATGTCTGAGTGATTCTTCGCAACCCGTTCGTAGGCCACGTTCAGCATGAGCCCACCGCTCTTTGTCGACCATTCACGAACAACAGCGGTATCAAACCGACCGAGCTGTTCTGCACTCACGGCGAATTGTGCGGTCACTGTGGGATGGTTTTGTAGACCTTCTCCAATAGTGGGATTGAAATCATGCAGACCCGACCCAAGCAGTAATCCGGGAGAAGTAATTGCTCCGGCACAAAGAACAACGGCTTTCGCGTTGATGTGTTCTCCATTGCACGAAACCCCAGTCACCACACCGTTGTCATGCCCGATCTTTGTCACCGGTGTGGACAAAACAGAGACACGACGTTCCTCAATTAGGTGATGCACCGCACGAGCCGGATTCCAACGCCCGCCATTCCACCACAGCCTGCTCAGCCTCCCCCCGTGGGCGAGAAGCTCGTGACCAACAGTTCCGACGTCTGCCGTGCGCGCCATTCGCGTGAGACTGTGAAGGTGTTCTGGCTCATCCCCAGTCAACAACATGCCGTTGACTGCGCTTCCACCACCCATCGCTCGCGCCTGAACGTATCCGTCTTGCGTTGTAACCAGAAGTTCCGAGTCGGAGAAGTTCAAGAAATGCGGATCATCATCATTGCCGTACCCACCAGGTTCAAGCACGAGAATCGGATGACCAGTGTTGTTTGCAAGATGGGAAACAACTGTGCACCCAGCAGTTCCCGCGCCCACCACAATGATCGGCAGTTGGGCTGACATAGTTACAGCCCGTTGAGATGCGATGAATCGTTGTAGCGAACCAAGCGCCACTTACTGCCCTGCACATGAAGTAGTTCAGTCAGTGAGGTGTTTTGAGTATGCAACTCAAACTTTCCTGTCTGATGCATATGCAGTGTGTTTCGCATCACAGCGTCAATGACTCCTGCATGGCAAGCAATCACAATCGTGCCGCCCTCATGTTGACGCACAGTTCGTCGCAGAGCCTCCATCACGCGATCATGGAACTGAGAGATCGTCTCTCCACCGGGGTACACCACGTCATGAGGGTCGCCGTCCCACCGAGGAACACCAAATCTTTCAATGAATTCGTCATAGGTCATGCCATCACAATCCGGACCCGGATCATGTTCGCCCCACCCCGAATCAACCGAGACAGACAATGCACCAATCGACGGCGCAATAATGTTTGCGGTCTCTAATGCTCTTGGAAAATTACTCGCAAAGAGAGCCGTTGCTTCCACGTCATGACCGGCACTGAGGCGATTACGCAGAGCCTCAGCTTGCAGACGACCATGATCTGTCAATCCTGTACAGCTGCGAGGACCGCCGACGAATCGCTCAACAGTTGCCCGTGATTCTCCATGGCGAACAAGGACGAGCCGAGTAGACGACACTCTCGATCAAGCCAGCTTCTCGACGAAGGCCTCAAGCTGTCGCAAGTTGCGACACTCAAAGACTCCATCAGTATGAACTCCGTACTCACCAACAATTGAGTCCCCGGTGTTCCAATACGAGCGGGGTTCAGGGTTTAGCCAATAGACCTTGCGAGCCTTCTGCTTCATTTCCTTGATGACCCATGCCTGAGATGCGTGATAGTTATTCCTCGCATCACCGAGAAGGATGACGCTGGACTTGGGATTGATTTCCTTGCCCCACTTCTCCCAGAACACTTCGAACGCATGGCCGTAGTCACTATGGCCATCAACCCAAATCACATCAGCTTCAGTGTTGATGCGTTGAATTGCTTCAGACACATCTTCTGTCTTCTTGAAATAATCGGTCACCTCATCGATGCCGTCAATGAAGACAAATGCCCGAACCTTCGAGAATTGGTTGGACAATGCATAGACAAGCATCAGCGTGAAACGAGCGAAGGCTGCAACTGAGCCCGAGATGTCTGCCACCACAATAAGTTCAGGCTTTGCGGGGCGCGGATACTTGAACTTGGGCTCTGCAGGAACACCGCCATACGCAAGGCTGTGGCGCACCGTATTGCGGAAGTCAAGTGGACCCTTGCGACCATGACGACGCTTACGAGCCAATTTGGCAGCAAGCTTGCGCGTTAAAGGCTGCAACGCTTTCTTCAAGTTCTGCATCTCATCACGACTTGCGTGCATGAATTCAACATCTTCAGGAAGAGGCTTGCGCAACGTCTTTGCCATTGCTTCAGCACCGCGGTCAGCAACTAAACGACGACGGATTTCAGCTTCCACCTCTTGCTTGAACTGTTCAATGCGATGGTTGTATTCATCGCGCTCAAGACGCTCTTCAAGTTTGGTGAGTTCTCCACCTACTTGCTGACGGCTTGCTTCCATCAGCTTCTCGGACATGCCGTCTAAATCAAGATTGCGCAGTGTGCGGTACAAGTAATAGGTACCACCGACAGGGCGGCCAGGTTCCATACCGGCGAAACGCTGAACTGCCTGACGAGCGAGTGCACGCATCATTGCCTGATCACCGTTCATGAGTGCATTCATCAGAATGTTCATGAGTTCTTCGGGCGTGAGCTGGTCCATGCCCCCAGCGCCACCGTTACCTTCGCCCTTCATTTGGGCGTCTTGCATTTGACGCAAGAAGTCGTCAACGCTGCCTTCACCATCTCCGTCAGTGATGCTGTACTCGGGACCACGAAGGCTGAAGTACACCTCAAAGACGGTTTCGAAGGAACGCCAGTGCGCGTGATTCTTTACGAGAGTCGCACCGAGTGCGTATTTGAATGCTTCGCGGTCCTCTAGTGGAATATGCGAAATAGCAGTCATTGCATCGAGGTTCTCGGTGAGACTCACGGGCAGACCCGCGTTCCTCAACTCAACAATGAACCCAGATAAAAGATCAAGCATGACGACTATGCAACCGAACTAGTCGATGGAGAGTTCTTTGGCTGCCTTCGCGATGTCTGTCTGATACTTCAGAAGAACATGCAAGGTTTCCTTGGCCTGTTCAGCATCAATTGTCTCAAGACCCAACAAGACCAAGGTGCGAGCCCAGTCGAGAGTTTCTGACACAGAAGGAGCCTTCTTGAGGTCGAGTTGACGAATGCTGCGAACGATACGTGCAATCTGGTCGGCCAACATCTCAGTGATGCCTTCCACCTTGGTGAGCACGATTTCCTTCTCACGATCCATCTGCGGATAATCAACATGCAAGAACAAGCAACGACGCTTCAGAGCTTCCGACAATTCACGGGTGTTGTTTGATGTGAGGAACACCATCGGAATCTGCTTCGCAGTGATAGTGCCCAACTCCGGAATTGACACTTGGTACTCAGAGAGAATTTCGAGAAGTAGAGCTTCTGTCTCCACTTCAACACGGTCCACTTCGTCAATCAGGAGGACGACTGGCTCTTCGGCCGTGATGGCCTCAAGCAAGGGGCGTGTCAGAAGGAACTCATCACCAAAGATGTCGTCATGCACATCTGACCAAGAATCGGAGTTCTTGTCTGCCTGGATACGAAGCAACTGCTTTTTGTAGTTCCATTCGTAGAGCGCCTTGGACTCGTCGAGACCTTCGTAGCACTGCAAACGAATCAGACGAGCACCTGTCATTTCGGCGATGCTCTTTGCCAGCTGGGTCTTTCCTGTACCGGCGGGACCTTCGACCAAGATGGGCTTGCCAAGACGATCAGCGAGGAACGCAACGCCCGCAATGCCATCGTCGGCCAGATAATTAACAGCCTTGAGGCCGTCACGAACTTGTTGAACTGAATCGAAGCGAGGTGCCATAAGACTTCAAACCTAGTGGGGCACTGGCTCAGCGGGGGCATTGGGACACAAAACAGCCCTACACCTGCCCCAAGACTTCTAGCCCCTAATCTCTCACCATGTTCAAAGACACGCTCGTGGTGGCCCTAGGGACCGCCATGTCCCGCCTCACGGGACTTCTGCGAGTCGTTGTCATCGGAGTCATCATCGGGCAAACGGCCTTGGCCGACGCCTTTGACGGGGCAAACAATTCGCCGAACTCAATCTATGAGCTTCTGGTAGGCGGCCTTCTTGCTGCAAGTTTGGTGCCACTCTTTACTCGTTTCGCAGAGGACGATGACGAAGAAGCAACCCAAGCCGTCGTGTCAACTTCCATTGTTGTACTCGCACTCGCAACTCTGATTGCAATTGCATGCGCACCGTTAATCTTCCGAGTGTTCTCGCTGTATCCAAGCGCCAAAGTCGACGTTGATCAGTTCCGTCGTGCTGGAACTGCAATGACTCGTATCTTCCTCGTACAAATCTTTTTCTACGGACTCTCCGCAATCGGGTCGGCTCTTTTGAACTCACGACGTCGATTTGCAGCGGCAGCTTGGTCGCCCGTTCTTTCAAATATCGTCACGATCACATTGCTTGTCCTCATTCCATTCACGAGAGACGGACGACCTGAACTCACTGATGTCATGAACGATCACACGTTCTTTTGGCTCTTCACAATGTCCGCAACAGGCGGCGTCATCGCCATGGCCCTCTTCCTTGCACCTGCATTGAGAAACACGGACATCACATTTCGTTTCACACCCAATTTTCGCCATCCTGCGGTCCGCACAATGGTCAAATTGTCGTCGTGGACATTTGGTTACGTGGTCACTAACCAGATTGCACTCATCATCATCAAGAACTTGGCATCACCAGGAAGCGGCGACCAAGACGCTTACTCGAAGGCATTCACCTTCTTTATGCTTCCCCACGGGCTACTCGCGATTTCAATTGCCACTACTTTCGTTCCCGAACTAGTTCGCCGCGTCCGTGCCGGAGACCTTTTTGGTTTTGCCACATGGACAACATCAGGCATTCGCTGGATCAGCATTCTCACAATCCCAGCATCCATTGCAATGGTGATTCTCGCCCATCCCATCATTAGTTCTCTTCTCGAGCACGGCAACTTCAATGGAGCAGCTGCAAGTAATACAGCACGCGCACTCGCCGGATTCTCGGTGGGGCTCACCGGCTTTTCTCTGTACATCTTCTGTCTTCGCGGCTTCTACGCACATGAAGACACAAAGACACCGTTCTATGTGAACGTCTTTGAGAATGTTCTCAATGTGATCTTTGCCCTCATCTTGGTGGATCACTACGGCGTCTTCGGACTCGGCTTTAGTTTCGGAATGGCGTACATGATTGCCTCCTTGGTTCTCTTGTGGCTCCTTCACACCAAGTATCAAGCAATCGATTGGGGCAGCCTGTTCGACATGTCGTGGCGAGTTCTCGGTGCAAGCACCATCATGGGCGTCGTTGTCTGGAGCCTCGAAAAACTTTTAGATCCGAAATCAGGAATGTCACAGATGGCAGAACTCTTTATCTGTGTCACCGCGGGCTTTGTTGTGTACGCCATCGCTCTGTACGCCTTCCGAGTGAAGGACATGCAGAACCTGTCGACACTTCTGCCGAAGAGAACGACCGACGTTCAAACGACCCTGTAGGTCTATGCAAGCACGACGAGGTCGTCGCGATGCATGACTTCAACGACAGACATGTCCGCAAGATCAGCTGTGCGCTTCCCCATGCATGAGAGCGCCTGCGAAGATGACATCGCCGACATTCCTCGAGCAATCACAACACCACCAGAATCGACCACTTCAAGAGTCGCTCCAACATCGAACGATCCATGAACGGCGGTCACGCCTGCGGGAAGCAATGAAGTACCACGGGACACAATTGCATCGCGTGCACCATCATCGAGAACAACAGTTCCCTCTACTTCGGCCGCAAAAGCAATCCACAGTTTTCGAGCAGACAGATTGCGATCATGTGGCAAGAAGCGAGTGCCTACTTCTTTTCCGTTAATCGCGTTAATAACAGCATCCTCTGCTGATGCCGCGGCAATCACTGCCGTCACCCCTGACCACGATGCGATTCGTGCTGCAGCAAGTTTTGAAGCCATGCCGCCACTGCCTCGCTCTGTTCCGGCACCCGATGTGGAGACAGCGAGCAATGGGTCATCAGAGGACACCAGAGAAATAACAGTGGCATCAGGATTCGTCCGTGGATCAGCTGTATACAAACCTGCAGTATCAGTAAGAAGCACGAGCATGTCGGCACTGACTAAGTGCGACAGCAACGATGCAAGATGATCGTTGTCGCCGTATCGAATCTCATTGTTCGCAATCGCATCATTCTCATTCACGACAGGAATGCAACCCAGTTCCAAGAGACGGCCAATAGTGTTGCGCGCATGAAGGTATTGCTGCCTGTCAACAAAGTCGTGAGGAACAAGCAACACCTGTGCGGCCACCAATGAGTATTCAGCGAGAGCTTGGTTATACGCAGCCATCAACTGAGGCTGACCAACAGCAGAAAGGGCTTGAAGAGACAAAACGTCTTGAGGGCGTTCCGAAAGACCAAGTCCAGCAACTCCGGATGCAACAGCACCCGACGTCACAAGCAAGACCTCATGGCCGGCAGAACGTGCTGCGGCCAACTGGCGAGCAACAGATGTAATGACGTCAAGACGAATACGGCCTTCCACATCAGTCAGTGATGAGGTTCCGACTTTGACGACTACACGCATGGGTACAGACTTACATTTCTGGCACAAATTCAAAACTGAATTGTGCAATCCACACGACATCGCCTTCCACAACCCCAGCGCGAGTGAGCAACTTAGGAACACCCAGCTTGGCAAGGCGTTCATCGATGTAGTTCAAGGCCTCAGGGGTCGTGACATCATTGAGCGCAACAACGCGCTCGGCATTGCGTCCGTGCACCCGGTACTCGTTCTCGCCCAACTGCTCGACCCACGAATGCTCTGGCTCAGGGCGCATGATGATCGTGGCTTCTTCCACTGGTTCAGACTGACGAGCTTCGCCAACATTCTGCGCCAACATATTGACGACATTGCGCACGTTCTCTGATGTGATGGAAGACATCTTGATGTGCTTCCAATCGGCGACATCGGTGGGGTTTGCACTGTCGGACTTCGTACCGACAATCAGAGACGGACGAGTGAGAAGTTCGGGGCGATAGTTGCCCACCTCATGTTGCAAGATGCGTAACTGCTCTTCTGGCTCAATGCCGTCCATTGCAACAAGGTCGATGAGATAACACAACACGCGCGCACGTTCGATATGGCGAAGGAACTGATGCCCAAGACCCTTGCCTTCACTCGCACCCTCAATGAGCCCAGGAATGTCAGCCATGACGAACTCAGTGGTGTCGTCGATACGCACAACACCGAGGTGTGGCTCAAGAGTGGTGAACGGATAGTTCGCAATCTTTGGCTTTGCTGCAGACACTGTGCTGATGAAGGTGCTCTTGCCCGCATTAGGGAAACCCACCAATGCAACGTCGGCCATCAGCTTCAATTCGAGCTTGAGCCACCGTTCGTGACCTTCTTCGCCTTGCTCTGCAAAGATTGGTGCACGACGCAAGTTGCTCATGAACTTGTGATTGCCGCGACCACCGCGACCACCAGCGGCTGCCAGCCACTTGTCGCCATGGTTCACCAAATCGGCGAGAACTTCACCCGAGTACATGTCTTTGGCCACAGTGCCTTCGGGAACAGCGATGTAAAGATCTTCACCACGGCGACCATGAAGGTCTTTACCCTTCCCGTGCACACCGTTGCTAGCGCGACGGTGTGGGTGATCACGAAAAGCCAAAAGCGACGCCGCATTGCGGTCAGCAACCAACCAGACATCGCCACCTTTGCCGCCGTCTCCACCATTGGGTCCACCAAAGGCCACGGGACCTTCACGTCGGAAGCTGACACAGCCTGCGCCGCCGTCTCCACCGCGGACATTTAGTTGGGCTTCGTCGACGAACACACTCATAGGGCTTCTTCAGGCTACTTGCCACGGATACACCGCACTTGCGACACACCACTCACCTACTCTGAATACATGGAAGAAATGCCACAGAGCGAACGAAATGACACATGGGTCTCCACCATGTCGGGCAATTCCGCCTCTTCTGGCATCACGCTTGCCCATGCCGATTCGTGGGCTGGCATTGGTACCACCGATATCGCTGATCGCCTTGCACGTGAATCCACCGAGGACTCCACGATGGCACCACTTGCTACGCGTGCGGCCGGCCCCGGTAATCGAGCGATACCTGAAGAGGAAGACCCGTATCGCACCTGCTTCGAACGCGACCGAGATCGCATTCTGCATGCATCATCATTTCGCCGTCTTGCCGGCAAGACCCAAGTCTTTGTTTTCCCTGATGATCACCAACGCACACGTCTGACTCATGCGCTCGAGGTTGCTCAGGTTGCCGTGTCGATTGCTCGTGTTCTGCGACTCAACATTGCACTCACCGAGGCCATTGCGCTCGGTCACGACTGTGGTCATGGCCCTGGTGGTCACGCCAGTGAAGATGCGTTGTCTCCCTACATCGAAAATGGATACGACCATGCCGTATGGGGCGCCGACGTTGTGTTGCAGCCATTGAATCTATGCAATGAAACTATTGACGGCATTCGTAACCACAGCTGGTCACGACCCGCTCCTGCTACTCCCGAAGCAGAAGTAGTCAGTTGGGCAGATCGCATTGCATATGTGTGTCACGACTTTGAAGATGCAGTGAGCGCCGGAGTCGTCACACATGCTGACTTGCCCGATCTCGTTCGCAATCGCTGTGGCGTTACGCGCCGTGAACAGCTCAGCGCATTCATTACAGGGATGATTCAAGCCACTGCACACACTGGCCGTATCGGAATGACTCCCGATGCAGCAGAAGCACTCGCACTGTTCCGTCGCTTCAACTACGACGCCATTTATCATCGCGCCGCTTCACGCGCACAGGCTCAAAGCGTTATCGACATGTTGCGTCCGCTTGTCGAGCACTACATCGCATTCCCGCAACTGCTACCCGCTTTCGAGGTCAACCCATTTGACGCTCACAGCACAACGGCAGCTCACGAGGCAGTCACGTATGTCGGCGGCATGACCGATCGATTCGCTTGCAAACAAGCCGTACAACTTCTCGACTTCCCCACCTACAAGTTGCCTCAGGGCATCGACACGCTGCTTGCTGCCGAGTAACAGGCGCATCGACAGATAGTTCTAGTGAATGCAGAAGGCGCACCTTGCGGTGCGCCTTCTAAAGAATTTCAGTTGTTGCGAGAGTTACTCGGCAGGAACAACGTCAACGATCTTGCGACCCTTGCGCTCACCGAACTTCACGCTGCCATCGGTAAGGGCGAACAATGTGTCGTCCTTGCCAATGCCCACGTTCTTGCCTGGGTGAGTACGGGTTCCGCGCTGGCGGATGATGATGGTTCCGGCGCTGATGACAGTTCCGTCAAACACCTTCACACCAAGTCGTTGTGCATTTGAGTCGCGGCCGTTTCTTGTTGAGCCGCCGCCCTTTGTCTTTGACATATTGGATCAGCCTTTCGCGATGGATGTGATCTCGACGAGCGAGTACTTCTGACGATGTCCGAAGCGACGACGCTGGTTGGTGCGGCGCTTGTAAGTGAAGCCGTCAATCTTGACGCCCTTCTCGGTGCCGATGACGCGACCCTTAACGGATGCGCCCTTCAACTGGTCTGGTGTGGAGAGGATGGTGGTTCCGTCAACGACGAGGATTGGCGTGAGAGAAACCTCAGCGCCATCTTCGACATGGAGAAGCTCGAGCTGGACCTTCTGGCCCTGCGCAACCTTCTCTTGCTTTCCACCTGATGCGATCACTGCGTACATAGCGGGATAACCCTATCTGCGTTTTTCGGGGTCCGACAATGTTCGGACCGTTTGTTTTCAGGGATTTTCGGCCCCTGAGACCTAGTCGAGAAGGGTGAAGTCAACCTTCATGCCGCGCCCAGAGCATTCTGGGCACTCCCCTGCGAATGCCGTAATGAGACCTTCACCGATGCGCTTACGGGTCATTTCAACGAGCCCGAGCTCTGAAATGTCGAAAACCTGGGTGCGGGTCTTATCCCGAGACAAAGCCTGACGGAAGGACTCAACGACCTTCTTGCGGTTGTCCTTGATCTCCATATCAATGAAGTCGATAACGATGATGCCACCGATGTCGCGCAGACGAAGCTGATGAGCCACTTCTTGCGCTGCTTCAAGATTGTTTTGGAACACTGTCTGCTCGAGGTTTGATGTACCGACGTTCTTGCCGGTGTTCACGTCAATCACTGTGAGCGCTTCGGTGTGCTCGATAATCAATGAACCGCCCGATGGCAGCCACACTTTGCGATCAAGAGCCTTGTGCAGCTGTTCATGCACATGCTGGGTCTCGAAGAGAGACAAAGGCTCGGCATCGCGATCGAAGTACTCAACACGGTCGGCCAATTCAGGGTTAAAGGCCTGCACATAACTGTGCACTTCTTCGAAAAGGCGACGATCGTCAATCATGACACCGCGATATTCCGCATTGAATTCTTCACGAATAGTGCGTACTGCAAGTTCAGGCTCGCGATACAGGAGAGACGGACCTTGAGCACTCTTCGATGCAGCTTCGATCTGTTCCCACTCTTGCAACAAGCGCGTCATGTCGGCTGTGAGTTCATGCTCAGTGGCATGTTCTGCAGCTGTGCGAACAATCACGCCATGATGAGCGGGCTTTACGCGGTCAAGAATGGTGCGCAGACGACGGCGCTCTGAGTCATCAAGACGCTTCGAGATGCCATATGTCTTCGAGTTCGGGATGAGAACAACGAAACGACCCGGAATTGATACTTCCTGTGTGAGACGAGCACCCTTGGCTCCGATGGGGTTCTTTGTGACTTGGCACAAAATCATCTGGCGAGAGCGAAGAATCTGCTCAATTCGAGCATTGTCCTTTGTCTCGACATCGTCTGACTCAAACTCAACGTCACTGCGATACAGAACAGCGTTCTTCGGAGTCGAGATGTCAACGAATGCTGCTTCCATGCCGGGCAGAACGTTCTGAACACGACCGAGATAGATGTTTCCGTGGATTTGACCAACATCGTCTGCAGGACGACTGACATAGTGCTCAATAAGGCTTCGGCCTTCCATAACCGCAACCTGCGTCACGCCATCACGGACCTGCACACACATGAGATAGCGACCAACGGGGCGACCATTGCGCTCACGACCCTTACGACGCTCGATGATCTCGGCATCAATCTCGGCTGAATCACGAACCGGGCCACTTCCTGACCGAGAGCGACCGCGTCCACCACGACGACGCTTCTTCTTGTTGCCGTCACCTTGGCCCTGACCTTGCTTCTGCTCAGAAGACTTTGCAGCTGGCGCTGGAGCGGCAGGTCGAGTGTCGCCAATCTGAGGCTTGCGTGCAGGCGCTGCAGTCGAGACACGCGCCTCAGACGAAGAATCAGCAGACCCTTCACCTTCGCCAGGCTTGCGACGATTCTTCCCGCCGCGGGATCCGCGACGACGCTTCTTTGGACCGTCTTGTCCTTCGGGGCGATTTTGACGCTCTGCGCTTGCGGGACGGTTGTTGTCGGCTGCGGATGAACCGCTGGAACCGTTGGTATCCATGAATTTCCTCTCTCACGTCGCGCACGAGGCGCGCCATGTGGGCCCTGCTGCAGCCACAGACTGGCGCAGCCGACCCTTTCGGCCTAGACCGACAGGATACCTGTAGGGGCTACCGGAAACGGCGCATATGGACGCTCTGGACCAGACCAATCATCATCGCGAAGGCCACCGTATGGGACCCTCCGTAGGAGACAAAGGGCAACGGAACCCCCGAAACTGGGGTAATTCCCATCGTCATGCCGATGTTTTGGAAGGTCTGCCACAAAATCATGGTGAAAACGCCCGCACAGATGAGGACGCCAAGGCGATCCTGGGCGATGCGAGCGATGCGATAGATACGCCACAGCACGACCCCAAAGAGGCCCAGGACAGTCATGCCGCCCAACATGCCGAACTGCTCACCAATTGCCGAAAACACAAAGTCGGTCGACTGAACAGGGATAAAGGCTCCGTTTGTCAATGGGCCCTGCAAGTACCCCTTGCCGAAGAACCCGCCGGTGGCAACTGCACGCTTGGCGAACCTCACTTGTGTTGTGAGGTTCTGCAAAGTCTCTGAGTCGGAGTTCTGATTCAAGAAGCCAGTGATACGTCGGAGCTGATAATCCTTCACGACCCCAGACACCACACCAGCGAATGCAGAGATGATCGCCAGCGAAGTAATCAGGGAGATGTATTTGAGTTGGGCTCCCGCCACCAGCAGCACACCCATGGCACATGCGACGAGCACCGAAGCAGAGCCGAGGTCAGGCTCAATAGCGATAAGGAACACCGGCACACCAACAATGAAGAGCGATTGAATAAATCGCTCGTACGCGACAGTCTCTGTGTCGTCATCGGCCAGGAACCCAGCGAGCAACAAAAGAGTGGCCACCTTTGATAACTCTGACGGCTGAACCGAAATTGGACCAAGGTCGAATGACAGTCTTGCTCCACCCGTCACCGCGCCTGTCACCATCACCAAGATCAACAACACAATGGTCACGGCATAAAGCAGTTCAGCACTGCCCTTCAACTGCACATAGTCAATCCACATGACTACAGCCATCACGATGATTGCAAGGATCACAAAAATGATTTGTCGTTGTACAAACTGAAACGGGTCAGCGCCTCGGTTCAATAGGCGCGGACGAGTGGCTGAGTAAATTATGAAACTGCTGATGATGGTGAGTGCCCCCACCGCCGCCATCAGAATCCAATCGATGTTGCGTGTTGGATCAGCGAAGCCACGACGAATGTTTCCGAGACCAGAGTTCGGACGTCGGCTGAAATTTGGACGACTAATTACTGATAACCGCATTAGTCACGCACCGATGAACCAGTACCAACGAGACACAACGGATTGGGCAGAGACTGTGGAGGAGCAACTTCAAAACTGCTGATGTCAAGTGGATCAGCAGGCAGGGCAGGTGCAACCTGAATCTTTCCGGCTAGCGCGGTGAAAATACATTTCACGACAGGTGCGGCGGCGCGTGATCCGTAACCACTCTTTTCAAGGTACGCAGAAGCGGTGTACGGAAATTTGTCCGTGAGGCTGAATGCAGCAAAAGCCGACGAGTCATTCCATGGCAAGTTCATTGCGCCCTGAGCAGTTCCTGTTTTTCCTGCAATAGGCAATGAGCGCTTTGGATATGAACGGAAAAGCTTCTCGCCAGTTGTTGCGTGATAGAAGTCCGAGGTCACACCGGGGCCGGTAATCACCCGAGCAAGGCCACGCACAAGCGGATCACGAACCTCAGGACGAAGTCCGACATCGCGCACAACCACAGGTGCACTGAAATCTTTGATGATGACTCCAGCATCGAGGTCTACTCGTCCCGACTTTCCATTAGGAGTGCCCGGGGCCCAAATAGCTCGAATGACACGTGGCTTCATCACTTTGCCGCCGTTGCCAATTGCCCCGTAGCCAACTGCCAACTGCAATGGCGTGGCGGAGAGAAGTCCCTGGCCAATCGAAAACTGAATGTTGTCTCCAACGTAGTAGCCCTTTCCTTCTTCTTTCGCAATTGCACCACTCGCAGCAAGACGTTGCTTCAACGATCTACTAGGGAGAGTGCCAATGAATTCGTATGGCAAGTCGATTTCTGTAGGAGAACCGAATCCGAAAAGACGAACCTGCTCTTCGAGAACTGGTCGATTGCCACGCTCAGTGAAAATCTCTTCGCCAATCTTGTAGAAGAAAACGTCTGACGACACAGCAAGTGCGGTCACAACATTGATGCGTCCGTACTTACACGGAGCACCATTACCGCACAACGCGTTCTTGAACACACACTTCACGTTCAATTGACAACGTTCCTCTGGAATACTCACCAACTTGTAGGTACCGCGATCCACCAGTGTGTAGTCAAGTCCGCCTGCTAACTGGCCAGTATTGAGAGCCGCGAAGGCAACAAACGGCTTGAAGGTGGAGCCCAGGTTATAGCGCCCAGAAATCGCACGGTTGACCAAAATTGATTGGTCGGGGTCATCGGTCGTCGGAAAGAGTTGACCGAACTTCTCTGAAGAGATTCCAGCGTTGAACCACCGATTATCAAAGTTCGGATAACTCGCCATGGCAGCAATCTCACCTGTTTGATGATTCATGACGACGGTGGATCCAGCAGGTGCTTTGTAATAGTTGATTTCCGGATACGCCGGGTCTGGCTCTCCGAATTGCATCACCTGTGGCGCTTCGGTTCGTCGGCGAAGCAACAACTCATTTTGCAATGCCTGTTCAGCAAACTGCTGAAGATCAAGATCAATCGTTAACTGAAGGTCGTTGCCGGGAACCGGCTCTCGACGTTCTAACTGACGAAGGAATCGACCGCGTGAATCAACCTCGTACTTCACATATCCAGGAGTTCCACGAAGGACAGCTTCGTAGGTTTGCTCAACTCCGAATTGCCCAACGCGAGCATCGGGGTCATACCCGAGATTCTTGTAGTACTCCTGCTCACTTCCCTTTTTGATAGCACCAAGGAAACCAATGACATGACTTGCCATCGGTGCATAGGGATACTCGCGTCGCCACTCTTCTCGAACATCAAGACCCGGATAGTCCTCACTTCGTTCACGCAAGTAAATACCGAGGTCTTCAGCAACGTCTTCCTTCAAGGGCAACGGCTGTAACTGGTCATATCGCTTCGATTGATATCGGTCTTCCAATTCCGCCACCGTCATGTTGAGCGCACCAGAAAGGCGCGCCCACATCTGAGAACGAGCGAGTGGCCGAGCAATCACAGCGCGCTCGATTGTGATTGTCAGAATTCTTTCGTTGCTCGCAACAACGCGACCTTCGAGATCGAAAATGCGACCACGCTCTGGGGTGAGTTTGATTGTGCGCGTACGAACTTCGCGCACTTTCTCTTCTAGACCAGGAGCATCAACTGCCTGCAGAAACCACAAACGAACAGTGAGTAGCCCCAACAACAATGAGGCCACAGTTACCAGAACACCGATACGCGAGATAGAACGATCGCCGACCATCAGCGAGCCAACGCTTCATCCTGAATGGCCCAGTTGCACAACCATTCAGCAGGAAGGCTGAGAGCTGCGTTAAACACTGCAACCACAAATGCAACAAGGAATACTTCCGTTGTCAAAACACCTTCAGCACCAGTAATTGTGAAAGCGATAGGCAACATGAACATGCCGATAACACTGACGCCCAATGACGCAAGCATGCGCGACCACCAGGTGGACTCATGCACGAATGTATGAACAAAGCCAGCTAAGTATCCCACCACTGCAAATACTGCTGCACACAGACCCATCGGTGTCGTCAGCACCATGTCGTAGAGAAGCCCAACAATGAAACCGGCCACTGCACCCGTTTGTGACCCTTTTGCAAGCCCACATGAACCCGCAAGCAAGAGCATTACTTGCAGACTCACACCGAAGGGACGCATCTCATTAAAGATTGTTGTCTGCAAGGACAAAAACAGCAATCCGACGAGGATCAATCGCGTATACCGAGCCTCGGCGAGGAGCACCAAACGTTCAATCATGGTGCCGCTGGTCGCTCCGTGATTGGTTGATACAACAGCACGCGCACAAAGTTGAGGTTGTCAAAGTTCGCAGACAACTTGACTTCAAGAAGAGGGCCAAGAGTGCCGGTGCGCTTTACAACTCGACTGACTGTTCCAATCACAATGTCTGGTGGAGCAAGAGAAGTCGCGCCGCCAGATGAAATCACTGGCGATCCAACTGCAACTGAACCGAATCGTGGCTGGTTCTCAATGAAACGAATAATCGGATTCTTTGTGAGACCGCGACCTTCCAAAGCACCAGTCTCACGTAGTGGAAGATCAGCGCCTGCCGGAACAGTGATCGGAGAATTTGTGTTCTTTCCTGGTTGATTAGGTCCAACAGTTCCCGTCGGAGTTGTCTCCCCAGGAACTAAGGGTTGAGTCGTTGTGGGCGCTGCAGTTCCACCAGGGGTGAAACCTTTAATCGTGGTCGTCGTAGTACGCGGAATCGTGGTCGTCGTAGTGGTTGTCGTCGTCGTTGATGTCGTCGATGCAGCCACTTGACCAGGAACCGTGGTGGTCGTCGTAGTGGGCGGCGTATTCACCACTTTCACAGACAATGAATAACCAGGGTCCGTAATCAACATGACGACAGATCGCTTGCTATAGACATCAGTGACTTTGCCAATCATGCCCGCCGCATTGAGAACTGGCATTCCGACTTTGATGCCGCATTCAGAGCCGCGATTGAGTTCCACTGTCTGGGTGAAATTAGAAGGCGACTGCCCCACTACCTGAGCAGTACATGATGAGATACCTGCCAAGGTCGGCAAGCCGTTCAATGCCAACAGCTCTTGCGCTTCTCGCACCGATGCAATTGCTGCAACGGTCGCACCTTCGTCGTATGCAACGAGGTCACGAAGACGACGATTCTCTGCCAGAACGTCGTTGTAGTTCGTAATCCCATTCCAGGTGTTCTGAATCGGACGAGTGACAACACGAGTCGCACTTTCGATCGGTCGGAAGATTGCACCAAAAGCTGAACGAGTCATGTTCACAGCAGAACTGCCACGCAGGTCAAGCGTGATGAGAAGAACTGACGTCAACGAGAGCAACAAGATCGCTCGACGCCGTGTGAAGGAATAGCCCGCCACGGAGGATGATCTACTGCTGATCGAGTCCTGGAGAGGACATCATTCCGCGCATCGCTTCGATGTTCTCGAGTGCACGACCCGAACCGATAGCGACCGCATACAACGGGTCTGGAGCGACATAACACGGCATTCCAGTTTCATGGTTGATGCGTGTGGTGATTCCGGCGAGCAATGCCCCACCACCTGACAAATAGATACCGCGATCCATGATGTCGGCGGCCAATTCAGGAGGCGTGCGGTCAAGAGTGGACTTCACAGCGTCAATAATTGCAGCAACTGGCTCAGCAATGGCTTCACGAACATTCTCTGTCGTGAGTTCAACAGTGCGAGGTAGACCAGTGACCGTGTCACGGCCACCAACATCGCCGGTTAGTTCTTGAGCTAACGGCCACGCCGATGCCATCTGAATCTTGATTTCTTCAGCGGTGTTGATGCCGATGTCAAGGCCGTACTCGGTGCGTACGAACGAAACAATTGCTTCATCAAGTTCGTCACCAGCAACGCGAACGCTTTGAGCAACAACAATGCCACCCAAAGAAATCACCGCAACTTCAGTTGTTCCACCACCAATGTCAACAATCATGTTTCCACTTGGTTCATGCACCGGAAGATCGGCGCCAATCGCAGCAGCCATCGGTTCTTCGATGATGTGAACAGGTCGACGTGCACCCGCGTACTCAGCAGCATCCTGCACAGCACGTTGTTCCACACCAGTAATTCCTGAAGGAACACAAATCACCATTCGAGGCTTACTCCAACGACTTGTTGTGATGCGTTGAATGAAATATCGGAGCATCTTTTCGCACACATCGAAGTCGGCAATAACTCCATCTTTCAAAGGACGAATTGCTTCAATATGTTTCGGAGTGCGACCGAGCATTCGCTTGGCTTCCCAACCAACTGCAACGGGACGACCATCTCGCATATCAATTGCGACAACAGATGGTTCGTTGAGAACAATGCCTTGGCCGCGAACGTACACAAGAGTGTTAGCGGTACCAAGGTCAATCGCGATATCTCGACCAATTGCCAAAGGATTATTACGGGCCATACATGCTCTCCCCCAGCAGACCGCGAAGGTCGCCTACGGGATGATAACTATCCGCGCCTTAGAGGGCGGGGAAGAAGATTCCTAATTCGCGAGCGGCTGACTCTGCTGAGTCACTGCCATGGACAAGGTTCTCGGTAAACAAGGTGCCGAAATCTCCACGGATGGTTCCTGGTGCCGACTTTGCTGGGTTGGTTGCGCCCATCATGGTGCGAACGATTTCCCACGTGTCTTCAGGGCCTTCAATGGCCATTGCAACGACTGGACCGCGAGACATGAACTCAACAAGCTCGCCGTAGAAGCCTTTACCGACATGCTCTTCATAATGACGCTCAAGAATTGCCTTATTGAGGGTCCGAAGCTCCATGCCCACCAGGCGAAGGCCCTTGTTTTCGAAACGAGAGGTAATGGCGCCGACAAGGCCACGTTCTACGGCATCTGGCTTGAGGAGGACGAGGGTGCGATTTGACATCCCTTCAGGCTAGGGGCTGGCCCGTGCCTTACCCCTGCAAACCCGAGCAAACCCTTTATGGAAGCACCTTTCGCAGATGCGTGCGTGCAGAACCGACTACGTAAAGGGACCCTGCGACCAAGATTGCATCATCACTCGAGGCATCCGACAGCGCAAGATCACAGGCTCGCTCCACTGTGTCGACCGTCAAGATGTCGGAACACCCCATCTCTTCTGCCACCGAGGCAATTTCAGAGGCAGGCCGCGCTCGCGGGGACGGCGCGGTGCAGCAAATCACGCGCTCAAACTCATCGACTTTCAGAGCGGACAAGGTGTCGGCAATGTCTCGACCTCCGAGGACACCGACGACAAGGATGCGCCGACCATGTGGGTCGAAGTCATCAAAGAACACGCTGGCACACACTTCAGCACCGGCTGGATTATGAGCACCATCCAAAATCACCAACGGTTGATGCCCGACAACTTCAAAGCGCCCTGGCATCGCCACGGCTGCAAGACCTTCTTGCACTGTCTCCTGATCAAGTGCAGCTCCAAAGAAAGACTCCACGGCCATGATCGCCACTGCCGTGTTATCGCCTTGGTGCCACCCATGCAGTGGAACGAACAAATCGATGTAGTCAGCACGTGGCGTCCGCACATGAAGTGACCTTCCACCAAGTGCAAGATGATTATCAACAACGTCAAACTGTTCACCGCGGAAAAGAATCTCGTCGTGAGGTTCCGCCGCAAAGATGGAATGTAAGTCCTCGTTCAATTCACCGATGACTGCGACACCTCCCTGCTTGATAATTCCAGCCTTTTCTTTCGCGATGTGCGCAAGCGTTGGTCCAGCAAACTCCATGTGATCGAGTGCAATGTTGGTAATCACGGAAACATCTGGCTGCACAACATTTGTTGCATCCCAGCGCCCCAACATGCCAACTTCTATCACTGCAACATCAATAGCATCATCCGAGAACCAACGAAATGCTGCGGCCGTCATGATTTCGAAATACGAAGGACGAACGCCTGACATGCCTTCGGCATTAGCGACTGCAGCGACAGCTTCAGCAAAATCAAATTCGGCAACAGCTTCACCATTGACTTGAATGCGCTCGCGAATGCTCTCAAGATGTGGGCTTGAGTACGTGCCCACCTTGAGGCCATGCGCCATCAACAGTTTGGTGATGATTTGTGATGTTGAACCCTTGCCGTTGGTGCCTGTTACGTGAATGACTCGATAGTCATTGTGTGGATCACCAAGAACCGCTAGCAGTGCTTCAATGTTTGCCGTCGATGGCGAATCAACACGGCCTGTCTTGTCATAGGAGGCGTGCTCGTCTAAATAAACAAGGGCTTCGGAAAAATTCACGAGAACTAAGAAGCAGCACGACGCTGACGTGGAGCACGCGCAGCTGTCTTTGTAACGATTTCTGGCGACACTTTGTTGTTCACGCTCTCAGCGGTGACAACAACTTTCGCGACATCCGTACGACCAGGAACTTCATACATCACATCAAGCAATGTCTCTTCAAGCAGTGCGCGAAGTCCACGTGCGCCTGTTCCTCGAGTGAGAGCAAGATCAGCAATGGCCTCAAGCGCTTCAGGAGTGATGTCGAGTTCAACATCGTCAAACTCAAAGATCTTTCCGTACTGCTTGACCAAGGCATTCTTTGGTTCCGTGAGAATCTGCATCAACGCTGGCTTATCAAGAGCGTGCACTGCGCCTACCATTGGCAAGCGGCCAATGAATTCTGGAATCATGCCGAACTTCAACAAGTCCTCTGGAAGAACTTGTGCGAATAGTTCGCCAGGATTCTTCTCTGACTTTGACGTCACTGTGGCATGGAAGCCCATTCCCTTGTGACCCACTCGTTGTTCGATGATTTGTTCCAAGCCGGCGAATGCTCCGCCACAGATGAACAACACGTTTGTTGTGTCGATCTGAATGAACTCCTGGTGAGGGTGCTTGCGTCCACCTTGTGGTGGCACGGATGCAACGGTGCCTTCAAGAATCTTCAACAATGCTTGCTGGACACCTTCACCAGACACATCACGAGTGATGCTCGGGTTTTCGGCCTTACGAGCAACCTTGTCGATCTCGTCGATGTACACAATGCCCTGTTCGGCACGCTTCACATCAAAGTCTGCAGCTTGCAAGAGTTTGAGGAGAATGTTCTCAACGTCTTCGCCGACGTATCCCGCTTCGGTTAACGCCGTGGCATCTGCAACTGCGAACGGCACGTTCAACATGCGAGCCAATGTTTGAGCGAGGTGAGTCTTGCCGCAACCAGTGGGCCCAAGAAGAAGAATGTTCGACTTCTGCAGTTCTACTTCGTCGCGACGAATGCCCACGTTCTGCGCCATGTACTGCAGGCGTCGATAGTGATGAAAGACAGCAACAGAAAGAACCTTTTTGGCTCGCTCTTGGCCGACGACATACTCGTCGAGGAATGCACGAGTCTCGACAGGAGTTGGGAGCGACTCGAACTCAACGCCAGAGCGCTCGCCTACTTCTTCTTCGATGATTTCGTTGCACAGCTCGATGCACTCATCGCAGATGTACACACCGGGGCCGGCGATCAGTTTCTTGACCTGTTTCTGGGACTTGCCGCAGAACGAGCACTTCAATAGCTCGCCAGTGTCTCCAAATTTGGCCACGAAGGCCCTCCCTCGATGATGTGAATCAGCGAATTGGACCGGTGCGGTCCGTTAGCTGACGTGATGAAATCACATCATCGATAATGCCATACTCCAGGGCCTCTTGAGCTTCTAATACGAAGTCGCGGTCGGTATCTGTATGGATTCTTTCCATGCTCTGGCCGGTGTGATTGGCCAAAATTTCCTCAAGAAGGTCACGCATCCGCAAGATTTCCTTCGCGGCGATCTCCAAGTCGGTGACTTGGCCATAGCCCACCTGGCCATATGGCTGGTGGAGAAGAACACGGCTGTGTGGAAGTGCGAGGCGCTTGCCCTTGGTGCCAGCTGCGAGCAACACGGCTGCAGCAGAAGCTGCTTGTCCGAGACAAATTGTTGCGATGTCGTTCTTGATGAACTGCATGGTGTCGTAGATAGCGAACAGCGAGTTGATGTCTCCACCGGGGCTGTTGATGTAGATGTTGATGTCACGATCAGGGTTTTCACTCTCAAGGTGAATCAACTGAGCACAGATGAGATTCGCAATGGTGTCATCAATCGGAGTGCCGAGGAAGATGATGTTTTCCTTCAACAAACGTGAGTACAAGTCGTACACACGCTCGCCACGGCTCGTTGTCTCGGTGACATTCGGAACGTAGTAGTTCTGGAAATTCATTGCTGTGTCCCTTAATTCGTGGTGATGAAGTGAGTCGTGGTCTGGTTAGTCGTGATCGTGGTCATCATGGTCATGATCGTGGTCGTGATCATGATCACCAAGAACGGTGTTCGTATCGAGCACTGCACCATTCTGGTCTACATAACTGATGTTGTGCAGGAGCCATTCGAGCGCCTGTGACTTTGTCATCTGTGCGATGAGGTCAGTCACGGCGTCATTCTGCTCGTAGGCCTTACGTACCTTGGCAGTCTTCTCGCCCACGCGAACGCCGATTGATTCGTACTCTGCTTCGAGATCTTCATCTGTGACAGTGATTCCCTGCGCCACAGCGACAGCGCGCAATGCGAGGTCGATCTTGACGGCCTTTTCAGACTGGGTCTTCATGCTGGCGATGAACGAGTCGGCGTCTTGGCCGGTGGCGGAAAGCCACTGATCAAGAGCAATGCCCTGTGACTGGAACTGCTGCAAGGTGTTTTGTACTCGTGCCTGAAGATCATTGTTGACCATTGACTCTGGAGCTTCAATCTCAACAAGCTTCTCAAGTTCGTCAGTCACACGATCCACAACAGTGCGGCGCATTTGATTCGCACGCATTTCCTCGTAACGAGCACGAAGAGCTGCCTTCCATTCATCAATGGTGTCGGCGTCTGCGATGTTCTCAGCAACCCATGCATCAGAAAGTTCTGGAATCTCGAGCGTTTGCACGCGGTTCACGGTGACAACAAAATCGGCTTCTTCTTCTGTGCCATTCGGGACAGCAGTGAACTTCAATGTGTCGCCCTTCTTGGCACCAGTGAGCTGGTCATCAAAACCAGGAGCAACCCAGCCGCGACCCACTTCATATGTCCATTCATCAACGTTGAGTCCTGGCACTGGCTCGCCACCGCGAAGACCTTCAAGGTCAATCACGACATTGTCACCAACAGCTGCCGCACGATCAACGTCGGCAAGTGTTCCGAAACGACGACGCTCAGTGGTGATTGCTTCTTCCAACTCTTCGTCGGTGAGCGCAGGGTTCACCAACTCAACGCGCAAGCCTGCATAACCAGGTACTTGCACGACGGGGCGAACTTCGCATGTTGCTTCGAACTTCACAACGCCGGACTCTTGTCCTTCAAGCAGATTCACATCTGGTTGAGCGACAATGTCGACCTTGTGTTCGATGACGGCTTTGCTGAGGTATTCAGGGATCGCGTCTTGCAATGCCTGTCCACGAGCAGCATCCATTCCGATGCGTGCCTCAAGTACTCGACGCGGTGCCTTGCCTGGACGGAATCCAGGAAGACGCACTTCATGTGCGATCTTGCGGAACGCGGCGTCGATGTTCTTGTCGAATTCTGACTCTTCCACCTCAATGGAGAGCTTGACCTGGTTGCCTTCGAGGGCTTCAAGAGTGCTTTTCACAGGCTTCGGAGTGTATCGGTTCGCATTCAATGCTCCCTTTCCAGCAATAATGGAGACATGACGCTTTGGAAGCCCCACGCACTCGCCGCCCCCCATGAAGGCCAGATCAACCTGCGCAATGGGGACAAGGTGCGTACCACCGTCGATGTTGATGGCGCCCCTGCAGGCACCGAAGGCAAGGTCATCTTGTCCAATGGCTTCAATTGGCTGCGCTATCGCGTTCTGTTTGTGAACGGCAATGAAATCGGGGACCTCGACCACCGCAACATCGAGCCCATCGGTCGTTCCGCAAAGCGACTTGCACGTCAAGCAAAGCGAGCCCGATAGGGGTTTTCGTTCTGTCTGATATCCTCGGACACTCACACCACGGGGTGTGGCGCAGTTGGTAGCGTGCCTGGTTTGGGACCAGGAGGCCGGGAGTTCGAGTCTCCCCACCCCGACCAATTGATTGACTCAAGGAGAGCCCCATGCCGGCAGACCTCGACACAGCAAAGTACGTCTCTTTCGTGACCTACAAGAAAGATGGCACCCCCGTTGCCACTCCTGTATGGGTAGTCCCGTTTGAAGGTGGATATGCATTCACCACGGATCCCGATGCATACAAGGTGAAGCGACTTCGCAATGACGCACGAGCAACTTTGACTGTCTGCGACATGCGCGGAAAGATTGCACCCGGCGCCATCGTGTACAGCGGTGCAGCTCTCGTGCTCGACGAAGCCGACACGCAACGGGTTGATGCACTCATTCGAAAGAAGTACAGCATCGGTTATCGAATGATTGGCGTGATGAGCGTTCTGAAGAAGATCGCAGGCAAAGGAAGCACCGCTGGAGACGCTGCCATTAAGGTCACAGTCTCTTAATCCACAAGGGTCACAGTCAGATTTCCTAGAATTTTCAAGGAATCCCTAGTTTTTCCACAGGCCACGCTGTACGGTATGGGCTCATTCATTTGTCCATGGGTACAAACCGGTATCTATGGCCCTTACAAGGGAGATACCCCCATGGACATCAGTCCTGTTACTTTTGCTGACCTCGGACTGCCCTCCGTCTTAGTTGACGAGTTGGCTTCACAAGGAATTTTGGCTCCGTTCCCCATCCAGCAGGCAACAATTGCCGACGCTCTTTCGGGTCGTGACACCCTCGGCCGTGGCCGTACCGGATCGGGCAAGACCCTCGCGTTTTGTCTTCCGATGCTCACTCGCCTTCACAAGAGCAACAAGCCTCGCGACCGTTTCCGTCCACGTGCCGTCATCTTGGTACCAACACGTGAACTTGCAAACCAGGTGCGTGACGTACTCGTTCCCCTCGCTGATGCACTCGGTATGCGTACCGCCACTGTGTACGGCGGCGTGAGCTACACCGGCCAGATCAACGCAATGCGCAATGGCGTCGACATCGTTGTTGCTTGCCCAGGCCGCTTCATTGACCTCATGGAGTCCGGACAGATTGAACTCGACGCAGTGGAGTGCACCATCTTGGATGAAGCCGACCACATGGCCGAGCTTGGATTCCTTGAGCACGTGACTCGCATTCTTGAAAAGACACCACGCGAAGGACAGCGCTTGCTGTTCTCGGCAACTCTTGACCGTGGAATCGACAAGCTCGTTCGCAAGTTCCTCCAGAACCCAGTGACCCACGAAGTGGAGTCGACGGAAGAGAACGAAGCGCAGATGACGCACTACTTCTTCCAAGTCACTCAGGGCAACCGTTTCGACATCATTGCTGACTTGTGTGCAGCACCTGGTCGTGCACTTGTCTTTACTCGCACCAAGCACGGTGCTCGCAAGCTTGCTGCTGCACTTGTTGAAAACGGTGTTCCTGCAGTTGAACTACACGGCGATCTTTCACAAGCAGTTCGTGCACGCAACCTCGCAGCATTGTCTGCAGGCAAAGTCGACACTCTTGTTGCAACAGACATCGCAGCACGCGGTATTCACGTTGACGACATCGCACTTGTTATTCACGCTGATCCACCAGAAGAGCACAAAGCATTCCTTCACCGCTCTGGCCGTACCGCACGTGCCGGCGCAGAAGGAACTGTCATCACGATGGTGACTGAGAACATGCGTCGTCACACCAAGCGTCTTGCGAAAGATGCAGGCATTGACCCGATCATGAAGACTGTTGTGAAGGGTGACCCCATCCTCACCGAGATCGCACCAGGTGAACGCGAACTCAAAGAAATGCCAAACCTCGAAGAGCGTCGCCCACAGCGCGGCGGCGGTGGCGGCGGTCGCAGTGGCGGCCCACGTCGTGGTGGCAGCAAGTTTGGTGGTGGCGGACAGCGCCGTGACCGTGACGACCGTGGTCCACGCGGTGGCGATCGTGATTCACGTCCATCATTCCGTGACCGTGATGATCGTGGTCCACGTGGCGACCGTGACTCACGCCCATCATTTGGCGACCGTGATTCACGCCCATCATTCCGTGATCGGGACGACCGTCCAGCACGTACCGGTGGCGGAGACTTCCGCGGCCGTGACGACCGCGCACCACGCGGCGATCGTGACTCACGCCCATCATTCCGTGACCGCGACGACCGTCCAGCACGTACCGGTGGCGGAGACTTCCGCGGCCGTGACGACCGCGCACCACGCGGTGACCGTGATTCACGCCCATCATTCCGTGACCGCGACGACCGTCCAGCACGTGGACCTCGCACAGGCGGCGGAGACTTCCGCGGCCGTGACGACCGTGGCCCACGCGGTGCAGGCGATGATCGTCCACGTGGACCGCGCCCTGATTCTCGCGGAGGCCGCCCAGCTGGCCCTCGTGGCGCATCAGCCGGTCGCAAAAAACCAGCACGTAGTTACTAGTCCATTGGTTCAGTCGGTAAGACTGAACCAATGACCAGCACCCAACCCCCACACGCTGGGGACGTGATTTATACGGCGCGACTCATTCGCACTGCCAACCCTTCGCAACCCACCGCCACTGCTATCGCTGTTCGCGACGGCAAGGTGTTGTCTGTTGGCACTCTCGAGGATTGTCAGCAGTGGGGTATCACCACGATTGACCGACAGTTTGAGGACAAAGTTCTCACTGCTGGATTCGTTGAGGCTCACTCTCACATCATGACGGGCATGTACTCGAACATCCCCTATGTCGGCTGGTTCGGTCGTCATATGCCCGATGGTTCATGGGTCGATGGGGTGAAGTCCACTGATGAACTTGTGCAACGGCTTGCATCCATCGCTGCGACAACAGAACCAGGTCAGCCCATCGTGGTATCCGGTTTTGATCCGATTTATCTCGACACAGAACGCCTGTCTTGTCATCATCTCGATGAAGCGACGACACAACATCCCGTGTTTGTCTTTCATGCAAGTGGACACCTTGCAACTGTCAACTCATTCATATTGCAGAAGTACAGCATTGAGGCAGGACACCCTGCACCAGGAGTGGGGTTTGATAAGAATGGCCAACCCAACGGAGAATTGCGGGAACCTGCTGCGATGGCGTTGGCCCGTGATGAGTTTCGCCTCATCGGACAAGTTGTTTTCTCTCTCGAAACAATCGGACATTTCGCTAATGCCATGCGTAACGCAGGCATCACGACAGCGGCAGACCTCGGAAACAACTTTCACGCGAAAGACGAGTCACTGGAAGAGGTGTTGAACGCCACTCGGATTGACTCATTCCATGTACGAGTTGCTTCCGTTCCACGAATTATTGGCGGTCCACCTGCCATGCACGAGTTTGTCGAAAAAGTGCAGGAAGCACGCACGAAGACACACGACAAGATGCACATCCCCGTCGTGAAGATGGTGCTGGATGGATCCATCCAAGGATTCACTGCCGTTGTTAACTGGCCTGGATATTTCACTGGTGAAGATCATGGACTCTTTCTTCTACCTCCCGAACAAGTTGTCGATTATCTACGTCCGTTCCATCAAGCAGGAATCGGTATTCATTGTCACTGCAATGGCAGTACAACATCAGGCGTATTCATTGATGCAATTGAAGTACTGCTCCGCGAGCATGCGTGGCTTGATCATCGCCACACCATCACCCACGCTCAGCTCATCACTCAAGCGCAGATGCGCAAGGCCAAGAACTTGGGCATGTCAGCGAATTTCTTTGTGAACCACATGTGGTTCTGGGGTGAACAACATCGCGACATCACCATCGGACCCGATAGAGCTGCAGCAATGAACCCGTGTGGGACTGCGGATCGCATTGGTTTGCAGTACGCCTTCCATTCAGACTCCCCTGTCACACCGGCAAATCAATTGCACACAATGTGGGCTGCCGTTAATCGCGCCACTCCACACGGCGATGTTGTGGGGCCTGCGGAACGAATTGATGTTAACCGCGCATTTCATGCGGCCACCATCGACGGCGCATACCAACTACACATGGATCACCTTGTCGGATCACTCGAGGTGGGCAAATACGCCGACATGACAGTGCTCGAACAAGACCCATACGAAGTCGATGCGATGGCCATTCGAGATGTTCAGGTGTGGGGAACAATTCTGGGCGGAGTTCCCAGCAAGAGCACTGCGCAACGATGACTCAAGCGCCCCGCATCCCCGTACTCGTCATCGGTGGCTATCTCGGCGCTGGCAAGACAACCCTGATTAACAATGTCCTCAGTAGTGCCACCCAACGCATTGCCGTTGTTGTGAATGACTTTGGATCCGTCAATATTGATGCGTCGCTCATTAAAGAGAAACACAACGACACCATTGAGTTGACGAACGGATGTATCTGTTGCGCTGTTGGTGAATCACTTGCTGATGTGCTCTTCAGCATCTTGGATCGAACCGAATTGCCAGAGGTAGTCGTCATTGAAGCCAGTGGCGTGGCTAATCCCGCAGCCGTTGCAGCATTTGCACACATCGAGGGGTTCCATCACCTCGGCAACGTGGTGCTTGTTGATGCCACTCAAGCGCTTGAGACCTCGAAAGACCCACTTGTAGGCCGAACATTTGCCCTACAAGTGCAAGCAGCTCATCTCCTCGCCATTACCAAGAGCGATGAAGCCACAGACTCTGTGATCTCAGAAGTGAGATCCATCGTCTCTTCGCTTGCGCCATCAACGCCACTGGTTCTCACAACAAGCGCCACGTTGTCATCACTGATGATGAATCTGGCTCCTCATGCAGACAGTGCCGTCGCTGAAACCCACACTGAGTTCAGCACCACAACCCTGAGCCACGTGAGTGCACAAGATGAACAACAACTTTTCGCATTCCTTCAGAACTTTCCGTCGTCAGTTGTCCGTGCCAAAGGAATAGTTGAACTGGCAAACGGCAATCGTCGACTCGTTCAAAAGGTCGGCAGCACGATCTCAATCTCGCAAACAGAGCTACCGACGACAGGACTTGTGCTGATTTCGTTGAAGTAAGGTTTGATGCTGAACCACAGAGGGGGCGACGTGGAACGTTCAGTTGATATTGCGGTCGTGGGCGCTGGTTTTGCCGGAATGTACACAGTTGTCAAAGCACGCGAGATGAACATGTCTGTTCAAGTGTTTGAAGCAGGCACTGATGTTGGCGGTACGTGGTACTGGAACAGATACCCAGGTGCCCGTTGTGACATTGAGAGTGTTGAGTACTCGTACAGTTTTGACAACACGCTTCAACAAGAGTGGGAATGGACAGAGCGATATGCGCCCCAACCCGAAATATTGAAGTACGCACAGCATGTGGCAGACCGTTTTGACCTTCGCACAGACATTCAGTTCTCCACTCGTGTTGTGTCTGCTCATTTCTCAGAAGACAACAACACATGGACCGTCACCACAGACAAGGGCGATGTCGTCACAGCTCGCTTTGTTGTCTTCGCCACAGGATGCTTGTCATCTGCCAACCGCCCACAATTCCCTGGTGCTGAATCTTTCACCGGCGAGGTGTATCACACGGGCGAATGGCCCCACGATGGTGTCGACTTCTCTGGAAAAAGCGTTGGCCTTATTGGCACGGGGTCTTCTGCTATTCAAAGCATCCCCATCATCGCCCAGGATTCGGCGCACCTCACCGTTTTCCAACGCACTGCTTCGTTTTCCATTCCTGCGCGCAACGAATCAATTGACCGCGACTACGTCGCCAAGGTGAAATCTGCGTATCCAGAGTTCAGAGATGCAAACCGTCGACAAACGGGAGCATTCGGTTCAAACATTCGCCGCGGAGAGACTTCTGCTTTGGAATCAACCGATGAGGAACGCTGGGCTGAGTTTGAGCGTCGCTGGGACGAAGGCGGGTTTGGATTCTTGTCGTCGTATAACGATTTCCTTCTTCACGCAGACGCGAACGACTTAGTGGCGGAGTTTGTGCGGCAGAAGATTCGCTTCATCGTGAAGGATCCCGCTACGGCAGATTTGCTGATGCCCACCCAAGTCATTGGCTGTAAACGACTGTGCTTAGACACCGGCTACTACGAGACGTTTAATCGTGACAACGTGACACTCGTAGGCGTTGACAACCACCCCATTGAGAGGATCACTGAGCACGGTCTTGTGGTTGATGGAGTTGAACACACTTTCGATGTCTTGGTATATGCCACAGGTTTTGACGCTATGACCGGATCACTTCTCAAGATCGACATTCGTGGTCGCAATAGCCAATCACTCGCCGATGCATGGAACGGCGGACCCGTTACATACTTGGGGCTCAATACTGCAGGTTTTCCCAACATGTTTATGGTGTCGGGACCAGGAAGCCCGTCCGTACTGACCAACATGATCATGTCCATTGAGCAACATGTGGACTGGATTGCAGACTGCATTGCCCACATGTCACACAACAATCTCGCAGTAATTGAGACCACGGAGCAATCACAATCTGACTGGGTGGCATTTGTGAACGCGGTTGCAGACAAGACGTTGTACCCATCCTGCAATAGCTGGTACTTGGGAGCCAACGTTCCTGGGAAACCACGTGTCTTCATGCCACTTATTGGCTTTCCTACTTATGTTGACAAATGCAACGAAGTGGCGCGAAATGGCTACGAAGGGTTCGTGCTGGCCTAAACCTGCATCACCATCTCGTGCTATTCAACAATGAATGCTGCATGCATTCCGTTTGCGTAGTGACCCGCGATATTGCATAGCAACTGATAGTTGCCCGCTTCCAAATTCACAGTCAATACCTCAGATGTATTGATAGGAAATTCCTTAATCTCATCGATCGCTTCGACACCTTCGCCTTCTTCATCGAAACGATTGTTGGCTCCCAGAGGAATCTGACCGACCTCATAATCAGTTTTCACCACAATGAATTCATGAGCGATACTTCCAAAGTTGGCAATTGCAAAAGTCACCTCACCCGCGGTGGCCTTCTGCGCACTGAGGTCAATACCCCACTCATGCACGTTGCCAGTGACTTTGTTTGAAACGGTGTCCGCCGGCAAGGTTCCAAAGTTCGTTGGGTCTGCACCACACGAGGCCAGCGCAAAACTTGCCGTCAGCAACAGCACACCGATTAACCGAAAATTCTTCATGTGACCCCTTTGCCCGCACCACAGAGGCTTGGCTCCATCAGTTTCACCGAATACTTCATACGTATGGACCCCAGAACGGGACATTGGGACATTCATTCGCCTAGCGTCTAAGGAGCACCCACCTCGGGGTGCCTGATCACGGAGAGTTCTCATGACCACCTACGACAAGATCTATATCAATGGCCAGTGGGTCGCCTCTGAAGGCACCAAGACCATTTCAGTGTTTGACTCCATCACCGAGCAGGTCATGGCAACTATTCCCGAAGGAACAGCAGGCGATGTCAACAAAGCCGCTGCCGCTGCAAAGGCTGCGTTCCCTGCATGGAGCGCTCTTCCGAAGGCTGACCGTGCAAAGTTCATGAATGCCATTGCTGGCGCACTTGGTGCACGCATGGATGAAATTGCATCAGCAATTTCCCGCGAGACCGGAATGTCGAAGCCATTGTCGAACATGATTCAGGTGGGTATCCCCATGAACTCGTTCGCACAAGCAGCGATTCTTGCAGAGTCCTTTGATTTCGAGAAGGAAGTCGGGACATCACTTGTCGTTCGCGAACCAATCGGTGTTGTCGGCTGCATCACTCCATGGAACTACCCATTGCATCAGATTGCAGCCAAGGTTGCATTTGCAATGGCTGCAGGTTGCACCGTTGTTTTGAAGCCAAGCGAAGTCGCACCAATCGACGCATTCATGCTCGCTGAAATCATTCACGAGGCAGGCCTGCCTGCTGGTGTGTTCAACCTTGTCACAGGTACAGGCCCAGTCGTCGGCGAAGCAATCTCTGCTAGCCCCGACATTGACATGGTGTCTTTCACCGGTTCAACACGCGCCGGCAAGATGGTCATGCAGACAAGTGCAGACACCATCAAGAAGGTTGCACTTGAACTTGGCGGCAAGAGTGCCAACATCATCTGTGAAGACCTTGATGCGGAAACCTTCGCAAAGGCAGTCATGGGTGGAACAGGTCAGGCTTTCTTGAACAGTGGCCAGACATGTTCACTTCTCAGCCGCATGCTCGTTCCTCGTTCACGCCTTGCAGAAGCAGAAGGACTCGCGGCAGCAGTTGCCAACGGCATCAAGGTGGGCGATCCCTTCGCAGAAGGTACCAACGTGGGCCCTCTTGCATCAGCAGCACAGCGCGACCGCGTTCAGGGATACATCAACAAAGGCATTGAAGAAGGCGCCAAGTTGATTGCTGGTGGTCCTGGAGCACCTGAAGGTCTCGAAACGGGCTACTACGTAAAGCCAACCGTGTTCTCCGAGGTGTCAAACTCCATGACCATTGCGCAGGAAGAAATCTTCGGACCAGTTCTTTCCATCATTCCGTACGACGGCATTGACAACGCAGTGGATATCGCTAACGACTCTCCATACGGTCTCGCTGGTGCAGTGTTCGCAGCCGACAAGGAGACAGGCGTCGCGATTGCACGTCGCATCCGCACAGGCCAAGTCACTGTTAACGGTGGAGCATTCAACCCGAATGCTCCATTCGGTGGATACAAGCAATCCGGTGTTGGCCGTGAATTGGGCGTCTACGGCTTCGAAGAGTTTCTTGAAATCAAGAGCCTTCAGTTGTA
>CAEZWV010000009.1_pt1 | contig 52574 bp, 56 predicted proteins | sample 7265081 | NCBI WGS metagenome assembly CAEZWV01 (sample SAMEA6813891, study PRJEB35770) | uncultured Acidimicrobiaceae bacterium | biome: Freshwater; feature: Freshwater reservoir; material: water | place: Czech Republic | collected 2015-11-04 | depth 0.5m m
ACGACGGCCAGCGCGTCCAGTCAACTGTGTGAATTCTGAGGCGCGCAACAACTGGTGATGCTCTCCGGTGTATTTAGTGAGTTTCTCAATTACAACTGCACGTGCGGGCATATTGATGCCAACGGCAAGAGTCTCTGTCGCGAAGACAACTTTCACTAGGCCTTTCACGAAGCATTCTTCAACAGCCTCCTTGAACATTGGAATCATTCCAGCGTGGTGGCATGAAATTCCTGTTCCAATGTCGTCAAGGAAGAAGTGATACTCCAGGGCGGTCCTGTCATCCTCTGTCAAAGATTCACAGTGACGTTCAACAATCTCACGAATCTTGCTCTCTTCTTCAGCAGATGTGAGAACAATGCCCGCCCGCATGCATGACGTCACTGCATCCTCGCATTGGGCACGACTGAAGATAAACACAATGGCAGGAAGCATGTTGTTGTCTTCGAGAAGTTCAATGATTTCTGGCCGAGTGGGTGGAGTGAAACGACGCACTTTCTTCTGGGAGCCGCCTCCGCGCTGTGGACCTGGTCTTCCGCCTGCGAGCAACCGCTGCACATGAGCATTCGGCTCACCATTAATCACGGTGTGATACATCTCGGTGCGCCCCGACGCATTGTTGTGCAGTGCGAAGTGGTTGGTCAGTTCAATCGGCCGAGTTGTCTCAACGACGACGTCGGTGCGACCTCGAACTGTCGATAGCCATTCCCCAACCTCGTCTGCATTAGACACCGTTGCAGAAAGGCATACCAACTGAACCTCAGGGTCCAACTGAATAATGACTTCTTCCCACACAGGACCTCGATATGCGTCTTGGAGGTAATGAACCTCATCAAGAATGACGACACCTAAATTGTCGAGGCGTGAGGAGGATGCGTAAATCATGTTGCGAAGAACCTCTGTCGTCATGACGACGACGACGGGAGCCTCTGCATTAATTGCATTGTCGCCGGTGATGAGTCCGACATTGCGTACCCCGTAGAGCTCGCCAAGGTCGCGAAACTTCTGATTAGAAAGAGCCTTAATTGGTGTCGTATAAAAAGCGCGAAGTCCTGCGGCTCGTGCACGTGCGATTCCGTATTCAGCAATGAGTGTTTTGCCAGAACCTGTTGGCGCTGCAACCAACACAGATGCATCAGCGTCGATTGACTCCATCGCCTTTACTTGAAAGGTATCCGGCTGATATGTCAGGCGTGAAAGAAAGTCTTCTCTCACATTCGTCATGAAAGGGCCGATGTTCGACGACGCGTTAGTAGCCAGCCCACAAGGACAGCAATCGCGTACAAGACGGTCAAAGGAACTGCGAGTGCCAACATGCTGAACGGATCGCCTGATGGAGTGATGACTGCTGCAGCAATGAAGATGCCCATAATCGCAAAGCGCCATTGCTTCACGAGTGTGCGCGGCCGCACTGCCCCAACCAGCTGCAAGAACACAATCAGCACTGGACTCAGGAAGCCCACGCCAAAGGCGAGCATCATGAGCACGACAAGTGACACGTATTTTGTGATTTGGTAACTCTGTGTGACATCGGTGCCAGACCAAGTAATCAGGAATTCAAGCGCTTTATCAAGTGTCCAATAGGCCAATGAACATCCGACGATGAATAACACAATTGATGACGCGATAAACGGTCCCGCATATTGCTTTTCTTTGCGCGAGAGTGCCGGCACGATGAATCGCCAAATCTGCCACAACACGACGGGAAGCGCTAGAACAAGACCGCCGTACGCGCAGATACGCATGCGTGCAGAGAAACCATCAAGGGGTCCCAGAGCAAAGAGTGAGCCATCGCATTTAAACTCTGGCCTTTCATTACACAGATCCCTATAAGGCTTGGTGAGGAAGTTCTTCACGGGGTCATACAACGCAAGAATGACAATGGTGCCGACGACGACTGAGAGCAAACTTCGAACGATGCGCATGCGCAACTCACGAAGGTGCTCCATCAGTGGCATGGTTGTTTCGGGTGACGGTGACTCGGCTCGAGATTTCTTAGCCATCTGACTTCGACTCCGATTCCCCAGCGAGGTTCTCCAACTGCTCTGGCGTGAGTGCTTCAGATTTCTCTGGCCGCATGGGCGGCGATGGCTCTGCATCAACTTCTCCGAAGCCAGAACGGATGCTGTCTGCCGTGGACTTCAGATCTTTCAAAGGTTCATCAAACGTCGAACGGAGTTCCTGCTCTAGTCCCTGGGTGGTTCTGCGAATGTCGCCGTACAGCTTGCCAATCTGGCGAATGACACCGGGAAGACGTTCAGGTCCGAGGACGACGAGTCCCGCTAGGAGCAGGAAAACAATCTCGCTGCCGCTGAAGTTGAACACCCTGTCATTGTAGAACCGCCCATCTAGTCTTCATGCGTGCAACAACGCCTTCCCTCTCTCGTTGATGAACCTATTGCCTTTGCGCATCGCGGTGCTCGTGCGCATGCACCAGAGAACACCATTAGCGCCTTCCAGCTCGCTCTGAAGTTGGGTGCTAACGGACTAGAAAGCGATGTCTGGATTACCGCAGATGGCCAAGTAGTCCTCGACCATGACGGTGTTGTCCGCGTTCGAGCTCGCAAGAAGCCAATTTCTGAAGTGAATCGTTCAGCGTTGCCCAGTCACATCCCGACGGTTGGTGAGTTTTTTGAGTCCTGTGGAACCGACTTCAGTTTTAGTGTCGACATCAAGGATGAGAATGCAACCGATGGTTTAGTAGCTGTTGCTCGAGAATGTGGATTTGATCTCAGTCGCCTATTCATCTGTCACTGGAAGAGTTCTGAATGTTTCGCGATTCGTGAGCGTCATCCCGACGTCAAAGTTGTTGATTCGACTCGTTTGCAACGATTGAAAGACGGACCTGAGATGAGAGCTGCATTACTTGCCAATAAGGGAATTGATGTTCTCAATATGCACATCAGTGACTGGAATGGCGGACTCGTCACAATGATGCACCGTTTCAATGTTCAAGCTTTTGGTTGGGACGCTCAGTTCCCTACTTCGTTGAGCAATGGTTTGCTGATGGGATTAGACGGGATCTATAGCGACCATGTTGATCGCCTCGTCGAAACATACGACCAAATCATTGGCCACTCTCCGCGACTGTGATCACAGAGTCGCGATACGTCCAAAGGGCCAGACAATCGCAAATGCACGACCAACCACCAGGTGTTCTGGGATTGTTCCGAAACTGCGACTGTCGAACGATTCAGGACGATTGTCACCCATGACGAACAGTTGATCCTTCGGAACAGTGATTGGTTTCATATCAATCACACGGCACCGCTCCACAGCATTGGGGAAAGCAAGAACTTCCTTGTCTAAATATGGTTCGTCGATCTCTGTTGAGTTAACAAAGACTTTGCAATCCTTGATTTCCACTGTGTCGCCCCCAACGCCGATGACACGCTTGATCAAGTCGTCGTGGGCGATGACGCCTCCGCTGGTGGTGATGCGGTCAAACACGACAACATCCTTGCGGTGGATGTCATGGAGACGGTACGAGAGCTTGTTCACAAGGACCCGATTGTTCTCTAACAGCGTTGTTTCCATCGACGGACCACTGATGTAGAACTGCTGAAGGACGTACACGCGTACAAGGAGAGCGGCTCCAAGGGCGATGACCACTACGAGAATCCAGTCTCGAAGAACTCGACCAGGGCTGTGCCCCTGCATCTCTTCGGACTCAATCTCCGTTGCTGCTAGGTCCGACTCTTCCATGGAGCATTAAACCTAGTTGGAAAGACCTGTCGGGCGACGCTGTGCCAAGTACTACAAGCGTCCTCATCAGGGTGAAGTCGTGCCACAGGGGGCATGCGTGTATTGTGTGTGTACCCCGTACGGGGCAAGCCATAGGAGCCATCAGGCGACTTGACGAAGGGACTTCCCAAATGAAGGTATGGATCGACCAAGACCTGTGCACCGGTGACGGACTCTGTGAAGAGATCGCTCCCGACGTATTCACTCTCCTTGACGATGGCCTTGCTTACGTGAAGGAAGGCGACACGGTGTACGCCACCGCAAAGGGCAATGCTCAGGGTGCTGACGGCCTTGCGAACTTCCCAGACAGCCGCATGGATGCAGTTGTCGAATCCGCCGAGGAATGCCCCGGCGAATGCATCTTCATCGAAGTCTGATTCTTACGCGCCAACAAAGCGCGCAACAGTAAGAAATGCCGTATGCGCCACCATTCGGTGGTCAGGTCGAACTGCCATTCCTTCGATGTGCCACGTGCGATGGAGCACCTCAAGCGTGCGTTGGTCTACCCAACCCTTCCCCATTGACTCGCGTACTTGCACTGCTTGTGTGATGGACGGTGTGTACGCCACCATGAGACCGCCAGGTACAAGAATCTTTTCAGCGGTTGGAGTTACTCGCCACGGTTCTGGAAGGTCCAGCATTACCCGATCAAACTCGCCCTCAGGGCAGTCTTCGTAGCTATCGCCAAGACTGACCTCGTAGCGCGACAGTGCCTCTTCGCCCAGGAATGACTTCACGTTATTGACAGCCCGATTGAGGAAGTCTTCGCGTAATTCCAGTCCGGTGATGTGAGCACCCCAACGCAGCATTGTCATGGACAAAGCTCCAGATCCGATACCGGTCTCAAAGACACGTGCTCCGGGGTAAATGTCTCCCAACATGCACATGGGGGCAAGATCTTTCGGATAAATCACCTGTGCGCCGCGAGGCATCTCAATGACAAAGTCTTCCAATGTCGGACGCAACACGATGTACTTGGCACCCTTGGTTGTTTCGGCAACAATCCCAGGCTTCTGGCCAATGATGGTTGTGTGAGCTACAAAACCAGAGTGGCTATGGAACTCCCCTTCAACATTCAATGTGACGAGATAGCGACGCTTCTTTGAATCGATGAAGAGAGCTTTTTCGCCCTCGAGAAATACTGCACTCATTGTGGAGTGGCTCCGTTCTTTTGAACACTGATGACAAGTGACTCTCCACGCTTCAGTGCTACTCGCGAGGCTTTGTTGTTCAATCGACGATTAATCCAGCGAAGAACAGTTACAAGAAGGAGCAGACGACGAACCCACAGTCGCTTTGCGGACTGATTACTGAGAATCTTTCGCGCACCCCATGAGAAGAGGGTGAACATAAATCAGAACCTACGGAACTCAACTCGTGAGCCGCGTTTGCGGCCACCGCGGCGACCAAAGAGGTACGCAAGAAGAACTACGAGACCTGCAACTGCTCCACCGATGGCCACGATGGACTGCTTCTTGTCTGCAGCCCTTCCTTGGATGTCAGTTTGAAGGGCACGGAACTTTGTTTCAAGATCTTCCCGAGACACGTGTGGAGTATCAGACATGGTTATTCCCCTTTCGCCAGGCTTCGCTGGGAGATGCGACTAAACGACAGCCACACCAATAGCGCGACAACGATCAATGTGAAGAAGTAGTGGAGGAAGGACCAAGAACCATCAAGGGATGCACCGCCGAGGTCCTGACTCAGACGCAGGATTGCCAGAGCAAGGAAAACCATGGATAGTCCGAGAGACGTGGCAGCCAGGGTGCCAATAGCGACCCAACGGGCTGCACCTTTCAGTGGGCCGAGTGTCTCTTGACGCGCATAGGTCTTGACCGACTCAACGAGGTCTGTGACCTGGTCTGTCGGCGTGAGACGCTTACGAAATGGAGGAGGCTTCACCATGGACGCATCATCCTACGCCAGTGGTTGCTAGTTATCCACAGGCCATTTACGGCGCTAGTTGGTCGGCTCGTGGGGTTGATTTGGCCTTGTTCAGAGCTTCGCCGAGTGCATTCCATAGTGGACGATAGGACGTCTTGTTGTCGATACCGCTGGCATTCATGATGAAAGCGAAGACAACCGGCTGTCCCCCCTCAACAGGAAGGTATCCAACAAGGGCCTTGACCCCCGACAGCGTTCCTGTCTTCCCGAGAAGACGTCCATTCATCGGCGAATCCTCAAAGGCTGTCGACAGCGTTCCGGTTGTGCCAGCAATCGCCAACATCGGTGCGAGTTGGGACGCCTGAGAATTGAGAAGCTCCATAAACGATCGACATGAAGCCTGATTAGAACTTGAGAGACCTGAACCGTCAATCAATGTGGGAACTGGAGAAATCTTCTTGTCGAGAAAGTACTGCGACATGACTTCGAGTCCTGCCGCGGTTGAACCTGACTTCTTCTTGCTGAAACCAATTTCCTTGAGCACCATTTCAGCAGTGTTGTTGTCACTATTCACCAACATCTCGCGAAGAATAAGTGGAAGTGGTGAGGATGAAATTGTTGTCACTGCGGTGGCATTATTTGGAAGGGCGGCATCATGGCGCACTGCGCCGGTGACTGCCACACCGCGTGCACTCAACAGCGTGCGAAGTTCTGTTGCAGCAGCCAAGGCGGGGTCATCGGGCTTATTTGGCTCCCCGACCACTACTCCGTCGTTAACGAGCAATGCGCCGAGTGGTCCTGACTCAGTGAAATGAAATTCAGTGGGCCATACATCAACAAAACGTTTGTCGTCATAACGCGAATCAATGCCGACGATGGATCCCGAAATTGTGCGCACTCCGGTCGCAACAATCTGATCAGCAAGTGTCTCGAGAGACGTTCCATTGAAAGTTTTATACTTCTCGGTCGCAACATATTCATTACGGACAATGACAGGGTCTCCTCCGCCAACCAAGAACAAATCAGTGACAACACCAGGTTGGTCGGTCTTTGCAGCGAAAACTTCCGTCTTGTATGTAAATGTGGGCCCAAGAACCTCAAGGGCCGTTGCAGCCGTCAGAACCTTGACTGCGGACGCTGGAACGAGAAGTTTGTCTCCTCGAACATCTGAAAGTGATTGACCGAGCCAATCCACCGTGAGACATCCATCTGGCGGGACTCTTCCTTGCAAACTTGATAGCGATCGACGCAATCCCCCTAAACGTGTGTCGTTCGACAGTGTGTTTGGAGTGCGGCGCGCCGAAAGAACTGCAATTTTGGGTTGCTGTGTAATCGCACCACTTTCCAGTGGTGTCACTCGTGCAGCAAAAGAAGACGACGCAAAATAACCAGAGGCGAGTATGACTCCCCCAAGAACACCCACGCTGAGGACAACCTTGAGCGGATCCTTAGCGCGCCGTCCAGAGCGCAATGGCTTCTGTTTAACGGGCAACTCCGGTGTGAACGGCGTATCGATACAAATGACCAAGTGCGGCGACCGCGCGGTTGCCGCTCGCATAGCAAAGGCGACCTGATTCTCGTACTGCGACAACACCGGCATTGTCTGGGTCTGCGACAGCCAACTCTGTTGCAACAAGAATCGGCTTTCCCGTCCGGACAGACAACTCATGGGCTGCTTGAGCGAAACGAGCATCTTGACGCTCGTGATACTCAACGATTCGCTCTAAACCATGATCAGGATGGAAACGACCTTCTCGCATGAGGCGTGCCTGGTTTGCTTGAATACCGAGCCCGAGGTAAATCACTGCATCGACATTTGGATGAGATGCAATCATTTCCATCACTTCTGGGATGGTGTCTCTTGTTTCGCCACCAGCACAATCAACAGGGTTATTCCGGCTCCAGCGAGGTGGCAATTTCGTATCAATCTGTTGCTGAAGATCGGCGGGCAATTCCATTAATTGCAATGAACCATCTCGCGCAATTGCATCACTCGTGACAACTCCCCATCCACCAGCAGTCGTCAAAATGATGACGTTGGGACCCTTGGGCAATGGTTGAGTTGCGAAGGTCGCAGCAGCTTCAAACGCTTCTTCCACGGTTGCAGCACGAGAGATTCCCCCTGCTCGACATGCTCCATCAAAGATTGAATCGTTGGCTGCAAGTGCACCTGTGTGGCTAGCAGCAGCACGGGCTCCATTCTCCGTCGCGCCACCTTTAACCAAAACAACGGGCTTACTCTTTGCGGCATTCGTGAGTCGTCTCATCAAACCTGCACCGTCGCTGATGCCCTCCACGTATGCGAGCGAAACACGAGTGGCATCATCAGTGCCGTACCACTCAATGAGATCAGCCACGCCAAGAGCCGCAGCATTGCCAGCAGAGACAGCACGACTAATACCTACTCCTGTTTGACGTGCGTAGTTCAAGAAACTTGACACAAAGTTTCCACTTTGACTTGCAACAGCAATAGCGCCTGCAGGCGGAAACGGAGCAACAATCTGCGCACAGAGGTTTGCTGGTGTTGAGACCACTCCTTGGCCGTTCGGTCCCGCAAGCAGAATGCCCAATTCATCGGCAAGAGCGATGAGTTCTTCTTCTAACTTGCGTCCTTCGTCGCCGGCTTCTCCGTAACCGGCCGAAGTCAAAAATGCAGCCTTGACACCCTTCTTCGCACATGCGCGCAGTAAATCTGGATTCGCCGAAGCAGGTGTACATACGAACACGAGATCAATCTGATCGTCTGGGAGAGCAGCAATGTCGGCAACAGTCTTGATGCCGAGTACTTCTTCACCTTGAAGGTTGGTACCAAAGACCGCGCCGTTATATCCACTCGCCAAGATGTTGTGAAGAGAGACGAAACCGAACTTGCCTGGGTGAGTTGACGCGCCAGTGACCAAAACTCCACGAGGTTCAAACAGTGCCATGAACTGCTCATGGGAGTACGGAGGACGTACGGTTCCTTCATTCGTGGACCGTTGGCCCAGTTCGACAAGTGCATCGACTGCAACAAGATCTCCGTTGCTTTTTACAATGAGTGGGTTGATATCGACAGACACAATGTCGGCGCGGTCTGTTGCGACTGCGGAAAGGCCCATCAAACAATCAACGACTTGATTGACGTTGACGGCTGACTCCCCACGGAATTCTTCAAGAAGCCCTTGCATACGCAGTGACTTCACCATGTCGAGAGCTATCTCTTTGGTGAGTGGAGCTGGCCTGAATGCCACGTCCTTGATGACCTCGGCCATAATGCCGCCGACGCCGAGCATCACTGTTGGACCGAACTGTTGATCGACAAGAAGGCCAGCGATTAATTCGCGTGTGCCTGACACCATGGGGGCAACTAGAACATGTACTTCACCGTCGTCTGGAGTAGCGGCAGCAAAAAGTTCAGTTGCAGCCTGATGGACTGCAGCAGCGTCATTGAGACGAAGACGAACTAAACCTCGTTCAGTCTTGTGGGCAATTTTGTCTCCGCCCAATTTTGCGACAACCGGAAAACCCAAAGCGGTTGCTGCAGTGACAGCTTCATCAGGGCCAAAGACCTTATGTTCGGGAGCAAATGGCACCCCGTATGTCGCCAGCAACTCCTTGGAGGCTGCTTCGGACAATGTGGAAGAACTATGAGTAGACACGGATATACACCGTAGTCAATACCTTGTCGCTCAGGAGGATGAACCGTTACTACGACGTATGTTTCAGAACAAGAGCACCAATATCTGCTGCCATTTCACCAATAACCAAGTGGCCAGCTGGTAGTTCCACGAGGGTTGCATGGGGCACGATGGCTGAAATATGGCGTGATTTGGAGATATCCACCCAGCGGTCTTGCAGGCCGCCAATGACAAGACATGGCATTGAGATGAGAGGTAGATCGCTCTCAATGTCGACACGAATATCTAGTTCCAAATGGGCGTCAGAGCCAGGCTGAACGGTGGATGCTGCCAAGGCAACTACTCCATCCCACATGGGTTCAATCATCTCGAGTGTTTCTGGCGTGTAGCCGTCAACCAGTGCGTAACGAATAAACAACTCTGGACTGATTGCAATCAGGCGACGCCATAAGTCAAAGGTTCCGCGCATCCGGGCGTCACTTTGCGACCATCCGCACAGAGACGTGACTGAAAGAACACGCGAAGAATGCAAGGCAGCTGTGTGAAGTGCACATACGGCTCCGAGGGAATAGCCAACTACGTGAAACGTTTCGTGACCGAGATTACTCATGAGAGCAACTGCGTCGTCAACGATGTCGTCTAGTTCCAGAGGCGCAGTGGGTATATCGGATTCGCCCGAACCAGGAAACTCAAACACGACCCACGTGCGGTCATCGCCGCAGGATGCACGGACTTGATCCCACGCGTTACCCGACTGAGTGGTTCCGTGAAAAGCCAATATCGCTGGGCCCGTGCCATTGACGTTGTATCCGATATTTCGACCGCGATGTTGAAAAACTGCCATACCTCGACGGTAGACGATGACAGCAGGTCCTACGAACGAAGCAACGCTGACTTAAAAAACTGAATCACGTGTTCTTGATGGTCAGAAACATTCTTGGAGTTCATCGCATTGTCATCAATGAGTCCATCAACAAAGGGTGAGTCAGAGAAATACGTGAGAATCGCCCCGTATCCGGTGATGAGAAGATGTCGCGCGTCAAGTCGAGTGAAGACTCCTTCGTCCATCTGGCTTTCTAGGTATGTCACTGCGTTGTCGAAAAATGGACGAAGAACGCCTGAGAGGTCAATTCCTAAATGGACTCCCCCGTCCAAAGCTTCACGACGCATGATTCGCACGTAGTCAGGAGTTTCGGCGAAAAGGTCTAGACACGCTCGCAAGACAAGCTCTGCCTTGTCCCACCCTGCTGCGGGCACATCAACTGCCTCGTCGAGACGCTCCATCCAGTCAGACAACAATCGCTCAAAGACATCTCCGTACAGAGCTTCCTTGCTCGGAAAGTGATGCAACAAACTGGGACGACGTATCCCCACGCCTGCCGCAATGTCATTGAGCGATGTGCCTTCGTATCCCTTCTCGGCAAAGCACTTCAGCGCCTCGTCAAGAATCTGATCTCGTGTCGAGGGTGCGGATTCAGAAGATGTGGCAACGGACACTCTGACAAGATATCGGCTCGACTGCCTACCTACCAGTAGGTAGTGGGTTATGGTGCATCTATGAATTCGGTTCTGCAATCACTTCTCATGGCCTCGATAGGCGCAGCAATTGTCACCACAGTTGCCAACACCTGCACAACGGTGTACTTGCATCGAGGGTTGAGCCACCGTGCATTGACTCTCCATCCAGCTGCTGCATGGGTCTTTCGAGCCCTTATTTGGTTGTCAACCGGAATCAAGCCAAAAGAATGGGTTGCTGTTCATCGCAAGCACCATGCATTTACAGACTCAGAAGGTGATCCTCACTCCCCCGTCTTGTTGGGATGGAAGAGGGTCCAGAAGGGCAATGTGATGCTGTATCGCGAGGCTCTCGCCGATAAGAGCATCATCACTAAGTACGCAAAGGACCTGCCAGACGACAAATGGGATCGCTGGTTTTTTGGCCATAACAAGACAGGGCTTGTGACTGGCATTGCAATCTTGATGCTTGTCCTTGGGCCATGGACTGGATTACTGGCTGCTTTCATTCACGCCAACGTGTATCTCGCTGTTAATGCGGGCGTCAATGCGTTAGGTCATCACTTTGGACGTCGCCCCTATGCGAACCAAGCAACCAATCTTCAGTGGCTTGCATTTCTCACCATGGGTGAGGGACTGCACAACAATCACCATGCAGCGCCGTCATCGCCCCGACTCTCACATCAGCGCGGTCAAATTGATCCAGGCTGGTGGGTCATCAGCACCTTGAAGGCTCTTCGGTTGGCCACACTTCGCTTCAGTGATGTGCGACTCTCGCGCGCAGCACGCACCGGCGCCGCCTAACGCACAAGTACTCTGTGACCATGTCGGTCGTCGTCACATGTGAACACTTCTTCGACGGTGTCACCATGCATGGTGCCCGCAGAGTGACTTATGAGAACGGTGCCATTGTTGCAATAGAGCCGTTCGACGGGATTCCAGACCATCACGTCATTTCACCTGGATTTGTTGACATCCAGATGAATGGATTTGAACAATGGGATGTTGCCCGAAGTTCAGCTTTAGAACTGCGAGACCTCGGTAATCGACTGCAGAAACTGGGAACAACAACCTGGTTGGGAACAATTACCACTGCACCACTTGACTCGCTTTCACGTTCTATTACGACCATAGATACGGGAGTTGCTCGAGACGAGATTCCTGGATGCGTCGGGATACATGTTGAGGGTCCATTTCTAGGTGCTGCTCCAGGGGCCCATAATCCGTCTTGGATAATCCCAGTTGACAAAGGGTGGATTCAACAACTTCCTGCCAACGTTCGTTTAGTCACTCTCGCTGCCGAACAGGACGATGTCGTTGCAGGCATCTCACTCCTTCGTGAAAAGGGCGTTGCTGTTTCCATTGGGCACTCTCGTCCGAATGTGGATCAATGGAAGCTGGCTCGCGAGGCTGGCGCCACTTTGGTGACACACCTCTTCAACGGTATGAGTGGAATCCATCATCGTGAAGAGGGATTGGCCCTCATGGCACTCAACGACCGCGACGTGTTTACTGGTCTGATTGGTGATCTGGTGCATGTCTCGCCAGAGGCAGTTCTGCTGGCTTTCACCGTCAAAGGAGATGGCCGACTGTGTTTGGTTTCCGACACTGTGGGTTGGTCTTCTTCATGGGCTCAAAAACGAGATATTGAGATACGTGATGGTTCACCACGATTACCGAATGGCACATTGGCCGGAAGTTCTACATCGCTCGCTGAATGTGTACGCAGAGTAGTGACCCTTGCAGGAGTGCCTCTTGAACAAGCCCTTCGCGCAGCAACTTCAGCACCGGCAGACGCTATTGGTCTCTCCAACGTTGGGCGCCTCGCTGTTGGCCAACAAGCAGATTTTGTTGCGCTCGATAACTTGCTCTATGTGACGAGGACCTGGAGCCGATTAGTGTCTCTACGTGGCTAACAAACTGACTGCAGAACAAGACCAACAAGCAATTGCCCTTATTCGCGGCATTGCGCTTGACGCACCGTTGAAGGCGAAAAGTGGCCATCAAGGCACTGCAATGTCGCTCGCGCCACTTGCACATGTTCTTTACAGTCGAATTCTGCAGCATGATCCCTCGCAGCCACAGTGGATCAACAGGGACCGTTTCATTCTTTCGAATGGACACGCATCGATTCTCCAGTATGCGATGTTGTATCTCGGAGGTTGGGGACTTTCGTTAGATGATCTCAAGAGTTTCCGACAGTGGGATTCTGCAACCCCTGGACACCCTGAAGTCGGACACACTGCTGGTGTTGAGGTAACGACAGGTCCGCTTGGCCAAGGTTTTGCGAACGCCGTTGGCATGGCCATTGCCGAGAGCCACCTTCGCGCAGTGCATGGCGCTAAGGCAGTGGACCACCACACGTATGTGATTGTTGGTGACGGTTGTTTGATGGAGGGAATCAGTCACGAGGCGGCATCTCTTGCGGGCCATCTCAAACTCGACCATCTGGTCTGTGTGTTTGATGACAACAAGATCACCATTGACGGTTCAACTGACCTCACATGTACCGACGATGTTCCGGCCCGCTTCCGTTCTTACGGTTGGAACGTCATCGAGGCTGGCGAGATTGCAGAAGATTGCGATGCACTAGAAAAGGTACTGCTCGCAGCAAAGTCTCATAGCGGTGCACCAACCATGATCGTGTTACGCACTCATATTGGGTTTCCCTCCCCAGAGATGACAGACAAGCACGAGGCACACGGAAATCCATTTACCGCTGAACTTGTCACGTCGACCAAAAAGGTGATGGGAATCCCTGATGAGCCTTTCTGGGCTCCTGAAGACCTCGTTGCTACGTATCGCTCGCACATATTGTCGCGAGGAAGCGCATCACGGATTGCATGGGAAACATCGGTTTCTCCCGAAGTTAAGAAGACACTTGAAGCCCATCATTCTCCAGTTGATGCGGCAGTTGTTTCAGCAGCGCTTCCTGTGTACGACGCGGCGACGAACCTAGCAACACGACAGGCGTTTCAGAAGGTCATTGAAGCAACCGATGCCGTGCTCCCCCATGTCATTGCTGGCGCAGCAGACCTCACGGGAAACACCGGCGCGAAATTGTCGGCTACCACAGGCTTTTCTTCATCTAATCCCTCCGGCAAGCAGATCTATTACGGCATCCGCGAACATGCGATGGGCGCAGCCATGGTGGGCATGGCATTACACGGTGGAGTCATTCCTGTCGGTGGAACATTCTTTGTCTTTGCTGACTACATGCGACCTTCGATTCGTTTGGCTGCTTTGTCAGGCGCTCGCTGTGTGTTTGTTTTCAGTCATGACTCCGTAGGAGTGGGCGAAGATGGTCCGACGCACCAGCCCATTGAGCATCTCTCTTCGTTGCGATCAATACCTGGCCTGCAAGTGATTCGTCCCGCTGACCCGAATGAGACTGCTCAAGCATGGCTTACTGCTGTTACTCATAACGGTCCCACAGCAATCATTCTGAGTCGTCAGAATGTTCCATCTGTCACTGATGGATCTGCAGTGAACCCAGGGGCCGCCATCATCAAGAAGGTTGCATCACCTGTTGCGACAATCATCGGTACAGGCTCTGAAGTCGGAACAGCCCTGGAAGCCGCTGTTCTCTTGGAGACTGAAGGCATAGCCGTCAACGTTGTATCTCTTCCCTCTTGGGATCGATTCTTGTCTCTCTCTGCGAATGCGCGAGATGCGATTATCCCTACAAATCTTCCTCGAATCAGTGTTGAAGCTGGTTCGACCTTCGGCTGGGCTGCTCTTGCAACACACAGCGTAGGTATCGACCGCTTCGGCGCGAGCGCACCGGGCAATGTCGTGATGGAGAAGCTGGGCATATCGGCAGCGAATGTTGCTGCCACAGTGAAGAGCGCAATCGCATAATGAGCGAGATATTGCGTCGCACATTTGATGAGTTTGGACAAAGTCCATGGTTGGACAATCTGCAACGCAGTTACATCACCTCGGGAAAATTGGCAGAGTTGATTTCGTCGGGAGTTCGAGGTCTCACCTCTAATCCAACAATCTTTCAAAAAGCTATTCAAGGTTCTGATGATTATGACGATCAGTTCACTGCTGAGATTCGTAATGGAGCAACACCGCTTGAGGCCTACTGGTCACTTGTCATCAAGGACATCAACGATGCGCTTGAAGTTTTTGCAGATTTGTACTCTTCGTCATCTGGACTTGATGGGTTTGTCAGCGTAGAAGTCGATCCTCGTCTCGCCAGAGATGGTGAGAAGACATTGATAGCTGCTCGAGATCTAGATGATCGAATTAATCGCTCAAATGTCATGATCAAGATTCCTGCAACTGAAGAAGGTTTACCAGCGATAGAGCAGATGATCTCAGAAGGACGAAATGTCAATGTCACTTTGATCTTCAGCCTTCAGCGGTACCAGCAGGTCATGGACGCGTATGTTGGTGGACTTGAGGCTCGAGCAGTTCGTGGCCTCGACATTTCCTCCATTCAAAGTGTTGCGAGCTTCTTTATTAGTCGCGTTGACAACGAAATTGATGAGCTATTGAACAAGGACGGATCTCCGGAAGCACTTGACTTACGCGGCAAGTCAGCGATTGCCCAAGCGCGTTTGGCGTATGCCCTCTTCCAAACAACGTTCTCTGGCGAACGTTGGGAGAAACTGTCGGCTCTTGGGGCTTCTGTGCAACGACCGTTGTGGGCATCCACTTCAACAAAGAATCCGTCCTATCCGGACACGTTATATATCGATGAACTCATAGGGCCGATGACGGTGAACACAATTCCCGAGGCAACGCTCAATGCATTCGCAGAACATGGAAATCCATCTCGATCAATTGACATGAATGTGGCAGCAGCAGTCGATGTCTGGAAATCACTCCGTAAATACGGCGTTGACGTTGATGATGTGGCTCGCAAACTCGAACGAGAAGGTGTTGCTTCTTTCATTAAGAGTTTCGACGAACTTGTAGACGCCTTGAATGAGAAGGCAGCCTCCTTAGGCTGATTGCATGTCATCGAATAATGAGCGCTCCGAAGCCTTAGCGCGTCTCAATGATTTGTTTGGTGGGGACTCGCAGGTCAGTGTCAACAACAAGATGCTTGATCGTCTCCTGAAGGCAACTGTCGATCTGATTGAAAGTGATGCATCGTCCCTCGATTTCAAGATTGCAACGACAACTTTGGAAGAGATGACGCGAGCATTTGACATGTTTGCCCCGTATCGAGACAAGCCCAAGGTGTCTATTTTTGGCTCAGCGAGAACAACACCCGAGAACCCGATCTATGGTCTCACGGCGCGCACTGCGAAGGCTCTGTCTGATTCCGGTTTCATGGTGGTCACTGGTGCGGGACCCGGAATCATGGAAGCAGGAATGTTAGGTGCTGGTCGCGAGAACTCCATCGGAGTGTCCATTCGTCTGCCCTTCGAGACTGGCGCTAACTCTGTCATTGCCGGAGATGAAAAGTATGTGAGCATGCGGTACTTCTTCACACGAAAACTGATGTTGGTGAAAGAGTCTCAAGCCTTTCTATGCATGCCTGGTGGTTTTGGCACCTTGGATGAAACCTTTGAGTTACTCACTCTTGCGCAGACAGCGAAGTCAGTACCCGTGCCGATTGTTTTCTTGGAAGTGCCAGGAGATCCATTCTGGACACCATTGATGGACACGATGGAGCCACTTCTTCGTCGTCATGGTTTGATCTCAGACAACGATCACACGTTGTACAAGATTGCCGATTCCATTGATGACGCGGTGAACGAAATTGTGGGTTTCTACGCTAACTATCACTCCATCCGGTTCGTCAATGACGTCATGTATCTACGAATGCAGCGCGAGATTCCAGAAGAAGATTTCAAGGCCTTGGCCACAGAATTCGCCTTCCTTGCGGCGGATGGCTTCATCGAGCAAACGGCAGCATCAGGCATTGAAGTGAAGGAAGCAGATCATCCTGAACTCTTCCGCGTAACAATGCGATACGCAGGAAAAGGGTTCGCGTCGTTGCGACCCTTCATTGACGCCATCAATCGCTATTAGTCCTGAACTAAGTGATGGACAGCTTTGTCAACAGCACGCCTCGCTTGAGAAATCTGCTTCTCCATAGCGGGTCTTGATGTCTCTCCCCGTTCGATTGCGTCTGACAACAAGAGCATTGAAGCATCGTTGAGCCGCTCGGAGATTGCCTTCAGTTCTTCCACTATCGCATCAATCTGATCCATGGTTCATCTCCGTTTTGTGTCATGTTCATCTAAAGAATAGATGCGGATACTGCTTCCCCATGTCCTCATGGCGTAGCGTAGGAACGTGCTACGTGAAGAAGAACCCCGTGAATGGGTCAGTTTTGAAGACCCAGATGAACTTCGTACTTGGATGATTGACGCGACCTTTTTTCGCTCAAATTACAAGTGCATCTATGGAGAAGGCTGCAAGGGTGTTCATGATGATCCCACGCCTGAATTGATGCAAGGTTGCTGCTCCTTCGGTGCGCATTTCCTTGACGATAAAGATCTGAAGTCCGTAAAGAAGTCTGTGAAGCGCCTAGAGCCTCGCCATTGGAAGAACTACGACAAGGGTCGTGACAACAAGTGGTTGATGACGGAGAAGGATGGCGGCAAGAAAACAACTGTGGTCAAGGGCGCCTGCATCTTTCACAATCCGCCCGGTTTCGAAGGCGGCACTGGCTGTGCATTTCACATCGCAGCCGTTGAAGCAAATGAGCGCCACATGGACTGGAAGCCCGATGTGTGTTGGCAAGTGCCACTTCGTCTCGAAGAACACGTGGAAGATGGTGGATACGTCGTGTCAACCATTCGCGAATGGAAGCGTCGTGACTGGGGAGACGGCGGAGACGACTTCCATTGGTGGTGTACCGAGTCTCCTGATGCATTCGTCGGCAAGGACCCTGCATACGTGTTCTTCAAAGACGAGATCACCGAGATGATGGGCGAAAAGAGCTACCAGATCATGGTCGCTCAACTGCAGCGACCAACTGCAGTTCCGCTCCCGCACCCAGCGGTGCGATCACGGACTACAAAGAAAAAGAAGTAGTTCTACTTCCCTTTCGTTTGGCGACGGCGATCCTCAACTGTGAGGAAGCGCTTACGAATACGAATTGCCTTCGGTGTCACCTCGACAAGCTCGTCATCACCAATCCATTCAATAGCAGTTTCCAACGTGTGAATGATTGGTGCAGAAAGCTTTGGACCATCGTCGTGGCTGTGTGTGCGGATGTTGTTCTTTTCCTTGGCACGCACAACGTTGAGAACCATTTCTTCGTTTCGAGCAGCCTGACCAACGACCATTCCCTCGTACACCTCTGTGCTTGGCTCAAGGAAGAACTCGCCACTCTTCTGCAAATTGTCCAAGGCGTAGGCCGTGGTAGTGCCCATGCGGTCAGAAATCATGGCTCCGTTCGTACGGTGGGGCAATTCCCCTGCCCATGGCATCCATCCGGCGTGTGTCTGGTTCAAAAGAGCAGTACCGCGTGTCGATGTCATCAACATTGAGCGGAAACCGATGAGACCACGTGAAGGTGCTTCAAAACTCACAATGGTTCGTCCTGGGTCTCCTGCGCGAAGTTCAGTCACACGACCCTTACGAGGAGCAAGAGTTTGTGTGATCACGCCAACGAATTCATCGGGAACGTCACATGTGCCAGATTCAAGTGGCTCATGCTTCTTGCCATTGATCTCCTTGGTAATGACTTCCGGGCGACCGACTTGAAGTTCAAAGCCTTCGCGGCGCATGTTCTCGATGAGTACGGCGAGTTGGAGTTCTCCACGACCGGCAACACTGGTGACGTCAGGTGAATCAGTGTCGGTGATCTTGATGGACACGTTGCCCAAGATCTCTTTGTTCAAACGGTCACGAAGGTGACGGCTGGTGACGAACTTTCCCTCGCGACCGGCATACGGAGACGTATTAACACCGAAGGCCATACGAATAACTGGCTCGTCAACTTCAAGACGAGGCAATGGCGTGGTGACTTCAATTGCTGACACTGTGTCGCCCACTTCAACTTCTGGAATCCCAGCAAGAACGAAGAGGTCTCCAGCGGAGATCTCGTCAACTTCTGTTCGGCCAATTCCGTCAAAGACGCTCAACTGCGCGATGCGGCGACGAATGGGCGTTCCGTCAGAATCCTTGCCCCACAAAGCGACAGTGTCGCCCTTGTGCATGACTCCACTATGAACACGGCCAATCGCTAAGCGACCGAGATAATCAGAGACGTCCAAGTTGGTAACTAGTGCTGTCAACGGAGCATTGGCATCGTGGGTGGGTGCTGGAACCGTATCCAAGATGGTCTCGAGCAAGCACGACAGATCTGCGTCGGCTGGTGGCATTCCGATGCCGCGCATGGCGCGACCTTCACGAGCAACTGCCGAGATAACTGGGAACGTGAGCTGGTCATCATTTGTCGCGAGATCGAGGAATAACTGCTCTACTTCTTCTAAGACTTCTTGCGGACGAGCGTCACCACGGTCCACCTTGTTGATCACAAGGATTGTTGGAAGACCAAGACCCAGGGCTTTTGACAACACATAACGAGTCTGAGGCAATGGGCCTTCAGCAGCATCCACCAAAAGAACCACACCATCGACAAGAGCCAACGCACGCTCAACCTCGCCACCGAAGTCAGCGTGACCAGGAGTGTCAACCAGGTTGATCAGAGTCCCGTTGAAGGTGATACGAGCAGCCTTGGCGAGGATTGTGATGCCTCGCTCGCGCTCCTGCGCGTCTGAGTCCATCACGCGGTCAACAATGGCCTGGTGCGCCGCAAAGGCGCCCGTGGACCGGAGAAGGGTATCTACAAGGGTTGTTTTGCCATGGTCGACGTGTGCGACCATGGCGACGTTACGAAGTGCACTCATGGGGGGTGTTCAAATTTCTGTCCAAAGGACGGTTTTAGGCGAGATCGTCGTCCGAGTCGTCGTCATCATCATCGAAGGTCACGCCGTAGCGCTCCGCAATGGCTGCGTACTCGTCGTCCTCTGCTGGGTTCTCCCGATCCGAGCCGCCGAAACCGAGGTCTGCAGCACTAGGGCCTGCTTGCTTCAATTTGCGCGCTTCTTCGAACCGGCGATGTCGACCTTTTTTCATGGTCGGTCTCCGAACAGTGTGTGGCTCAAGGCCGTGTGGACAATCCTGACGAGTTTACATAGGTATCAGTCGAAATGACGGACATTGCTCTAGACAGGGGTTACATCAACTAGCTTGAGCCCGTTTCCGGAGTTTTCCTTCGTAAATGTGAGCGCTTTACGGCCCGCTACAAGGTCCTCAATGTCGCGGCCGACGATGTCGGCCCTCCAGCCTTCGCTCATCCGAGCCCCAGGGGCACCGCTCAGGAGATCATTGATGTCCTTACGCGTTCCGAGTAGTCCGGCATCGAGATTGCTCTGACGTGCAAGTTCTGTCACCCAGGCTGACACCAAAGTGGCAGCAGGGCGCATGGACTTATCAAGATCATCTCCATCATGGGAGGGAAATGAGAGGTCTCCTTCTGCAGACCTCTCCACGCCCAATTGGACAGCCTCCAACAGTGCTCGACCTTGTTGACCACTGACGTGACGGTGATCGACCCCACGGCTTTGCAACATGTCCTCAGCAGTACGAGGAGCCTTTTGGGCAATGCCCAAGATCGCAATATCAGAGAGAACATGTCTTGGCGGCAGGTCAAGATCCATCGCGCGATTCTCTCGCCACTCAGCAATTGCCTGTGCGACCCATCGCGCTCTCCCCTTCAATGTTCGAACATCTTTGACGCGAAGCCAAGCATCTTCCGGAGGATTAGGACCAGTGGGTCGAGTGCGCAACTCTTCACACGCATCTGTTGCCCATTGCATACGTCCTCGTTCTTCTAAATCGGCAAAAATGATGGAAGACAGTTCAGCAAGATACGCAACATCGGAGGCCGCATAGATCAACTGATCTTTGGTGAGTGGACGACGTAGCCAGTCAGTGAGGCGGTCGCCTTTCGGAACGATCACCTTCAGATACGACTGAAGAAGAGAAGCGAGTGAAGGCTGCGAATACCCAAGAAAACCAGCACACAACTGTGTGTCAAGCATGCGAGAAGGAATGTAACCGCAGCTCTGCGCCATGACATCCAGGTCTTGTTGAGCGGCGTGAAGAACACACATCCCTGGCCCATCGAACAAAGGCCGAAGGAGTTTCATATTGACCATCAATGGATCAATGATCACGGTGCGTTTGGAAGTAGCGATCTGAACAAGAGCTAACTGCGGAAAGTAGGTCTTCTCCCGATGAAATTCTGTATCCAAATAGAAATGAGATTCGCCGAGAGCCTCTTCAGTGAACTCGATCAGATCGTTGTCTGAGTCGATCCAGTCATAAGTGATGTCAGGACGGATTGTCACCGGTCATCACTTCATTTCCTTCAAGAATCCACGCAGCTGTTCCACCAACAACATTGACAAAATGTGATCCATCAAATTCGGGCAGATTCGAAAGAAATTCACATGCACGCGCACTGCGACCACCCAGTTGACACACCACATACACAGTTTCGTATTTTGCAATGCTTGAGAAGTTCTCGGCTAGCTCGCTCAGAGGAACGTTCACTGCTCCTGGTACATGTCCGTCGACGTATTCATCAACTTCCCTGACATCCACAACGTAGGACGATTGCACCAAAGCAAAATCTGTAACGGAGATCTCTGTCCAAGCCATTGTTAGAGGTTAGTTGTGTCATTGTCTGCAGCAAGGTCTGCAGGAGAATTGATATTGCGAACCGCCACCGCAGGTACTGGAACCTCTGCAACGTCGAGGAGCACAGCTGCACGATGCACAGCACGCTCTTTGCGCTTCCAGACGGACTCAAGGGTCTGGAGACATTCTTCTTTCGACCAAGCAGCACACAACCAATTCAGACGATCAGTGCGTCCCACAGTTGCCTGAGCCTCAGGAAGCGCCTTCACAAGACTCGCTATTACAGCATCAGTGATGAAAGGCATGTCGCAAGAAAGAACAACAACGGAGTCGTTCGCTGAGGACTTCAAAGCTGTGATGACGCCACCCAGTGGGCCCTCCCCTGGAAAGAGATCCTTCTTCCAGGTGCCAGAGAATTTCTTTCCTCGCGCTGGCGTACCACCGATAAACATGATTTCTGAGGCACCAGCGCGTGTTGCAGCGTCCGCTACTCGTTGAGCCATGGCCTGGCCTTCAACTTCATAAAGAGCCTTATCGGATCCCATACGAGAGCTGTCTCCTCCGATGAGGATGGCCACGGTGAACTCAGCGCCCGACATGGTGTCAACGCTACGGGCATAAATGAGCCTAAAGTTGCCCAATGAGCACGATTCTCGCCGCAACAGACCCTGACACCCTTAAGAATGCAGCTCTCGGGCTGTCAGCTGGCTCCCTTTTAGTAGCCATCGTTCTGATGAAGGTCATTTCGGGAATCATGGGCAAGGTTGTATCCACCGTGATCTTTGTAGCAATTGCACTCGTTGGTTACTCGCAAAGAAGCGAAATTACTGATTGTGTGAACAGCGTGAAAGCCGCTTCCCAGTCTGCAGAGACAGAACTTCAAATCCCTCAGGAACTCACGTGCCAGTTCTTTGGTCAAGACATCACCGTCAAGGTGCCTCAAATCAACAATTAAGGCAATGGGGCCAAATGCGGCCTAATGAGAAGTTCAGCGAATGCTGCGGCATGTGAATTGGGTGCACCATGACCGGCGCCGTCGATCTCAACGCTGTGAGCATGTTTCAGATTCTCACCTAGCCACAATGCTCCCTTCTTGTGGTGTTCAAGGGCTTTTGATCCGTATCCACAGATAACTGGACATTCGATAGCGGCAACGTCCCATGGAGCACCTTCTCGTATCGATTGCAATTCAGTCGTGAGTGCCACACCTTCTGCACGTCGTGCTTCTTTCGTGCTCTCGGGCAACTGGTCCCATCGCTTACGGCCAATGAGACGAATCATGAAGGCTTCCGCTGCATCAGCAGTGGGCACAGTAAGACTGTTGGCTCCAGCAGTGTTACGAGGCCACCAATCAAACCATGACAATGGTGTTTCATACGTGCTCACAGCACGAATCTGTTGACCGAGCTGGGCCGCTGTGGCCAATGCAATGTTGCCGCCAAAACTGTGACCAATCAGGATGGCTTCTCGGTCATTCAAGATGCTGACGACATCTGAAGCATTGCCAGCAACCGTAAACGGCCCCTGATGAGAATTATTGTGCGCATACCCTCGGCGATCAAAACGGATGACATGAGATTCTTTATGAATCTGTCGCGATACACGAAGCATTCCAGCTGCTCTGTCCAAAGAGCCATGAATCAGCACCACTATCGGGCCGTCAGGCGTCCCTTCTTCAAGAAATTGAAGCCCATTACCCGCAGAGTGAGGAACTGTTGTGGACATCGCTTTATCATTTCACATCAATGGAACTGATACTTGTACGACACGCCCTTCCGCTTCGCCGCGAGAATGTAGATGGACCAGCTGACCCAGAGTTGTCAGCCGATGGTCATTCACAAGCAAGACACTTTGCTGAGTACATGGGTCTAGAGCACATCGACGCGATTTATACCAGTCCAATGAAACGAGCCATGCAGACCGCGGTTCCCCTTGCACAGTTGAAGAACATGCAGCCGATTGTGATTGATGGTGTGGCGGAGTATGACCAGGATTCCAACGAATACATTCCCGTTGAAGAACTAAAGGCCAACAATGACCCTCGTTGGCAAGAGATCGTTAATGGTGGATGGGCTGCACAAGAACCTGCGGAAGAATTCACAACACGCGTCAATGATGCATTAAACGAAATCGTTCGACAGAACAAAGGTGCAAAGGTCGTTGTGACATGCCATGGCGGTGTGATTAACGAATATCTCTCGAAAGTTCTCGGTTTGAACACTGGTCAGTTCTTTTATCCGAACTACACATCCATCCATCGCATTGCCGCTTCCAGTTCAGGACATCGCAGCATTCTTTCCGTCAACGAAACAGCCCATCTCCGCGGCACGGGACTTCCCGTAGGGCTTTTTCATGGTTAACTCGCTGAGCTCTCTTTTTCGTTTCTTAGATGAATCACCGACACCATTCCATGTCGTGGCGTCGTCGGTCAGTCTTCTCGAACAAAAAGGCTTTGCCCATCAAAAATCTTTCTCCGATGAACTGCTGACAAAGGGATACTTCATCCGAGACGGGGCAATCATTGTTTGGTCATTGGGAGCCAAGAAAGCACCGTTGCGCGTCATTGGGGCTCATACCGATTCGCCAAACCTTCGTGTTCAACCAAATCCGAATATTCACAATGCCGGCTGGTCACAACTTGGAATAGAAATCTATGGCGGAGTCCTGCTGAACTCATGGCTTGATCGTGATTTGGGTATTGCCGGTCGTGTGTTGTTCACAGATGGAACGTCCACTCTTTTTGCAGATCACTCTGCCATTGCTCGTGTTCCACAGTTAGCTATCCACCTGGATCGCGAAGTGAATGAACGCGGAGTTCAACTCGACAAGCATCAACATACGGTCCCCGTGTGGGGCACTAATGCTCCATCATTCCAAGAGTGGCTGTCAGGCAAGGTCAATCGCACTGATATCGCTTTCTATGATGCACATTTGTTCGACATCAACCCAGCAACTCTTCTGGGCGTTGATAATTCGCTGATCGCAAGCGCACGACTTGATAACCAACTCTCTTGTTGGTCAGCACTGCAAGCGATCACCTCTGCGGAGAGCGAGTACAACGTCATTGTCGTACTCAATGACCATGAGGAAGTTGGCTCCGAAAGCATGACCGGAGCTGCGGGACCGATGCTTGAGTCTGTTGTCGAGGCAATCCTTAATCATCACAGTGTGAGTCCTATGGAGAAGCATGATCTATTGGCGGCATCGTGGTGTCTGTCAGCAGACAATGCACATGCGGTCCATCCGAATTATCAAGAGCGTCATGATCCGCGACATGGTCCTCGAGTGAATGAAGGTGCGGCGCTCAAACTCAATGGCAATCAGCGGTATGCAACAACGGCTCGCGGTGCTGCGCATATACGCAACATTGCGAAAGCCGTCGATGCACCTCTTCAGGTCTTCGTCAGCCGCAACAACATGCCCTGTGGGTCTACCATCGGGCCGATCACATCAACGCGACTCGGAATCGAAGCCATCGACATCGGAGCCCCTCAACTATCAATGCATTCGGCGAGGGAACTTTCAGGTGCGCAAGATCCCGACCACTTAGTTTCTTTGATGAGCGGCTTTATTGCTCGATAACGACGTTCGGAGTACCAGCAAGTTGCTGTGCCTCGTCAAACAAGCGTTGTAGATCAATGCTGAGCTGTTGGGTGATGTCCTTAACAGCCGAACGAGGAATTCGACCACTCTCATCTGCGATGGCAACAATCGGCTCTCCAATAATGAGCACGCACTTCCGCGGATAGATCATCTTTGAGCCCTTGGGCATAACACCCTCAGAGCCACCGATACCTACCGGAATGATGGGGACTCCTGCTTTGACAGCAACATATGCAGCACCATCGAAGAGAGGCTGTACAACGGGACCTGATTGCCTAGTGCCTTCAGGGAACAGCACCAGTGGCTCCCCTGCCTCAAGTACCGAGATGCATCTTTTCAGAGCTTCTCTGTCTGCTGACCCGCGGGTGACGGGGAAGGCTCCGAGAGAAGAGACGATCCAGCCAATTGGTTTGATCTTCCAGATGGAGTCTTTCCCCATGAACCTCATCCGACGCGCGGTCACAGCGGCTGCAAGTGGTGTATCGATGTTCGACCGATGTATGGGTGCGAGAAGAAATGCCCCGCTCTTAGGAATGTTGTGCTTCCCGATCACTTTTGTTCGGGTGTAACCAACACAGATCGCCACGACGAGCGACCGAAAGAGCGTGTAAAAGATTCGGCTGATACGCGAGTTACCCGCCATAAATGTGTCAACTTCAGCCATGACGCTTCTCCAAGGAATGGGTGAAATGGTCAACGATGACGTCAACAACTTCTGTAATTGATAATCCAGTCGAGTCAACCATCACTGCATCACTGGCGGGCCGCAACGGAGAATCAACACGTTCAGAATCAATACGATCACGCTCGGCAATGTTGAAGGCAATCTCTTTCAAGTCGCCACCCGACTGATCAACACGACGACTTGCACGCTCTTCAGGAGAAGCAGTGAGGAAAACCTTCAATTCCGCATTGGGAAACACCACGGTTCCGATGTCACGACCTTCGACTACTCCGCCCCCCTGTTGCTGAATCCAGCGTTGTTGCTGCGTGCGCATCGCAGTACGCACTGGGCTTTGTGCAGCAATGATGCTGACAATAGAAGCAATCTCAGCAGACCGAATCTCCTGAGAAACGTCTTCGCCATTCATCCAGCACTGAACGCCTTTGAATGTGATGTCAATCGACTCAGCGATTGCAGCGACACCACTTTCGTTCGAGGAGTCAATACCCGTTCGCGTACTGAGGAGCGCAACACAGCGATACATAGCGCCAGTGTCTAGATACGGAAGGCCCGTTGCCTCCGCAACCAGCTTCGCAACAGTTGATTTTCCTGCACCGGCAGGTCCATCGATAGCGATGACAGCCAAGATCTACCAGCTGGTACCAAGAGGACGACCTTCGTCGTACCCGGCTGAACTTTGCACACCGACAACAGCACGCTCATGGAATTCTTCAAGACTCGCTGCTCCGGCGTACGTACAAGATGAACGAAGACCTGCAACGATTTGGTCAATAATGTCTTCGACGCCTGGACGCTGAGAATCCAAGTACATACGAGATGAACTGATTCCCTCTTCGAAAAGTTCCTTCTTTGCACGCTCAAACGCTGTCTCGGTTCGTGTGCGGTTCTTTACGGCACGGTTTGAGGCCATACCGAAACTCTCCTTGTACAAGCGACCTTCAGTGTCTCGTAAAGTATCCGCTGCAGATTCATACGTACCTGCAAGCCACGATCCGAACATCACGCTGGAAGCACCGGCTGCGACTGCAAGTGCAACATCGCGCGGGTAACGAACTCCGCCATCTGCCCACACATGCTTGCCCATCGACCGGGCAACTTCAGCGCTCTCCAGTACTGCAGAGAATTGTGGACGGCCAACACCTGTCATCATGCGAGTGGTACACATGGCTCCCGGCCCGACGCCTACCTTGATGATGTCGGCACCAGCATTAATGAGATCGCGTGTGCCGTCTCGAGTGACGACGTTGCCAGCGACAATCGGAACACCAGGAGCAGCCGCACGAACTGCTTCGATCGCACGGATCATCGATGCCTGGTGGCCATGGGCCGTATCGATAACAAGAACATCCACACCTAAGGCAACAAGGTCTCGAGCCCGTTGCGCGGGATCACCGTTAATACCAACTGCTACAGAAGTGAGGAATTCGCCACTGCTGTTCAATGCCGGTTTATAAATCGTGGAACGAAGCGCGCCCTTGCGAGTGACAGCACCAACGAGAACATCATTGCCATCGATGACAGGTGCGAAGGAAAGGCGTTGCTCAACAAGAGCATCATGAATTTCAGAAACCGACTGGGAATCTGTGAAGCACACCATGTCGAGGTTCATGACATTCTTCAACTGCGTAAATCTGTCAAAGCCTGCTGCATCGTGCTCTGTGAAGACACCTAATGGGCGATTCTCTGCATCGACCACAATCACAGCACCGTGTGCTCTCTTGTGAATCAAGCTGATGGCCTCGCCAAGGGTGTCTTCGGGCGCCAAAGTTATGGGGGTCTCAAAGATTGGGTGTCGCGACTTCACGTGATCGACAACAGTTTGAATGATGTCGAGTGGGATGTCTTGTGGCAGAACCACCAGCCCGCCACGGCGAGCAACTGTCTCTGCCATACGGCGACCGGCAACTGCAGTCATGTTGGACACCACGATGGGTATGTTCGTTCCGATCTTGTCGGCTGTACTGAGGTCAACATCGAGCCTGGATGCAACGTTCGACATGGACGGAACCATGAAGACATCGTTGTATGTCAGGTCGTGCGCGGGAGTCTGCTGTAGGAAGCGCATAGGGCGTCACGAGACTACCGTGTCAGCATGAGTTCATCAGAGAACAACCCAGTGGTCCTTGTCCATGGCTGGGGCGGCAGCTTCCGAGATACGTGGCAAAAGCCCGGAATCGATGCCCTCCTTGAGGACATCGGGCGGACTGTGCTCCCCTTTAATCTTTTGGGACATGCCGACCAGGACAAGCCGTCCGACCCAGAGGCCTATGTAGCACTACCCCAGTGGTTTCTCGACCGACTCCCCAGCGAGGCTCCTGTCGTCGATGCAGTCGGCTTCTCTCTGGGGGCTCTCACCATTCTTCGAGCATTAATCATGAATCCAGATCGCTTTGGGAAAGTCATTCTCGCGGGTATCGGAGACGGAGTCTTTGTTCAGTCTGCACCCAATGCAAATCAGAAAATCGTGGAAGCATTAGAAGGAAATCTCTCCGATGACGATGAACTCGGTCGGATGTTTTCTCACTACGGAAATCAGCCCGGTAACGATCTACCAGCCCTCATTGCAATCATGAAGCGCCCACCGTCAGAACCCATCGACCCCGCAATACTCGCCACAATCACAAATGAAGTGCTTGTCGTCATCGGCGATAAGGACTTCACATTCCCTGCAGAGAAACTTGCCAGTGCGTTTCCCAATGGTCGTTTAGTGGTCTTGAAGAACACCGACCATTTCGCTACGCCTGATTCCTTCCCGTTCATCGACCAGATTCTTGACTTTTTCGCATGACCACACACGGCATCTCATCTGATGTTTCATTGGCGGTCAACATTCTCTCGTCGGGCGGCATCATTGGAATGCCGACTGAGACTGTGTATGGACTAGCTGCTTGCGCACTTGATGAGAACGCCGTTCAACGTGTGTTCGACACCAAAGGACGCCCCCATAATCATCCGCTCATCGTGCACCTCTCTCCGTCAATGGACTTTCGCAAATGGGGAGTCTTCAGCGCGGATGCAGAAGCATTGGCTACATCCTTTTGGCCAGGACCTCTGACACTTCTAGTTCCTCGCACTTCCATCGTTCCCGACTGGGTCACTGGCGGGCGCGACACAGTTGCGATACGAGTGCCAAGTCATCCGCTCGCACAAGAACTACTGACACGGACCAATACCGGTGTGGTCGCACCCTCTGCGAACAAATTCGGAAGAGTAAGTCCCACTTCTGCACGCCACGTTCTTCAGGACCTCGGTGATGAAGTTGACCTCATTCTCGATGGTGGGGAGTGCGAGGTGGGGCTTGAATCAACCATTGTTGAGTGCACCGATGTGTTTCAGATACTTCGACCAGGACAGATTTCAACAGAAGACATCATTCGCGTCACAGGCAGAAACCCACATCAAACCACAGGGCCATCAAGGGCACCAGGAATGCTCGCGAGCCACTATGCACCGCAGGCTCAGGTGATGATTGTTGATTCTCTAGACGACGCGCAGAGAATCCAACGTGAACAATCGACCCTCAGAAGTGTTCACCTCATTTACTTCTCAGATGTCACTTCGTATGCAGAACATCTATACGACGAACTTCGTACAGCCGACCGAAATGAATGCGAACTTGTTATAGCGGTTCGTGCTCCTTCTTCAGGAATAGGAATCGCCATCAACGATCGGCTCTCGAAAGCAGCAGCTGATCGCTAATTCGGCCAGTCAATACTGTTGAGTTGATCTACGAGAAAATCACGCACATCAGCAATGTGAGGAGTCTGTCCTTCGTGTGACGACCCAACCGTGAGATGAACTGTTGTGCCCCCTGCTTCGGGAACACATTCACACCGGCACCAGCCATTGCGTGAGTTCCTCAGTGAAGAATCATGAAGGAGAAACTCCAATAGATATGGCGGGTCATCTTGAATTGTCGGACCACACAACGAAGCGACCACTTCCAATGCTTGCCAACAATCAACCGGCAAGACGTTGATCGTGAACGATGAAACATCTCGTCGAGTTTGGTGAACAATGTGCGACGCAGATGCTGTAGCAACTTCTTGTACATCTTCCTCCGCAACGCCTTCACGCCACGCGAGAGCGACCTCCAAGGCCGCATTCAGGATGATCATTGACTCGTTCGAACCACCGGAGTCGGGGTGAGAGAGCAGACTCTGCGTACGCCATGCCTTTCGAATCTCATCTGCGCTACTCCCTGGCGCGATGCGAAGGAGAGCGAATGCTTCTGAAGCACTAGTCAAAGTCATCGACCGATGAATTGAGGTGGCCGCTTCTCAATGAACGCAGCGACCCCTTCTTTGAAATCCTTCGTCCGGAAAAGTGGCAACAGCTGCAAGAAGACATGGTGGACATTCTGTTCAAAGGTCTCAGTTTCGGCGGCACGCATCATTCGTTTGATTGCACGCACTGCAAGTGGTGCATTTGAAGCAATCTCCCCCGCCATCTCGCGTGCTGCATCCATGAGCTGTTCCGCAGGCACAACCGAGTTCACCAGCCCAAGCTCGAGACATTCTTGCGCCAAAAGAGTGCGACCAGTAAATGCGATCTCAGCAGCACGTGCGTACCCAACGATTCGAGGCAACAACCACGTACCGCCACTCTCGGGCAAAATTCCTCTCTTCGCGAACCCCGGCGCCATCTTTGCGTTATCCGCTGCAATACGAATGTCGCACCCCAAGGCGATGTCTAGTCCGTACCCAGCAGCACCACCGTTCAGAGCACACACGACCGGAGTGTCAATGCCATGGAGAACAATCGGTGGAGCACCACGAAGATCAAATTCAACCATGTTGGCTTCGGTGTTGTCGAGCACACCAAGAGATTCTGTTTTACCTGCCTGTGAACCGAGATCGAGTCCTGCACAGAATGCACGACCCGCACCGGTGAGGATGATGCAACGCACATCAGGATTTGTGTCTGCTTCGAGGAGTTTCTCCGATAGCAATTGGAGCATCTTGCCTGAAATGGTGTTCATGCGCCCTGGCGCATTCAATGTGATTGTTCCGATGTGATCGGCAACTTCTAGAAGAACTTCATCCGTAGTCATGGAAGAAAACTAGCAACTGATGAACCCCTAGTACGCAGGCCCATCAATCACGATCGAATGCGCATCCCTAGGCGCAACCACCAAATGGCACAGAGCCAAGAACATTGAGACGGCCCCGATGATGTGGGCTGCCACAAGGACCACGGGAACTCCGGTGAAGTACTGGGTGTATCCGATTGCCCCTTGCGCTACCGCTACAACGAGCAATGCAGAAATTGCTTCAGTGAAGTCACTGCTGGAACGCTGTCGTCGATCCAGCAATGCGAGGGCCACTATCAATGCGACAAAGATCAGAACTGTTACCCCGTGAATACGTGCAACGGAAGGAAGGGCAAATCCGAATCGAACAGCATCCTCTGAGCCTGCGTGAGGTCCGGTCGCAGTCACGACTGTGCCGGTCACAATCGCCGTCACGCCAGCAATTGAAAGCGCGATGACCAAACCCTTCAGCCGAGAGGGAATGCTCCTAAAGAATGAAGTCGGTGCACTAGTTCCACTACGGCGATACAACATGAAGGCACACGCGATGAGGACCATCGAAACCAAGAAGTGCGCCATGTTCGCGTATGGGTTCAGGCCCGTCAGTACAACAACTCCACCAATCACAATCTGAGCAAGCACTCCCAGGACAAGACTCCACGACAGCCACACCAAATCTGAACGCCGGGGAGATCGGCGGTGAGAAAGCAATACCGCAGCCATCACACTGAAAGAAACCACACCAGTGAACAATCTGTTTCCTTGCTCGATGGCGGTGTGACCTGAGGAGACATCAATGAACTGTGTGTCATTACAGTTCGGCCAGTCCACACAACCGAGTCCCGACCCTGTCAGACGGACCAGGGCACCCGTGAAAACAATGACGCACAACGACCCCAAGGCGGTACCGCAGACAATGCTGTAAGACTTTCCACTGAGACGCGCCATACCTTGAACAGTAGGTGTCGATGGCGTCCCGTGCCACTTGGTACAGAGCACTAAAGAATGACTACGGTCACAGTCATGATCACATCGTTTGACGACTATCCGATCCATCAGACCTCGGAACCAATTGCTCACCCAGAAAGTGGTGACCCTGGGCATTATGACCGCTACTTCTTTAATGGATACAGCAAAGACGGATCACTTTTCTTCGCAGTCGCTATGGGGTTGTACCCGAATCGACATGTCATGGATGCATCCTTCAGTGTCGTAGTCAATGGCGAACAGATCAGCGCACATGCCTCAGCCAAGGCTCCTCATGACCGTTTGCAATGCAACCAAGTCGGCCCCATTGGCATCGAGATCATCACTCCAATGAAGGAACATCGCATCAGTGTGGATACTCCTGAACATGGTTTACGAGCAGAGTTGACATTCACTGCAACGTCGCTTCCCTACGAGGAACCACCATTCATGGTGCGAGCAGGTAACCGCGTCACGATGCGCTACACACGGTTGACGCAACTAGGAAAGTGGAACGGCTGGCTGGAAGTTGACGGGGTGCGACACGAAGTCAATGAGTCGATCTTTGTAGGGTCGCGAGACCGTTCATGGGGTATTCGAGGTGTCGGAGAACGAGTGCAACTTGGTGCACCTGTGACTCATATGCCGCAGTTCTTTTGGCTGTGGGCCCCGGTTTGCTTCGACGGGTTTGGAACCTTGTTTGACGTCAACGAGTACGCAGACGGTGAAAGATGGCATGAATCCGGCGTCATGCTCGTCGGAGATGACACGATTCAGCACTCACACAATGTTGCGTACGACTATCACTGGGAGCCCGCCACTCGCCGTGCCGAATCCTTCGAACTGCGTTACACATTTGGCAAGTCCACTGCACATCTCTTATTCGAGCCGATTACTCACTTTCAAATGCTGGGTCTGGGCTATCTGCACCCTGAGTGGGGTCACGGGTTTTGGAAGGGTGACCTTGCGATAGGTGGCGAACGCTTCCCCGTCCCCGTTGCAGATCCGATGCAAATGCATCATCTGCACACACAAACTCTCAGCAATGTCACAATGACGATGTCGACCGGAGAAATTCATCGCGGCATAGGCATTCTCGAGACGCTTGTCCTTGGCGCCCACGTTCCGAGTGGCTTCACGGGCATGAGTGACGGTTTCAGCGCTATTTCCTCATAGCCCCCAGCCAGTAGCGCCGAAACAATCGGCCTCATCGCGCCATTCTGGCTCCTTTCAAGAGCCTCATTTTGCGCACCCATGGCCCATGCCATGTGTTTGTTCATCACTTTTTGTGACCGACTGACCACTTAGACCACTCTCTGTGGTCACCGAAACATTTTCCGTGAGAAATCTCTCAAGTTCTGCTCATACCTGCCGATCCCTATTGCGGATCAACAAGGGAGCAGACAGATGTCTCAGAACCGCACAAGCACAATCAGCCGAATCATCCTTGCAGGAGCAGTTGCAAGCCTTGCATTCGTAGTGGCACCCGGAGCAGTACACGCTTCGACAGGAAAGACCGTTGCAGTAGTTGTCGCAACAAAGACCGCTCCTGGCCAGCCAAAGTTCGGCGAATCAGGTCCTGCTGTCGTTGCTCTTCAAACAGCAATCATGCGCAATGGTTTCTCACTGACAGGCGGAGCTTCTGGAAAGTTCGATAAGCGCACCCGTCTCGTTCTTCGCAATTTCCAGAAAGTTGTCGGATTGAAGGTGACTGGCAAGGTCGACGCCGCTACCGCTGCGGTGTTGAAGCTCAACGTTGCAACCACAACAGTTGCACCAGCCACCACTGCTGCCCCTGCAACGACCGCTGCACCAGCCACCACAGTTGCACCAGCACCAACAGTGGCACCAGTCGCATATGCACTGAACCCCGCAGCGCTTCCCATCCGCGGAAATCGCGGTGAAGCAGTTCTCGCTCTCCAAAAGGCACTCGTCACGGCAGGACTTCAGGTCAGGGGCGGCGTTGATGGCATCTTTGGTTCCGGAACAACACAAACTCTTGCTACGTTCCAGTCGACAAAGGGTCTCCCTGCTACAGGTCTTCTTGACGCAAACACAGCAGCAGCACTTGGCCTCATTGCGCCCACCACCACAGTTGCACCAGCACCAACAGTGGCACCAGCTGTACAAGCTGCTTCCGTCACAGTGACAACCTTGCCTTCACGCGGCGCGCGAAGCAATGACGTTGTGATCATTCAGAATGCACTCATCACCGCAGGGATTGCAGTGAAGGGTGGAGCTGACGGTGTCTTTGGTGGTGCAACCACCGTTGCAATTCAGAAGTTTCAGACAGCAAATGGTTTGCCATCAAATGGAAAGCTCGACACACGGACAGCAATCAAGCTTGGCGTCATGGCCGCACCTGCAATTCAGCTTGATGTGTTCCCCATGCAAGGTCCTTGTTCATTCACCAACACATGGCATGCTCCTCGCGGTGGCGGTCGTCTCCACGTGGGCGTCGACATCATTGCCAAAGAAGGAAACCTTTTGTACGCAGTTGCCGACGGAACAATCACCAAGATCTACAACGCAGCAAATGACAAGCTTGCAGGAAACGGAATTCGTCTGACAAAGGCTGATGGAACGTACTTCTTCTATGGCCACATGCTTCGTCTTGCAGATGGCATCACCATCGGCACCCAGGTCAAAGCAGGTCAAGTCGTTGGATACAACGGCAAGACCGGCGGAACCAACACCCCACACCTCCACTTTGAAATTCACCCATTCGGCGGCGCTGCAATTGATCCAACAGCAGCAGTTGACGCAGTGAATGCATGTGGAGTGACCACACCACTTCCAGTACCTGCGGCATAAAGCACATACAGCCCTCAAAAAAGGGCTGGCAAAATAATCTCTTTCGGCCGCCACACGATCCAGTGGCGGCCGAAAGTTGTTTATGGACGAACTTCGTAAAAGGCGTTCACCGAGTGCTCAATCGGCAATTTCTCGAATGAAGTGAATCCTGCATCTCTTGCCATGCGTTGGGCCTTCGAGGAAGATAATCCCAATGTGCCAAGTCCTTCACCATCCGGCGATGACATTGCAGACGACATGCAACTGAGAACACTCACCCCATAGAGCAATGATGCCATTGGATTCTTGGTGACATTCAGTTCCAGTGAATCGTGAGCTTTGATGTCGACGAGTAGCCAGGTTCCATCATCTTTCAGGGACTGACGAATTGTTCGCATCATCTCTGTTGGATGAGTCATGTCGTGGATGCAATCGAACGTGCAAATCAGATCAAACTTTTCACCCGAGGTAATTGCCTCCTCGCGAGGATCAACAAATCGCACATTGGAGAGATCGTCATGCTTCAGTCGTTCGTTAGCTCGCTCCAGGGCATGAACCGAGATGTCGTAGCCAACAAATTGGCTATGCGGGAAAGTGCGACCAAGAAGGAGAGATAGACCGCCCGCGCCGCAACCAATATCAGCAACACGTGCGCCCGCCTCCAACTTTTCCTGGACACCCGATAGCGCAGGGACTACGTACGGGATGAGAAAGTTCTGGTTCCACGGTTCAAAACTCTTCTCAATACCCACGGCACCTTCAGGGCCGTGAGAGTCATAGTCGTGTCCGAGCCCTGTGCGGAAAGACTCCGGCATGTAGTTGAGTGCTGCCATCGTCTGCGGCAAGCGGTGAAACATTCCCATTCCGTACGCCGGATGATCTGGTGTTGCGAGCACACACACGGCCTCGGGAGTGAGATAAAAGACAGGATCAACCGCAGACAAGTCGTGACACGACACGATTCGGGCGGCCACTTGATTGTGAAGCCACTCGCGAACCCACCGCTCATGCAGTCCAAGGTGTCCAGCCAATGAATCAGAAGTAACACCGTCCGGACGGGTGGCCATTGACTCATATAGACCCAATCGATCGCCCAGGTGGATCATCCCCGACGTAACAGCGCCCTCGAGTTTGCTGAAAACACCAAACGAGAACATCTTCAGAACATCAGGATCAATTGATTCATTAGCCATGAGTTGACTCTAGAACCAATGACAATCGAGATCTGAGTTGGTCAGTAAGTTCTCATGCCGGGTTCTAGGTGGTGATTCCCAGACAGTTGTGTGAGTCCGAAAGTAATACCATCGGCAAGTTTCAGCGTCGAAATGCGGTTGATCGTGGCGTGCCCGATAACGAGACGTTCCCATTCCCATGGAGTAACAGGGAAACCGAGCATGTGACACAACGACACACTTCCCGTACCGGCATGGCAGATCAGTGCAATTTTTCTGTTGTCATCAAACTGGTCGTTTGTTTCCCAGACCGGAAGATCAGAACTGGCACGAACAATTCCGCGGGACGCAAGAAACCCGCTGATGCCATCGTTGATTCTCGCCACAAAATCTGAAACTGCTTCCCCACCTTCAACACCCGACCAACGTTCGTGTGAAGCTTTTGACTTCTCTGCACTCCATGCCGCTTCCGCCTTCTCCTGAGGCGTCCCATGCCAAATCGGGTTACGTATCTCCTCCAACCAAGGCTCTATCACCAATGGCTTACCCAACACATCGAGAATGGGTGTTGCTGTTTGGCGCGTACGAAGAAGAGGCGAAACAAGCACCTCATCAAAATGCTCATTAGCGATCTCTTTCGCCACGGCCTCGGCTTGACGGAAGCCAAGGTCTGTCAGAGGAGGGTTATCAACAGAAAGACCGTCCTTTACCCATTCGGGCTGAGCATGACGAATGATGACTAATTCCACGACGCCAACTTAGTTCTGACGAACATCTAAACCGAATTAGTTAGTTGGCACCGTGAAATCAATAGAGCACTGATCAAAGGCTCGCTGGAATTGGCCTTGGTACTGCGCCAGATTTGCATTGCTTGAACTGACGTCGACAACTCCTTGCAAAGCGGTTCCCAAACAACTGGTCTGTGCGGGAGAAATTGTGAGGCCGAAGAGAGCAGCAACAGTTGCTCCAAGGGCATCATCTTGAGAAACTTCGTTAATGGTGTTTGTTGGAGGTTCGGTTTGCAATGGACTCGGAATCGAAGGACCTGGCAACGTTTCAGAAGTTTGATCAGAATTGGCAATGGTTGAGGGCAAGCCACACTCACCAATCAACAGAGACTCCACTGTGTTGGCTTGAGTTAAAGATTGTGCAGAACCCAACTGCAGCGCAGCGTCGACCGCCACGGAGTCGGCAATCGCCACAGAGACATCCCAGTCGAGTTTTTCCATAGAACTGATGAAGGAATTGATCTTGACCGCCAAGTCGGCAGCTTCCTTGCTCTCAGGATGAACAACGGCAACGTGATTCACGCTTGTACGCGCACTAAAAGTCTCATTACGCAAAGTTGCATACTGGTTCTCGGAAAAATTATCGAGTCCTTGGGAAAACTGCATGGTGAAGCCCGCTACAGAACTGAGATCAGAGCAAATGGACGATTCGGCGGAGCAAGAGACCAGGCTGAATCCCGCCAATACTGCAACCATCGACAAACGAAGTTGATGACGGACACCGAAGGACATGATTCATTCTTACATTCGATCGAAGCCCTGCAGCGCCATAGATGGTCTAGGTCCGTGGCACTGTGCCATGTGACTGCAGTACTGCGCCCCACCGAGAAGTCCCCCATCTCCTAGCCTGTCGGTGTGAATCGTTTAGCCCGGATCGTCCTAACAGTTGTTTGTACAGGCATCTTTGCCATGTGGGTGTACGCATTTGGCTTCGCATCTCGCGAAAGTTTCAATCGAATTGAAGATGACGCATGGAAAGCACGTTCGGAAGCTCGTTGCCTGATTGCCGAGAACGAACGCTTTGCGTTGCAGGACCTTGGGAAGATGAATGCCAACGACACGGCCGCGCTTAAGAAGAAGGCCGACATCGTTGCTACTGCTACCGATTCTCTGGAACGCGCCATCGATGACATTGCGAAGGACAAGCCTGTAGGTCCTAAAGGTCAGGAACTTGTTCCACAGTGGATCAGCGACTATCGCATTTACATTCAGAATCGTCGACAGTTTGTTGACAAACTTCGTACCGCTTCGACGAGGCCATTCTTTTCTGAAACAGAAGTCGAAGGCGTTCCGATCAGCGAACGAATCGGAAAATTTGCTCGAGAAAATGACATGCGTACATGTCAGCCTCCGTTAGACCTGTCGGTCTAGTCAACCTCAACCCAAGAGCCGTTGATATAGCGCTTGATTACTCGAGCAGGCACTCCAACAGCGACTGAGTAACTCGGAACATCTCGCGTCACCACGGAGTTGGCTCCAATAACGCAATGCTCACCAATCGTGACGCCCGGAAGAACGACTGATCCATAGCCCAGCCAACTTCCACTACCAATCTTGACTGCCCGTTCTGGCTGTGATTGCTTTGAAATGGGCAACGAGACGTCTTCGTATCCATGATTCTGGTCAGTGATGTACACGTTGTGTCCAGTCCACACGTCGTCGCCGATCTCGATGCTGAAATGACCAACTATTCCGCTGCCTCGACCGATTAAGCACCGGTCACCAATAGTTACGACAGGATTGGTAATGCACTCTTGCCCTGGAACCATTCCAGCCGACAAGGAGATATCGGGACCAATCAATGTGTTTTCACCGATGTGGATGTATTGCTCGTTGAAGATCGTCGTGGGCTTCCACATGATGAGGCTTGCCCCTCCAAACCGGCCGAAACGTTTTCCCCGGGAATTACTTGCGGAGATCGATGCAGCCAATTGAATCCATGAATGGAAACGGACATACAGGTTTCCTACCAGAGAACTGAACACGTCAACACGCTAGTGAACCCACTCGTCTCTCTGTGTACGGTGGGCAGATGAGCACGACCGCAGCGACAACAACTCCAGCAGGGACATTCAATGGAACCCTGTTAGACAACGGCCAATCCGTTTATCGGGGCATCAAGTTCGCCACAGCGCAACGATGGCAACATCCTGTTGACATTGAGTCCTACGCCTCCCCTGTCGACGCCTCCGAGCCTGGCTTCATCAGCCCCCAAGTTCCTGGTTTTCTCGAACAAATGCTGGGGACTGACGCTTCTTCAATGTCGGAAGATTGTTTACATCTCAATATCTATTGCCCTCAGGGAGCATCGGTGGACAGCAATCTGCCAGTTCTCTTTTGGATTCACGGCGGTGCGTACACGAATGGAGCAGGGTCCATCGCGTGGTACGACGGCTCACGTTTGGCATCAAAGGGAACAGTGGTCGTCTCCATCAATTACCGACTCGGACCACTGGGCTTTGCTGGAAGCGAGAACTATGGAGTTCTCGACATGCTGTCGGGCCTTCGCTGGGTCAACCGAAACATTGCGTCATTTGGCGGCAATCCAAACAATGTCACCATCTTTGGCGAGTCCGCTGGAGGATCTGCAGTGGTGTCGTTGATGGCAACCGACGCTGCGAATCAACTCTTTCACAAAGCGTGGTCGATGAGCCCCTCAATTGGCCAATTGCGCGATCTGCCGCGAGCCAATGAACTTCTCGAGGAGTTTCTCGGCCTCCTTGATGAAAACAGCCTTGCTACTGCTGCACACAAGACAGTTGATGAAGTTCTAGAAGCAGGCACTAAAGCCGCTGCTTCTCCATCAAAGGGCTTCGACATCTTTGCCCCTACTGCTGGAGGCACCGCAGTGAAGGCTGACCTATTGGCAGCTGCAGCACGATGCCCAATTCCCTTTGTTGTTGGCACCAACAAGGATGAGAACAAGTTGTGGTCGGCCTTTGATCAAGATGCGGCATCAGCAGGACAGAGTGAATGGGAAAAGTTCACGCAACAACAGTTCGGGGATACAGCAGATACAGCCCGTGCCGTATACGAGCGCTATCGGCCAAACGAAGCCGCTCGAGAACTGATTTCCGCTGTTAACACCGACATTTCATTTAGGCAACGAGCACAAGAATTGTCTGAGCAGCGATGCGTCGAAAACACTCCCACTTGGATGTATTGGTTCACATGGGAGACGCCTGCATTCGGAGGAATCCTTGGTAGCTGTCACGCCATCGATATTCCTTTTGCCTTTGACAATCTGGATGCCCCCGGAGCAACGATGCTTCTGGGAGAAGGCGCTGAACGACAGGCCATTTCCGACCGATTCGCGACTGAGATTGTTCATTTCGCCACTCATGGACACCCCACATGGCAACAGTTCAATGTGGAGACGCGCCCCACACTGGAGATCGGTAAAAACACCGAGCTCATCAATGACCCAGAAGCCGAGATTCGCCAACTTTTCAGTCGCAAATAGTTACTGAGGTCACTCCCAAACACGGCAGATGTTGGAGGGTGGAGCCCCACTTCCACCCCTAGCCTTGGAATCTCGCAAAGGGGTGCCATATGGCTACGGAAGCACAGCGCAAAAAATTCACAGTGCCTCAACTGGCACTTGTAAAAAATTCATCTCGTCGCCTTGCGATGGTGACGGCCTATGACGCAACTTTTGCATCCATCATCGACGCTGCCGATGTTGATCTACTTTTAGTCGGCGACTCTGTCGCCACAGTGATGCAGGGTCAAAAGAACACTCTTGGCGTTTCGATGGAACAAATGGAGTATCACGTCCAGATGGTGTCTTCGGCAAAGCCATTTGCATTGGTTGTTGGGGATCTGCCTTTTGGTTCCTACCAAGCATCCGTTACAGACGCTGTTCAGAACTCCATCCGTCTCATCAAAGCGGGCGCCGAACTAGTGAAACTAGAAGGCGGCGTTCATGTTGCAGACCAGATTGCTGCAATCACTAATGCAGACATTCCAGTCATGGGACATATCGGGTTGACACCTCAGAGCTATCACCGAATGGGTGGCAACAAAATTCAAGGACGTGCTGAAGGCGACATTGCCGGAAGCAAGGACCGTCTCATGAAAGATGCACTCGCCGTGCAAGATGCAGGTGCTTGTGCAGTTGTCATTGAAGGTGTCCCATCAGATGTAGCAGCGAGCATCACAAAGTCGCTCAGCATTCCCACGATCGGTATTGGCGCCGGAGTCGGCTGTGATGGGCAGGTTCTCGTTATGCACGACCTGCTCGGACTATCTCCTCGCACTTTCACCTTTGCTAAGCCGTATGCACAGTTGCGCAATCAAGCCATCGCAGCAGTTGCTCAATATGTGCAAGAGGTGCAGTCGGGGGCTTGGCCCGACAGCGATCACAGTTTCTCTTAAATGATTGTCATCACCGCGCCCGAGCAGATGCACGAATGGCTTCATTCGTACAGGGGCGGAAAATCAATCGGCTTCGTCCCCACTATGGGGGCGCTTCACGCTGGCCACGAGGTTCTCCTGCAACAAGCGCAACATGAGAACGACATCACGGTGTTGTCAATCTTTGTCAACCCCACTCAGTTCAATGTTCAATCGGACTTTGAGGCGTATCCCCGCACAACTGAACGTGATCTGAGAATTGCTGAGCATCATGACGTTGATGTTGTCTACATGCCAGAGACAGACCGTATGTACCCAGAAGGTTGGCGAATATTCATTGAGCCAGGGACAGCGGCGGACCCCCTCGAGGGATTAGGGCGTCCGGGACACTTTCGCGGCGTTGCAACAATTGTCACGAAACTATTCAACACAGTGCAACCAACCCGGGCCTACTTTGGCAAAAAGGATTATCAGCAATTGGCAGTTATTCGACAGATGGTGTCTGAACTCAACTTCGATATTTCTGTTGTCGGCGTAGAGACGGTTCGTCATGACGACGGGCTTGCAATGTCGAGCCGAAATATCAGATTGTCCGACGTACAAAGGTCAACAGCTCCAGTTATTCACCAAGCCCTTGTATCTGCGAAGAACCTCGTCGATGCGGGGGAAACATCGCCAGACGTCGTCATCAACACGATGACGTCAAGGCTTGCGGCGGCAGATGGTTGCAGAATTGAATACATCGAAATTGTTCGACAGACAGACCTTCAGACGATCTCAACAATCAACTGTCCATCAGTTATTTGTATTGCAGTCTGGTTTGACGAAGTACGTCTCATTGACAACATCGAGATTGAGCCACCTCAACGATGAAGCGATGAGTCTTCTTGTCGCACCTGAAGACGCACAGTGAAAGCTGAATCTCCCGACAGAACTCCTCCACGAGCAAAAAGACGCCCCGACTGCCAGTTGCTCAGACCAAGTTCAGGCCTCAGTAAAGCGAATTGCCCATCAACCCAGCGAGTGAAGCCATCGCCAACAAATGGCGCATTTGCGTTTCTCCATACAAACTCTCGCTCTGCTGTTGCCTCAGAAATCACTGAAACAACAAACTGAGGACTGTATTCATTGAACAAATCAACTGCCTCTTCAATGTTCTGTACGAGAACAACATAGAACTCAGGGTTCTCTTCCCACTCAAACTCGTGGGACAGCGCATCAACAGAAGCAAACGTGATCTGTTGCTCCTGATGAACTCCATCGGCGCGTTTCACATCAATCAATGCAGATTGTGGCAAGTGCCTTTCCGCACCGTTCACGACGTGAACTCGACAATGAACGCCACGCGTGGACGCAGCTTGCTCGGCAGCACGGTAAACAACGGGAACCAATTCGTCGGCCCTACTAGCGGGCACACAACACACGTTCAATGTGTTGCAGACCTTTCGATCTAGAGAATGTTCGACAACGGTCTCCAATCGGGATGCATCTGCCTCGTCCCCCACGATCATCCAGGCGCCTCCAGTGCCATGCAGACTTGCAGGTACTCCCGATTGTTGTGCGATGGAACCAAGCTCACTAACCGCCTGTCCAGAGCCGCGCGCAACGGCTAATGAAAGACGATTGTCAGAGAACAACGCCCAACCGGCCGCATGCTCAACCGAGTCCAGAAGAACAACACAATCGGGCGGCAGACCACTTTCAGACAAAGCCGGCTGAATCACGGTGTCCATGATTGCTGTGGCGGTTCCTAAGGCGTCGCTGCCGATACGGAACACGACGGTATTGCCACCTTTCATCACTCCCGTTGCATCTGCGAATACATTCGGTCGCCCTTCAAAGACAAAACCAATAACTCCAAGAGGAGCCTTCCACTGCTGCACCTCCCAACCTGAATGCGACACGGTGCTTTCGAGTGAAGTGAACGACATGTCAACTGATTCCCACATTCTGAAGGCAGTAATCATCTCTGTGCGCATCTTCTCTGTCAGCATGAGACGAGTTGTCGAACGCCCGTTCGCAATCGCGGCAGCGATATCGGATTCATTAGCGACAGCAATGGAAGAGAAAAGAGAGTCGTTCGCCAACCGTTCAGCAGCCAAAGCAAAGAAACGATTGACTTGCTCGGTCGTGGTTGCCTGTAACTGGGAGAAAGCCGACAGGGCCGCTCCGACTCTTTCCGAAGCAAGAACGCTGACGTCTTTCGGTATACGGCGGAGAGCACCAGATGACGCAATACCCAAAACGACATCACCCTCTTCGAGAGACGCTGCAAAGTCATCGTCAATAGTGACCAAAGTGGTCCCCACCAGAACTCGATCGCCGGATTGAAGTGCAGGCCTACTCATCATTGTCCTATTCTGCACTGTGTGAGCGAAACACAGAGCAATCCTTTCTACTTTCGACAGTTACTGAGTGGTCAGGACTACGCATCAGGCGACATGATGGCCACACAGATGGTCAATTTCTCGTATCTCCTGGGCGATCGAGACACTGGAGAGTGCGTCATTGTTGACCCCGCATATGCCGTGCAACAGCTGGTCGACATTGCAGAGAACGACGGCATGCGGATTACTGGCGTCATGGCCAGCCACTATCACGCTGATCATGTTGGTGGTTCGATGATGGGTCACACGATTGAGGGCATTACCACATTGCTCAAGAACTACGACGTGCCGATTCATGTCAACAAACACGAAGTGCCGTGGGTCTTGAAGACAACAGGCGTGTCAGAGGACAGCTTGGTCGCCCATGACTCTGGCGACGTGGTGAAGGTCGGAAATCTCTCCATCGAATGCCTTCACACTCCTGGCCACACTCCTGGGAGTCAATGCTTTCTCACCAACGGATGTCTTGTTTCTGGAGACACGCTGTTCCTCGACGGATGCGGAAGAACAGATCTTCCTGGTTCAAACGTCGCTGATATGTACGACAGCCTGACGAGGTTGGCAAGCCTTCCTGACTCCACCATTGTTCTCCCAGGACACCGATATTCGGATCCCCCCGCTGCACGAATGTCAGATGTTCGAGATCTCAACTATGTGTTCAAGCCCAAGACCAAAGAGGCTTGGATGACGATGTTTGGACACGATTAACAGAACCTATTGAGTAACAGCGGAAATCAAGACGCTCGCACCGGACAGAAGCATCAGACCAACAACAAGTCGAGTGAATGCCTCTTCATTGACTCTCTTTCTCATTGCATATCCGATGCGCAATGTGAGTGCCAACGCAGGCAATGCAAAAGCGGCTCCGACAAGATTCTCCTGAGTCATCTTTCCGGAACCCAGAAAGAGAATCAGAGCTCCAATGTTTGCAATGGAGAACACTGTGTTCAGGGTCGCTCGAAAAGTCGCGGCATCCATCGAGCGAGATTTCAGGAGAAACACAAGTGGAGGGCCATTTGTGGACGTTGAAGTATTGAGAACACCTGAGACAAAACCAAGGACCCAGTCGTAACGCCGCGCGTTTTCAGGAATCTGAAAATTCCGCACAATCAAAACCGTGGCCACAATGACAACAGCACCGAGCCCAAATCGAAGGTTTCTCTCTGAGACGACATTGAACACGAAGAGGCCAAAGGGCATGCCGGCATAAGACATCAACGAAAGTCTGCGAACCGTCTTCCACTCCGTGAAACGTCGATCAGCAACTGCCTGGGTTGTCGTCGACACCGAGGCCACCAAGACCGAGACCACAACCGCATCCCGAGGCGAAAGGAACAAAACCATCATGGGGACCGAGAGCAGGCTGAAGCCAAATCCGGCGAGGGACTGGGCGAAAGCCGCAATTGCGACACACACGACGATCCACAAGATTTGTTGAAGTTCCAAGGGGTGACCAATCGCTGCGAGGACGTGACGAAGTTAGCCCAGAACGCCATAATCCCCGATGATTCAGCACTTTGAGCTTTACATTTCGTACACTTTGAGTCGTGGTGGGTCTCACAACATCTCTCGACGTACGGGTCAATGGCAGTCGTCTATTGCAACGACTGTTCGACCTTGCTGAGATCGGCGCTATTGATGGCGGCGGTTGCGCCCGCCTAGCCCTCACAGATGCAGACAAACTCGGCCGTGACCTCGTCATTGAATGGATGAAGGATCTCGACCTCGATATAACCGTCGACATTGTCGGAAATGTTGTCGGAATCTGGGACGTCGGTACAGGACGTCCGGTGATGACCGGCTCCCACATCGACACAGTGCGCACCGGAGGGAAGTACGACGGCAACTACGGAGTTCTTGCCGGACTTGAAGTGATTCAGACCTGCCAAGAGATGGGCATTACTCCCCTTCATCCTTTAGCAGTTGCCTTCTTCACCAACGAAGAGGGAGCGCGTTTTGCCCCGGACATGTTCGGTTCGCTTGTCTATGTCGGAGGACTCGGTGTTGAAGAAGCTTTAGATACCGTCGGAATCGACGGCACTCGAGTGCGAGATGAACTGGAGCGCATCGGATACAACGGTGCAACACCGTGCCCGGGCCTATCCCCCCACGCTTTCGTTGAACTTCATATTGAACAAGGACCAGTGCTGGAGCAGACCGGAATCACAATTGGCGCAGTGACTGGCGTTCAAGGAATCAGCTGGCAGGAAGTCACGATTGAAGGTCAAAGTAATCACGCCGGCACCACGCCGATGTCGATGCGTCGTGATCCCGCCTATGTTGCTTCAAATATCGCAGTGTTCCTGCGTGACCTCGCAACACGATATGGCGGCCACCAAGTGTGCACCGTCGGAAAAATTGATCTTCATCCGAATCTCGTCAATGTCGTGCCTCAACGTGCTGTTCTGACTCTTGATGTTCGCAACACAGATGAACAGAAACTGCAAGACGCTGAAAGAGAGATTCAGGCACACTTGGATCATCTAGCAATTGAAGAAGGCGTCACCATAACGACACGCTCCTTGGCACGATTTGAACCAGTCGTTTTTGATGAACATGTCACGCAACTCATTGAGTCCATTGCTTCGCAACAGGGCAACTCAGTGTCTCGCCTCCCAAGTGGAGCTGGCCACGATGCCCAGATGTTGGCGAGAGTGTGTCCAGCGTCCATGATTTTCGTTCCGAGTGTTGACGGGATTAGCCATAATCCCGCTGAGTTCACTTCTGCGGAAGAACTTGAAGCGGGTGCCAACGTGCTGCTTCACACGATGATCTCACTTGCCAATACGGAGGACTTCTCATGAGTCGCATTGTTACTGTCGGCGCTGCGCAGATGGGTCCCATCCAAAAGGATCACACGCGTAAAGAAGTTGTTGAGCGACTCATCACACTCCTGCGCCAAGGGCATCAAGCAGGCTGTGATCTCGTGGTCTTTCCCGAATTGGCTCTCACTACTTTCTTCCCACGCTGGTTCATCGACGACATCACTCAGGCTGATCACTGGTATGAGACTGAAATGCCATCTCCCGTTACACAACCTCTCTTTGACGAGGCAAAGAAACTGAAGATTGGTTTCTGTCTCGGCTACGCGGAACTCACCACTGACGGTCATCGATTCAACACTCAAGTTCTTGTTGAACGAGATGGTTCGATTGTCGCGAAGTATCGCAAAGTTCATATTCCTGGGCACGAACACAATGAACCAGATCGCCCGTTCCAGCATGCGGAGCGCTATTACTTCGAGCCGTCGATGGAAGGTTTCGGCGTTTGGAAAGCCTTCGGCGGCCGCCTGGGAATGATGATCTGTAACGATCGGCGTTGGCCTGAGTCCTACCGCGTCATGGGACTACAGGGAGTTGAAATGATTCTCTGTGGATACAACACCCCGATTCACTATGTTCCAGATCCAAGTCAAGACATTCTTCAGGGCTTTCATAACTCCCTTGTGATGCAATCAGGTGCCTATCAGAACGGCAGTTGGGTCATCGGAGTCGCTAAAGGCGGAGTCGAGGAAGGGGTTGACTCACTTGGCCAAAGCATGATTGTTGCTCCATCTGGACAAATCGTTGCTCAAGCCTTTACGACCGGTGATGAACTTATTTCTGCGCGTTGTGATCTTGATTGGTGTGCGAAATACACCGGAACATTGTTTGACTTCGAGCGGTACCGCAGGCCCGAGGTGTACGGCCGCATTACTTCACAACGTGGAGTCGTGATCGACTGATATGACATTCACCACGAATGGTCTTGTGTGTGGTCACCACCACCTCTACTCCTCGCTTGCTCGAGGCATGCCTGCCCCACCACAAACACCCAATTCGTTTATCTCCGTCCTTGAAAATGTGTGGTGGAGACTCGACGCAGCTCTTGACCTCGACATTATTTATTGGTCCGCTGCATTGGGTGCTGCTGAGGCCCTGCTGAATGGCACAACCGCGATCATTGACCACCATGAGTCTCCGTTTGCCATAGAGGGAAGTCTTGATGCGATCCAATCTGCATGCGACATGGTCGGAGTGAGCAGCAATCTCTGTTACGGAGTGACGGACCGTTGGGTCGGACAATCGATGCAATCGCATGTTGCACCGTCATCAAAGATGTCTGATGAAGCAAGGCGAGGTCTCGCAGAGAATGATCGATTCTTGAAGGCTGGCGGGAGAGGCATGGTCGGCGTTCACGCATCTTTCACGTGCAGCGATGAAACACTTGAAACTGCAGCCGACCTAGCAAAGCAACACAACGTCGGTGTACACATTCATGTCGCTGAAGGGCCTGACGACATTGACGCAGGTATCCGCTTACAGAACCTGGCCGAGGACAACTGGCTCATCGTTCATGCAGTTCATCTCGACCAGCAAATTAAAGGGACGCTTGCACATAACCCTCGTTCCAATATGAATAACTCTGTTGGCTATGCGCGCCCATCTCGTTGGGCCCACGACGTCATTCTTGGTACAGACGGAATTGGCGCAGACATGCTGGAAGAGATGCGTTTGGCATATGTACGCCACCGTGAGGACGACCTCACCGCCTCACCTGACTCTGCCTGGTCATGGCTGAAGAACGGCGAAAAGTTCTTCCCTGAAGTCAAACGAGATGTCGTGACATGGTCCTACGACAATGCAGATAGCCCGTGGCATGTCGCCTTCACGCCAGGAATTCGTTGCCTCTCTGTTGTCCGCGATGGAACAGTCCTTGTTGAAGACGGTGTTCCAACACAGTTTGATCTGAACGAAATTCGTACGAAGGCAGCGGAAGCTGCACGGACACTCCATGAAAGGCTTGCATAAATATGCCAGTTCTTATCGCGCACACAATCAGCGAAGCCACGGAGATTCTCGCGGAGAATCCGGACGCAACAATTCTTAATGGAGGCACTGACCTCATGGTCGAGGTGAACTTCAACCATCGTCATCCCTCATCTGTACTGTTGCTCCGCAATGTGCCCCAGCTACGAGAGTGGTCAATTGACTCCTCACAGCAAACGATCACTATCGGGGCTGGTGTCCCCTATGCCGCCATGGAAACTGGAGCGATTGCCGCTGCTGTTCCGGCACTTGCACAAGCTGCGCGCACTGTCGGATCACCGCAAATACGCGCGGCCGGCACGATGGGCGGGAACCTTGGTACCTGTTCACCAGCGGGAGACACGTTGCCCGTTCTCTCGGCACTTGAGGCAACCATTCATCTCTCATCACAAGACGGAGAACGCACAGTCCCCTTCGGTGAGTTCATGGTAGGCCCGAAGAAAAACAGTCGGCTTCAGCATGAAATCATCACTGCTGTGACACTGCCAGTGACTGGCAATCGCCAGGGATATTCCAAAGTGGGTGTGCGCAATGCAATGGTCATCTCAGTCGCATCTGCTTGTTTTGCCATTGTTGATGACACACCTCGACTCGCCATGGGTTCTGTTGGGCCCACCATTCTTCGCGCTGTAAAGGCTGAAAAGTTCCTTGCCGAGGCGACGAAAGACCTGGACAACATCAGCGATGAGATCGCCCGCGAGTTTGGTGAGATTGCATCTACTGAGGCACGTCCCATTGATGATCACCGATCAACTGCACAATATCGCGCTCACGCAATCAAAGTTCTTGCATCCCGTTTGGCAGTGAGAGGAACCGCATCGTGAGTACTAATGAGTTTTATTCGTTGAAGGTAAATGGAGTTGATCATCACGTTTCGGATGCATGGATCGGCGAAAGCCTTTTGTATGTCTTGCGGGAACGGCTTGGACTTCCTGGCTCTAAGGGAGCATGTGAACAAGGCGAATGCGGCAGTTGCACTGTGTTTATTGATGGGGCCGCAGTGTGTAGTTGTCTCGTGATGGCAGCGTCCGCAGTCGAGTCAGAAATCGCAACAGTCGAAGGCCTCAATGCCGATGGCACTCTGACTGATGTACAGGAAGCTTTTGTCACTGAAGGCGCCGTGCAATGTGGTTTCTGCACTCCTGGTCTCGTGATGGCTGTTCATCATCTGTTGGACGAGAATGATTCGCCGTCCGAACTGGAAGTGAAAGAAGCTCTTTCGGGCAACATTTGCCGTTGTACGGGCTACGGACGCATCTTTGCTGCTGTTGACAAAGTCGTCGCTGTTCGAAGGGGCGCATTGTCATGAGTTCAGTTAAAACAAAACGTGATGTTCTCGGAACCAGTTCACTTCGTCCTGATGGCGGAGCAAAGGTAAAGGGCGACTTTGCCTTCACGTCTGATCTTCATGCAGAAAACATGCTGTGGGGCGCCACTCTTCGTTCTCCTCACCCTCACGCACGCATTGTTTCCATTGATACAACTGCTGCCTGGAAGATTGCCGGTGTCGAATGTATTGTCACGGCCGACGATGTGCCGGGCCAACTCACCTATGGACTCATCAGTTCAGACCAACCAGTGTTCGCCAAGGACGTTGTTCGGTACATGGGCGAGCCGATTGCTGCCGTTGCTGCCGACCACCCAGAGACATGTCGTCGCGCACTCGCTGCCATCACAGTTGTTTACGAAGTCCTTCCTGTCCTGTTTGATCCAGAGCTAGCCATCGGCGATGACTTTGAGCCGATTCATCCCGATGGCAACCTCATCCGTCAGCAACGAATCGTTCACGGTGATACGTCGGTCGTCGGCGATGTCATCGTTGAGGGCCACTATGTGATCGGCATGCAAGATCAAGCATTCCTCGGCACTGAATCAGCACTGGCATTGCCTGATGCCGATGGCCAAGGAGTCGAAGTATTTGTTGCGACACAGTGGTTGCACGAAGACCAGAAGCAAATGGCGGCATGCCTCAATCTCCCAACTGAACGAGTTCGCTTGGTCCTCGGTGGCGTAGGTGGCGCCTTTGGTGCCCGTGAGGACATCAGCCTTCAAGTGCATACGGCACTTCTGGCTCTTCGTACTTCGCGCCCCGTCAAGATGCAGTACGGACGTGAAGAGAGTTTCTTTGGCCATGTTCATCGCCATCCGGCAACTGTCTGGATGCGTCACCATGCAACAAACGAGGGAAAGATTGTCAAAATCGAAGCGCGCTTCGTTTTCGACGGCGGCGCCTATGCATCGACATCAGCGGCTGTGCTGATCAATGGCGTGACCCACACCCAAGGTCCCTACAAGTGCCCTGTCGCTGTCGTCGACGGTTATGCAGTTCGAACAAATAACCCACCATGTGGAGCCATGCGCGGTTTCGGCGTTGTGCAGGCGTGTTTTGCCCATGAGGGCCAGATGGACAAACTTGCAGCAGCAGTGGGTACCGACCCTGTGAGCATCCGTTTGATGAATGCAATGGAGACCGGTGACTTGTTGATCACTGGACAGCCAGTGGAAAGCGTAGCCCCAGTGGCTCGCCTCATCCGTGAAACAAATGAGATTCCTCTTCCACCTGATCTCGCAATAGATGCAAATGAACTCGACTTGCCAGGTGGGTCAGGGATTACAGCAGAACGCAAACACATCAGACGAGGAATCGGTTGGGGCGTCAGCATCAAGAACATCATGTACAGCGAAGGCTTTGATGATTACTCCACAGCACGATGCACTCTCAGCGATGGCAAGGTCGTGTTGAAATTTGCGACCAGTGAAGTCGGACAAGGATTCGTCACTCTTGCTCCACAGATTGCACGATCTGTCCTGGGTGTGACAGACGCAGTATGCGACACCATTGACACCCAAATTGGTTCAGCTGGCTCTACCTCTGCATCACGTCAAACGTGGATGAGCGGCGGCGCAGTTGACGGTGCTTGCCGACTCGTGCGAGAGCGACTCTTTGAACTTGTGGGAGCACAACAGAACATCGAACCGATTCGTTTCGCCATTGAAGACGATGAGATTGTTGATACCGCCGGCACGTTCCGTATGTCAGTGATCGAAGCCAGCCAGGGCATCACCATCAGCGAGACGTTTGAACATCATCACCGCAAAACAGAGGAACTCGATGAGAATGGACAAGGAAACTGCCATGTGGCCTTTGCCTTTGTCGCCCACCGTGCCGTTGTCGATGTCGACCCTGAGTTAGGTCTGGTGAAGGTAGTCCAGATTGCAACTGCCCAAGATGTCGGGCAAGTACTGAATCCACTCTCCGTCCTGGGTCAAATCGAAGGCGGAATCGCCCAAGGACTCGGCCTTGCGGTCATGGAAGAGATCATTGTGCAAGAAGGCAGAGTGAGGAATCCAAGCTTCACCGATTACTTACTACCGACAGCGCTTGATGCACCTGTCGTTGTCGCTCGCATGATTGAGGAATACGAACCGCAAGCACCGCTGGGCGCCAAGGGAGTCGGAGAACCGCCGTGTATCTCTGTGACACCAGCGATTGTCGCTGCCATTCGAGATGCGATTGGTAAAGACATTGATAGGTGTCCCGTGAGACCTCAAGACATCTGCTTGTGAATTAAGCGCCGAAGATTCTTTCGGTGTAGCGATTGCTGAATGTTCTCTGCGGGTCAAGGCGATCCCGCATTGACAAGAAGTCGTTGAATCGTGGATACAAAGTACTTAGTTCATCTTTTTCGCGATGATGCACTTTGCCCCAGTGTGGTCGAGCGTTGTAACGCCGCAAGATGTCTTCGACATCTTTAAAGAATGCCCCGTACTCCATCCCTTTATAGACATGGACAGCGATGTAGGCCGATTCACGCTGGTACCCGGTTGACAAGGGAACATCATCGGGCGCTGTGAACCGAACCTCAACAGGAAAGTTGAGTAGGTAGCCCTTCTTCTCCACCATCGCCCGAATTTCACGCAACGCTGGTGCAAGCGATGCTGCCGGCAACGCATGTTCCATCTCGTAGAACCTCACCAATCGAGGACTTGCAAAGATCTTGTAGCTGTCATTGATATATGTCCGTGCACCAGACGAAGGGAGAGCAGTTGCCAAGCGTGGAATCAACGCTGGGCGCATCTTGCCTACTTTGCACACCGCACCGAACGCAAAGTTCTCCATGAAGGTCTTCTCTATCCACCCTCTGACTTTCGGCAAGGGATCAAGAGCCTCGTCGGTGCGATTGTTCCGCTTCGTTAGCGCCCACTTGGTGTGAGGAATCCAGAAGAACTCAAAATGATCATTTGATAAACGAAGTTCATCGATGTTGTCCAGAACATCATCCAGACGCATTGGTTGTTCATGAGCATGAAGACGGAAAGCATCCACCACTCGAATCGTGCATTCGGTGATTGCTCCGAGGGCACCTACTGACACTCGCGCGACATCAAGTATCTCTGAGTTCTTTTCGCTATTGCATTCCACGAGATTGCCGTGACCATCCACAATGCGCATCGCAGTGACTTGCGCAGCTAGTCCGGGAAGCGCGACTCCCGTTCCATGAGTAGAAGTCGAGATTGCACCCGCAACAGTCTGATATGCGATGTCACCGAGGTTTGCCATCGCCAGCCCTTCGACTGCAAGAAGTCGATTGAGGTCACTC
>CAEZWV010000010.1_pt1 | contig 46246 bp, 41 predicted proteins | sample 7265081 | NCBI WGS metagenome assembly CAEZWV01 (sample SAMEA6813891, study PRJEB35770) | uncultured Acidimicrobiaceae bacterium | biome: Freshwater; feature: Freshwater reservoir; material: water | place: Czech Republic | collected 2015-11-04 | depth 0.5m m
CTTCCATCGCAGCAGCTCGTGAAGCAAGCGGATTGAAGTAACTCAATGGATCTGGGAATAAAAGGCCGTTGGGCCATACTTGCTGGCTCCAGTCGCGGACTCGGGCGAGCATGCGCGGAAAGCATTGCGCGCGAAGGCGTCAACGTTGTCATCAATGGTCGCAGCCAAGAAGACGTTGATGTTGCAGTAGGGGAGTTGATGTCTCGTTATGGCGTACAGGCCATTGGAGTAGTGGGCGATTCGGCAGTATCGAATGTGCAGGATGAACTATTGGCCGTTTGCCCAACGCCAGACATTCTCTTGCTGAATGGTCAAGGGCCATCACCAAAGACCTTTCTCGATATTGAAATCGAAGACTGGAATGCCGCTGTGTTGCAAGCACTCACTGGTCCACTAGGGCTAGTGCAACGCGTTGTGCCTGGCATGAGAGAGCGCAGGTTTGGTCGCATCGTTGCCGTTAGTTCGGCAATGGTGAAATCACCTAATTCATTGATGAGCTTGTCGCACGGGACTCGACTGGGTCTCACAGGAGTGTTGAAGGGTTTGTCAAAAGACCTCGCAAAATTCAACATCACAGTGAACCAGTTGTTGCCTGAAAGATTTGACACTGCACGTCAGGAACAAATGGCTCATGTCGCAATGAAGATGCTTGGGATCACGTACGAAGAAGCGCGTGCGCAACAGATTGCGTCAATCAAAGCGGGCCGACTTGGACGTCCCGACGAATTTGGTGATGCGTTTGCATTTCTCTGTGCGGCACAAGCCGGATACATCAGTGGTCAAAATCTGCAACTTGATGGTGGCAGTTATGAAGGAGTCTTCTAATGACAATGACAAGCTCTCGCACGAATAACTACGTTGCCAGACCAATTGAACAGTTGGTCAGTGAGATCTCTGCATTGCATTCGCAATTTGATGCAACCGCAGCAGAGTCGGAAGAACTGGGCGATGCGCCGCAGGAATTAGTAGACCTCATGCGCCAGATTCGCGTACCGATGATTAAGGCACCGATTGAGGCTGGTGGTGATCGACTCTTGTTGGCCGATCAGTGTCGCTATTTCACCGCATTGAGTTATTCAAACGCGACAGCAGCATGGACTGGCTTTAACCACGCAGGTGCTGCAGCTGCCGCTGGGTCACGCCTGAGTGATGAAGGCCTTGAATTGCTCTTCGGATCCGACCCATCTCCGTTTCTTGCTGCGGTGGCATTACCAACAGGAACATTTACCCGTGTTGACGGTGGCGTATTGATGAACGGTACGTGGAACTATGCAAGTGGAGTTCGCCACGCTGATTGGGCAATGTTGACTGCGATTGAAGCTTCAGACCAACCTTCGGTCACTCTTGCAGTCATTCGTACAGCCGAAGCCACAGTGCATGGGGACTGGAATGTCATGGCGCTGAAGGGAACCGGCAGCGTGTCGATTACAGCGAAGGATGTGTTTGTTCCGACAGCATTAACAGTTAACCCAATGGAACCCCCCAAGCGCGGTGGTGCGATTTTTGGGCTCAACTATCCGGTGTTTGTCGCTGGTGAAAACCTTGGGTTTACATTTGGTGCCTGCACGCGATTCATTGATGAACTTGTTGTGTATGCACGTGGTAAATCACGCGGCTTTGATGGTCGACTTGCTGATCGTGGTGCATTTCAATATGAACTCGGTCGCAGTGCACAACAACTTAAAGCCGTACAAGCCCATGCGCTTGCCACACTTGCTGAAGTCGATGTTGCTATGGAGAATGGTCGTGAATTCAGTGCGAGAGATGAAGCTGGCGTGACTGCCATGACTGCATATTGCACAGAGACTGCCGTCGCTGCCATTTCCCGACTCATGAGTTTTGCCGGCGCTGGTGCTTTGTTCAATACAAGCCCCTTACAGCGTTGTTTCAGAGATGCCCAAGGTTCTGCACAACACCTCGTGGCGTCGAATCAGTCGCTTGATAAATACGGTGCTGCATTGCTGGCGGACTCGTAGTAATGAAGATTGCGATTGTTGGTGGCGGAATTGGTGGGCTCACAACAGCTCTCGCGTTGTCGCAGAACTCGCATGACATCACAGTCTTTGAACGTTCTGCGGGAATCAGAGAGATTGGCGCAGGTGTACAAATCAGTCCTAATGCCGGGCGTCTCCTGCATTCACTAGGCCTCGGCACCGCGTATTCAGATATCTCTGTTAATCCACATCGAGTGGTGCTTCGTCGCTGGGAGGATGACTCCATTATTCGAGCGACCGATCTTGATGAAAGTTTTATCTCCCAACATCACGTTCCTCTTGCAAACGTGGCGCGTAACGAATTGGTAGAAATTCTCGGAAATGCAGTTGCTGCTTGCACAAATGTGACATTGAAGTTCTCAACACATGTTGTCTCAGTCGAACCAGGTGAGTCGTCATCCAAGGTTCTTTTCTCAGATGGCTCTTCGCAATCTTTCGACATCGTGATCGGTGCTGACGGCATTCATTCAGTTGTTCGTCGATGCGTTGGGGCTGCTGATAAGCCTCGCTTTAGCGGCTCAGCTGCATATCGCGCGTTAGTGCCGCGAAGTTCAGTGGAAGATTTGCCGATTGATGTGACGAACCGCATGGGGCCCGACCGCCATGTCGTGAGTTACTTCATTGGTCGAAATCGCAGTCACCTCAACCTCGTTTGTATTTCGCCAGAAGATTCTTGGGAGTCCGAATCATGGACTGAACAAGGAACGAAGGAAGATTTGTATTCACGATTCGAAGGTTGGTCTTCTGACTTCCTTTCACTGCTCGACCGAGTGGAAGAACCAGTCTTTCGGTGGGCGTTGTATGACCGTGAACCATTGGAGCAGTGGGGATTAGGCACGACCACTTTGTTGGGTGATGCGTGTCATCCGATGCTTCCATTTATGGCGCAAGGCTCCTGTCAAGCAATAGAAGATGCAGTAGTTCTTGCTCGTTGTTTGTCAGGTGTGGGCACGAGTAGCGCATCAGATTCGTTGCGTAGATATGAAGATGTTCGGCAGGGTCGGACAGCACAGGTGCAAACGTCATCAGTCATGAACAGAGATCTTTTCCACATGGTTGATGGCCAAGAGCAGCGCGACCGAGACATGATCTTCTCAATTAGCCCGCCGGGAATGTCCATTCTCGACTGGGTGTATGAGTACGACGCGCTCACAGTTGCTATCTAGACACGCCATCGTCAGGCAACGCGTTGACGCTGAGGTGACGAAGTGGGCCGAGAAAGCCCACCAGAAGAGTGACGGCAATGAACAATGCCCCGATCACGAATAGCAATGGCGCAATAGCAATCGATTGCACAATCAAGCCCAGTGCCAAGGTGCCAGCGGGAAGCGCTAAGTGCGTGAGAGAAAACTGTGTGCCAAACACAGGGCCATGCAGATGTTGCGGCACTCGTCGTTGTACTAAGTAGTTGGTCAATGGGCTGACGGGGCCGAATGCAAGTCCGAGTGCAAGCCCAAGACCGATAAATGCGATTGCGTCGGGGAGGAATGCCATTGCGCACACCACTGCACCGATGAGCGACATCGAAATAACCACCAGATTCCTGGGCGACAGGATGCGAACGGCACGATGGAACTGCAGTGCACCGATCACGATGCCGACAGACATCGCTGACAATACAAAGCCCAATGTCTGCGGCTCGTCTAGGTCTTGGAAGTAGCGCGAGAGCACGATGGATTCAACCGGCATATAGATGGCGGTGAGCATTGTGTAGAGACCGACGAGTGACAACAGCGGTTTGTCGAGCCACAGAGTGCTCACACCAAGGCGTGTTTCGCCGACAACGTTGCTGACGGAGAAGGCCTTGCCTTTCTCGCCCCGCACAGTGATGACTGGAATGAAGGATGCGGTTGCCGAAGCAAAAACAAATACAACTGCAATCACATAGAAGGTCGCGTTCACGCCGATGATGCTGATTGCCAATGCTGCTGCTGTGGGGCCGATCACAGTGCCGATAGTTGCAACGGCTTCATAGGTGCCGTTGAACTTGGTGAGGGAGAGCCCTTCCTTTTCAACAACTGGCTGAATGAGTGACTTGCGAGCGGTTGCACCTGCAGGGTCAAACATTGCTCCGACAATTGCAATGACAAGAAGAGATGCAATGTTGAGTCCGAACACTGTTCCGATGATGGGAAAGAGGACTACCGACGTGGCTGAGATGATGTCGGCCCATACGGATACAGGACGGGCACCGAGAACTGCAATCAGTCCGCCAATGAGTGGGGCAGTAAAGATGACGGAGAGGCCACTAAGCCCCAGAACAATTCCTGCTTGCGCCGATGATCCTGTTGTTTCCAGAACCAACCATGGGATTGCAACATGAACGGCAGAGTTTCCAGCAGCGCCAAAGAACGCCGATAATGCGAGCAGCTTGCTGTGGCTCACCTTCACCTCGTTAGCACAGAGCGAACAAGATCATCAACGTAGCGAGACATGTCTGGTCCAACTCCGCTACGAATGTCAAAGCCTTCAATGTGAATGTGGCGCGCACCGTGTTGACGCAGTCCGCTCTTCATTGATTTGACGAGGGAATCAGGTCCGCACATCACGATGTGTGTATTTCGTAAGTCCTGATCATCAATTGCTGTGATCACATGATCGGGCTGAATGCGGTTCTTCTCGTCAGACGCATGCAGATGGAGATGAATATGCCCATCTCGTGCAGCCTGTTCAAGAGCGGTGATTGCAGGCGCAGTCGCTCTGGAGGGAACGCAATAGAAGAGGTGTGGGGTTGGTCTGTCATCAGGTAACTGCGAAATGGAGGCACCCAAGAATGGCGTGATTCCTACGCCACCAGCAATCCACACAACATGGTCGACGTGCTTGTGGGGGATGGGGGCTAAACGTCCGTACGCACCTTCCACAACAACGCGGTCGTTCACAGCAAGTGACTCGATGAGGTGATGAGTCCAATCACCCAGATCACGGATGACGAATCGGAGAACAGGCTCATCTGGTGACGATGCAATGGTGAACGGATGTGGTTCCCGCAAACCAGGGACTTTCACTGTGAGAAAAGCGAACTGACCCAGTTGATACTTGAGTGGTTTACCAATGGGTTCGAGCTCAATCGTGATGACATTGCCGGTGTGTTCTATGTGTGAGACACGATGAAGTTTTCCTTTGCGGAACATGTCGCGCCACACCACTCGATACACCCATGCGGCAATTCCAAGAAACATGAACCCCGTGAACCATGCACCCCAGAATGAATCATTTGCATAGGGCTTTGTTGCTGTGTAGAAGTGCCAGCACGCAAATGCATACGGAAGAATCAGAAGCTTGTGGGTGAAACGCCACCATCGAGTGGGAATCCAGCGGAGAAGACTGATTCCCACGAGGATGTAAAGAAGGGTTGATCCAGTCTCGGCTAAGTCTTCAGCTGCGTCGGCAACGTCCCGAGATGCTCCGCGGATTCCTTTGATGTCGTCTGTTGTTTCCATATGAAGCCACATGGCACCAACGGACAATGCGCCCAACCAGCGATGCCAGATATACATGCGATCGACGCCGCCAAAAATTTGTTCAAGTGGAAGCGCACGTGTGGAGAGAAGATTGCTCCACGTCATCATCATGATGGAAACAGACCCAATAAAGAGGGCAAAGGCAGCGTTGCCGTCGCCGATGGTGTCGGGGAAGGCGAGCCACCCTATGCAGATAGTGATGATTGCCAAGACGGGCCCAATCCACGTGGATGACACGTGCAGTGGCTGTGGTCTCTGAGGTTTGGTGAGGCGCCAATCAGAGCGTGTACCGAAAAGCTTCTTGATGAGGACTTCGGCTCGCTGAATCATGCTTTGGGGCATCACGAGACAATACTCGCGTCCGTCTGACTCGTGAGTGCAAGAATGGGAATTGTGAACGAGAGCAATACAACGCAAACAGAGCCTGTTGCAGCGGCAACATATGACCAGTGCCGAGCTCGATATGGAACTTTCTCTGAATGCCAGTTGTGCGGTGCAGATCTGATTCCGGAACACGCTCACTACAAATGTCGCACGTGCGGCTGGCGCGATAGCTGCTGCGACTAGTTATTGGTGCCAGCACCTAGGTGTCTGGTGAATACATGCAAGGGCAACTGGGCTACTTTTTGTCCATGTCTATTGCACTCCTTCAGTCCGCCATCAACAATTTCAGCGAAGAGTTAGAAAAGACCTCTGATGCCGATTGGGCAAAAGCAACCAAATGCGATGGCTGGGATGTCACTGCACTTCTTCGCCACATTGTTGGTGGTGCGGTTTCCTGCAACATGGCACTTCGTGGAGCAAAGCGTGACGAACTCTCTCCGTTCTTTCATAACTATGAATTCAGTGCAGATCCTCGTGCGGATTACGCCGCGGCTGTTGCGGATCATGTAAAGGCATTTGAGGCGATTGCAGATCCATCAACAGTGGTGGAGCATCCGATGATGGATATGCCTGTTGGGCAATTGATGATGTTCCGAATTTGTGACTTCGCATTGCATGCATGGGACTTGGGCGTCGGTATGGGTCGTGAGGTTGTCCTTGACCCGGCAGTGGTTGAATTTGCATGGAATAGCTTGTCGCCGATGGCTCCGATGATCGGCAACCTCGGCATGTTCGGTGAAGGCCCCAGTGGCAATGTTCCAGAGTCTGCAGATCTTCAAGCGCGATTGATTGACCTCACGGGTCGCCGCTAGTCCCAGACGAACTTCGAAAAGTCTATTGAGCACTGAAGAGTTGAGATAACTCAACCAGACGGCTGTCGAGAAGTGCTGCCTCACGAACTTTTGAAATCTCGCGATACTTCGAGTCGTCCAACTTGTCGATGAAGTGTTGACGAGTGGGGTAGCGCACAAGAATCGCAAGATCCCATTCTTCATCCCCGATGATCGTGTTCTTAGCAAGTCCCATCCAAATGGGTTCGCTTCCAAACTTCACATCTTCTTGATCGTTCAACTCTCCATAGCGACGAAATGCTTGATTGCCGGTCATGCCGTCTACTCCGTACCCATCGATTGCGACATCGCGAAACTTCAATAAGTTCAGCATGACGACAGGCTCATTTGGGTCTAGTAGCCGCATTGCGTCTAACGCTGTTTCGTTTGCTTCAACATGTGGCATGTGGCCACTGTATTGCCTAAGCGTCACAACATGAATGTATTGACTGCATTCAATCGCGATAACTCAATGTCTACCTCGGTCCTGGCTCCGTCGATTACTTCTAGATGGGTGCTCAACTCTGAATGATTGTGGAAAGGCACATAGTCTGAGGTCTATGGCCGTTCAACTGACCCCCAGCGAGCGTGAAGAACTTCGAGAGAAGTACAACGCAGAGCGAGATAAGAGAATTCGCTCCGATGGCAACGAGCAGTACCAACAGCCATCGGGCAGATTCTCGAATTTGCTTGATGATCCGTACGTGCAACCTGCTGATCGTGATGCAATCCATGACGACGTCACCGTCCTCATTGTTGGTGCTGGTTTTGCTGGACTCGTCACGGGGGCTCGTCTCAAACAAGCCGGCATTACTGATATTCGTCTGATTGACAAAGCGGGAGACGTCGGCGGCGTTTGGTACTGGAATCGCTATCCCGGTGCAATGTGTGACACCGCAGCCATGATTTACCTGCCGTTACTGGAAGAAACAGGAACGATCCCTTCAGCGAAGTACGTGCCAGCGCCAGAGATTCACGCACACGCGAAGCGCATTGCGACCACGTTTAATCTGTACGAAGGCGCACTGTTCTCAACAGGGATTACTTCTCTTGACTGGGATGCTGATGCATCGCGGTACATCGTGCGCACTGATCGTGGCGATGTCATTCGTGCTCGTCATCTCGCAATGGGCACAGGCCCGTTACATCGCGCCAAACTCCCAGGCATTCCTGGTCTGCAGTCATTTAAAGGTCATGCATTCCATACCAGCCGCTGGGACTATGAGTACACAGGCGGCGATCCATCTGGCGCGCTCATGTCAAACCTTTCTGACAAGCGTGTCGGCATCATCGGTACAGGTGCAACATCTGTGCAGTGCGTTCCACATTTGTCGCGTGCGGCCAAAGAATTGTTTGTGTTTCAGCGCACGCCGTCAGCTATTGATGAACGCAACAACCACGCCATTGACCCTGAGTGGTTTAGCGAGTTGAAGTCAGGGTGGCAGCGCGAGTGGATGATGAATTTCACTACTTTGCAAACGATGGGCTTTACTGACGAGGACTTAGTGAAGGACGGCTGGACTGATATCTCACTACGCATACGTGATCGCGTGATTGAAAAGGTGCAAGCAGGGGAGGAGTTCGGACCAGACACTCTGCTCGCTGCATATGAAGAGAGCGATGATGAAAAGATGACGGAGATTCGTGCGCGGGTCGACAGCATCGTGCGTGATCCACAAGCTGCGGCAGGTCTGAAGCCTTGGTATCGCCAACTGTGCAAGCGTCCGTGCTTTCATGATGAATATCTGCAGTCGTACAACAACCCGGGTACACATCTCATTGATACTGAAGGGCGAGGCGTTGAACGCATTGATGAAACGGGCGTGTGGGTCAATGGTGTCCACTACGAGCTTGATTGCTTAATCATTGCTTCGGGTTTTGAAGTGGGCACGTCGTATTCGCGTCGCAACGGCTACGACGTTGCCGGGCGTGATGGTCAGTTGCTGTCTGAGTATTGGTCCGAAGGCATGCACACACTCCATGGAATCCATGTTCATGGTTTCCCCAATATGTACATCTTGGGTGCAGCACAAGCTGCGAATCTCATCTCCAATATTCCGCAGAATTATGTGGAGAACAGCGTCGCGATTGCTGCTGTCATCGCCGAAGCAGAACGCACAGGTGCGATGGCAGTGGAAGTCACCAAAGATGCCGAGGATGCATGGATCGAGCTCATCAGTGGCGTACAACGTGGGTTGCGTGGCAACAGCGACTGCACCCCGGGGTATTACAACAACGAGGGCAAGCCGATGGGTCGAAAGGAGCAGCTCAACAGCAGTGGGCACCCTGGCGGTCCGATTGCGTTCTTTGAGCACCTTGAGGCGTGGCGCACGTCGGGCGAGTTTGAAGGCCTGCAGTTCTCCCGCTCCTAGGGGCTTATCGGAAGAGCCCACAAGGCTCTGGTAGCACTTCTAATTCACCCTGAATCCCGACTACCGTCAGAGGGGTCAAGGGGGAACAATGACAGCACCGGTGTATGTCCTAGGGGGCTACCAAACGGACTTTTCACGCAGCTATGCGAAGGAAGGTCTCGACATCTCTGACATGATGCGTGAAGCCATTGAAGGTGCGCTCGCAGATGCATCGGTGGAAGTTTCCGAAGTTGACACCGTGCATGTTGGCAACGCCTTTTCTGAACTGCAGCGCGGCCAGGGTCACCTCGGTGCCATGGCGTCACAAGTGGTGCCTGGTTTGTGGGGCAAGCCCGCAATGCGTCATGAAGGTGCATGTGCATCATCGTCGCTCGCAATTCTCTCTGCGATGTCAGAGATTGAAGCAGGGCGTTACGACGTTGCGCTAGTGATTGGTGTTGAAGAACAAAAAGCACTCCCTGGTGACCAATCATCGATCAATCAGAACGCAGCATCATGGCAAGGTCATGAAGGAATTTCTTGCACATTCATGTGGCCAGCAGTGTTTGGCCTTCTTGGTGAGGAGTATGCCTACCGCTACGGACTTAATCGCCAGTATCTGAATCGCATCGCAGAAATCAACTACGGCAATGCAAAGTTGAATCCGTTGTCACAAACACGCGCATGGAAGTTCACCGATTTAAGTTTCACCGACGATGATGTTGCGAACCCCATCATTGAGCCTGGCACACGACGTCAGGATTGCGGTCAGATTACTGACGGCGCGTCCGCTCTGATTCTCTGTTCAGAAAAGTTCATGCAGCAATACGCACAACGTCATGCAAAGAAGGCTTCGGAGACTGCTCAAATTCTCGGTTGGGGTCATCGCAATGCAGGTATCAAGTTCATGGACAAGCTTGAGCGCAGCAAAAACGACACATTCGTCTTCCCTCACGTGAATGAAGCAATTACTCATGCCTTTGGCCGTGCGGGTATCTCTGATGTGATGCAGCTCGACGGCATTGAAACCCATGACTGCTTCACAACAACCGAGTACATGGCTATTGACCATTTCGGAATCACGGCTCCAGGTGAATCATGGAAAGCAGTGGAGAGCGGACTGATTGAACGTGGCGGAAAGCTTCCCATCAACCCCAGTGGCGGTCTCATCGGTGGTGGGCACCCTGTAGGCGCAACAGGTGCACGCATGGTGTTTGATGCTGTGAAGCAAGTGACAAATCGTGCCGGTGATGTACAGGTAGAAGGCGCCAAGACATTTGGCACGCTGAACATTGGCGGCTCACTTTCTACTGTCGCAAGTTTTGTTGTTGGGGTGAGGGACTAGGAAATAGCGATGGATCTTCGTACACGCGTACTGCAATCACAGATGCCCGACCCAGATGATGCACCGGCTTGGATCAATGATGAACTACACGCAGGAAACCCCTATTTACATGGGTTTTATGCACCGGTGATGACGGAAGTGACTGCCGACGACCTAGAGGTTGAAGGCACGATTCCGGCAGACATGTATGGCGCGTATTACCGCCAGTCGCCGAACCCAATGTTTCGTCCGAAGTTTGATCATCACTTCTTTGACGGTGATGGCATGGTGTACGGCATCTACTTCCGTGATGGAAAAGTGAGCTTCTCGCGTAAGTACGTGAAGACAGAAGTATTGATGGATGACATCAACGGAGTTGCGACAACACGCAACGGCATGATGGCGGAGTTTGACCTTCGTGATGCTGAAGCACGCGGCTATGAAGAGGTACGTAATCCTGATTACGTGCGTGATACTGCCAACACCACGCTGAACATCCATAACGGCAAGTTGATCACTGGTTGGTACAACGCCGGTGCGGTGTATGAACTTGACCCCGTCACACTTGATACCAAGGGTTTGCAGGACTTTGGCGGAAGTTTGCGCACCACTCTTAATGCGCATCCGAAAACAGACATGCGCACAGGTGAACTCATTGGGTACGACTACGCAGACTTTGAAAGTTTCTACACCTATTACGTATGGGACAAGCATGGCGCGCTGAAGCACGTTGCCCGCATTGATCTGCCTGGTCCGCGTCTACCGCATGACATCACTATCACGGAGAACTACAGCTTGTTGCACGACTGGCCGTTCTTTCACGACCCTGACATGTTGAAGAGCATTGGTCGTCGTGTCGTTACGTTTAAGCCCGATATGCCTTCGCGAATTGGCGTCATTCCTCGTTACGGCACACAAGACCAAGTGAAGTGGTTTGAGTTCAAGCCGGGCTATGTATTGCACATGGTGAATGCATGGGAAGAAGGCGACTGGATCATCATGGATGGTTGCATGCAGCCAGACCCGCGCATTAAGCGTGATCCGGCAGAAGGCCCACTGGCCAGCATGTTGGCGTACATGCGTGTGAAGTCACATCTGTATCGCTGGCGCATGAATGTGCGCACTGGCGAAACCTCCGAAGAATCATTGGACGACCTCAATGTGGAGTTCTGTTTGCCCGATGTTGATCTCTACGGCCAAAAGACGCGATACTCGTATCACCAGCACATTCCGTTAGAAGCGAAGACTCTTATCTTCACTGATCTCGTGAAGTACGACCATGAAACAATGAAGCGTGAGATGGTGAACTACGGCGATGGCTGGTTGGGTAGTGAGTCTGCTTTTGCGCGCAGCACAAACGGTGGGGCAGAAGACAACGGATACGTCGTCACCATCTGCACCAATCTCGAGACGTATGCATCTGAATGTTGGGTCTATGCAGCACAAGACATCGAGGCTGGCCCGATTGCAAAAGTAAAACTTCCCAGCCGATGCGGTCCTGGCTTCCACGCAACGTGGGTCCAGGGCGAACACATCTGGGGCTAAGTTCTTCGAAGCGAAGCATGTTTGTCTCGCTGATTACTTGCGAGGTACTTCCATGGCCACTGTTTCCGTTACTCAAGACATTTCCGCTCCCGCAGAGCTTGTGTGGGCATTAGTAACAGACCTTCCTCGAATGGGGGAATGGTCACCCGAGAACCTTGGCGGCGAATGGGTGAAGGGTGCAACAGGGGCAGCCGTGGGCGCACGATTCAAAGGTCGCAATAAGAATGGCAACAAGGCCTGGTCTTCGTCGGTGAAAGTCAATGAGGTCGACGCACCAAACAAGTTCAGTTTCGCATTGATGGCACTCGGCAAGAATTGGTGCGATTGGGTCTATGAGATCACCCCATCAGGCGCAGGTTGCACCGTGACACATAGTTGGATCGACCACCGCAGCAAGTTTGCAGACCGCCTCGGGAAGCTTGTCAGTGGCGTGTCGAATCGTGCAGAACACAACCGTCGCAACATGGAAGCCACGCTGAAAAACCTCAAGGCTGCTGCCGAGAACTAGAGCGCACAGCGCTGTGTGTGGCAATCTAAAGAAACACTTTTAGAGGAGATTGCTATGGAAGTCTTGACAGAAATCACGAACAACGTTCTTGTTATTACGCTCAACCGCCCAGAGGCTGGCAACGCATTAAACGGAGCCCTCAGTGAGGGTTTGTCCAATGCATTGAATGATGCAGCTGAGAATCCTGAAGTGCGCGCCATTGTGATTACCGGCGCAGGCGAAAAAGTTTTCTGCGCAGGAATGGACCTCAAGGCATTTGCTGCCGGTGAAGACATTGCAAAGATCGGTCTCGGTTTTGCAGCGCTTCGTCAGTGCAAGAAGCCACTCATTGCAGCAGTCAACGGCCACGCTCTTGCAGGTGGCTTTGAAGTGGTGTTGTTCTGCGATCTCATCGTGTCGGTGGAAACTGCTCGCTTCGGAATTCCAGAAGTGAAGCGCGGCCTCTTCGCAGCTGGTGGCGGTGTTCGTTTGCCAGCACGTATCCCAATGGCAGTCGCCATGGAGATGGGCCTTACTGGTGACCCGATCAGTGCAGACCGTGCAAAGGAACTCGGCCTCATAAACGAAGTTGTTCCTGCTGCAGGTCTTCGTGATGCAGCTCTTGCGCTTGCAGGTCGCGTGTCGGCAAATGGTCCACTCGCTGTGCAGGCAACAAAGCAGTTGATGCTCGATGAAATCGGTGGCGGCAACCCAGCACTTCTCGGTGAATTGCAGAAGGTTGTCTTCAGCAGTGAGGACGCAAAAGAAGGCTCCATCGCTTTTGCACAGAAGCGTGCACCCGAATGGAAGGGTCGCTAAGACCTTTCGCAGTAGCCTCGCATGGTGCGTAAAATATCCATGCTTGCCATTTTTACAACGGTCTTTGTTGACTTAGTTGGCTTTGGCTTCAAATTGCTCTTCCGTCCGAAGCATGTGACTACACACACTGGTGCATCTGAAGGTGTGCCATCGCACTAGATATGAACGACCAGGTGCGCGAACTGTGGCGCAATGTGGACTTTCGAAAGATGTTCGCATCGCGAGTAGTGAGCAACTTTGGAAATGGAATGACCCCCATTGCGTTGGCATTTGGTGTTCTTGATTTACCGGGCGGAAATGCAGGTTCACTCAGCATTGTGACAGCGGCGCACATGGTGCCACTCGTGCTCTTTATGGTGATTGGTGGAGTAGCAGCTGATCGTTTTGGTCGTGCATTGCTCGTTGGCGGAACAGACTTGTTGGGGAGCATCTTTGTGTCGATTAGTGCACTTGCGTTTCTGTCTGGTCACGCGTCAGTCCCATTATTGGCATTCAACGGCTTTGTCTTCGGAGTCTTGAATGCGCTGTGGTATCCGGCATTTACAGGGCTGATGCCACAGATCGTGGAGACACGTTTGTTGCAGTCGGCTAATGCTCTTGTCGGCATGGGTGCGAATCTTGCACTCACGTTGGGTGCAGCGACAGCAGGCTTCTTAGTTGCGGCGTTTGGCTCTGGCTGGGCCATCTTGATCGATGCACTTTCTTTCTTTATTGCAGGATGTTTGGTGTTCTCCCTGCGACACCTAGATCGCGACGCCCCAACGGACGAAGAAAAAAATGTGGGAATCATCACTCAACTGAAGGATGGGTGGATTGAGTTCTCTTCACGTCGCTGGATTGTGATCATTGTTGTTTCGTTTGCTTTCTTTCATCCAGCTTTTGAAGGTTTCATTGGGGTCATGGCGCCTGTACGTGCGAAGGAAGTTCTGCATGGTGCACGGGACATGGGCTTCATGATGGCGGGCTGGGGGCTCGGCGGTTTATTGGGAACGATTGCCGCATTACGAATTCATGTGAAGCGACCGCTCCTCCTTGCAGTTGGTGTGATGCCTACTGTTTCATTATGGATTTTCTCAATGGCGGTACCAATGCCAATTTGGTTTCTTGTAGGAACTGCAGTCCTTGGAGGAATCGCAATTGATGTGATGTATGCCAACTGGTTGACGACATTGCAGACTTATGTTCCCGAGGAAGCGATGTCTCGCGTTGGTGCCTATGACGCGTTTGGATCAATGATTTTTGCACCGATGGGCCTTTTCGTGGCTGGTCCATTTACAAAATGGGTAGGTACTCAGACGGCGCTTGTTGTGGTTGGCACGATTGCATTAGTTGCTGCAAGCGTGCCACTTTTGTCGAATGAAGTCCGCACGTTGACACGTGCAGACCAGTAGCGGTTGCTCTAGGCGCGAACCAAACGGCCGGGGCGTTCCCCCGTGTCGACACCCTCGCGTCGTGTGATGATGCCATTCACAATGGTGGCAACGTACCCAGTTGCTGATTGTAGAAGACGACGTCCACCAGCAGGTAAGTCATTTGCTGTGTACGGAGTCGAGAGATGCAGATTCTCGAAATCAATGACGTTGATATCTGCTCGTTGACCCACAGCGACCCGTCCGCGATCAGAAAGACCGAGCACTTCTGCTGTTGCGGTGGTCTGCAAGCGAACTGCTTCCTCAACAGACAACTTTGCACCGCGTTCACGGTCACGTGCCCAGTGAGACAGTAGGTACGTCGGAATGGATGCATCGCAAATCATTCGTACGTGTGCACCGCCGTCACTGAGGCCGTTAATCGCAGCAGGGTGGGTCAACATCTCGTAGATGACATCGTGGTTCTCGCCGACGTAGTTCAACGTGGGGAACATCAGGAATGCATTTCCGCCGTTGTCATTGAGTAAGTCGTATGCCTTCTCGTCAGTGGAAACGCCATCGGCATCAGCAAGTGCTTTCACGCTCATCTCGGGGGTGGGTTCGTAGTCGGTGCCATTGCCCATTGCATAAAGGAGATGGGGGATTTGCCCCAGTCGTGGTCCGAGACCATCGAACTGAATGTGATGATTCACTGGCTCATCTTTTTCAGAAAGTATCTGCGCACGTACATCGGGCTTTGCAAGTTCTTTCTTCAAGTCATCTAGCGACAATGACTTCGCAAGCTCAATGAATGTTGGACGCTTGTTGAACTGGTGATATCCAGCCCAGCCAATCATCATGCCGAAGGGGCGCGCTGCTACTTGTGGTCGCAGGTATCCGCCCTGTTCAAGAATCTTCGACGAATGATCCAGTGCTTGCTTCCATGCATCGGGCATAGTCATGTACTGCAAGAGCAAGAACGTGACTTTGAGGTCAGTGCGTAAAGCGAGTTCGCCCATCCACTCGAGTTCTTCTGTCATGCCCATTGTTGGCTGATCACCGCCATCAGGAAGAACTTCAGGTGCGACTTCAAAAAGTCCACCACCACCGGCAACAAGTGCATCGGCGAGTGCATTGAGTTCATCAGAGCTTGCAAAGGTGCCAGGAACCGGTTGGCCGTCCTTGGCCTTGTGGCCCATCGTGCGACTGGTGGAGAACCCCACTGCACCGGCCTCACGTGCTTCACGCACAATGCGAGCCATCTCTGCAAGATCTTCTGCAGTGGCATCTTCGTTCCGTGCGCCACGTTCACCCATCACATACCCACGCACAGCGCCGTGAGGAACGTATGCAGCAATGTCGACGGCGTAGCGACGCTTGTCGATTGCTTGGAGGTATTCAGGGAACGTTTCCCACTCCCAACTAATTCCTTCATGCAGTGCAGTGCCAGGGATGTCTTCGACGCCTTCCATGAGTTGCACAAGCCACTCTTCTTGTCCTGGTCGAACTGGCGCAAAGCCCACACCACAGTTACCAACAACCACGGTGGTCACACCGTGACAACTGGATGGTTCCAACAATGTGTCCCAACTGACTTGACCGTCATAGTGCGTATGAATGTCGATGAAGCCCGGAGTCACAAGCTTGCCGTGTGCATCAATCTCCTCGAATGCTTCGCCAACGATGCGATCAGCAACTTCCACAATGACCCCGCCAGAAATGGCAACGTCAGCAACATGCGATGGTGCGCCTGTGCCATCAACAACTGTGCCCCCGCGAATGATGATGTCAAACATGTCAAACCCCCATCGGGAGACTAATTCACGAATGAACCAGCCTCAACAGGGGGAGAGTCCAGCGGGAGTCAAAGTTCGACCCTTTCAAATTGGGGCCACCGTCTTAGTATCTGAAGTGGAAATCAGGGGGCAGATATGACCATGACCGCAGACTCGGGAACACAGCGCAAGCAGGGTATTGAGCACTTCGACGTCCTCATCGTGGGTGCTGGCATCTCTGGCGTGGGCACGGCCTACCACCTGCAAGATCAGGCTCCGGATAAGTCCTTCGTGGTTCTTGAGGCATACGAAACCTTTGGCGGCACCTGGCATATGCATACATATCCCGGTGTGCGCTCAGACAGCGACCTCTACACATTTGGGTATCGCTTTAAACCGTGGGTCGGAACCCCCATCGCGTCTTCTGAAGAAATCAAGAAGTACATGGGTGAGGTCATTGAAGACAATGACCTCAATAAGCACATTCGATATCGCCATCGCATCATAGGTGCATCGTGGTCGAGTGCCGACAACCTCTGGACTGTTGATGTCACCAACCTGAACACCGGCGACACATTCCAGATGACCACAAACTTCTTGTGGATGTGTCAGGGCTATTACAAGCACTCAGAGGGATACACCCCTGAGTGGCCAGGCATGGATTCCTACAAGGGCAAGATTGTCCACCCGCAGACATGGCCACAAGATCTTGATTACAAGAACAAGAAAGTTCTTGTCATTGGTTCGGGTGCCACAGCTGCAACTGTTGTGCCGGCGATGGCCGAAGACGTTGAACACATCACGATGTTGCAGCGCTCTCCGACATATTTCATTCCCGGCCGTAATGCCAATGAACTGGTTGATCAGTTGCGTGCATTGCAGGTGAACGAAGAGTGGATTCACGAGATTGCTCGCCGCAAGACACTTGCGGATCAGCACATGGTGACTGTGATGTCTGTGCAAGAGCCTGACATGGTGCGCGACATGTTGCTCACTGGTGTGAAAGACCTCTTGCCAGAGGGCTACGACATGAAGCATTTCACGCCGTCCTACCGCCCATGGCAACAACGAATTGCTTTTGTGCCCAATGGCGACTTGTTCGCAGGTATTTCATCAGGCAAGGCAAGCGTCGTGACAGATGAGATTGAAACGTTCAACGCAACCGGAGTTCTCACCAAGGGTGGCACTCAGATTGATGCCGACATCATCATCACGGCAACTGGATTCAATCTCAGTGTGTTGGGCGACATTCCGTTCGAAGTAGATGGCAAGCCAGTCGAGTGGAGCCAAACGGTCACGTATCGCGGAATGATGTTCACAGATGTTCCGAACCTTGCATGGGTGTTCGGTTACTTCCGTGCCAGCTGGACGTTGCGTGTTGACCTCATGGCCGACTTCATTCTTCGCATGTTCAAGGTGATGGAAGAAAAGGGTGCTCAGCGAGTGACTCCACAGTTGCGTCCCGAAGATTCCGATATGGAAGTGGGAAGTTGGATTGAGCCCAGCAACTTCAACCCGAACTACTTGATGCGTGCGCAGCACCTCATGCCAAAGTCGGGCACAAAGTCGGAGTGGAAGCACGACCAGGATTACTGGCAGGAAAAAGAGATTCTTCCTCTTGCCAATCTGGAAGATGGTTGTCTGCGTTACGAATAACGCCGCAACGCTCTAGCTCTTCCAGGCGGGGCAAACGCCAATCTTTTTGTAATGGCACCAATCACACAGTTTCGAGACGTTGCAGTGGAAGTCGCCTGTACCACACGCTGCATCGAGGGCTTCCTTGGTTTCCACAATGGTGCCTTTGGCGATCGACAACTTCACTGGTGTTGCAGCAAGTTCATGCTTGGCTGACTGCGTGAGATACAGAAGTTCCACTTTGCTGGTGGGCACTCCATCACTTGCTTCGAGCATCAGTGCGTACGCGAGCAACTGGAAGAACTTGTCGTCTTCCGATGTGAATTTCTCATTCGGAATTTTGCCCGTTTTGTAATCGGAGATGATGGCTGACTGCTCATCGTCAATCATCAAGCGGTCGATGTATCCGAGCATCTGAACACCTTCGACATCGGCTTCGAGCTTCATTTCCATCTCATCAAGATCTGTTTCGGCAGGATCTTCCAACTTCCACAAGTTGGTCATGCTGGCAAATGCCTCGACTTTGAAATCTCTGATGCCACCTTTGGGCTCGGTGAGGGCAAGTACTTTTGCTTCCCACTCGTTTGCAGTCCACAAATCGCCGGCCAGAGTCTTCAGCGAATCATTGGTGCGATCTTCGTGAGGCAAACCGTAGAGGTGTTCAAGTACCTCGTGAACAAAGGAACCAAGGTGCGTGGCCCACGATGGTGGTTCCTTGATGTTGTCGAATCGACCAATCTTGAATTTCTGCGGACAGTCGCGGAAAGTGCGGATTGACGAAGGGGAGAGATACTCAGGCGGCGTGAACACCCGATAAGTATTCCACTGCGGTGTGGCGAGGTGCGTCCATAACGGCGACAGTGGCCTTTTTACGGCGCTGAGAGATGAAAAGTGTTGTCGGTGGCAGGCTCATGAGGACTGCCTGCATCGCAAGATGGCTGGAAAATGACGCACAGTAAGCGCCTAATCCGATGGAAGAGATGGCCAGGACGACTGATTCGAGAACTGAACTTTTCTGTGGTGTGTGTTCCATGTAGCCATGGTGATACACACACCTTTCTTTCAGGTGAACGACAAGCGAACCTGGCCAAAAGTGGTTGGAAACAGTTGGGGTTAGCGACCCATAGCGTTCATGGCGCCACGCGCATGGAGACGGTCCATGAACTCGGGGAGGTACGCATCTTTTGGTGCTTTGCGCACTTCATCGTCGAGCACAACTGCATCATCTCCGACCAGAATGCGCCAATCTCCGCGGGAGACTGAATCGAGAATGAACTTTGATGCATCTGCAGCTGACATCGGTGCAACATCGCGGAAGCCTTCTGCCCCCATCTTCATGAGAGCGCGAAGGTCGGCATCGCTGATGGCTGACATGTCTGTTCCTTGACGTTCGTAGCGCTCACGCACCTGATCAAGTTGCTGTTGCGTCATTGTCTCGGGGTCAGCGCCTTGCAACTTCTGTGAGTTGATCATGATGTCAGTACCGATGTGGCCAGGCATGACCACCGACGCGCGCAATGTTGGTGCGTTTAAACGGAAATCGGTGATAAGAGCTTCAGTGAAGCCCTTCACCGCAAACTTTGCTGCGCTATACGCAGTGTGCGACACATTGGGTCCGAGCGTTGCCCAGAAGCCATTGACGGAACTTGTGTTCACTACTTGACCAAATGGTGCAGCAAGAAGAAGGGGAAGAAAGGCGCGAGTGTTGTTGTATACGCCGCCAAAGCACACATTGAATGTCTTTTCCCAGCCGGCACGTTCATCGAGAACGAAACTTCCGCCGCCACCAATGCCTGCATTGTTGAACAAGACATGCACGTGTGGGCGCCATTTCGCAACTGCATCGCGGAAGGCGAGGACTTCTGTCTCAACTGATACGTCGGCGATGTGGGTGAAGATCTGCCCGGTGTTGCCATCCGTGGTGCAGAGATCGACAGTGGCTGCGAGATTCTCTGGGATGACATCACACGTTGCGACATCGCACCCTTGAGCAGTGAGCTGACGAACAAGCTCGCGTCCCATGCCAGTACCACCGCCGGTGACGACAGCGATAAGCCCGCCGTATCCATTTTCAAAACGCTCAGCCATGGTGCCCCCTTTGTATGTTGCGCGTTGCAACACATTGACAGTACTGCGTGGGGGTAGGTGAATGAAGAGGCGAGACACCCTCTCCGTAGAGTGATGACATGCGTAAAGTGACGTCAAGTCTTATCGGAACCTCATTGTTTGCGGTGGCGTTGTCCATCCTCGTTGTTGGTGTGGTGTGGGCAGGTTCATCCGCCAGGCAGATCTTTACTGCTGGTCCTAACGATTCCACCGAGACCACTGTTCCGACGGAAGGGGAGATTCCTGAACTCATCCCCGATGACTCGCTTCCACCATCAAACATTCTTGAGATAATCGGAGAACTGTCAGCGAAAGTGAGCAAGCTCGAAGAGAAAGTCGACGCGTATGAATCTGATATCGCTGCGGCGCGAGCAGAAGCTGCAACGGCAAAAGCAGCAGCCGAAGACGCAGTTGAAAAGATCGCGACGGTTGTCGATGATGCAGCTGCCGCAATCAGAGACGCTGCCGCTGCCGCAGCCGCAGCCAACGAAGCCAGTGAACGCATCACGCAGTTTGAGAAGCGGCTATCTAAGTTGACCGATGACGGTGTCTACACCGGAACAATTACACCCGGCCAGTTGTCTCGACGTCTTGTTGCTTCCGATATTTCTGGAGACTGGCCACTTGACCGCACGAGCGGTGAACTAGGCGGCGAGAAGGTAAAAGTCACCGGTTCAAGTTGTTGGAGTGATTATCGCTACAACGTCTTTATTGTTCCGGAAACATTCCGCGGACTCACTTGTCTGAAGGTCTTGAAGTAAGAGTTACCGCTTGATGCGAATGGTTTGAATTTCGAAAGGTCGAAGTTCCACATCCATCACGCCGTCGGTGACATCAAGTGAGACATCGTCAGAGACCTCAAGGCCATTGCACAGTTCGGCGTCAATGGCTCCACCTACTTGCAAGGTGCCAAGGGTGCGACTTCCTAATGTTTCCCACACTCGAACAATGAGATCTCCCGATTCATCGTCTGCTGGCTTGACGGCACTGATGAGTGCGCCATGAACTCGAAGGTCAATATCGAGAGGTGAGAGAACTGGCGTGCCATCTACAACGCGAAGTGGATGCGCAATTCGCGCAGATTCCTCTTCCACACCGTCGAGAAGGGGATCGCCATCAGTGAGCATGACCGACCATTCCAGGTGTTGCTGCCCGATGTCTGCCCGTGGGTCGGGAAAATGTGGTGCCCGCAGCAGCGTGAGTTTTAACTCGTCACCACGCACGTCGTATCCGCGAGGGCCATCGGCAAGAATCGCGACGCCGAAGGTACGTTCGTGGACAGCGACATAGCGATGTGCACAGACTTCGAATCGTGCGACATCCCAACTGGTGTTTGCATGACGGGCGCGTTGAACATGACCGAACTGGGTGCCGCACAGTGCCTGTACTGATCGAAGTCCGGTCGGCAACTGCCACTGCAGTCGACGTTCTGACTCTTGCCAATTGGCATCGAGGGCGATGTCGAGAGTGGGTGAATGGGCACGCAAGGTGTAGCGCACGACAAATTGGGAATTGTCAGTCGCATATGCGCATTCGACAACTGCACGAAGTGGGCCTGATTCAACAACTGCTGTTATTCCCTCATTCAGCCACGCCTCGATTGGAGCATTTGCATCTGTTGCGTCGATATCCCATGCGTCATACTCAGCGGGACGATCTTGTCTCAGCGTGAATGATGTAACAAGTCCAGGAGGAATGACATTTCTCTGACCATTCGAGATGGATTCAATGTTTCCATTTCGTGTGATATCAAAAGAGATGAGTCCATTGGCAATACGCCACCCATTCGCAAGTTCTTCGACCGACACTTCTTGAACATCATCGGGGAGCTCGTGTGATGTTTTTGCAGCAGCAAAGGGCGGCGCGGTTACCCATGCTGGTGAGCCATCAATATCGGCAACCGCATTGACAAGGACCGGGGCTGGATTGAGAACATGTGTGTCGCCCTTCTCCACCGGAATGACTCGAGCGAGGATGACTTCAATCTCTTCGGCGACTGCAGCGTGCTCCGCTTCCGTATCGGCGTGTACCCATGCAATGGACGAGCCAGGAATGATGTCATGAAACTGCTGAGTGAGAACCCGTTGCCACAGGTCATCGATGCTCGCAGGGCGAACGCCAGCAGATGCTGACCACAGTTCAAGTTCATGTAAGAGCCGTTCGCTCCAACGGTTGCCTTGCTTTGTCTTGACTTGGGTTGAGAAAGTCCCACGGTGCTTTTCGAAATACATTTCACCAACCCACCGAGGGGCCGAAGCGCCGTATTCGTCGATTGTGTCAGCAAAGAAGTCTTTTACTTTTCCGAAGCTGACTCGAGGAACACCTTCTAGGTCGGCTGCAAGACGTGAACGATCAATCATCGTCTGAGTCGGTCCGCCGCCGCCATCGCCGTGTCCGTACAGCACGAGTGAGGATGATGCACCGGCATGGTCACGGAAGTTGCGTTCTGCAAAACGCAATTGTGATGCAGTCATGATTGCGTTGTAGGTGTCAACAGGGCTGAAGTGGGTGAACACCTGAGTGCCGTCGATTCCTTCCCACCAGAAGGAATGGTGCGGCATGCGATTTGTTTCGTTCCAACTCAGCTTTTGTGTGAAGAACCATTCACATCCGCCGTGCACCACGATCTGAGGAAGACCACCGGGATATCCGAAATCATCAGGAAGGAATGCGCCGTTGCATGTCGTGTTGAACCACTGGCTAAATGCTCGTTGCCCTTGTACGAGTTGACGCAACAAACTTTCGCCCGATGGCAAGTTGAGATCAGTTTCCACCCACATGCCACCGATTGGTTCCCAACGTCCTTCTGCCACAAGACGTTGTACTTCTTGAAACAGTTCTGGAGCATCCTGCGCCACCCACGCATAGTGCTGTGCCTGGCTGTGGCAATACACCATGTCTGGATTGGTGTTGAGGAGATACACGGCGTTGGCGAATGTGCGCAGTGCCTTCCGGCGAGTCTCTCGGATTGGCCACAACCATGCTGTGTCTAAATGTGCATGACCCGTGGCGATGATGCGATGCGCTGATGGGCCGTTACCAACGGAGAGGACAGCAGCAAGTTCTTCATGAGCAAGCGGCAGTGACTCCGTGACATTGTTGGAATCAAATGCCTGGTCACATCGTTCGAGTGCGGCAAAAATTCGTGCGCGTTGCGGAGATTTCTCTTCGAGGTCGAGGCAGAGATTGATGCACGTATGTAATGCAGTAGAGAATTGATTGATGTCGGAATGAAAGACGCAGAGTCGTGCCGTTCGAAGTGTGTAGATAGGTGCGATGGGTGCCGTTGACGGATCGCCGTATGGCGTTGGCCCGTAGCCAGATTGATGTCCAGCGATAATGGGCGTAGCTGCTGCTTCAATCCAAATCTCGATGTGCTCGCCAGACACGCCGGGTCCGAGGTGCAGGAGACGGCGATCAGGTTGGATGGCATGCAGTACCTTCCCATCGCGGTACGCAAGAGCTTCCACTTCGAAACCATCGCCACGTCCGATGAAGCCAAGATCAATATGGGCAACGAGTGGCTGATCTTGTAGGTGCGCGGGGACTTTCGCTGATAATCGAAACCACCGCGTGTGCCACGCGCGTCCCCATTTGGTGCCAATCGTGAAAGGCGCAAGTTGTGATCGTGTCGCAGTGTCGTATCCAGGCGACTCAAAGAATTCTTCTGTTGCAACAATCTCGAAGTTCAGACCATCGCTCAAGATTCTTGGCTCGACGCGGTCGCTGAGAAGGCGTTGTGCACGTTGCATGGCAGGTGCTGTCACACGATGAGCCATATTGTCGTCCCCTTGCTGCTCAGGATCTTAAATACTGACGCAAATAAATGACTTACGTCTAGTTGTTGAAGAGTTCTATGGCTCCACAATATGGAACCCAGGCGTGAACACGTCGAGGTTGCCAAAGATGGTCAAAAGCGCAGATGCATCGCCATCAACAGTGATATTGCCTTCGTTGACTTGATCCATAAACGTTGTTTGTTGGGTCACGATGTCGACGAGTGTCATTCTCTCCATTGTCAACGTTGCTGCTGCCGAAGATTCATGACGGCCCTGCACGTGGAACAAGGTGCGGTTAGACAATCCCAACACCCACTTCTCGTTGAGATCAGTAAATGTCCAGTTGATGAACAGCTTTTGCCCACCCACTTCTTCTGACTTCAAGCGAACAGCAATGGTGTCAAAGACTTGTTCGACGGACATCGCGCGCAGAATGCCACGACCTCGTACAGGGCCTCCCATGAGCGGCGGAGGTCCGTATCGAAGTTCTTGTGCAGCATTGAGATATGCATTGCGGAATGTTGCCGACTCCGCTTGGTAGCCCATCTGCTCAAACGTGTCAGCTTGCAAGTCGCGAGCTGCCTGATTGGTTGCATCAGCAAAGATCAAATGATTCAGAAGTTCGACGACCCAGCGATAATCGCCGGCGTCAAACGCGGCACGTGCCTTGGCGAGAAGTGCATCTGCACCGCCGGCAAGTTCGACATAACGCTTTCCCGCTTCGACAGGTGGATACTTCTTCAGGTTTGAAGGGTTGCCGTCATACCAACTGAGGTATCGCTGGTACACCGCTTTTGAGTTGTGTACCAAGTCGCCGTAGTACCCGCGGGTGTGGTCGTTTGCAAGGAACTCTTCCGGTAACTGCAACGTCTCAGCAATTTCTGCAGCGACCAAACCGTGGTTTGCCCAGCGCATTGTTTGGTCGTGCATCCACTTGTAGAGGTCGCGCTGATTGGTGAGGAAGCCCATGAGATCTTCGTTGCCCCAACGTGGCCAGTGATGCGATGTGAATACAACGTCTGTTTGCGCACCGAACAATTCCATTGCTTCATTGATGTACTTCGACCAATTCATCGCGTTACGTACAAGAGCGCCGCGAATGGGGATCAGGTTGTGCATTGTGTGGTTGCAGTTTTCTGCCATACATAATGCGTTGAGGTCGGGGAAGAAGAAGTTCATCTCCGCTGGTGCTTCTGACTCTGGTGTGAGTTGAAAGATAATGCGGATGCCGTCAACCGTCATCTCTTCGCCAGTGAACGTGATGTCGTGGGTGGGCGCAATGAGTCCCGGAGGACCAATGGGGACAGAGTTACCAAGACCACAGTCGATGTGACCAGTCGGTGCTGCAGGCAAGAGAGGACCGAATTGGAAGAGTGCACGACGGCCCATGGCTGGACCAGCAATCACGTTCTCGCCAACGGTCTCATGCATGAAGTGCTCAGGTGCAATGACGATGCATCGACCAGCGTCTACTTCTTCCTGCGTGGTCACACCAAGAACGCCGCCGAAATGGTCGGTGTGTGAGTGCGTGTAGATCACCGCAACAACTGGCAAGAAACCAAGCTGTGCAGTCACGAGCTCATAGCTATCGCGAGCTGTTTGTTCCGTGGTGAGAGGGTCAATCACTAGCCAGCCGGTGTTGCCACGAAGGAAGGTGATGTTGGAGATGTCATATCCGCGAACTTGGTACACGTCTTTACGGACTTCAAAGAGACCATGGTGATGGTTCAGCTGAGCGTGACGCCACAGGCTGGGGTTCACGGTGTCGGGGGCTGGGTTGCCGACTGCAAGGAAGTCGTAATCGTTGACATTGATGACCGTGCGACCATTGGGGTCCACAATGTGGCCGGTGGGGTGAGGGGCGATGAACCCCCGCGTAGCGCGCTCAAAGTCCCCAGCATCGGTGGGGATGGTGACCGCGGCGTTCCGTGCCTTGGTGTGTGCGGTTGCGGGCTTGTGGTGTTCGGTCCTCGACATGGTGCCTCCCATATAGATGAGGTACTGACCTTAGCCAATAAGGATTAGGGAGGCAGAAGGGGGCCCTTCCGCCATGGGCTCGGAGTGCCGAGGAGAACTAGGGTGACCAGAGGGGTCAGAGCGGCCCACTGAATAGGGAGCGTGACATGCCAAAGCCAGGAATGCATTCAGCATCGGAGACCGACGATTCGATGAATCTTGCGATGTCTGAGAAGGCCATCCCATTGTTCAACGCAGTAAAGAAGTTCATCGCTGAAGAAGTGGAACCCACCGCCGAGAAGTTCTATGCATTGGGTGAGGGTCGCGAGAACCGTTGGGATTACGCACCAGGCCAGCTTGAGCTTCTTGATGGGCTGAAGGCCAAAGCAAAAGCACAAGGTCTCTGGAACTTCTTCTTGCCCGATGCAGAGACCGGCGAAGGTCTTTCCAACCTTGACTATGCATATATCGCTGTTGAGTTGGGCAAGAACCCTCTCGCATCAGAGTCGATGAACTGTGCAGCACCTGACACAGGCAACATGGAAGTGCTTGAGCGCGTGGGAACACGCGAGCAGAAAGACAAGTGGCTCACCCCGTTGTTGAATGGCGAAATTCGCTCGGCATACGTCATGACAGAGCCAGATGTTGCATCGTCAGATGCAAAGAACCTGAAGTGCCTCGCATACCTTGACGGTGACGAGTGGGTCATCAACGGTGACAAGTACTACGCATCAGGTGCTGGTGATCCTCGTTGCAAGATCATGATCGTCATGTTGCTCACAAGCCCAGACGGTCCACCAAGCCGCAAGCACTCACAAATCCTTGTTCCGATGGATACACCTGGTGTGCAGATTGTTGGACCAATGGAAGTCTTCGGTGAAGACGATGCGCCTCACGGCCACATGCACATTCGTTTCACGAATGCTCGCGTACCGAAGGACAACATCTTGTTGGGTGAAGGACGTGGATTCGAAATCTCGCAGCTTCGCCTCGGACCTGGTCGTATCCACCACTGCATGCGTTCAATCGGTGCAGCAGAGCGTGCATTGGAACTCATGATTCGTCGTGGCCTTACTCGTGAAGCATTTGGTCGTCCGATTGTTCGTTTGGGTAAGAACCCCGAAGTCATCGCAAAGGCACGTATCGAGATCGAGGCTTGTCGTCTCATGGTTCTTCGTGCTGCCAAGGCAATGGACACCATGGGTAACGCGGAAGCACGTATTTGGGTGAGTGCCGTCAAGGCAATGGTTCCTATTCGCGTGTGCCAAATCATCGACGAAGCAATTCAGATGCACGGTGGTACTGGTGTGTCGCAGTGGACTCCACTTGCGCGCATGTACGCCAGCCAGCGCACACTGCGTATTGCTGATGGTCCGGACGAAGTGCACTGGGGCGTTGTTGCTCGTGCTGAGATCAACCGCTACGAAGGTGAATCAACACCACCGAAGCCACAGGTCTATCGCGGCATGTTCTCTGGCCCAAGCTGATTTCTTCGCACATGTTTTTTTCTGCTTGGGCAAACAGCGCGCATCCGTGGACTGAAGTTCGAGACTTTGTCTCGGAAGTCGAGAACATGGGCTGGGATGGTTTTTGGTACGCCGATCACTACATGCCCAACACTCCCGATGGTGAACCCATCGGCGGGGATTTCCACGAATGCTTCAGTGTGCTGTCTGCACTTGCCGTCACCACATCGCGCCTTCGTCTTGGTTCGTTAGTAACACCCACCACGATGAACCACCCGGCGCTGATTGCCAATCGTGCTGCCACCATTGACCAGATCAGTAACGGTCGTTTCGTTCTGGGCATGGGTGCGGGTTGGCAAATCAACGAGCACAACGCTTTTGGCATTGAGCTTTTTGATGCCAAGGCACGCGTTAACCGTTTCGCGGAAGCAATCGAAATCGTGAAGAGCATGTTGAGCCAAGAGCGCACGACGTTTGCAGGTGAGCACTTCACGATTACGAATGCACCCTGTGAGCCAAAGCCAGTGCAGTCTCCACTTCCGATTTTGGTCGGCACGGGTGGCAATCGCATGTTGCGTCTCACGGCACGGTTTGCACAGGAATGGAATACCTGGGGCACGCCCGAAGTCGCCGGCGGTGTGATTGCCAAACTACGCGAAGCCTGTGAAAAAGAAGGTCGCGACCCTGCAACAGTCCGCACTTCTGTTCAGCCACTGTTCTTTCTCACGCCGTCAGACGAGGCAGCAGAGAAGTTGCGTCCTCACGTACCCGCTGATCGTTCAGTGGTGGGAACACCTAGTCAATTGGTTGATGCTGTCGCTGCATACAAAGAGCTTGGTTTCGATGAAATCTGTGTTCCTGATTTCACCATGGGTGCGAATGCGCAAGAGCGTCTTGAAAAGTACGGCATCTTCTGGCACGAAGTTGCTTCTCAGTTTCGTTAGATAAATCTCAACGACAGTTCACGCACTGAGGTTCATCCTCGGTGGTGCACTCATCGCACACCAAGATACGAGTGCGGCATGTGAGCGTGCGGCAGTTGAAGAAATCGTTGGTGGCGCCACCGCAATAATCGCATTCGCCAAGAAGCAGTTCTTCTTTTCCGTACTCAAGCTTCAAGCGCTTATCAAAGACGTACAGCGATCCTTCCCACAAGCCCTTGTCGCGGTATTGCTCTGCGTATCGAACAATGCCACCTTCAATTTGGTACACCTCTTTGAAGCCGCGATTCTTCATGATGACAGACAAGATTTCGCACCGAATTCCACCCGTGCAGTACGAGACAATGGGCTTGTCCTTGAGATGGTCGAACTTTCCGCTCTCAAGTTCGCGAACAAAATCTGGCGTGGTTCGAGTGTCCGGAACAATCGCCCCACGGAAACGACCAATGCGAGATTCAAAAGCGTTACGTCCATCAAAGAAGACAACATCATCACCACGTTCTTCCACGAGTGCGTTGACTTCATTAGGGGTGAGGTGTTGGCCACCGCCGATGACTCCATTCTCATCAACCTGGATCTCTCCGGGCACACCAAAAGTGACGATCTCTTCGCGGACGCGCACGCTCAGGCGAGGAAAGTCGTCGCCCACTCCTTCGGACCACTTGAAATCAATGTCCTTGAACGCAGCAAATTCACGAGTCTCACGTACGTACAACTTCACGTTCATGAGTTCGCCACCGACAGTTGCGTTGATGCCGTGCTTGGAGATAATGATTCGACCCTTGAGATTTAGTTTCTCGCAGAGGGCGCGCTGCCACAGCCGAATCGCGATCGGATCAGCTAGTGGAGTGAATTTATAAAAGAGAACAATCTTTGCTTCGATGCAACGAAACTACCTGCCGAACTAGTCAGGTTCCGAAATTTCGATGGTGGGAACCGTTGTCGTTGTTGTTTGGTTTGCCTTACCTGGACTGAAGTTGCGAGGGGTTGCTGCGGAGACTCGGATCGGTGCGACGCGGGAGGGGAGAAGGGTCAACTTCCCTGTGTCATCAAGTGAAACATTGAGTTCAGTGGTTGCCGATTGTGATGTCAGATCAATAGGGACAAAGGGACTGCGAGAACCATTTGCACCCTTGACCGATACTTCGATGCTGTTCTGAGAGATCGGCTTCACGGTCAATGTCTCGCCGGCGTTGAGCACACGACGCGAAATGCGAGACCCTGCAGAAAGACTCAGTCGTGCAACATTTTCTTTCGGTGCACGGACGGATGTTTCATCTGATGTTACGGAGATGAGGGCTGTTGAGCGATTCTTGTTGCTCAGGACATCGTGGGCAAGATTCCCTGTGACTTGAATGGATGCTCCATCCGAACGGCGCAGACCAAGAACGACATCAGCGGCGGGAACATCTTGTGATGCACGCACAAGTCTCACGTCAAAGTTTTGAACTGTGACGGGAAGTGAAATTGTGACAAGTCCGCCGCCACTGCCTTTCCCAATCGAAACTATCGCTCCGTCGATTGAGTTATCTATGTCAGTGGGTGAAGTGCGGAGGACGCCATTCTCGGTCGTGACTTCGATAAACCCTGACGCACGAATATCGCGTGAAGCAAGGGTGATGACATGTGAAGAGCGTGCAAGCGAAGAATTACAGAACGAACACTGAAATGGTCCCTTTCGTGTTGACATCGCAGTTAACTCGAGAGTGCCGGTTCCGCCGGACCATGTGTTGAAAGAGCCATCAACATTGCGGAACGCTCGTGGGTAGCGCCATTGGTTTGTCTGGGAATTCACGAATAGTTCGAAGCGTTCTCCGGGGTGGTTGTTGTCATAGACATGAACAACAAAGTCATCACCGCGTTGTGTGACAGCGAACGGAGTCAGTGAATGACCCGATGGACCGTTGTAGATGCCGACGGTGTGGCCAACAGAGTGGGCGATTCCTTGGATGAGATCGTCAACCAGACGCAGGGGAGAAAGTCCACGTGATGTTGCAGCATGATCGGTGACTTCATTGAGAAACTGTGTTGCCCACCAATACACAACAGCTGAGTTGAGCTTTGCGTTGTCTTGAGAAAGAGCAGAGACGCTGGACGTATTCGTTTGAAATGTGGAAGGAGAATCCATGCGAAGGAGAAACCGTGTGCTCAATGCGGCCAGACCTTCGCAGCGGCCACCGTTAAGAGCAGTGTTCCACTCTTCTAGTTTTTGAATTGCAGTAGGACGAAGAACGCAGGTGTCTTTTGGTCCTGCCACGCAGATGGAATCATGTCCGAATAGGTCAATCAGTGTTTGTGCTGTGACGTTGCCGTCTGCCGAAAGTGAGCGACCCCAGTTTTTAAATGAGAAGTCGTCCGACTTGATGCGAAAACCGTTGTCAATGCAAAGAACACCCTCTCCTAATTCAGGCGCCGCAAGGTCGGTGCAATGACTCAGTATTTGTTTCACTAATGCGCTGGTGTCCGGAACCGAGGGAGCAGTCGTGGTCGACGTTGTGCTGCATGCGCTACCCGCCAACACAAGGGATAGTGCAACCAAGGCCAGTCGTGGACGACGCATTCCTGAACCCTAGGGAACATCTGGCATTTGTGGGAGCATGGGAACCCATGTCAGATGAATCCACTCTCGCTCCGCCCTCGCATTCCGCCAGTGTGCTCACCATTGTTCTGGTGGGCGTTGCGGCAGGGCTGCTTTCCGGCATGTTCGGCGTGGGTGGCGGAATTCTTCTTGTTCCTGGACTGGTGCTTATTGCCAAGATGGATCAGCGCGTTGCGCACGGTACCTCACTCGCCGCGGTGCTGCCTATTTCGGCGGCATCACTGATGTCGTATTGGTCGCATGATCATGTCGATTGGCGAGTCGCGGCATGTTTGGCAGCAGGGGCATTGCTGGGTGCTCTACTCGGAACACGATTGCTCAATGTCTTGCCGCATCGAACTCTTGCCATTGCTTTTGCTGGTCTCTTGATTGTCACTGCCATTCGCCTCTTCCTTCCGCTTGATTCAGGTGTGCGAGAAGTCCTGAATCTGGGTTCCATCGTTGCGTTGGTTGCCATCGGTGTTGCAACGGGCATCTTGGCGGGCCTTCTCGGTGTTGGTGGTGGCGTCGTCATGGTGCCGGCCATGATGATGTTGTTGCACATGCCATCAGCTTTTGCGAAGGGCACTTCAGTTGCCGTCATCATCCCCACTTCCATCATGGGAACGTGGCGTAATCGCACAAAGAAGAACGTCGACCTCAAGGCTGCAAGCATCGTGGGCCTTGGTGGCATCCTCTCAGCCTTTGTTGGAGGATGGATTTCCACGAAAATGTCCGACACTGTCTCAAATGTTCTGTTCGCCAGCCTTTTAACAGTGGTTGCCACCCGCTTGATTCTCCAGGTGAGAACAGAGGACAAAGCAGGGGTAGTCCAGCACTAACGCCATGGAGTAGAACTTCTGCATGGGTAAATCACGTCTCGAAGGCAAAGTCGCTCTGATTACGGGTGGCGCACGCGGTATGGGTGCTTCAGAAGCACAACTCTTCATCGATGAAGGCGCAAAGGTTGTCATCACCGACATCCTCGACGAAGTGGGGAATGAGACCGCGAAGCGTCTGTCTCCCGACGGCTCGGCATGCATCTTCGTGCATCACGATGTGACCAGCGAATCTGATTGGAAGGCTGTTCTTGAACAGTCACTCAAGGCATTTGGCCAGATTGACATCTTGGTCAATAACGCTGGCATCTTTGAGCGCGGATCAATTCTTGATACCGAGCTCTCTTCCTTTGAACGCACAATGGACATCAATGTCACTGGAGTGTTCCTTGGCATGAAAGTCGTGGCACCTCATATGGTGCAGCGCCAAAAGGGGAGCATCATCAACATCTCATCTGTCGCTGGTCTCGATGGCACACCAGGCTTTGTTGCATACGGCGCAAGTAAATGGGCAGTGCGCGGCATGACAAAAGGTGTGGCGAAAGAGCTCGCACCGTTTGGTGTTCGCGTGAACTCGATTCACCCAGGAATCATCGATACACCAATGTTGCAAACCTTCGAAGAAGCTGGTGAAGGCGTGCGCGAGATGGTTCGCACGCGGATTCCTCTTGGGTACGAAGCAGAGCCCATTCATGTTGCGCGAATGGCTTTGTATCTCGGCAGTGATGACAGTTCGTACTCCACCGGCTCTGAATTCATCGTTGATGGAGGCTGGTCAGCATGAGCATTCTTGGTACACGCGTCGTTCGCGTTGAGGATCCTCGGTTTCTCAAAGGCGAGGGAACATACATCGCTAATTTGCAAATGCCTGGTGCAGTGCATCTCACATTTGTGCGTTCTTCAATGGCACATGCTCAGTTGCTCGGTATTGATGCGGATGAAGCACGTTCCATGCCTGGCGTTCTGCATGTGTGGACAGCTGATGACATCAATCTGAATCCAGCACCGCCTGCGAATCCGATGATGAATGCTGGCATTACATTTCCGTATGTTGCCAAAGACACGGTGCGCTTCGTGGGCGACATCGTTGCGGTCGTTGTGAGTACCGACAAGACCCTTGGTATTGATGCAGCCGAAACGGTGATCGTTGATTACGAGCCACTTCCTGTCGTGCTCGATATGGATGAATCATTCAAGGGTGATGTGCTGTTGCATCCAGAAGCTGGAAGCAACATCGTTCTTACTTTCGCTGCACGTGAAGATGGCGACATTTTTGCTGACTGTGAAGTTGTTGTTGAACTCACTATTGAGAATCAACGTGTTGCTCCTGCACCAATGGAAGTTCGTTCCTGTGCGTCGCAATGGGATGGCACGCGACTCACACAGTGGGCATGCAGTCAGGGTGCGCATGGTGCTCGTGATGGCCTTGCCGACACACTGGGACTTGAGAAGGATCAAGTTCGTGTGATCACTCCCGATGTCGGCGGCGGCTTTGGTGCAAAGTCCGGCGTATACGCAGAAGAAATCATTGTTGGCTGGGCTGCATTGAAGCTGGGTGTACCTGTTCGGTGGACAGAGAGCCGTACCGAGAACATGTTGTCGATGGGTCATGGTCGCGCACAGCGCCAGCGCACCCGTATGGGCGGGACGAAAGATGGTCGCATCACTGCGTACCGTTTAGATCTCTTGCAAGATGCTGGCGCATATGCAAAGGCTGGCGCGGTGTTGCCATACATGACTCGGCTCATGGCGGGCGGTGTCTACGACATCGCAAAAGTGCAGTTTGAATCTCACTCAGTTGTCACCAACACAACGCCAACAGTTGCGTACCGCGGTGCTGGACGACCAGAAGCGACTGCTGCAATCGAACGCACAATCGATGAGTTCGCACGTGTGTGCGGAATCGACCCTGCAGAGATTCGTCGTCGTAACTACTTGCAGCCATCTGCTTTCCCACTTGTCACCTCCATGGGTGCAAAGTATGACTCTGGCGAATATGAAGCTGCTCTCGATAAGGCATTAGATGCTGCGGGTTATGCAGACCTTCGTGCAGAGCAGGCTCGCCGACGCGCCTCGGGTGATCCGTTGCAGATCGGAATTGGGCTTGCGTCATATGTTGAGACAACAAACCCCATGGGTTCGGGCGATTACGGCTCCGTTGAAATCAAAGCCGATGGTGGCGCAATCATCCGTACAGGTTCTTCGTCGCATGGCCAAGGTCATCACACGGCGTGGGCCATGTTGGTGTCAGATGCAACAGGCATTCCCTTTGATCGCATCGAATTTCACTTCGGCGATACCGATGACGTCATTCGTGGTGGCGGAACCGGTGGCTCTCGTTCGTTGCAAGTCGGTGGCAGTGCGGTCAAGTTGGCAACAGATGCAGTTCTTGAAAAGGCACGTCAACGTGCAGCTGACTTGCTGGAAGCAGCTGTTGAAGACATTGTGATCGACACAGTGCGTGGAGCATTCCACGTTGCAGGTTCACCAGCGCCGGCTCGTACGTGGGCGGAACTAATGGTGGGCATTGATGCTCCGCTTGAGGCAGAAGTCGATTATGTGCCAGAAGGTGCAACCTTCCCATTTGGTTCACATGTGTGTGTTGTTGAAGTCGACATTGAAACCGGCATGGTCGGCGTAATGCGCCACATTGCGTGTGACGATGCAGGCACCATCATTAACCCGCTGATCGTTGATGGCCAGGTGCACGGTGGTATCGCGCAAGGTGTGGCGCAAGCATTGTTGGAAACAGTTGCCTATGACGAAGACGGCAACCCGATTACATCCAACCTTGCGGATTACGGATTCATCTCCGCTGCAGAGTTGCCCAGTTTTGAACGAGTCTCAATGGAAACACCAACGCCTCGCAACCCGCTGGGTGCAAAGGGAATTGGTGAAGCCGGAACCATCGGTGCAACACCAGCTGTTCAAAACGCAGTCATTGATGCTGTGAGCTATCTCGGTGTGACTCACATTGACATGCCATGCACATCTATCAATGTGTGGAACGCAATTCAAGCTGCGCAGTAACTGCTAGCCCTTGATGCGTAGATTGCCTCTGGCAAGAAATGCACCACTTCCAATCAACACGAGCATCACAATGGTGCATACCCAAAAAGTGTGTCGGCCAATATGTTCATACGCAAAACCTGCGGTACCAGCAGCGAGACCACCTGTCAGTGTTTGCATGCCGCTGTACAAGCCTTGTGCAGATGCAAGACGTTCGCGCGGCGCAACGAGTGCAATTGCTGCTGAACCACCGGTAATGGTGAGGCCATCGACCACTCCGTGGGCTAATCCAATACCCAACATGACATAGGGCGATCCAATGATGCCGTATGTGGCCATGAAGAGTGCCGCAATGGATAGTCCTGAGATGCTGGCTTTGAATGGTCCGACTTGTTGAGTGAGTCGCCCGCCCAAGGGTGCAAGAAACAACATAGGCAGTGCAAAAATTGTGATGCCCACGCTTGCGACCCATGTTGGTGCTGCAATGTCATCCATCATCACGGACCACAATGCATCGAATGTTCCGATCATCACAAAGAGTGCGAGCCCGATGATGATTGCTCCTAGCAGTGGTCGAATGCGCAACAAGTCGAATGCAACTCGTTGCGTGGGCGCGTCTTCAACCGCGGTCTCGGCAACGTGCAGTTGTGAGATTCCGATGAATGTGATGATCAATAGAGCCGTGATGATCAGGAATGGTGCGGCTAAACCGAATGCTTCGGCGGTTACTGCGGAGATAACTGGCCCTAATGCAAATCCACCGACACCAGCACTGACTGATAGCCCGAGATTGCGTCCCATGTTGTCTGGATTCGCCAAGATGATGATGCGACGTATCGCAGGTTCTGAACTTCCACTGCCAAGACCCGTGAGGAATCGTCCGAGTAACAAGATGGGAAATGAGCCGCCAAAGGCCATCGTGAGACAGCCGATGATTTCCACCGATATGCCAAAGAGAACGAGTTTCTTGGCGTGGCCTCTGTCTGCCAATGGGGCAATCAAGACATTGGCAATGAAGCCGGTGATGAAACCGGCAGCGACGAGGAACCCAAGCTTTGATTCAGAGATGGAATATGCATCGCGATAGTCGTCCAACAAGGTGAACATCACGCCGTAGCTCATCGCACCAAGGGCGCTGGAACAGAGAAGGAGAAAGAGGTGGCGAGACTTCATCGGTTGTTCGCCTATGACTGCAGTGAAGTCTTTACATGCTCAATGAGGTCAGGCCACGTGGCGCGAAGTCCGGGGTGAAGATCAAAACTTGCAACCTCGTCAATATCGACCCATCGCAAATCTGCTGATTCAGCGTTGGCCTCGTATGCACCAACGTCAGATGCTGCATGCGCGATCACCGTGTCGTAACGCCAGTTGCCATGATCATCGGAGTAGATGGCCTTGAAGGTGAGGTCATCAGGATCAATTCCCGTTTCTTCCCACGCTTCTCGTGCTGCGGCCGTCACAGGGTCTTCATGCGAATCAAGCGCACCACCTGGCAGTGCCCATGTTCCACCGCCGTGTGTCCAACCGGCGCGTAACTGCAGCAACACACTTGTTGGAGTCAGGTCAGTACGCACAAGCAACAGGCCCGCAGCGCCGTACAGGCCCCAATGGCGGGTGTGGCATCGCTCGCACAAAACCCATCCGTTGCCGTCACTGATTGCCATCCCTCGATGTTGGCACACTCAGATGTGTTCTTCATATACGGATGCTCATTGCTCTACCGTGGAGTGAGATGAATGGGTTTGATTGGCACAATGCAACTGCAGAAGAGGTTGATTTTCAGTATTCGCCGTCCAAATTCGCTAAGCGCCCTCTTGATGAGTATCTAGAGGAATACAGAACTCGTAGTGCGACAGTCGATGCTGCAGGATTGCGACAGAAGAACGCTCCACTGCTGATCTTCATTCATGGGGGGTATTGGCAGAAGTTGTCGGCTGCGGATTCTTTATTCAACGGTCCTGATGCACAGACCGAAGGCATTGCGCTACACGCAGTGGAATACACACTTGCGCCCCGTGCATCAATTGCAGAGATGGTGGAGGAATGCATCGCAGATGTGTTGCACACCATTGATGAATTGCAGCCAACGCGAGTGATTATTGCCGGGTCAAGCGCTGGGGCTCACTTGGCTTCAATGTGTTCACGAAATTCTCACGTCGCGAGTCGCGTCGATGGGCTTGCATTGCTCAGCGGTATCTATGACGTTCGTCCTCTTGTTGCGACACCAACAAATGATCCCTTACGTCTCACTAGTGAATCTGCGGCTGCAATAAGCCCGCAGTTGTTGCCCGTTGAGCATGCCGCACCTCATGCACTCCTCGCAGTGGGTGGACACGAACCTCCTGAATTCATCCGTCAGAATGCAGAGTTCGGTGAGTATTTACGTCCTCACAACGTTGCGACACAGATACTGGTTGACGAAGATCGAGATCACTTCGACTTGCCCTATGACCTATTGAAGCGGGGAACCAAAGTGGGAGACTGGTGTCTTGGGCTCCTGAAGGGGAAGACACAATGAATGTGAACGAAGCACGTCTCCATGCGCAGGAACTCGATGCTCAGGATGCACTCTCTTCGCTTCGTTCACATTTCGATATTCCTGAGGGGACCTTGTACTTCGATGGAAACTCTCTTGGGCCGTTGTCGTTTCGGTCACGCGAAGTGTTGCACCGCACGATTGAGTTTGAATGGCGCGAGCGACTCATTCGTTCCTGGAATGAAGATTGGCTTGATATGCCAGCGCGCGTGGGCAATCTCATCGCACCCATCATTGGTGCGGCGCCCGACACAGTGATCTGTGCTGACAACACGTCCATCAATTTGCACAAAGCGTTAATGGCCGCCGTTGCACTTCGTTCGGATCGTTCCGAGATTGTCGTTGACATCAATAACTTTCCGACTGACATTTACATTGCGCAAAGTGTTGCAAGCCAGCACGGCATGAAACTTGTTGCTGTTACAGCCGACGAAATTATTGGTGCCATCAATGCAAACACCGCGGTTGTCACCGCCACGCACGTTGATTACCGATCTGCACACATTCTTGATGTGGAAGGAATTACGAAAGCTGCACACGAGCATGGTGCACTCATGGTGTGGGACCTTGCTCACACGGCCGGTGCAGTTCCCTTTCATGCAGAAGCACTCGATGTCGACTTCGCAGTGGGGTGCGGGTACAAGTACCTCAATGGCGGTCCTGGTGCACCGGCATTCATTTATGTCGCTCCATGTTTGTTGGAAACGGCTGGGCAACCATTGCAAGGCTGGTGGGGCCACGCCGAGCCATTCGAGTTCGAGGTCGATTATCGCCCAGCGGTAGGAATCTCGCGTTTCCTCACAGGCACTGCCAATGTCTTGTCCATGAAGTCCTTAGAGGCTGCCCTCGAGGTTTTTTCAGGGGTTTCCCTAGAAAAACTCAGGGAAAAGAGCGTCAGTTTGACCTCATTCTTTATCGACCTTTTTGACGATCATTTGGCTCCCCGGGGGTTCACTTTGGCAAGTCCACGAGCCCCAGAATCTCGTGGAAGCCATGTGGCGCTTGGGTTTGCAGGCGGCAAGGAGCTTGTCGAGGCCATGGCGGCCGAGGGGATTATCGCCGATTTCCGCCCACCAGACTTGATGAGGTTCGGATTCGCACCTCTCTATAACACTCACCAAGAAGTGGTTTCTTTGGTGGAACGCCTTTCCTCCTATTGAGGTACCCCTGATTTACGGGTAGTTTTTGTCTACTACCCAGTAATGGCGAATCCCGCCACATTCCTTAAAGGGGAAAACACATGAAGAAGAGTGTTCTGCGCGTTGGCGCATCAATGCTCGTTTTGTCACTCGTAGGCGTTGCCTGCGGTGGCAGCGATGACAGCTCAGCTGATGCTTGTGAAGGCAACTCGAAGATTGCATTCTTCGGTGCACTCACCGGCGAAGCAGGCAACCTCGGTATCAACATCAAGAAGGGTCTCGACCTCGCTGTTGCTCAGCACAACGAAGCAAACCCAGATGCACAGATCGATGTAGAGGCATACGACTCACAAGGTGACCCAGACCAGGCACCAGCACTTGCTGACAAGGCAATCGCTGACGCATGCGTCAAGGGCATCGTTGGACCAGCATTCTCTGGTGAATCAGCAGCTGTGAACGCAAAGTTCGAAGAAGCTGGTCTTCCATTGATCACACCATCAGCAACAAACCCAGACCTTTCCAAGAACGGCTGGGACGTGTTCCACCGTGCACTTGCAGGTGACGACAAGCAGGGCCCAGGCGCTGCATCACGCATCGTTGCTGACGGCAAGATGAAGGTCGGCGTTATCGATGACAACTCCGAATACGGCAAGGGTCTCGCAGACATCGTTCAGACATCACTTGGTGACAAGGCAGTTGAACTCAACAGCCTTGACCCAGAAGCAGCTGACTACTCAGCAGTCATCACCGCAGCGAAGGACGCAGGCGTTGACGCAGTGTTCTTCGGTGGTTACTACGCTGCAGCAGGCAAGCTTGCAAAGCAGATGGCAGACGCCGGTGTGACAGCACAGTTCTACTCAGGCGACGGAACACTTGACGTTGGTTTCATTGAGGCAGCAGGCCCAGCAGCAGAAGGCGCAATCCTTACCTGCACCTGCGCACCAAAAGACTCCAACCCAGAGTTCTTGAAGGCATTCCAGGATGCAAACAAGGGTGAAGACCCAGCAACATACGCCGCAGAGGCATATGACGCAGCGTCTGTATTCCTTGCAGCAATGAAGGATGGCAAGACCTCACGTGGTGACATCCTTAAGTTCATCAACTCCTACGACGCTGCTGGTGTAACCAAGCAGCTCAACTGGGACGAGGCTGGCGAAGTAACTGGCTCGGCTGTTTATGCATACGAGATCAAGGACGGCGCAATCAAGGGCATCGGTCTTATCAAGTAATTCCTTTCGGAATCACTGAAAGTCAAAACGGCAGTCGGCCAGGGACGTTGTTCCCTGGCCGACTGTTTTGTCTACGCTGTTAATGACCCTCGTTCAGCTTTACCATCACTACGAAACTGGTTGTCTCAATGCCTGATTGGCTCATTATCCGAACCTTCTGGGAACTCACCGTTACCGGTCTGGCCCTTGGTTCCATTTACGCTCTCGTGGCCCTTGGCTACACATTGGTGTACGGCGTCTTACGCCTCATCAACTTCGCTCACTCTGAAATATTCATGGTCGGCACCTTTGGCGCGCTTCTCGCATCATCACAATTCTTGAGTATTCCCCTTCTTGAAGATGGGAACTATCCGTATCGCACGGGAATGACTCTGATCATTTTCCTCGTGTTCATCATGTTGATTGCCATGCTCTTCTCGGGCATCGGCGCAGTGGTACTCGAGCGTGTTGCATACCGCCCACTGCGCGGCAACGGCGACGCATTTGGTGCAATTGTTCTTGCATTTCTCACTGCGTTCATCGTCTCGCTTGTTTTTGTTGATCAAGCAAAAATAAATGTGATCATCGCCTTGTTGGCAACTGCTCCAATTTCGTATGCGTATATGCGCTTCTTTAAGCAAGGTCGGAAAGCACCGCGCCTAGCCTTCTTAATCTCAGCAATTGGTGCTTCCACCGCAATCTCTGAGGCTGTTGGTGTGTGGAGTAAGCATGGTCGCGATCAGTACCAAACACCTCGTCTTCTTGAAAAGAAAACGCTCTTCACAATGTTCGGCACCGATGTGCGCATTGACTATGCGATTGTGATTGTCGGCGCCTTGCTCATGATGACCGCTCTCACGCTATTCGTGAACAAAACGCGCCTTGGCCGTGGTGTTCGTGCCGTTGCGCAAGATGCAGAAACATCACGCATTCTCGGCGTCAACGTTGACCTCATCATCATCGTGACGTTTGCTCTCGGCGGTGTGATGGCCGGCGGGGCTGCAATGTTGTTCACCTTGGTGTACGACCAGACACGATTCAATATCGGATTCATCCTCGGCGTGAAGAGCTTCACTGCGGCAGTGCTTGGTGGTATCGGAAACCTCAAGGGCGCACTGCTGGGTGGTCTACTTCTCGGACTCGTTGAGAACTATGGCTCGGCAATCTTCGGTGGCCAATGGAAAGACGTCATTGCGTTCGTCGTATTGCTAGTCGTTCTTATGTTCCGCCCTACTGGTTTGTTGGGTGAATCACTTGGAAAGGCCCGTGTATGAGTCTGGTCCTCAATTTTTGGTTGCGTGTGACCGCTCTGTTCTCGGGCTTCGGAGAACAATTCCGCGCAATGAACAAGTGGCAGCGTTACTCGGCATATGGCCTCGGCGTTGTTGCTCTATACCTCTTGCCCTATTGGCCTGATGTTCCTGTCTTAGGTCAGATCGTCAATACACCTGGTTCGCAGTTTGAAACTGTGCTGAATGATCAAGTCGTCATTTTTGTTCTGATTGCATTAGGTCTCAACGTTGTTGTTGGAATCGCCGGCTTGTTGGACCTCGGCTATGTCGGTTTCTATGCAGTCGGTGCGTACGTCACGGCCATCTTGACAAGTGCACATGGAAATCTTCCGTGGCTGTTGGCTTTGCCTATCGCAGTGGTGATTTCGATGTTGTTCGGGCTCATTCTTGGAACACCGACTTTGCGTTTACGCGGTGACTACTTGGCAATTGTGACTTTAGGTTTCGGTGAAATCATTCGTCTCACCGCTAAGAACATGGACTGGCTTGGTGCAAGTCGCGGCATCAGCAACATCAAGAAGCCACCATCAATGTTCGGATTGAAGTTCGGCGTGTTGGATGCAAAGCCGTACTTCTACCTCGGTCTCACGATGGTTTTCATTGTGATCTTCATCTTGCATCGTTTGGAGTATTCCCGCGTCGGTCGTGCATGGGTGGCCATCCGTGAAGATGAAGACGCTGCAGAGCTCATGGGCGTGAATACCTTCAAGTTCAAACTGTGGGCATTCACCATTGGTGCAGGCATCGGCGGACTTGCGGGTGTTCACTATGCAGGCAAGGTGGGGTTCATCAACCCCGACAACTTCCCACTGCAACTTTCGATTCTGTTCCTCGCTGCCGTTGTCCTTGGTGGTTCAGGGAACATGTACGGCGCCATCCTCGGCGGAATACTTGTTGCGTACATGCCAGAGCGTTTACGCAACTTCTCTGACAAACGAATTTTGGTGTTCGGCATCGTTCTTGTTCTGATGATGGTGTTCCGCCCCGAAGGTATTTTGCCAAAGCGAGTGGGAAATGAGCACAAGAAGCGAAGAGCTAGGTCCCAAGAAGGGGAGGTGGCCTCGTGAGTGAAGTACTCCTTGATTTCAACAATGTGACGATGCAATTTGGCGGTGTCACAGCGTTGAATGAAGTCAGCTTGCAGATTAAGCAGGGCGAGATCCTTGGCCTCATCGGGCCCAATGGCGCCGGCAAGACAACATGTTTCAACGTCATGACTGGTGTGTATGCACCAACACTGGGCACTGTTTCTTTCGAAGGAAAGAACCTCGCAAAGTTGAAGCGTTTTGAAATCACCAAGGTCGGAATTGCACGTACGTTCCAGAACATTCGTTTGTTCTCAGAAATGACAGCACTCGAGAATGTGATGGTGGGAGCTGACGCACGCAAGAAGGCGTCGGTCGGTGGAGCAATTCTGCGCACATCCCGTCAGCGGCACGAAGAGAAAGAATCACGTGAGCGTTCCATGGAACTTCTTCAGTTCATGGGTATCTCTGACCGTGCTGAAACTGCCGCGCGCAATCTTCCGTACGGCTATCAACGCCGACTTGAGATTGCTCGCGCATTAGCAACAGAACCAAAACTTCTGTGCCTCGACGAACCAGCAGCCGGGTTCAACCCAGCTGAAAAGGAAGAACTCAATGAGTTGATTCTGAAGATTCGTGAGCAGGGCTACACGGTGCTGTTGATTGAACACGACATGAATGTTGTGATGAAGGTCAGTGACCGTGTTGCAGTATTGGACTTTGGTCAAAAGATTGCTGATGGCTTGCCCGCGGATGTTCGAAACAATCCTGCAGTGATTGCTGCGTACCTAGGAGTTGAAGACAATGCTTCTTGAAGTCAATGATCTTCATGTGTTCTATGGTCGCATTGAGGCCATCAAGGGAATCTCTTTCACTGTGGGTGAGGGCGAAATCGTCACTCTGATTGGTGCTAACGGCGCTGGCAAGACAACAACGATGCGCACCATCTCGGGTGTTCGTACAGTTGCACAAGGTTCCATCAAGTTCGAAGGGCAAGACATCACCAAGATGGCTCCACACGATCGTGTGAAGCTGGGCATCTGTCAGGCGCCGGAAGGCCGCGGCATTTTCCCCGGAATGACTGTGCGTGAGAACCTTGACATGGGCACATATGTCCGAGGCGGAAATGCCGCAGAAAAAGCAGCAGACCTTGAGCATGTCTTTCATCTTTTCCCACGTTTGCAGGAACGCATCACTCAGCTCGGTGGCACCTTGTCGGGCGGCGAGCAGCAAATGTTGGCAATCGGCCGTGCCCTGATGAGTCGGCCACGCTTGCTTCTGCTTGACGAGCCTTCAATGGGGTTGGCGCCAATGTTGATTGCGCAAATCTTTGAAATCATTAAGCAGATCAACTCTGAGGGAATCTCAGTTTTGCTGGTGGAGCAAAATGCAACGCAAGCACTGCGTACTGCACGTCGTGGATACGTTCTCGAAACCGGTCATGTGGTGAAGGAAGGCAGTGGTCAACTCTTGCTTGATGATCCTGCTGTTCGTGCCGCATATCTCGGCGGCTGATCTTTCGCTGTTATAGAGACTTCTCAAGTCTCGTCAAGAATCGTTTGACGGCTGATGCGCTCTCGCGTCGCCACATATCGACGGGTGTCTGCGCTGGGGATGATTCAATTGCGCGCAACAGGGGAGCAAAGGCTTCGTGTTGAGCGCTAAGGAATGACTGTGCGGGTAGACCTGCACGGTCACGCAGCATCATCTTCACGACTAGTTCTGTTCGTACATCACGAAGGTGCTCGACCGGCTGGTTGAGCCAGGCTGTGATGTGGGACTTGCCCTTTGCCGTGGGGGAGATAATGACTTTGTCGGCACCCCCGCCATCTTTTGGCTGTGCCCGCTTCACAAGTCCATCGGCTTCGAGGGTGTCGATCGCTCGGTACACAAGTTGCCGCGAGAGCGTCCAAGCTCGGCCAATCTCACCACGTGGTGCTAGTTCCTCGTGGAGAGCCCATCCATGACGCGGTTGCAACACAATCAGCGCGAGAACGACGTCTCGTGCAAGTTGAGCGTCCTGCTTGGCCATGGGCTCAAACTAGCAGCGATTGGGAAGTAGTCACATTTTGACTACCATGCACGCTGTGAAAGTGAAGCGAGTCTGTGTTACGGCTGTTGTAGCCCTTTCTCTCACGGCATGTGGGGAAAGCTCCACAGACTCAGCAGACGATTGCAGCGTGGAGATCTTCGCCGCCAGCTCCTTATCGTCAGCATTGACGGCGATGACAGATGAATTACGTACTGAGTCGGGGTGCGACATCACGTACAAGTTTGGGTCGTCCGGAAGCCTTGCGGCCACTATCGAGGCAGGAGCAACCCCCGACTTGTTCCTCTCCTCAGGCACTACTTCAGTTACTGCATCTGGTCTTGATGTGAAGACTTCGCGCGCCATCGTGGAGAGCAGTTTGGCAATCATCACAAGCAAGGGCAGTGTCGCATCCCGAGAAGTCATCGCAGTCGATGATCTTCTTGAAAAGAAGTGGAAACTCGGGCTGTGTGCAACTACTGCGCCATGTGGTGAATTGGCAGATGAAGTATTGACGAACGCTGGTGATGTATTGGGCAACACGTTCGATTTTGGTCGTAATGCATTGGCAGACACCGAAGCAATCAACGCCTCTGATCTCTTGACAAAGGTAGAGATGGGCGAACTTGATGTTGTTCTCAGCTACGCAAGTTCCTGCGCAGACAACTCAGACCTCACATGCACCGTGATTCCTGCTGAGTTGGACGGACGTCGACTTGGCGAGAAGAGCACCTACTTCGTGACGCCAATCAATGGTTCTTCACAGGTCACGAGATTGCTGACATTTATGACATCGGCGAAGTTCTCCGAGCGACTGGTGACTGATTTTGGATTCGAAGCATTGGTGAAGTGATGAGGCGCACTGCAAAAAGTCTCATAGCAATTGCAGTTCTTGCAGTAGCCGTTGTTGCCATTCCCATCATCGGTCTCTTTGTTCGTGTTCCGTGGACCCGCATGAGTGAACTGTGGTCGAACGACACTGCGTCCGCTGCTCTCCGCATCACGTTGCAGACATCTCTGGTTGCGACTGCATTATGTGTTCTGCTGGGCGTGCCGTTGGCATGGGCGATGTCCAACGCATCCGACAAAGTTCGTACTCTCGCGCGTGCTTTAGTCACGGTGCCTGTCGTTCTCCCGCCCGTTGTGGGTGGCATCGCACTGTTGTCAGCTCTGGGTAGAAAAGGCGTCTTTGGTGGGTTCCTTTCATCGCTTGGAATCTCTTTGCCGTTCACACAAACTGCTGTCGTGTTGTCTCAGTTGTTTGTAGCAATGCCGTTTCTTGTGCTGGCTGTAGAAAGTCAATTCCGCACAATGGATCGTGGCGTGATTGATGCGGCGCGCGTCATGGGCTTTGGTCCATTCCGCACATTCACCCATGTCGTTCTTCCGATGACAAAAGGATCAGTGATTGCAGGTGCAATTCTTGCCTGGGCTCGTGCAGTGGGCGAGTTCGGTGCGTCAATCACGTTCGCCGGAAGTTTGAAAGCCAAAACGCAAACTCTTCCCATGGCTGTGTATGAGTTGTTAGAGCGCGACTGGGAACTAGCGATGGGTCTTTCTGTCGTCATGGTTATTTTCGCTATTGGTGTAATTTTTGGATTGCGCTCGCAACTGCTGAACTCAGGTAACGCATGAGTTTGATCATTCAAGGACGAATCCAAAGGGGAGAGTGCGCCTTTGATCTTCAGGAGGAGTTCTCTCCTGGAGAAGTTGTTGCTGTTGTCGGCCCCAATGGTTCAGGAAAGAGCACTCTTCTCTCGGTAGTTGCCGGGCTACTGCGCCTTGCAGAAGGATCGATGAGCCTGAACGGGCGCTGTCTTGATTCATCGAAAGACAACGTGTACGTAGAGCCGGAGCATCGAGATATTGGGATGATGTTTCAGTCGCTGCATCTTGTCGGCCAGATGACTGTCGTTGACAACATTGCGTTGGCGTTGCGAGCTCGAGGTGCTTCACGAAGTGAGGCACGAGCCGCTGCTCGGGAGCAACTGGTTGCAGTCGGCGCATCGCATCTTGCGGAGCGAAAAGCATCCGAACTCTCCGGTGGTGAGGCGCAACGAGTGGCCCTGGCCCGTGCCATCGCCACCAACCCATCAGTTCTCTTGCTCGACGAACCGCTATCAGCCATTGATGCCGCCTCAAAGGAGCCACTACGGGCAGTCTTGGCGGCTGTTTTACAGGAGTTCAAAGGAATCACCCTTCTGGTTTCCCACGACTCAGCCGATGTCTCCACATTAGCCAGTCGCTCCATCTCCCTCGGTGGGTGAATCCGACTGGTGACAGAAGGTAGAAAAATTCGGCTACCTGTTTACCTTCCGTTCACCTTGCCGTTTATTGGGGTACAGGTACTACTGAAAGTCTTTCTCAGTGCAAACCTTGGACACCC